>Ga0310691_10004177_pt1 | contig 16509 bp, 9 predicted proteins | sample 176DNAGHGlowgp2_FD_203887 | JGI IMG/M metagenome (GOLD analysis project Ga0310691, IMG submission 203887) | Sheep rumen microbial communities from Palmerston North, Manawatu-Wanganui, New Zealand - 1766 DNA GHGlow gp2 (v2) (version 2) | ecosystem: Host-associated > Mammals > Digestive system >...
AATTCTCGCGACGCTCCTGCCGCAGGTGATGCGGCTGAGGGTGCATACGGTGCTGCTGGATTCGATTGCGGCGGAGCATGCGGCGCGTACTCTTGCTATGCAGGCGGCGTCGGATAATGCGGAGGATCTGCTGGGCGAGCTGACCCTCGAATACAACAAGGGCCGCCAGCAGAAGATTACGGCCGAGATTCTCGACCTGGTGGGAGGAGCTCAGCAATGACCGCTGCAATAGTTGCAAATGGGGAGTTCCCCAGGATGGAATACCCCAGATATCTTGTAGAATCGGCGGACATAGTGCTTTGCTGTGATGCTGGAAGCGGTCTGCGGGGCTTGCTCCGTATGGGGCTGGAGCCGGATGTGATCATAGGCGATATGGATACCGCCACCCCGGCGGCCCGAAGGCGTTTCGCCGACAGGATAGTCCGCTTTGGGGAGCAGGAATACAATGACCTTAACAAAGCCTTTTTGTGGCTGCTGCATAATCATCCGCAAGTGTCTGATATCCATATACTTGGGGCAACCGGAAGAAGTGAGGCCCATGCTCTTGGGAATCTTTCCTACCTGATGTTCTGGGAGCGGGAGCACCGCCTATCCGAGCGTGGTGTCCGCGTGGAGATGGTTTCCGACTACAATACTGCTTTTGCCGTGTGCGACAGCTGCGAGCTCCATGTGGGAGAGGGGCGCAAGATTTCCTTTTTCTCGGATGACAATGAACTGCGCATCGCTTCTACCGGTCTGCAGTGGCCCACCGATGGGGTGAGTTTCGATTTCTGGTTCCGCGGCACGCTCAATCGCGCTGTTTCGGATGTGGTCTCCCTTCGTTTCAATCATCCTGCTCCTGCTCTGGTGATTCTGGACTGATTTTTATTAAATTGAGGCTCCCGCGCACGCGTTAGAGGGAGTTTTTTAAATTTTTTAATTATTTTTTAAGTTATAATTATTAACCAAAACGGGTGTGTTTGGTTACGATTAATAACCATTATTATGCGTTAGACGTGCTTGAGCCTTGTTTTTTGGGGCAAAACCACGTCTGGCATTATTTAGGCGCTTTTTTCAAAAGTTTGGAATTATAATTTATTTTTCCGAAATTGCCAACTCAAATTGGTTTAATGTACCCGCACGCGTAAGCGTGACGACTCATGACTATGAAGACTAGTATAGTTAGTTATAGTTTATTGTTTAATTTAAAAAATGGCTTATGAGAAAATTTAAGCTCTTTCTTCTTACAGCCGTAGCAGTGTTCTCTGCGTTTGTTGCAAATGCCCAGAACGTCACGGTCACCGGTATCGTCAGCGACGAGAATGGTGATCCTATCCCTGCCGCGGGTGTAGTGATTGACGGTACCACAAAGGGTACTATCACGGGGAATGACGGTGCCTACAGCATCAACGCCCCCGCAAATGCCACGCTTGTATTCTCCTCCGTTGGTTTCGAAACCAAGAAGGTGGCCGTTGCAGGCAAGGCTGTCATTAACGTGGTATTGAGCGAAGACACCACGGTTCTCGAAGAGACCATTGTTGTCGCCTACGGTACCACCAAGAAGTCATCCTTCACCGGTTCCGCAACCCAGCTGGGTGGCGAGAAACTGAAGAAGATGCAGGTGACCAACATCTCGAAAGGTCTCGAGGGTGAGGTCGCAGGTCTGCAGATTGCCAGCTCCTCCGGCACCCCTGGTGCAGGTGCAAGCATCCAGATCCGTGGCTTCGGTTCGGTCAGCGCCAGCACTTCTCCGCTCATCGTCGTCGACGGTGTGCCTTACGAGGGTGGTCTGAACTCCATTCCTTCCCAGGATATCGAGTCCATCACCGTCCTGAAGGATGCAGCCGCCAACTCGATGTATGGTGCACGTGGTTCCAACGGTGTCATCATGATCACCACCAAGCGCGGCACTGCCGGAAAGGTTAGCATCACCTTCGATGCCAAGTTCGGTGTCAACTCCCGTGCGGTTCCCGCATACGAGACCATCACCGATCCCGGTGAGTACTACGAAATGACTTGGGAAGCCATCCGCAACGCATCCTACTACAATGGCGTGCTCGATCTCGCACAGGCTGGTATCAACGCTTCCGCAAACATGCTGGCAGGTTACCTTGGCCCTTACAACGTGTATAAGAACGTTAGCGATACCGAGATCATCGACCCTGCAACCGGTAAGCTGAATGCCAGCGCAAAGCAGCTCAAGTGGACCGACAACTGGAACGAAGACCTCTTCCGCAAGGGCGGCCGTCAGGAATACAATGTTGCAGTTTCCGGCGGTTCCGACAAGACCCAGGGCTACTTCTCCGCTTCGCTGCTGAACGATGACGGTTATGTCATGTGCTCCGGTTTCAAGCGTATTGCCCTCCGCGCAAAGGTAGACCAGACCATCAATAAGTTCATCAAGGCCGGTCTGAATGTCTCTTACGCAAATACCAACCAGACCCGCTATGTGAACAGCGAAGACAACAACTTCTCCAACTTCTTCATGTTCGCACAGCAGATCGCCCCTATCTATCCGATCTATCTCTACGATGCCAACGGCAACAAGCAGTACGATGCTTTCGGAAAGATCCTTTACGACTGGGGTGACAACGGCCGTGCCTATGGAGCAACCTCCAACCCTTACGGCCAGGCTATCGATTCCATCAACAGCTATATTACGGACAACCTTTCTTCCCGTGGTTATGTGAACATCAACCTCGCCAAGGACCTCGTGTTCTCCGCAAATGTTGCTTACGATGTGTTCAACAGCAAGGATATCGTCTTCTACACTCCTAACGGTGGTGACGCCCTCGCAGTGGAAGGCCGTGCATATCATACGATGCAGCGCTACACCGCACTCAACGCCAACCAGCTCCTCACCTGGAGCCCTACCTTCGGAGACAACAGCATCAACTTCCTCCTCGGTCACGAAATCAAGACCGACAATAGCTACACTATCGATGGTCATATGACCAAGTTCGTTAACAAGAGCGTTCCGGATTTTGCAAATGCTGTCAACTATCAGAACCTGACCTCCTCCAGCGGCGAATACGCCCTCGAGGGCTACTTCGGCCGCGTCGAATACAACTTCGCCAACAAGTACTTCCTCTCAGCTTCCTACCGTATGGACGGTTCTTCCCGTTTTGCACCGGACAAGCGCTGGGGCGACTTCTGGGCAGTCGGTGCCGCATGGAATGTCAAGCAGGAGAGCTTCCTCCAGAACGTCGGCTTTATCGATGCATTCAAGATCAAGGCCAGCTATGGTACCCAGGGTAACGACAACATCGGTATGTCCCGCGTTTACGAGAACCTCTACCGCATCGACCGCGTAGACGGTGCCGCATCCCTGACCCAGACCTTCCGTGCCGCTCCTGAGGTTACCTGGGAGAAGAGCAACAACTTCAACGTTGGTTTCGAAGGCAGGTTCAACAACCGCACCAACATCAATGTCGAGTACTTCGTCAAGGAGACCAAGGACATGATCTACTATCGTCCTCTTCCTCCGTCCCAGGGTACTCCTTCCAGCCAGCTCGTGAATGATATGGATATGATGAATGCCGGTTTCGAGTTCGAAATCAGCCACGACATCATCCACAAGCGCGACTTTGTCTGGACCGTAGGTGTGAACGGAACCCACTACAAGAACAAGATCACGAAGCTCCCTTCCGACTATCCTGAATATGGTAAGCAGGTGGGTAACTTCTTCCGTGAGGTCGGCCAGCCTCTCTACAGCTACTATCTGTATGAGTATGCAGGTGTGGATCCTACCAACGGACACGCTCTCTACAACAAGTATAAGACCGACAAAGAAACCGGCCTCTCCACCGGCGAGCCCGATGAGGAGAATCCTACCGTATACGCACCCAGCGACGGTACCCGCGTGAAGACCGGCAAGACTCCTATTCCTGACCTCTATGGTGGTTTCAACACCGCTATCCGTTTCAAGGGATTCGACTTCAGCGCCAACTTCGCATACCAGATCGGCGGTTACACCCTCGACACTGTGTATCAGGGCCTCATGAATGCCGGCCGTGCCGGTAACAACTGGCACAAGGACATCTTCAACAGGTGGACCTTCCAGAACACCGATACCGATGTTCCCCGCGTGCAGATGAGCGAGCAGACCGCGAGCGAAATTTCTACCCGTTTCCTCATCAAGTCTTCCTACATCAGCCTCAGGAACATCACCCTCGGCTACACTCTCCCTTCAGCTGTTGTCGGCAAACTCCCCATCTCGGGTGTCCGCGTCTATGTGACCGGCGACAATGTCTGGTATCTCTCCAAGCGCAAGGGTATGGACGTTCGTAAGTCCTTCTCCGGAGCCAACGGCAACACCTACTCTGCTCTCCGCACTGTATCTGCCGGTGTCAGCGTAACATTTTAATTAAGGAGGTACGATTATGAAAAAATATATTGCAATATTTGCCGCAGCCATTCTTAGCCTGACTGCTTGCAACAAGGAATTCTTCGATGTTCAGAACACCGGAACCCTCACTGGCTCCGACGCAGCTGAACTTGTCGAGCAGGATCCTAGTTTCCTCTCCTCCTATGTGAACGGTTTCTATTCCTGGATGGTCGAGTATGACACCGGTGGCGGCGGTCACCAGGACTTCGGTCACCTCGGAGTTGTTTACACCGTAGACATGATGGGTCAGGATATCGCCATCAACGGTTCCTGGAACTGGGGTACCTACGATATCAACCACGACTATGGCGCAGAGCAGTGGGTCCGTCCTTTCCAGCTCTGGAACTTCTACTATACCATGATCAAGAAGTGCAACGAGGTCATCGACTTCTTTGGCGCTGAAGATCCTACGAATCCTATCCTTAGGGGTTATCTCGGACAGGCCTACGCTCTCCGTGTGTTCAGCTACTACTATGTCATGCAGCTGTTCCAGGATACCGCAGTCGGCAACTATCCTTCCGCCACCTTCAACGCAGATGCTCCCGGCGTTCCTATCATCTACGCTGTGCGTGATGGCAAGAGCACTGAAGAAGTGGAAGCTGTTGCAGGACGTAACACCCTCAAGGTCGTCTGCGACGAAATCGAGAGGAATATCGCCCTTGCACTTCCTCTGCTGAAGGGCTACACCCGCGAAACCAAGAACGAGGTCAACTATCAGGTTGCCCAGGGCTTCGCCGCCCGTTACTATCTGCTCACCCAGCAGTGGGATAAGGCTATCGCAGCCGCTGACGAGGCTATGGAAGGCTTCGACCTCATGGACAATGCCCGTCTGCATGCCGGTTTCATGGAAATCGAGGACAACGAGGTAATGTGGGGCTTCAACCACACCGCTGAAACCCAGACCTCCTTCGCATCCTTCTTCTCCCACATGGGTAACGGTAACTACGGTTACGGCGGTGTCGGACAGAGCGTGCACTGCATCGATGTAAGGCTTTACAATGCCATTGCTGTTTCCGACTATCGCAAGAGCCTGTTCAATGGCCCTGCCGGAGATCCCAGCGCAACCCGTGCAGGTGCTCAGCTTCCTTATGCCAACCGCAAGTTCGGCACCAACGCAGACTACCTGCAGGACTACACCTTCATGCGTAACGCCGAGATGTATCTCATCAAGGCTGAGGCTGAGGTCCGTTCCGGTGCCACCTGCACCGCTCTCCCTGCCCTCATGGCAAAGCGTGATCCTTCATGGAACAAGACTGCAGACCTCGCAGAGGTTCTTCTCCAGCGCCGCATAGAGCTCTGGGGCGAAGGCTTCGAGTATTTCGATCTTCGTCGTAATGCTATCGATGTTGTCCGCAAGTACGAAGGCACCAACCACGCTACTCAGGGTCAGTACGACTTCCCTGCACACGCAAAGAGCTGGAACTTCCAGATTCCTCTGAGGGAACTGCAGAACAACGTCTACATCACCGAGGATGAGCAGAACGAGTGGGTCTCCGGTCCTGAAGAGAAGTTCGAGTAATATTATTAAAGGAGAATTATTATGAAGAATATAATCAAATCCATTGCTTTGATTGCTGCCGCTTCTCTGATGCTCGCCTGCAACAAGGAAGCCCCCAGCAAGGCTGAAGTGGAAAGCGGTTTCACCCCCGTGAAGGTCACTCTCCCTACGATCACTCTCGCAGACAACATCGTTTGCGATGCCGTCAACGGCACAGCAGTCGTGTCTGTGACCATCAACAACCTCGATCCCACTCTGGATTCCCTTTCCGTTGGTGTTATCTCCAGCACGGACTCCACCTTCGCCACCAGCAAGTTTACTCCTATTGCAAATCCTGCTGATGGAACCGTGAACGCCATTGCCACTGTTGCTGCAAACAAGACCTATTTCATCAAGGCCGTTGTAGCATGCACCGCCGGCTCCGCTTTCTCGGAAACAAAGAAAGTTGACGTTCCCGACATCCCCTTCTGGGCAAAAGTTCCTGGAGTTTATGCCGGACACGTTGTATCCGCTGCATATGGCGATGAATACGACAATGTGATCACCATTATCCAGAACCCTGCCGATAAAGAAAATTCTTGCTTTATCCAGCACCTCGAGCCTTACTACTACTCCAAGTATGCGAAGTATGGATATCCCAACTACTTCTTTGTTGAGGCAGCTATCGATAATGAAAAGAAGACCATTTCCATCCCCGTTGGTGCATCTTACAACTATGGCACCGTAGTTATCGCAGGTTTGAACAACGCCTCCATGAAGGCCGCAACAGGCTATGCCCCGCTGGTGTTCTCTGCCATCGACGATGATACCCTCCTCATGGAGAACGCCTTCTACACCATGTCTCAGGGTGACTCTGGTCTTGAGGCAGAAGATGGTTATAATGGTGGTGTGAAGTACAAACGCTAGTATTATTTATCGACTCTACCCAAAGAGGCCGGTCTTTTTGGCCGGCCTCTTTTATCTTAAAAATTATGAAACCGAGTTATCTGTTCCTGTCATTACTGCCGATATTGGCAATTTCAGCGGTATCCTGCGGGCCTAAGGGGCCTGAAAAGGAACCGGAACCCACAGTTCTTACCATCAATCCGTCTTCCAAGACTTCGGAGTCCGGATTCGCCCACGACATTGTTTTCAAGGTCGTGTGCGACGGGGAGTTCGAGGCCAGCCTCGCTGAAGGCAGTTGGGCAAAGATCACCGAACGCAAGGAAGGCAACGGGGATGCAATCAACATCGTCGTGCATCTGGAAGACAATATGACCGAACAGAACCGCTCGGAAACCCTCACCGTAACTGCGGGTTCACTCAAGCAGGAAGCAAAGATAACCCAGCTCACGCTTGGAATCGTGTTCCCTGAAGGAAAGCTTGAATTCGCAAATACGGCCCCGGTAGTTCAGAAGTGGAAGCTGCCATCCGTCTGGAGTGTAAAGTGCTGCAACGCCGATGGCACGGTTGCCGACTGGTTCTCCGTATCCCCCATGACCGGTCTTGCAGATACCGAGACCGAAGTCTCCATCGCTGCCAAGGTGCTCAACCTTTCGGAAAGCAGCCGCAGCGGCTACCTGGAGGTCAATCTCGGCGTAATCACGCTGAAGACGGAAATAGAGTTGAAACCCGTCGAGTACGGCAACGACTCCTTCGGCATCTTCAATTATGACGGAGCGGATGCGTCCATAGCCTATGAACCGCTGAAGGACCAGTATTCCCGCATCAAGGGCACGAACGGCGCCTTCCGCCTCATCAGCCCTGCCAGCGGCAATTTCCTGATAGTTAAGGGATTGCCTACAGAAATGAACGTGGGGGACAATGTGTCCCTGGACATCTACCAGTCTTATACGGACGCGCTTCCCTACAATAGCCAGTACACCGCCAGCGTCTTCAAGACCAGCGCTGAAAAGGTCTGGATGGTGGCCGGCGGCACTATTTGCTTCGTGGTTCCTAAATGATAATGACTATGAAAAAGGTTTTAGCATCCCTCTTTGCTCTTTTCCTGATGTCCGGCATCCTTTCATATGCGGTGCCCGCCTATCCTGGAACCATACAGTATCGCCAGCCGGACGGATCGGTCATATCTATCCGTATCCATGGCGATGAATTCTACCATTACACCACCTGCAATGGCCAGGTGGTGGCAAGAGACAAGGACGGCTTCTACCGTCCTGCACAGATGCCCGTGCGCAGTTCCTCGGGTCTGCGCGCTGCGCGCAGATCAGCAAAGGGGCTTGTGAGTGCGCCCCAGAAGAACTCTCTCAGCATAGGAGACAAGCGTTTCATAGTGATGCTGATAGAATTCTCCGACCTTCCTTTCTCGGTGCCGGATGCCCAGAATGCGTTCCACCGCATGCTCAACCAAAAGGGCTATTCAGACAACGGAGGCACAGGTTCGGTTTATGATTATTATTACGAAAACTCTTCGAAGAAGTTCAATCCCACCTATGATGTGATTGGCCCCGTAACCCTTACAAAGGGATATGCGGAGTATGGCGGCAACAAGGATAATGGCGACGACAAGGCTCCCCGCGAAGCCTTGATTGAAGCCTGCCGCATCGCCAGCTCCCAGGGGCTGTGCGACTTCTCCAACTACGATAATGACCACGACGGCATAGTAGACAATATCTTTTTCTTTTACGCCGGACACAACGAAGCGGAGGGCGGCGGCGAGGACACCATCTGGCCGCATGCCTGGTCTGTCGGCGGCACACAGCTGAACGGGGTGTATCTCGGCTCGTATGCCTGCACCTCCGAATACAAAGGCAGCACCGGGAACAACATGGCCGGCATTGGCACATTCTGCCACGAATTCGGCCACGTGCTTGGTCTGCCGGACTTCTACGACGTAGACTACGAGGATAACGGCAGCGCCAATGATGTATACAGTTTCTCGCTGATGTGCAGCGGTTCCTACAACAATGCAGGGCGCACTCCTCCGTACCTGAGTTCCATGGAGAGGAAGATGCTCGACTGGGGAGAACTCGTTGAATGGAATACGGCAGGCCCCAAGACCCTGCGTCCCGTATACGAAAATGTGGGTTACTTCACCCCGACTTCGGTCGACGGAGAATTCTTCCTGTATGAGGTGAGGGATGGCACCGGCTGGGATTCCCAGATAATTGCCAGGAGCGGCCAGCTGCCACCGACCGGCATGCTCGTCTACCATGTGGACCAGTCCGGAAATCTTGTCTCTGGCAAGACTGCCGCCAGCTTGTGGGGGACGAACAGCATCAACAATTACGCCGTCCATCCCTGCTATTACCTGGAGGTCCCCAATAACGGATACTATGATTTCAACGACCTGGTGTATCCGGGCACCACGAATTCCGTCCGCTTCGAGGGCGTGGACTGGGCCGGCCTTCCCACCGGTTATGCACTTTCGGATATCGCATATGCCGACAGCCAGGTGACCCTGAACCTGTCCCTGCCCACATCCAAGTTGCTGGCGGGAACGGTGACGGACAGTAAGGGTAATCCCCTGAAGGGTGTGCAGGTGGAAGTGGCATCCAACAGCTCTTCCGGAGTACAGGCCCTCAGCGGGCGCCGCGTGATAAGCCAGAGGGACCTGCTCCGCGTATCCGGGTATTCTGCAGTCACCGACAAGGACGGATCATACGAGGTGAGCATCCCCTTCGATGCGGGTGTGGACTTTACAGTAAACTTTGTGCTGGATATGTACTGCACTGTTACAAAGCAGGTTACGATTCCCAGAAGCACGGCCAGGCTGGATGCCGTGATGTATGATTATTCCGAGCTTATTCCCTCCAACCTGCAAAAATGCAGCGAACCCAGCGGCAAGGCCCTGGGCTTCAATGAAGGAAACCCGCCGTACTCTGCCACAATCGCCGTCAAATTCACTGCAGCGGAGCTTGAAGGCCATGTCGGCTCGCAGATAAGCAAGATCAATTTCCTGATATTCGGGAACTCTGCCAAGCAGGTGGATGCTTTCGTGGACTTCGGCACGGAGAGGGTCCTGACCCGGAAGGTGGAGGATCCCAAGTTCAAGAGCATCAACAGCGTAGACGTGAGCGACGCCGGGCTCACCATCCCGGAGAATACCGACATATATATCGGATGTGCCGTACAAGACATCGATGCCCAATACTGGATGGCTGTGGATGATTTCACGGGGGTCGAAGGCGGCGGCATGATCCGCAGCGGCTACTGCACCACTGGTGGCAGCAACTGGTTTGACAGCGGCTACAACTTCATCATAAACGCCAGCGTTTCCGCCAGACAGGCAAATTTCAGCAACATGGGCATCAAGGTTATCGCCAATCCCGGAAAGGGAAGTTATGCTGTAGGAAGCAACTTCGTGCTCTGCTTCGAGGATGCGGCCGCAGGCACCAAGCCCCAGAGCGTGACCTGGCATTACGACGGAGTTCCCGTGAGTGAGCCTTCCGTGATACTCGGCACCGCAGGCCGGCATGTCATCAAGGCCGTGATAGTTTACGACGACGGCAGCAGCGAAGAAACAGTGCAGGAGATAGAAGTGAAATAGACATCTGAGCACATATCGAAAAAAAGCAGTATCTTTGCAGGATTGTACTTTAGATACTGCTTTTTATTATGATGACTTCCAAGGAAATACGTCAGAAATTTCTAGACTTTTTCGAGTCGAAGGGGCATAGCGTCGTCCCCTCCGCTCCGATGGTGGTGAAGAACGACCCGACCCTGATGTTCACGAACGCCGGCATGAACCAGTTCAAAGACATCTTCCTCGGCAACTCCACTCCCAAGATGAAGCGTGCGGCCGACAGCCAGAAGTGCCTCCGCGTGAGCGGCAAGCACAACGACCTCGAAGAAGTCGGCCACGATACATATCACCACACCATGTTCGAGATGCTCGGCAACTGGAGCTTCGGCGATTACTTCAAGACAGAGGCGATCGACTGGGCATGGGAACTGCTCACCGAGGTCTACGGCATCAATCCCGAACTTCTCTATGCGACCGTGTTCGAAGGCAGCGCCGAGGATGGCACCGCCCTCGATGAGGAGGCCCGCCAGGCCTGGCTCAAGCATCTCCCCGCAGAGCGCATCCTGCTTGGCAACAAGCACGACAACTTCTGGGAGATGGGAGAAACCGGCCCCTGCGGCCCCTGCTCCGAGATCCATATCGACATCCGCACCGAAGAGGAGAAGCGCGCGAGCGGCATCCCCGGACGCGACCTGGTGAACCAGAGCGACCCTCACGTGATAGAGATATGGAACCTGGTGTTCATGCAGTTCGAGCGCAAGGCGGACGGCCATCTGGAGCCCCTGCCCGCAAAGAATATCGACACCGGAATGGGCTTCGAGCGCCTCTGCTCGGTGCTTCAGGGAAAGAACAGCAACTACGATTCGGACGTGTTCACCGGCCTGCTCGGCAAGCTCGGGGAACTCTCCGGACACAAATACGGCGAGAGCGCCGATACCGATGTGGCGATGCGTGTGTGCGCAGACCACATCCGCGCCATCTCCTTCAGCATCGCGGACGGCCAGCTGCCCTCCAACGTGAAAGCCGGCTACGTCATCCGCAGGATCCTGCGTCGTGCCGTGCGCTACGGCTACACCTTCCTCGGCTTCACCGAACCCTTCCTTTGCCGCCTCGTGCCCCAGCTCATCTCCGACATGGGAGATGCCTACCCGGAGCTGAAGGCCCAGCAGAAGCTCATCGAGAGCGTCATCCGCGAAGAGGAACTTGCATTCCTGCGCACCCTGGACCGCGGCATCAAGCTCCTGGACGACTACATGGAGCGCAACGCCGCCACCAAGGTCCTGCCCGGCACCGATGCCTTCGTTCTCTACGACACCTTCGGTTTTCCCATCGACCTCACCGAGCTGATCGCGGGCGAGAAGGGCTACAAGGTGGATCTGGAAGGCTTCCAGGTGGAGCTTGGCAAGCAGAAGGAGCGTGCCCGCAACGCCACCGCCAATGAATTCGGGGACTGGACTGTCTATCACGATGGCGAGGATGTGGAGTTCACCGGCTACGACACCGTGGAACAGGCCGGAGCCCTGCTTCTCAAGAGCCGCAAGGTGGTGCAGAAGAACAAGGAGATGCTCCAGCTCGTATTCGACCGCACTCCCTTCTACGGGGAGATGGGCGGCGAGGTAGGCGACACCGGCATTGCAGTCGCTGCCGACGGCGAGCAAATCAAGATACTCAACACCGTCAAGGAGAACAACCTTACCATACACATCGCGGATCATCTGCCCGCCGACTGCAACGGCAGCTTCACCCTCAAGGTGGATGCCGCCCGCAGGCAGCGCATCGCCAACAACCATACCTGCACCCACCTGCTGGACCAGGCCCTGCGCGAGATCGTGGGCACCCACGTGGAGCAGAAGGGTTCCTACGTTTGCGACAAGTACTTCCGCTTCGACTTCTCCCACTTCGAGAAGCTTTCCGACGAGCAGATCCATGCCGTTGAGGCACGCGTGAACGAGCTTATACGCAGCAACTTCCCTCTCGTGGAGAATCGTGAAGCCACGATGGAGGAAGCCAACGAGATGGGCGCTATCGCCCTGTTCGGCGAGAAGTACGGGGACCGCGTCCGCGTGGTTAAGTTCGGCCCCAGCGTGGAACTCTGCGGCGGCTGCCACACCTCCCGCACAGGCAACATAGGCCTCTTCAAGATAAGCTCCGAAGCTGCCATCGCGGCAGGAATCCGCCGCATCGAGGCCGTCACCGGCGAAGAAGCCGAGAATGTGGTGTATGCAATGCAGGAAGTGGTCAAGACCGCCCGGGCGATGTTCAACAACGCCCCCGGCCTCACCGACGCCATACGCAAGATGATAGAGGAGAACGAGGGTTACAAGAAGCAGATAGCCGAGGTGGCCAAGGAAAAGACCCTTCAGCTCAAGAAAGCCCTGTTGGAGCATGCCGTGCAGGTTAACGGACACAATGTGATAAAGATCAACGAATCCCGGGACCTTGTCATGCTCCGCGATGCCGCTACCATGCTTCAGAAAGAGGCTGAGAACCTGGTGATTGCCGCAGCCTTCGAATCCGGCGGCAAGCCCCAGCTCCTGCTCATGTATTCGCAGGATCTGGTGAAGGCCGGCAAGAACGCAGGTGCGGATATCCGCGATGCGGCCAAGTTCATACAGGGAGGCGGTGGCGGCCAGCCAGGCCTTGCAACCGCAGGTGGCAAGGATGTTGCAGGTCTTTCAGCCGCCCTCGACAAAATGATTGAGAAGATTTGAAAAAGCTCGACCGCTTCATACTCACAGCCTTCATAGGACCGTTCGTCGCGATCCTCGTGCTCGTCATATTCATCCTGATGATGCAGTTCCTCTGGGTGTATATCGACGAGCTGGTGGGTAAGGGCCTCGGCCTGGGCGTCGTGCTGGAATTCATGCTTCTGGGTGGATGTACCATCCTCCCTCTGGCCCTCCCTCTTGCCACCCTGCTCTCTTCCATGATGGTGCTGGGGCAGATGGGAGACCACAATGAGCTGATGGCCATCAAGGCCGCAGGCATCTCGCTCGCGAGAGTCATGCTCCCGCTCATAATCGCATCCGCGGTCATCAGCATAGGCGCATTCTACGTAGGCAACAACCTGGTGCCGGTGGCGTGGAACGAGATATACACCCTGCGGGACGACATCAGCCGCACCAAGAACGAGATCAAGATCCCCGCGGGCACCTTCTACGACGGCATCGACGGCTATGTGCTCCGCACCGATACTCAGGATGAGAACGGCATGATGCACGGAGTGATGGTTTACGACCACACGGCCGGCAAGGGCAATACCTCCCTTTCCCTTGCCGATTCCGCCATGATGAAGATGAGCAAGAACAAAGACTACCTCACCTTCACCCTCTACAATGGTACGAACTATCAGGAGAACAACGTGCGCAAATACCGGGATACGACCCTGGAACTGCAGCACATCAATTTCGAGAAGCAGGAGCTGATAATCCCCCTCAAGAACTACAGTTTCCAGAAGTCGGACAGCAGCCGCTACGGCGACCAGGTGAAGGCCATGCGCCTCCGCCAGCTCAAGGGGCAGAAGGATTCGCTGGACAACCTTGCCCTGAAGTCCAGGGAGAACCGCTACTCCCAGCTTTCCCAATACGGCACTTTCGCCCTCAAGGAGCAGCTGGACACTTCTAAACTCAAGTCCAGGGAAGCCTACAAGAACTATTTCGAAGCCGACGACTATCTTCACTGGGACAATGTGTCCAAGAAGAAGAAGGCCTACGAGAAGGCCGCGGATGCCGCAGACCGGATGCAGACCAGCATCATCTCCTACGGCAGCGAGGTCTACGAATACTATTTCTATCTCCGCCGCACAAACATCGAACTCCTCAAGAAGTTCGCCCAGGCCCTCGCATGCCTGCTGCTCTTCTTTATCGGGGCTCCCCTCGGGGCCTTCGTGCGGAAGGGTGCGCTGGGAGTGAGCGCCATCATCTCGGTGCTCTTCTTCGTGCTCTACTGGGTGGTGGATATCACGGGCACCAAATTGGCCAGGGACGGGGCCGTAGGAGCCACGCTGGGGGTGTTCATCTCAGCCGTCGTGCTGGCGCCGATAGGGGCTTACCTCACGTCGCGCGCCATCAAGGATGCCACCCTCTTCAGCAACGATTCCCTGATCAGCTACTGGCGCAAGTTCAAGAGCCGCATCGCCCGCATGTTCCGCCCGAAGCGCATAGTCTTCATGGGCACGCCCGAGTTTGCCGTGGCTTCGCTGGATGCCCTGGTCAAGGCGGGCTACAAGGTGGTGGGTGTCGTGACTGTTGCAGACAAACCCAGCGGACGCGGCCTGGAAGTGCACGAGAGCGCGGTCAAGAAGTATGCGGTGGAGCATGGCCTGCCTGTGCTTCAGCCGCTCAAGCTGAAGGATCCCGTATTCCTGGAGCAGCTTGCTGCCTGGAAGGCGGATCTTTTCGTGGTCGTGGCGTTCCGCATGCTGCCCGAGGAGGTGTGGACCATGCCTAAACTGGGCACATTCAACCTGCATGCCGCCCTTCTGCCGCAGTATCGCGGCGCGGCTCCCATCAACTGGGCGGTCATCAACGGCGAGCGCATGACAGGTGCCACTACCTTCATGATAGATAAAGACATAGACACCGGCGGCATCATCCTCCGCCATGGGCTGAGAATAGGCCCTGACGATACTGCCGGCGATGTTCACGATGCCCTGATGGAGCTTGGTGCAAAACTGGTGGTGGAGACTACCGAGGGTATTATCCAGCATAATGTGGAGACGCGGGTGCAGAAGTCGTTTATCCAGGGTTCGGAGGTGCTTAAGCCGGCGCCGAAGCTTACCAAGGAGAATACGCGTATCGACTGGTCGGCTCCTGCCGAAACGATACGCAATCTGGTGCGTGGCCTGAATCCTTATCCCTCCGCCTGGACCACTCTTGTCCGCGATGTCAAGGCTACGGATGTAAAGGTCTTCGCAACTGCCGTTGCGGAACCCGCAACGGCAGTTGCCGGAACGGTACGAACTGACGGCAGCAAGCTATTTGTCGCTGCCGGCGATAAATGGCTGGAGGTGAGGGAGTTGCAGATGGCAGGCAAGAAGCGGATGAGCGCAGATGCATTCCTGAGAGGATTCCGGGAGGCAGAGAGTTACAAGTTCGTGTAGAATGGCGAATTATGTGTTCAATCCCATCACACTTCAGTACGAGGTCCGCGAGGAACCCCGCTACACGAAGTATATCCGCACGGGCTTGAGCATCATCGTGGCCGGAGGGCTGTGTTTCCTGTACTTCTGGCTCTATACATCCGTCCTCGGATGGGACCTCCCCAAAACTGCCCGGCTGAAGAAAGAAAACGCCGTGTGGCAGTCGAGGATTGCCCTCGCAGAGCGCCAGCTCGACATATGCGAGGAGACCCTCCAGGGAATCGAAGAGCGCGACGACCATGTGTACCGTTCCATCTTCGGCATGAACGTGATCCCCGAAGAGGTGAAGGCCGCAAAGCCGGATCCCCAGGCCGATCCTCTCACCGCCCGCATCAATTCCCTTACCAAGAGGGCTTACGTGCAGAGTATGGCCCTCGATGAGGTGTATGGCATAGCAGTGAATGCAGGCGACATGGTGTCCCATATCCCGGCAGTGCCTCCCATCCTTCCCAAGAAGGGCTCCTACCGCATGGCCAGCCCCTTCGGATACCGCACGGATCCCGTGTACGGAGGCACCCGCTTCCATGCCGGGCAGGACTTTGCGGCCGATGTGGGCTACCCGGTCTACGTGACCGGCGACGGGGTGGTGGAGAAGGTTGAGTACGGTTTTACCGGCTATGGCAACGAGATAATCATAGACCATGGATTCGGATATCGCACGCGCTATGCCCACCTGAGCCGCATCGACGTAGCCAAGGGAATGAAGGTGACGCGCGGCGACCAGATAGGCGCCGTGGGCAAGACCGGCAAGGCGACCGGCCCCCACCTGCACTACGAAGTGATCTACAAGGGCAACGCAATCAATCCATACAGCTATATGAACCTCGACATGACGATTGAGGAATACATAGCGATGATAACCAGGCGCAGGGAGGAGTCCGGTCCCAGGACCAAATCCACCCTGGAGCTGCTTAAAGGGCATGGGCGATGAGTAAGAAGCTTTACGTATTCGATGCTGCGGCCATGAAAGTGCGCAAGTTCACCCGTTCGGTGTGGACCACGGTGTGGTCTGTGGTGCGGGTTGTGCTCGTGTCGGTGTC
>Ga0310691_10004181_pt1 | contig 16487 bp, 14 predicted proteins | sample 176DNAGHGlowgp2_FD_203887 | JGI IMG/M metagenome (GOLD analysis project Ga0310691, IMG submission 203887) | Sheep rumen microbial communities from Palmerston North, Manawatu-Wanganui, New Zealand - 1766 DNA GHGlow gp2 (v2) (version 2) | ecosystem: Host-associated > Mammals > Digestive system >...
CAGCCTGCCACTCCATGGTCGACTTCTTCCTGCTTATCCAGTTGGCAGGTACTGGCGACGACCTGCAGGGCATCAAGCGTGGCATCATGGAGATATGCGACGGCATCGTCATCAACAAGTGCGACGGTGACAATGTAGACAAGTGTCACATGGCAGCCACCAACTTCCAGAACGCCCTGCACTTCTTCCCCATGCCCCCCAGCGGATGGCTGCCGAAGGTGCTATGCTACAGTGGTTTCTATGGCTATGGCGTCAAGGAGGTATGGGACATGATATACCAATATATAGACTTCGTCAAGCAGAACGGCTACTTCAGCTACCGTCGCAACGAACAGTCAAAGTACTGGATGTACGAGACCATCAACGAGCATCTGCGCTCGCACTTCTATAACAATCCCGTCATACAGCAGCAACTCGAGGAGGCTGAGCACAGCGTACTTGCAGGTCAGCAGACCTCATTTACTGCTGCCCAACGCCTGCTTGACACCTATTTTAATACGCTATGCTCCAAATAGAAATAGACCACGGCAGCGGCTTCTGCTTCGGAGTCACCACAGCCATCCAAAAAGCCGAAGAGGAACTGGCCAAGGGCAATACACTCTACTGCCTGGGCGACATCGTGCACAACGGCATGGAGTGTGACCGTCTTCGTCAGATGGGGCTCGTCACCATCGATCACAGCCAGCTCAGTCAGCTACACAATGTGAAGGTGTTGCTCCGTGCACATGGCGAACCCCCTGAGACCTATGCCATGGCCCGCCGCAACGGCATTGAAATCATTGATGCCACCTGTCCCGTGGTGCTCCAGCTGCAGAAGAAGATAAAAAGGCAGTACGATGTCGAAAAGGAGCGTCCTTCCTCCATCGTCATCTTCGGCAAGAAAGGCCATGCCGAGGTGTTGGGGCTGGTCGGACAGACACAGTCCACGGCCATCGTCATCGAGAGTTTCGAGGAGGTAAAGCGACTCGACTTCTCGCACGACATCTACCTCTACTCGCAGACCACGAAATCGCTGGACGAGTTCCATCGTATCATCGACTACATCCAGTCGCATATCTCGCCTACGGCCACCTTCCGCAGTTTCGACACCATCTGCCGCTCCGTAGCCAACCGCATGCCTAACATCTCGCAGTTTGCCACCCGCCACGATCTCATCCTTTTCGTCTGTGGCCGTAAGAGCAGCAACGGGCGTGTGCTGTATAGCGAATGCCTGCGCGTCAATCCCAACACCCACCTCATAGAAGGTCCTGACGAGATAGACCCCTCATGGCTCGACGGCATCCATACTGTAGGCATCTGCGGCGCCACCTCAACGCCCAAATGGCTCATGGAACAATGTCGCGACGCACTTAAAGACTACGAATTATAATAGAGAGACTACGAATTTCACGAATTAAACGAATTATAATAAGAACAACGATTAACGCCTACAAGGGACTGCTCTACGTGTTAGGTCTGGAGACGGCCATCAGCGAGCTGCCCACCAAGCACATCAGTGCCAAACTCGACGGCCGCACGCTCGCCATCGACGGCCGTCCCGACGTACAGGTAAGCATCTACAACCTCTCGGGTCAGAAGTCGTTGACGCCGAACGAAAACGCCCGGCGATTCACCATTCACTTTATTCACTTTTTGTCTTTCTGCCATTATCTTGCTGTAGTGAAAAGTGCGCCGCGTCTCACGACGCAGCGCACTACACAGAAAAAAGATGAAAACGAACAACAAACCATTTATCACACAAAGTCTATCAAGTCGCCCGACAGCGTACGGTCCTTGGCGTCACGATGCTGCTGGAAATCCTCAAACCTTCTGAAAGCCTCCTGATAGCAGTCCGACTGAATCGTCGAGTCGGTCATCGAGGCGTGCAGCGCCCTTATCAGCTTGCGGAAGAAGATAAAGGTATTGGTCTCGTCCTCCCAGTGCGCCACCGTCTGTATCTCGCCGCACAGTCCGTAGGCGTCCCATGTGCCCACGATGGCCTGCGCCGTGGTCAGGTTCACCTCGCACTTCCTGGCCACCAGCAGCGGCAGGTCTATATACCCTGAGGGGAACATCGTCACCACCTCCTTCATCAGCTCCTCGTACAGGTCGTCCAGATGTCGGTACACCCTCAGCCGGTGGTTGCCGTCGGTAAAGAGGAAGGGTGCATACTCGGCGGCCATGGCCGCCAGCCTTTTCATTAGCGTCTTATTTATATTCATACCACTTATATTTTCTTGTAGCTGCCGGCAGCCGTTTTCTTAATGATGTTATTCTTTTTCCAGTTGTAGATGATGTTCTTGATGGGTGTTTTGATGCCCTGCTTCACGCAGACGGCGTAGACGTCGTTCTTGGTAAATTCCTTGCCCAGCTTCTCGAACACCATTCTCTGCGTCAGGTGCGGAGCGTCCGAGGCCTGGTTGTTGTACTTGTCGCCCCACAGCCTCAGTGTAGCTTCCAAGTCGCGGTGCATCCACCAGTCTATGAACGCAGCACACTCCTTCTGCTGCTTCTTGTTCATGTTGGGGTACAGCGCCATACACAGTATGGCAATCCGAAACCCCCTGACACCCACGCGGCGTCGGAACACGTCGCGAGCCTTGTCCACGTTCATCGACGCTATGCGTATCTGCTCGTCGTGGAACCGGTCTATGGTGGGCATCACCCACGAACAGTCCACCATCTGCCGCTGTCTGAACTTGAAGCGCCAGTCCACCTCCTTGTCAAAGTCCATGTCGCTGATGGTCTCCAGCTCCTCCGCATTCAGCGTGCACGGCTGCTCGTAAGTGTTCTCGTCGCAGCGGCTCACAAAGCGTCGTATCGTCTCCAGGCTCCTCTGCGTCAGCGGCTTCCACTTCGGGGCCTTCTGGTACTCCTGGTTGTCTATGGAGAAGAACGAGCATCGCTGCACCAGTCCGTTCTCTATGTTCTTGAAATAGCTCTCCAGCTGGTTCAGCGTGCCGCATATCAGCACGTTCCAATACAAGTTCACCGAGCCCTTGAACGTCGCCGTCGACTTGAACTGCTGACCGTACAGGCCGTTGTCCCACGCCACGCGTATCATGTCGTCCTTGTTGCCCCCGGCGGCCTTTGCCCCCTTGGCCCACGAGTCCATCTCCGAGGCGTAGGTAAACATATGGTAACCCTTGTTGTTACGCTGCTTCTCCAGGAATTCCGCCTCCGAGTTTTTGGGCGGCATGATGCGCAGCGAGGTCTGCGGGTTCTCTGGGCTCCTCTCGTTGTCGCCCTTGCGGTTCATGGCCCTGAGGTATATCTCCTCACGCCTGCTCTGCACCCTGTCGCGCAGCTTCAGGTCGCCCATCAGCAGGTCGCTGAACCGTTCCACGAAGCCCTTCCCCGTGCCCGGCGGCGCATAGATGACCGAGAAGAACGACGTCGTGTGCACCCTGCCGTCGTACGGATATACCGCGCCCAGATAGCTGGTCAGCGTGCCCATCATGGGCAGCAGCGCATTGACGGTGGGGTAGACGAAGTCCTGCGGAGCCGTCTGCACTAGGTCGCGTATCACCGGCGGCAGGAACGGCGGGGCCACGTACTGTGCGTCGTCCTCGTCGCTCATCATGTATTCCTGCAACCGGCTCTGAGGTGTCTTGGCACCCTCACGCGGCGGATAGAAGCCGTTGTCCTTCAGGAAGAAGTAGAAGGGTTTCTCCAGCGACGACAGCGTGTTCACACGGCATATGCTGTTTATCTGTCCCCAGCACTCCTCCTCCGTATGTCCGAATCGGGGCAGCAGGTATAGCAGCGCCTTGCGGTTGTTCGACGTAATGCAGCGGAAGTTCTTCACCAGCTCATTGTAGTAGTTGTGCACCTCGCCACCCGAGGGCTTGCCGTACGTCTCCACATACTTGTCTATAATCAGCTTCACCGGTGTTCCCCTGTAGTCCAGTGCCTCGTATTCCTTCTTCTCCTCCTCAGTCAGCTCCGGCACTCCGGCATCGGCCTTTTTCCCGCTGCCCTTTGCCGCTCCTGCTGGGCCGTCGCTATCGCCCGTGCCGTAGGCAGGATTCTTCAGACGCTCCTCCAGCTGCTGTTCCGTGTTCAGCAGCAGACGGGCGTTCTCAAACAGCAGGTCCTCCGTTGGGAAGGCGAACGAGATGCGTGCAAAGTCCTGCACCTTGTCGTCGAAGTCGCCCCCCAGCGAGTCCATCTGGTACCTCTCCCTTATCCAGTCCATGTTGTCCTTCAGCGTCTGCAGTCCCGGCTGCGCCAGGAAGAAGACGTGCAGCCCCCGTCCCGACGGTGTCACGTGGGCCACCATGACGTTGTCCACCAGCCATTCCCTGCCTGTACGGCTGCAAAACTCCTCCCAGGCCTTGCGGGGCTCAGGGCAGTGGTCTATGTCCACCATCACCAGCTGTGTGGGCACCATGTCGCTGGCACGGCGCATACCCGTCGAACGACCCACAAAGCAGATGGCGGGCAGCTGCTGCTTGCTCTCGCCGTCGCCCTCGCGGTATGCCGTCACCTTCTGCCGCACCTCGTCCGAGGCCAGCACCTCGCGCTTGATGGCGTCCCACTCCATAGGGGTGGGCCTGACCCCGGGGCGGATACGTCCGTCCCGGGTCTTATGAGTCTTATAAACATCAAAAATCATATTCCCTTAGTTTTTGCGTCAGCACATTCACCAGCCTGAAGAAGTCAGCCAGCACGCCACTCGCACCCTGTTTCTTTCTCAGCTTCATACTCACCAGCACATACTTCGTCGACTCCTTCAGCGAGTAGCCCTCACCCTGTGTCACCGCCTTTATCTTACCCGCATTGGCACCCGTATGCTCCGGTTCAAAACAAAACTCCTTGTACTCGTTCACAAACCCCCAGCCTCTGTAACGCTTGCCGGGAACCATCGTCTCTTTCGTCTTCATAATCAATCCTTTTTTTGTTTTACCTTTTTTTTACTTTAGTCCTCACTCTCCATAATCATCCCATGCAGAAAGTTCATCGCGTATGCGCGCATCCTACGGTTCAGCAGACTGTTCACCTTGAAGTTCAGCGCATCCGACACCGTAGCTGCCGACACCTTGTAGCGCTCCTGAATCTTTTTCCTGTCGCGGGCGCTGAGCCATATCTTCTTACCCATAGCCCTTTAGAACGGTTTGTCCTTGATAAACTCCACCAGCCGCTTCAGCCTTATACTCGTAAACAGACGGCCGCCCTGGTCTGCCTTCCTTGACTCCTGTACCGTCAGCGCCAGCTGTGCGGCATACATCGTGTTGGCCGACGGCTGAAACCGCTCCAGCTGTTCTGCCAGGGCATCGTTGGCCTCGGCCACCAGCTGGTCAAGGCCTGTCGACAGCTGAATCTCCTTCGACTTAATGACGGCCTTCGTGCCGTCCTGCTTGGTGAACTCTCGTTCCACCATGGGCTTTACGCCCGTCACTGTAACAATCAGTTCCATTCTTACTTTTACACTTAATTTGTTAGACAAAAAACTTATTTCGCTGCAAAAGTAGAAACAAGTATCCTAAGAAAAAAAGAAAGAAAGTTTCACCCTAAACTTTCTTCCTTACAACTCACTGACAGCCAACAAAAAGGGTATCCTTCGACACCCTCTAACTTTCACTCATCCTTCACTGTGTATCTTGTCAGCACCTCGTTGACAGCCTTTTTCACCTGTTTATCTTCAGGCGATGTGGCCAACGCATTTCTCACCGGGTGCTTCTTGCCTTTCTCTGGTTCCAACAGTTCAGCCAGCTTCACGTCGCTCGCCCTGCCGTCAATCACCATACCTACCATCATGTGGGTAATCTGCGCCACCAAGTTACGATTAAAAGTCGTACCCGCCTGCCGACCTCTGTCATACACCACGCTGCTCACCGCCTCCTGCTCCAGAATCTCCTTCCATATCGTCTTATACCGTTCTTTATAGCTATCTGTCACCACCGGCATCAGCTGCCCAACATAGTCCATCACCGTCTCTCGCTTGCCCTTTGTGGTGTCTTTCTTCATTTCTACGGTACGTGCTTCATAGTGTTCTGTACCGCTTTTGTTCATATTACCATTAATGACTAGGTTGTGAATGGTGGCACCCTGAAAATAGTTATAGATGCCACCGGAATGATGTGGGATTTCTTCTAATGCTTCCATTTTAGAGTTAGAGTTAATATTAGTAGTAAAAGGAGAGCGGGCATCTCATACCATTACACATTAGACCGCTAAGTACTTACACGTTCTGATACTACACATGCCCACGTCTCCGAGACGTGAGCAGGCAGACATTTCTACTCGTGTATGTACTTGATTAGCGGTCTAAGGTGTTACGAGAAAGCTGTCTAAGCTCCTATTTTTCCACAATGTTTGTTTTCTGATGTGCAAAGGTAATATAAAATCTGTACTCTGCAAAAAAAATCTTACTTTTCTTTATTCATTGATATTTAAAGTGTCAATATTCCCGTGATAGTGGTTGTGGATTTCAATTTTAATTTCTGGCATAGAGCTAAAATCTCCATTACTGATGTCTGCAAATCTTTGGAAGAAAGCCTTTAGTTTCTCTAAGACTGTAGCAATCTTACCCTCACGATTAGCATTTGCATCAAATGGATTGAGAGAGGGCATAATACCATCCAGTTCCATACCTCCCTCTGGCACATATCCTCGTTCATAAGCATTTTCGATAAACTCAACTGCCTTATCTCGTTTAAGTTTCTCTTCTTCTACAATAGCATTGAACTGGCGTCGCTTTTCATTGTTTACAAACACTCGCCATGCAGCATCTACCTCACTATCAGGAGTCAGTTGTTCTATGAATTTATCTATCAGTTCTTTCTTATCACGAAGGTCAGGGCTACTGTCTATTGCCTTACTGATACGAACCCTTATTTCACCATCCTGATTATGACTCTTGCGATACTGCTCTACAAGGAAGAGAATGAAGTCAATATTTACCTCTACCTGCTTTACCAATTCCATCTCAAAGACAATATCATCGCAGATATCTTCTTTATCTTTAGGGGTGTTTATTATCTTATCTCTCAAGTCAAGATAAACGCTGGTATAGTCTTGCACATCTCTCTCGCTGAGCATATCCATACCTTGGAACTGATCAAAGACACTGAGCAGGTTTCGCATCTTCAGAATATTACCAAACAACTTGATAAATTTCTTCTCTGCTTCTTCTCCAACAGGGATTTCGCCTGGTTCTACCATCTTCTGCAAATCCTCTACCAGTTCCTTATATCCTTCCTGATGCTTGCCCTTATTATCATCATATCCATTGAAATAATCATCAAATGGTCTTAGGATGGAAACACCTCGTGCCTCTGGGTCGCCAAAAAGTGAAAGAGCCTTATTGGTTGAATCCTCCAAGTTGCGGAAACAAACAATATTACCAAACTGCTTGATACTATTCAGAATTCTGTTTGTTCTGCTATACGACTGCAACAGTCCATGATAGCGCAAATTTTTATCTACCCACAGCGTATTGAGAGTTGTTGCATCAAAGCCAGTGAGGAACATATTTACTACCAGAAGAATATCTATTTCTCTATTCTTCATTCTCAGAGAAACATCCTTATAATAGTTTGGGAATTTGTCAGCACTTGTGTCATAGCTTGTGCCGAACATCTTATTATAGTCCTTGATGGCCCTCTCTAAGAATTCACGACTGCTTGCATCCAATCCATCTGTATTATCGCTATTCTCATCCCCTTCATCATCGGGGTCTGTTTCATTGGCTCCATAACTGAAAATAGTAGCAAGACGCAGACGTTTATTTTCAGGCAGTTCTTCCATCTGTTTCAGAAACTCCAAATAGTATTGTTTTGCCATTGGAATATTCTGTACTGCAAAGATGCTGTTAAAGCCACTCAACGATGTCTTATCACGTTCCTCTTCTACTTTCTTCTTTTTATCCTTTGCCAATTTCTCTACATTGGTAACAACACTCATCTTGTATTTCTTTCCCTGTAGAGTTTGCTGAGAATAATGCTCCAGTATATATTTTGAGACATTGGCTATGCGTCGAGGGTCACTTAATGCCTTTTCTCTTTCAATATCCCATACCTTGCTGGTTTCCACATCTTCCTTCTCCTTCATTGTGCTGACATAGTCCACACGGAAAGGCAACACATTATGGTCGCTTATAGCATTGACTATTGTGTAAGTATGCAGTCTTTCACCAAAGGCATCTTCTGTGGTTTTGATGAGTCCTGCACCTGTTGGCATATTCTCTATGAAGATAGGAGTACCTGTAAATCCGAAGATATAGTATTTCTTGAATTTCTTGGTGATTTTCTGGTGCATCTCTCCGAACTGGCTTCTGTGGCACTCATCGAAAATCAGCACTACTTCTTTCTTATATATTTCGCTGTCTGGATTTTTCTTGATAAAACTCGACAACTTCTGTATGGTAGTGATGATGATTTTACTCTTGCTGCTGGCTATCTGTTTCTCCAAGACTGTTGTAGAAGTATTACCATTGGCAGCACCTTTCTGGAATCGGTCATACTCTCTCATGGTCTGATAGTCCAAATCTTTTCTATCCACCACAAACATCACCTTATCAATATATGGTAACTTGGTAGCAAGTTGTGCTGCCTTGAATGAGGTCAGCGTCTTTCCTGAACCTGTTGTGTGCCATATATAACCACCTGCCTTTACTGTACCATATAGCTTTGCATTGTGTGCCACTTCTATGCGGTTCAAAAGTCTTTCAGTAGCAGCTATCTGATAGGGGCGCATTGCCATCAATATGTTCTGTTCTGTCAGCACACAGAATCGGGTCAGAATATTTAGCAGAGAATGACGGCTAAGGAATGTGGCAGTAAAGTCTTCCAAGTCATTCAGCAGTTTATTCTTTGCATCACTCCAGTAAGAAGTGAATTCATAGCTGTTGCAGGTTCTTTGTCTTCCTGCTTTAGCCTTACTGTTCTGTTCCTTGATGTGATTGTCGCGAGTCGTGTTACTATAATACTTTGTTGTGGTTCCATTGCTGATAATGAATATCTGAACAAACTCAAACAAGGCATTATCAGCCCAGAAAGACTCTCTTCCATATCGGTTTATCTGGTTGAAAGCCTCCTTCAGTAGTACACCTCTGCGCTTCAGTTCTATATGTACCAATGGCAGACCATTCACAAGGATGGTGACATCATATCTGTTCTTTTGTGTTCCGCTATCTACAGCATACTGGTTTATTACCTGAGTGATATTGTGGTGAACATCCTTCTTGTCTATTAAAGATATATTCACCTGAGTTCCATCCTCACGGACAAAGCTCTTTTTATAGTCTCGCTGAATGGTGAAAGCCTTTTCCTTGATACCATTCGACTCCTTTGCTATTTCAGTCTTAAAGAACCGCTGCCACTCACTATCAGTAAATGTGATATCATTCAGTTTTTCCAACTGCCTGCGAAGGTTCGCTATCAGTTCCGCCTCTTTATGGATGGGAAGGTATTCATATCCCTGTCGCTGAAGCTGGGCAATCAGTTCATTCTCCAAGTCACTCTCACTCTGGTAACCTGTTTCCCTCTCGCGTTCCTCACGCACATACTCGGCAACAACAGTGCTCTGAGTATTCTGTGAAATGATATCTAATATTTCTGCCATTATGCTGTCTTACGCTTAAATGTCAATAGTTGTTCTCTATAATATTCGTATTGTTTGCGCCTTGCCTCAATCTCTGCTGGCAAACCACTCTGCAGGTCTGTTGTCAAAGCCTTAAAGCGGTCAAGGATATTTACTATACGTATTTGTTCGCAAATGGGTATTATCGGTATATCAATCATCTCAACTTGATTTGACATTAATTTAGGGTTACCCATACCTTGATAGACATATTTTTTTGCAGTTAAAGATAACCAATAATATAGAAAACGCATATTTAGAAATTCCTTAGCAATACTAATTAAGCCACATACGTTTGTTATACTAAATTTCCCTTCCCGAAAAAAAATAGTCCCAGCGTATGCTCCATCAGTAGTCCACGTAATATATGTTCCATCATAGTCGTAGGAATTTATTTTTCCTAAGATTCCGTTATTTGCTGTTTGTGAAGAATATACAGGGTATAATCCTTCATTTTCTGATATATATTTTTTTGAATACACTTTACCTCTTTGTAATGTACATACATCTTTCATCTTCATCCACTTTACATCAAATCTTGCCCCCACCACTTTGTCGAATGTCAGGAGTTGATTCCTGTAATATTCGTATTGCTTTCGCCTTGCTTCTAGCTCCGCTTCTAACTTTATTTCTAACTCCGCTTCTAGCTCCGTAAAATTGTCGAGTATCTCGACAATTTTACTCTGCACCTCGATAGGAGGTACAGGGATTTCTATTTTATTTATTCTTTTTGCTGACAAGTGAATTACTGTGCCACTATTCAACTCACCTTCGATAGACTTGAAAACAGGTTTTAAATAATGATAGATAAATCCATTTAGAATCTTGTCCTCATTCTTAGACGATAATTTACAGACACGTTGGTTTAGCAGTCCATCTACATCATTCCATTTCTCCAAATTGAAATTGCCATCCATGCCAACCAATATATCACCTTTTGTAATTCGGTATTCCTCAATAACCTCTCCACTATAGTAAGTTGATGCTTTAGCGGGCTTTACATCACGAATTCGTATCAAGGGCATAAAGGTTTCGTCTTCACAGAACAATCGAGAATCAAACGGATATCCATACAGGACATCAACATTGTCTACTAATTTTTCCCACTCCACTCCATCAGGGCAGAGTCTTTCGATAAGTTTCTTTATCTCACTCATGCCACATCCTCCTCTAATTCTTTAATGATAGCATCCAGTTGAGTGCGAAGAGTACTCTGACGCTTTACTATCTCTGCTATCTCTGCGTTCAGTTTCTCAATGTCAACAGCCTCACGAGTATCTTTCTGCTCTACATAAGTGGAAACTGAAAGATTGTAATCCTCTGCCTCAATGTCCTTTGTAGTCACTACATGACAGAAGTGCTTTTCTTCTTCCTTCGCCATGTGAGCCTTATAAATGCGCTCCTGATTGGCTGGAGAAAGTTTGTTCTTATTGCCTTCATGAACAAACTCCTGTGAGGCATCAATAAAGCAAACTCGGTTGTCACTCTTGTTCTTTTTCAGCACAATGATACAAGTGGCAATACTTGCCCCAAAGAAAAGGTTGCTTGGCAACTGAATGATAGTATCAATATAGTTGTTCTGCACCAGATACTTTCTGATTTTCTGCTCTGCACCTCCACGATAGAGGATTCCAGGGAACTCTACAATAGCTGCTGTACCCTCAATGCTGAGCCATGAAAGCATGTGCATAGTAAAAGCAAAGTCTGCTTTAGACTTAGGTGCAAGCACGCCAGCAGGAGAGAAACGAGGGTCGTTGATAAGTGTTACATCACTATCTCCAGCCCAAGGCACACTATATGGCGGATTTGACACAATGGCATCAAATGGTTCATCCAGCTCGTGCTTGGGGTCAAGCAAGGTATCACCCAACTGAATATCGAAATGATCATAGTTCACATTATGCAGGAACATATTCATTCGGCAGAGGTTGTAGGTCTTCAGGTTTATCTCCTGACCAAAGAATCCTTCGCGAACATTCTTGGAACCTAACACAAGATTGAAGTTCAGCAACAATGAACCAGAACCACAAGCAGGGTCATAGACTTTGTTTACTGTCTTGCGACCTGCTGCTGCTATCTGTGCCAACAGGTAACTCACCTCTGCTGGAGTATAGAACTCACCTCCCTTTGTACCACTATTCAAAGCATACATCTTGATAAGGTGTTCGTAGCAAATGCCAAACACATCGAGACCACTATCCATATACTTGGTAAAAGGTAGGTCGCGAACACTTTCCAACAAGGTAGTAAGCAAGCCATTGCGTTCCTCAACAGTAGAACCCAGTCCTGCATCATTGGTGTTGAAGTTGCTGAAAAGTCCTCTTACATCATCCTCGCTGGCAGTACCTATGGCACTTTCTTCTATAGCCTTGAAGTTATTGGCAAGGGTGGTGTTCAGCTCGTCGTTGTTCTTGGCACCATCGGCAACATTCTTGAAGAGCTGAGAAGGCTTGATGAAGATTCCCTTGGCCTGTACTATCTGGTTACGAGCATACTCAGCCTGTTCGTCGCTCATGTGCAGGTAGTCAGCATTTGCCACGCCAGCCTCTATCATCAAGTGGTTACAATAGTCTGTGATATTCTCAGATATGAATCGATAGAAGAGTGCACCCAGTGTGTAGTCCATAAACTGTACACTCGAAACCTTGCCACCATGCACAAGGTTAGTAGCCATCTTCCATATCAAATCACCTATCTCTCTCTTTAAATCTTCTTTGTTCATATATTTTTTATTCAGAATGGTATATTATGTTCCTTGCAATACTTCTCTATTTCTTCATCCGTATCGAAAATCTTGTCGCATATCTTCTCGAAGGAATTTCTTGCGTCAGAAGTGTATTCTTTAGAAGCATTCATCACCTTCGAGAGCTTCTTGATAAACTCGCAGAAGTCTGGGTTCAGGTTGTTCAGCTTCTCAATGGTGTTATAATCGAGAGCCTTCTCCCTTGCAGGGAAAAGTATTTTGGATTCATTGGCTTGCATCAGTATAACACCAATGCCAAAAGCATTGTTCAGACGCTCCATCTCTTCTGTCAAATCTTCATTTATCTCAAAGGCTACCAGATAACCGAAGTTTGCCCAACTGCTGTTAGACAGTGCTTGGAAATAATATTGTTTCAACTGGTAGTCGGATTCTATTCTGCGCTTCAACTCGTAGGAATAGATATGTACACTTTGTTTAGGCTCTGTAGCTTTTAGAAGGGATAAAGTGGCATCGTTTTTGAAATCCTCGAATTGCACTCCGACAATATCTGGATGAACCCACTTTGCATTATTATCAATCTTATTAGGTGTCTTTTCATGATATATTGTTTTGGCATATATGTTTCTGCCTCTCAAATAACTACAGAAAAGTGGATGCAGTGACCTTTCAAGAAAATCCTTATGAACTCCAGTTTCAATTATGGCGCTTTCTGGTATATCCTTGACAGGTTCATTGGAAGCACTATTTATCAGAGCTTCTATCTCGGCGGCATACTTGGTAATCTCACAACAGGTACCAACAGAACCTGATGAATTTTTTAACTGCTGAGACATCGCTTTTCGATAGATCACCTTATCCATCCATTTTACCTTTCTACGATGTGGCAATTCTGTATCAGGTACATAATAGTAATCGCTGACTATTGTTCCTACATAATAGAATCCTTCACCAGAAGGACAAAGCACAATGTCACCTATTTGCAAGCCCTTGCAAATAGTCCATAGAAAGCCACATGCCAAGCCTGCCGCTGTCGTTGATTTACCTGGCACAATGTTCATCCAAATAGGGATATACTTTTTGTTGAAATCACGCCAGTTATCAAAAAGCGAATCTGAAAGGTCTATATTTATATCGAAATTTGCCCCGATATATCCCTCTTCATGGCACATTTTGGCAAACTTACTGCCTTGGCCTAACATAACTCTATTGTACTTCTTTGCCATATATCTTATTTATCTTTTATTTCCCATAGGGGTGTATATTATTCTTGAAAAGTGTCTGTCATTATTCTTTGCATTATCTATCAAATGTTTTTTAGCCTCAAATTGACAGTCGAAACATATCTTGTATTCGATGCCCCTTTTCGTTTTATATTTACACCCCATACGATGTAATGTACCACAACGCGCACATCTGAAAACACCAAGAAAGTTTTCACCTTTTTTCTTCTGAATAATATTGAGAATGTAGTCGTTTCCCATTTTACTCTTCATAACACAAAAGAATCAGCTCCGCTATGAATATTTAATAGCCAGTATCTATGACCTTATATTTCCCATCACCAACTTTCCAGAACTAATCATTAAAAGTCAAAATTAATCTTTATCGTATCAGGATCCCAGACAGTGCCACCGATGATGATGTTGACGCGTACCATCGCGTTTTTTGTGTTTTGCTCAAGGTTAGGGTAATAGCTGGTATTTCTGCCTTCCGGATATTTTGTGATGTAGTCGTCTACCTTTAACGCAAAACGCTTGACGCTGTCTGTCTTAATACCGTCTTTCCACAGGTGGCACGACTCCTGGTAGTAGCCATAGAGTACGGGATGGCCCTCGGTGATATCTGTCTCGGACTGCTTCTGGCACGACAACAAGAAGGGCGCCGTGCCCAGAAGGCACAGCACCCCGATATGACAAAATAAGTGAAAGAGAGGTTTCCTATATGGGGTTAAATCGTAAGATTTACCCCCCCCCTATTACGCGTAACATGCTTATAGCCAGTGTGTTACGCACAAAGAGAAGATGCTTCTCAAAAGTCGTTGCCGGTTTCTTAGTCATTGCTGTATTCCTATTACTGCCCACAAAGTTAAGGAATAATTTTGAGACCGCAAACTTTTTTGTCGGGAAAATCTGCTCACATGGCCTGTCCCCATGACTAAACAACTTGCAGGAAGCTTTCGATGCCCATCAATTCCTTCTCGCAACTTGCGGGAGCCTTTCGACGGCCATCGACGGCGATTCCGCCCGAAGCGGAAAAAATCTCACACGGGGAGTGACCCCCGTGTGAGAAATAGGTTAAAAAGCGAGGCAGCCAAGAACATAGAACTCGAGGGAAGGATCCTTCTCGTCGAAGGCCGCGTAGGCGTTGTAACTGTTCAGGTAGACACCCACGATCCACGCGTTCGAAAGAATGTCCGTACTTGACCAATAGTCGACCGACTGCCATGTAATGCCAGTGGCGGCAATCTTGGCCTTGAAGCCTGCAATGGGTGTCATATAATAATTGTTGGAACTTGCATCACCAGACACGGCACAGCCCACGAACATGTTCTGCCAGTCGGCCTTCGACGGCAGACGCCATGTGCCGCCGGTGATTGCTGTAAGCCCTTCGGCATACGTCTTGGCATCTGCCCAGTTCTTCTGCACAGGGCTGCTGTTGAGCTGAATTGCGAGACCATTTGAACCACTCTTGTATGCCACCATAGCTACGGCGGTCACGCCCGAGGGCAGGTTGTCCTTGTCGGCCACGGCGTAAGCCTTGCCGTCGGTGCCTACTATCATGCCCACTGTCGATTCGGCGAGGGTGTAAGCAGTGGGGCCAGCCTTCGCCATCTTTACCGTGCTCTTGTAGTACTTGCCTGCGGTGAGGTTTAAGTCCGTCTTCGAGAAGGTATAGGTGTCGCCGCCCACGGTAGCCTCGAAAGAGTAGGTGCCCGCGGGGGCAGGAATATAACCTGGAACCACGCAGAGGTAATACTCGTTCTTCGCTGCGCTCGTTGCCTTAGCCTGGGTGTAAGTTTCATTCTTGAACGTCAGTTGGGTGGCAGAGAGGGGGTTAGAGGACTCGTCCTGCAGCGTCAGTTTCCAAATGCAGATGATGCTGGGGATTGACACGCTTTCTTTGAGCGTGACTTTGTCGCCGCTGACAGCCAGTTTGCCGTCGCCCGTGCGTAAGTCAAGGTTATTCTGGATATACTCCAGCGTACCATCCTGGTAGTTTTTCACTTTGTCAAAGATGTCAGGATTAGGAGTAAAGTGGAACGTTTTATAGGGTGTAGCGGAAAACACGGCATCGGCGGGATAAGCCAGGTAAACGTCATCATTATCTGAAGGACTGCCCGTGATGGTAGCCTCGATGGTTGCATTGCCGGTAACATTATCGACCGTCTTTACCTCGGCAACGTCCACCTCTCCGTTATGTACCAGGGCAATTTGGTCGCCCACAGCCCATTTCACGTTGATAGTTGCGCCGTCCTCGGTATATACCGTACGTGTGGTGGCATCGCCGCTGGGAGCCGTGATGGTAGCTGTGAAGTGCATCGTGCCCGGCTGCTGGGTGTTCTGCAGAATCTCGTTGTCTTCGCTGCTGCAGGCGGCCATCGCGAGGGCCAGGGCAGCCATGCTGAATAATCTGAATGTCTTCATTGTCTTCTTTCTTTTTTAGGGTTCAACATGTTCTTGGTTCATGGGTTGAGCGGGTCGCCGCCGCCTTCAAACGGATCGGGATTGCTTACACTGCCCGGGCTGCTGCAGATGATGCTTTGTTGCTGCAACATTACTACCTCTGTCGAGGGTTTCTTATAATCTTTCTTTTTCATAATAAAAATAGTGTTGTTTATAAAATAGTTATTATTCTTCATTTTGTATAGTTTCTGAGGGTTTACTGGCAAATCTAATTTGCAAAGGTACACAATTGCCCACACAAACCGTTAACATTTATTCACTACCCCCCCGATTTTAATATATATTAACAAAGAACTACTTTGACGTGCGCCCACAAAAAGATTCATTAACAACCAGCCGACCCCATGATTCTTCAAAATTAACTAAAATTTCTGATTCGCCCAAAGATATGCTCAAAAAAAAAACAATTCCTGCCTTATTTTTCTTAGGGCTCGATGATGTTGAAGTTGAGCACAGGCTTCTTGATGCCTTCGAAGAGCGAGGTGACGGCCTCAGCCCGTCCGGTGATGCTGAGTCTGCTGAGGTCGCCGTAGTCG
>Ga0310691_10004182_pt1 | contig 16486 bp, 13 predicted proteins | sample 176DNAGHGlowgp2_FD_203887 | JGI IMG/M metagenome (GOLD analysis project Ga0310691, IMG submission 203887) | Sheep rumen microbial communities from Palmerston North, Manawatu-Wanganui, New Zealand - 1766 DNA GHGlow gp2 (v2) (version 2) | ecosystem: Host-associated > Mammals > Digestive system >...
TAGCTTCCGGAATCAAAAAACGAGAGAAATAGAGTTTGCTCCTTCCTCCTTCTTCCTCATTAGCAATATGAGGAAGAAGAAGCGCAGGCAGTGCCCGGCGGGCGCGGAGCCCGGCGGGCACTGCCCGGCTCCGTTTTATCTCCCCGGCAATTTCATTGTGTACTTTTTCACCCGCTCCCATTGCGTTTTCTTCCATAATATGTTATAATATACCGGAGTAAAACTCGGAGGAGCAAATATGAAAAAACAATTTCTCGAAATCGGAAAGATCGTCAACATTCACGGGCTGAACGGCACTGTCAAGGTGATGCCGTGGTGCGATTCGGCGGAGTTTCTCTGCGAATTTGAGACGCTTTACCGCGGAAAAGAACTTGTCCCGATGCATATTTCGCACGCTGCTGTGCAAAAAAATATGGCACTCATTAAATTTGACGGTGTCGATACACCGGAGGCGGCAAATGCACTCCGCAACACTGTCCTTTATATGGATCGCAGCGACGTCGATCTCGATGATGATACCTATTTCATCCAGGATCTCATCGGCATGACGGTAAAGGATGCGGATACCGGTGCGGAATACGGCAAACTGCGCGATGTGCTGCAAACCGGCGCGAACGATGTTTACGAGGTTGAATCGCCGGAGGGCAGATCGCTGCTGGTTCCTGTGATTCCGCAGGTAGTACTGAAAATTGACTTTGAGACGGACAGTATTCTGATTCGTCCGCTGGAGGGGCTGTTTGACTGATGACAATTGAAATTGCAACTCTCTTTCCGGAAATGTGTGAGGCGGTGCTCTCCGCAAGCATTCTCGGCAGGGCACGCGCAAAAGGCGCGATTACCGTCAATTGCCATCAGATCCGCGATTACACGACCGACCGCCACAACCGTGTTGATGATTCGCCGTTCGGCGGCGGCATGGGCATGGTGATGCAGGCGCAGCCGGTTTTCGACTGCTGGAAGGCAGTCATGGCACAATCTGACGTCCCGATGCATACAATATATCTGTCTCCAAAGGGGAAAACTCTGACGCAGCAGCGCGTGCGGGAGCTCTCGCAGATACCGCGGCTGTTTCTGCTCTGCGGTCATTATGAGGGTATTGATCAGCGCGTTCTCGACCGAATCTGCGACGAGGAAATCTCGATCGGGGATTATGTGGTTACCGGCGGCGAACTGCCCGCGCTTGTCCTGACCGACGCGGTTGCCAGAATGTGCGAAAACGTGCTTCCGTCTCCGGATGCGTATGAGGAGGAGAGCCACTATAACGGGCTGCTGGAATACCCGCAGTATACAAGGCCGGAGATTTGGGAGGGCGAAGCCGTACCGGCTGTACTCCTGAGCGGTCATCACAAAAATATAGCCGCCTGGAGGCAGGAGCAGAGTCTTGCTGTCACGCAGGAACGCCGCCCGGATCTTTATGCAAAATGGTCAAAGGAACAGGAATCAAAGAGTCTGTTGTGACAATCAACAAATTCTATTGTTGAAAACTAGAGACCCTACTAAAAGTTTTCAACAAACTTTTTTCGTGAAACTGCCCAAACTGAGAGGCAAACTATCGTTTCAAATGTAGCATAGGGGAGAAATTTGCCCCTTTTCCCCGCTTTTGTGTAGAAAAGAGATTGACGAAATGGCAAAAAATCAGTATAATGATAACATGATTCCGTGGAGATAAATAGAACGGAATGTCAATGGGGATCGGATGAACTATACGGTATGTATAATTGAACTATGATTTACATACTGTTAATACAGCTGGTCAGGCAGCTTTGTACCGCTCCGAATCCGCCGGTCATACATTCTGCATTCTGTATCAGTGTTTTTTTTTCCGCGTGTGGCGGAGCAGCCACGGAAGACAGATCATCCGCCAGAAATCGGGTTTAATGAAAATCATAAAGGAGAGAAAGTTTATGTGTATCAAAGACGTTATGGTTCAGAATCAGGTCGGTCTGCACGCACGTCCTGCAACCTTCTTTATCCAGAAAGCAAATGAGTTCCGCTCTGCAATCTGGATCGAGAAGGAGGAGCGCCGGGTCAATGCAAAGTCTCTGCTCGGTATTCTGTCGCTCGGCATTGTCGGCGGCACTGCAATCCGCATCATCGCGGACGGTACCGACGAGGAGCAGGCAGTCGCTTCGCTGGTCGAGCTCGTTGACAGCGGCTTCAGCGACGAGAGCCGGTAACAGATTTGCAGCGGGGGAGTCATCTGCTGCTGCCGATATGCACAACATCCATAATGGTACGGGGCATCTTTTTGCAGATGCCCCGTCTTTTTTATTCTGAAACAGCGGCCGGAAGACTGTGCCCGAAGGCAGCCTGTGCTCCGGCGGCGGTGTCTGCGGAAACAGCCTGAGAAGCCGTCTGCGCATACATATTTTCGGCAAAAATGCCGTATCCTCTGGTTGGGTCGCGCACAAACACATGGGTCACGGCGCCGATCAGTCTGCCGTTTTGTATGATCGGGCTGCCGCTCATGCCCTGCACAATACCGCCGGTCTTTTCCAGCAGAACCGGGTCGGTCACACGCACAATCAGATTGCGCATTGCCGCATCATTGCTGCGGATCTCTTCGATCTCAACGGAATACGCCTGCGGCGAAGTGCCGTCGATTGTCGTAAAAATCTGTGCGGGGCCGCGTTTGACATCCTGCCGGAACCCGAGCGGCATCTGCATTTGCTTCTGCGGAAGCGTGTGCATGAAACCGAAAACACCGGCTGCATGATTGCTCTGCAAAACGCCGACGGCAGCTCCGGTATCAAATCTGCCGCGCAGCTCGCCGGGTGCACCTGCCGCTCCGGAGATCACATCGCGGACGGATACCGCAATCACATCCCCGGAGGCAAGCGGAATCTGCTCGCCTGTGTCCGGATCGCAGACCGCGTGCCCGAGCCCCGCAAACTGAATCTGTCCGCCGGGCGCCTGATAATAATACGTCACTGTGCCGATTCCGGCGGTGCTGTCGCGCACCCACATGCCGGTCTGCCAGCGCTTTGCTGCGGCGGAATACTCCGGCTGCACGGAAACCGTGCGCTCCAGATCGCCGCGCAGGAGCGTGATACTGACCGCATTGCCCGCCGCATCGGAAACAGCCTGCTGAAGCTCCGCATTCCCGTGAACCGGCGCTCCGTTGACTGCCTGAATAATATCGCCGATTTGGATACCGGCGCGCTCTGCGGGGCATACAGCGCCCTCCTGCGTGCTGATATCGCAAAGCGACACGACCATCACACCGTCCATCAGCATCCGGATTCCGAAGGGCTCGCCGCCGACATAGATGCTGACCGGCGAGACCGTCGTCAGCGAGACCGTTTTAACCGGCACAACACCGAACAGCCGCAGCTCCGCCTCCTGCAAATCTGCCGCCGCAGACACGCTCCGCCGCACCGTAACCGGCAATACGGTAGAAACTGTCAGCGGTTCATCCGCCTGCAAATAATAGTGATCCGGCAAATTCTGCGCATAATAATGCACAGCGCCGGTCAGTGCCGAAAACAGTGCAGCGCCGCAGACAGCAATCCGCGAAAACCAGATTTTTGCGCGATTTTGTTTGTTTTTCATTTGCATACATCCTCTCTGCGGTGATTCCCGCACAGAATCAGTATGAACCGAAATGCGCATTTCACTCCGGGTGCATTGCAGTCAGATTTCTTTCCGGCAGATTCCATACAGCGCCGTATCGGGCAAATCGCGGTACATTGCCGGAAATCTCCGGAAAACCGGAAAAAAATACAAAAAAACAGCCGCGCTGACAATCACGCGGCTGCTTTGATGATACGAATTATTGCTTTTTATCCGGTGTTTCCAGATATTTATAAAGAAATGCTGCGAGAATTGCACCGACAAACGGTCCGACGATAAAGACCCAGAGATCAGCGATCGGAGTGGAGTTGCCGGAGAATGCTGCGATCAGCGCCGGGCCGAAGCTGCGCGCCGGATTCACGGAGGTACCGGTCAGACCGATGCCGAGGATGTGAACCAGAACGAGCGTGAAGCCGATGACGATGCCGCCGAAGGAGCCGTGCTTCGCCTTCTTCGATGTCACGCCGAGGATTGTCAGAACAAAGATGAAGGTCAGCAGGCATTCAACCAGCAGACCGGCAGCCGCACTGTCGCCGACGCCGCCGAGACCGTTTGTGCCGAGGCCCTTGCCGTTTCCGGTCATATCCGTGACATTGCCCAGCGAGAAGATTGCCTTCAGCAGACCGGAGCCCGCAATCGCGCCGAGGCACTGCGAGATCACATAGCCGATGAACTCGGCAGGTGTCATGCCGCCGGAGATCAGTACGGCGAGGGAAACCGCCGGATTGATGTGGCAGCCGGAGATGTTGCCGACGCAGTATGCCATGCCGACGATCGTCAGACCGAACGCAAAGGCGGTGAGGATGTAGCCGCAGCCGGAAGCCGCGTCGCAGCCGACCAGCATTGCGGTTCCGCAGCCGATCAGTACGAGTGTCATGGTGCCGATAAACTCGGCGATGCATTTTTTCATGAATCCCATTCCTTTCTTTTGTTGTGACAGGCAATCTGCCGCCGCTGCAATGCCTGTCCGATTTGCAGGGCGGGTGCGGAATTCCGCAGTATATGACTATATTATAACATATCATATTGAAAAACGCAATAGGAGCAGGAAAAAAAGTCTAAGGCAGGAAAAAAAGTCTAAGGCAGGTGCCGGATAAGAAAATTTTGATTCAGTACTTGACAAGTCGCTGATTTTATGCTATAATAATAAAGCTGAATCCGAAAGGAGAGGTGTCCGAGCGGTTTAAGGAGCCAGTCTTGAAAACTGGTGATGCAGCAATGCACCGTGGGTTCGAATCCCACCCTCTCCGCCATACCAAATTCGGATATCGCATTCACCAACTATGGAGAAATACCCAAGTGGTGAAGGGGCTCCCCTGCTAAGGGAGTAGGGCTCGAAAGGGTCGCGAGGGTTCAAATCCCTCTTTCTCCGCCATTGCAGAAATGTCCTGGATACGTTAAAAACGACGTATCTAGGACATTTTCTTTATATCTAAACAGCAATAAATTTCCGGATTTAGTAGCATTTTTCCGCTTCGTGTACACTAATTTCAAGCCAATTGCACACGAAATTGCACACGAGCTTGCACACGGCACTATGCCCCGTGTGCGGTTTGATGCACACGAAATCGTGTATACCTGCCCTCAACTGAATCATCAATATCAACGAAGATACGATGATTTGAAGCGATTGGAGACTTGAAATTAGGTGCACACGAAACCCTCTTTCCAAAATTTGCCTATTTTCAAGCAAAATCTGATTAAAGATCAAAACAAATAACTGAATATTTTCCTATCCGCCCGGTCTTTTTCAACCTTGAAAACCACCGGGCTATTTTTATGCCCTTTTGACGGAGGTGATGCCGATGTAGACAGATCAGTAAAACGCTCGCCGCCGAAATCGTGTGCATGTACAGCTGAATTGCACACGCCGCCCACCGATTACGATCAGGAGGAAACGCACATGAAAGAAATGATTATGACGCTCAAGCTCTATTCCATGCCCGCTGCTGCCGCAAAGCTCGGTTACAGCCTGCCGTTTATGAACCGCATCTGCCAGCGTGCCTTTTGCAGCGGTCGCCCGTTCCTTGTGCTCAAGGACGAAAACGCAAAGTATTTTATTGAGGCGAACAGCTTGCAGCGCTACATCAACACCTGCCCCGACTTCAATCCCTATGAGATTCCCGGTGTCTACGAGCCGGATTCGGATGACGAGGACGCGCCGATGGACGATACTGTGTTCATGCTGGATGACGATATGCTCCCGCAGGTATGCGGCGTGGAAATTGACGAGGAATGCGCTCCGCTCATTGCCTATCACCGTGATGAGGTCGCCTATCAGGAGCGCGTTGTCACGGAAATGGAGAAGTTTTTCCGTTCCGTGACCGACAAATCTGAAACATGATCCACTACTATCGGCAAAAAGCAAAACCGAATCTCAATCGTTAATTGCCGGTAATTACATCTTGACAACTGAATATCCTTTTTCAAGCCCGTTATTATGAAGTATGAAGCCTTTCTACTATTATAATAACGGGCTTTTTCTATGCCCATTTGAGGAGGAATGAGCCATTGAACATGAGCGAAGATGTGACTGCCGTTTCGATGCAGGTGTCGGAAAAGGCAGCAGAAGCGGCGCTTTCCGCATTCAAGTCCGTGCTGGATTCAGTCGGCAGGCTGTTCCGTGAGCTTCTCGGCATGGAGCATGACCGTGCCCGCGCAAAGGCGCAGATCAAAGCAACCAAAGGCGGTAGCTCTGCGCCGGAGAAGACAAAGCCGCCGAATGTTACCGCAACAAACCTGACCGGCATCAAACCAGGTGAAGTGTCTCTGAAAGACCTTGCCGAAAACGCCAGAGAGACCGGCGAAGCGCTGTCTGTTTCGCAGCACGGCTTCTCACAGGAGGATCGCAAAGCGATTGCCCGCACCGCGAAGAAATACGGCATCCCCATTGCGTTCTCCGGCGAAAAAGGGAAAAATAACCTATACGCAAATGTCCGCAGCGGCGATCTGCCGATCTTCAAGCAGATATGCACCGAGTGCATCAAGGAAAAGATTGCTGAAAAGCCCGAATCGTTCGGGAATTTCAAGGTGCAGGCATGGGAAGTGCCGCACTTGACGGCAATGCTGAAAGCACATGATCTTCCCGCGGTATTTGTTGAAACGAAAAGCGGTGAACAGTATTGCCTGCATGATGTGAAACATCAGGACGCCGTTCGCATTGTCCGTGAGGAGTTTGTTGCCAAATGCAAGGAGATCGAGAAGAACTTTTCGTTTGACAAGGACGAAAACGGCTTCTATACCCTGAAAGACCTGCACTCCGGCAGAGAGGTATCCTTTGATCAGATACCGGACAAAGCAACAGTCTCGCAGCAGATTCAGACGCAGTTCGGCTATGATCCGGTCAAGGCTGATCTGGCGGCGGCGAAATTCGGAGAGGAAGCACTCAAGGGAAAGCAGAAAGAGCAGTATTTCAGCAGCAGCGCACAAAATGAGTTTTCCCGTATCGAGAGCAATGTCACTTTGGAAGGCGAAAGCCTGTATGCAAAGCCGTTCGGATGCTGGTATGTGCAGCCGAAGAAGGACGAGAAACCGCGCGTGGTGTTCCGCAATCAGGACGGCAAATATGCAGTGCTGGAGCCGCAGAACATGACAAAGCATCGAATGCGTGAATTGCTGACGGCACAGCTCGGCATCACCGACCGCAGGACGCTCGACGCGCTGACAGATAAAGCAGACCGTGTCACGGACTTCTATGCACGGCAGAACACGAAGTTCCTTTCCGAAGACCGGACATTTACAATGGAAGACTTTGAGCCGGAAAAGATCATCGAGCACAAATATACCGGCGCGAGCGGTATGGAGTATACCACAAAGCAAAAGCCGCTGGATTCTGTCGAGAACAGTATTCAGCGCACAGGAAAAGACCTGTTCACGGTCGATACCACATTCCGATCTACAGAGATCACCGATAAAGGCGAATCGCTGCCGCACGAAAAGACGGAGCATCTGGAATTCTCGCTGGCAGACAAGAAGCGCACGCTGCATTTTCTTTCCGCAATGTATTTGGAAGCCGGTATGAGTGAGGCGGATGCAAAATCAATGGCAAAGGAGGTTTACAGCAAGGCGGAAGCGCAGAGTCCGGAGAAGGTGCTGCGGATTGAGGAAGTCCGTCAGAATTCCATGACAGTCGCCTACGGCAAGGCATCAGTCATGCTTTCAACTGCGGACCGTCAGGAAGCTGCTGAAAAGATCGCCGGTCTTGGCGTATCTCCGCAGACAGCAGAATCGCTGGTTGAGAAAGCGCAGGAAATCCGCGTGGATGCAGTGAAAGAGCGCGTTGCAGCGGTGCAGGCGCAGCAGACCGATTTCAATACCGCGATGAATCACCTGACCGACCGGGAGGAACGCGCGATCGACACAATGATCGTGTGCAGCGCGGCTGACCCGAAAAAGCAAATTGTGGTGGAAGGAGGACACAATGGCTCGCGTGTGGTTCATGATTATGCTGTGCGCAATGGCGGCGAGCAGCTCGCGCGGTTTACGGACGCGGAAACGACGGACGCGAACGGCAAGCCTGTACGCGGAGAGGACGGCAAAACCGCATGGACAGCGCTCAAGGCAGAGATGCTCGAAGCGTCCGGTATGGAAAAAGATGCGGTGCTGACTTTCAGTTCGCAGGAGGAATACGAGCAGTATCTCTCGGATATGCAGATACTCGATGAAGCCGGAGAAAAGCCGGAAGCACCGGATATGCCTGAAACCGCACGCGGCAACGGTCATGAAATGCACCCGGAGGGCAATGTCTTTGAGGAACTCCATGCAGACAAGCCTGTGCCTGATGCAAAGCCGGATATTCCAATTCCCGACACGCCTGATGTTCCCGATCTGCCGAAGCCCGCGCCGAGAGGGGCGAGAAGATGAGCCAAAAGCTGAGTGTCCCGCATCCCCGAAAGAAAATAGACAAAACAACCCTGATCGTGCTTGGCGTGATCGGGGTTGTGCTGTTGATCGGCTGTGTTGTGCTCGGTGCTGCATTTGATTACGCTCTCGGCGCGGACGGTTCTATTGATGGCTCAAAGCTCAATCCGGCGCTGCACTATGTCCTGTCGCATCCGGCAGTTATCTTTTCAGCAATTACGAATAAGGACGGCTATGCACCGAAAATGCTGTTTGTCGGTGTCTGCGTGATCGGTATCTTTGCATTATACAAGTACAGCGAGGAACCGAAGCGTCTGCACCGGCGCGGCACGGAACACGGCTCGGCGAAATGGGGCGATGAAAAGGAAATCCGTGCGCTGGCGGAAAAGGAGAAAAAGCCGTATCAGCTCGCGCTGCGGGATGAAAACGGCGGCTATCTGTACGACGACAAGGGCGAATTCATCTGTGCCGATGTGGATTATAACATCGTGCTGGCAAAGGATGTGTACCTTGCGCTGAACACGAAACAGCACCGCCTGAACCTCAATGCCCTTGTAATCGGCGGCTCCGGTTCGGGTAAAACGCTGTTCTGGGTTATCACGAACATTTTGCAGCTCAACACCTCGTTCGTCATTACCGACCCGAAGGGCGAAATCTATCAGGCAACGGCAAAGCTGCTGCAAGAAGCCGGATACGAAGTGCGTGTGTTCAACACGATCCAGATGGAACATTCGCACAATTACAATCCGTTCCACTACATCTACGATCACAACGGCGATCTGTGCGAGGATAACGTGAAAAAGATGGCTGACGTTCTCTTCAATTCTACGAAGGGTGACGGCGAAAAGGATGACTTCTGGTCGCAGAAGGGACAGACTGTGCTGCTGGCACTGATGTTCCTGCTGATTGAGCAGTCGGAATATGACGCGCTGTTCGATGAAAACGGCAAGATCGTTCCCGGCACACGCGACGAAACAAACCTCAATTTCTACGCGATCACCGAGAAAATGCGTGGGCTGCAATATCCCCCGCAAGGCTCGCAGAAGCCGGACGGTCTGTTCCTGACAAAAAATCCCGGTGAATCCGATGAGGAATTTGAGGCGCGGCGGGCAAAAGCATTTCTCTGTCCGCTCGATCATGATTTTCTGGAACTGGAGCGCCGCAAGCCCAATACGCTGGCATTCCGGCTTTACAAAGAAATCCGAAACGCGCCGGAGGAAACCGGTCAGTCGTTCGTGTCGAGCGCGAATGTCAAGACATTTTTCTTCAATCTGGAGAATCTGAAAAACCTGACCTGCTGCGATAATGTGCATCTGGAAACGCTCGGCGATAAGAAAACGGCGCTGTTTATCATCATTTCCGCGACAAACAGCACCTACAATTTCCTCGCTTCCATGATGTATACGCAGCTCTTCGATACGCTGTCAAACCGCGCTAATTTCAAGTATCACGGCACACTGCCCTGTCATGTGCGCTGCATCATGGATGAAATGGCGAATATCGGGCAAATTCCGGACTTCGACAAGGTCATTGCGTTCGTGCGTTCAATGGGCATGAGCCTGAATGTTATTATCCAGAACCTCGCGCAACTGAAAGCGCGGTATGAAAAGACATGGGAGGTCATCACTGGCAACTGCGATTCTACGATCTTTCTGGGAGGCAAAGAGGAAACGACTTTGAAGTCAATCTCCGAGCAATTAGGCAAGGAAACGATCGACGTCAAGGGGCAGAACCGGACAAAAGGCAAACAGTCCAGCACATCTGAGAACAACAGTATTCTCGGAAGAGAGCTGATGCAGCAGAATGAGCTTGCGACCATGCCAATCTCGGACTGTATTGTGATGACGCGCTCGCATAATCCGTTCTATGCGCAAAAATATCCGGCGTTCGATCATCCGAATTTCCGTTTCACAGGACTTGCTGACGATGCAAATCGCGCAGATATAACTGTTGTTCGCTCTGTGACGGTTTCGGAATTCATCGCAGAGCAGAAAGTGCAGCGGGCAAAGGCAATTCAACAGTATACAGCTGCTGTCGCTGCGGCAAAACCGGAAGAAAAGCCGGATGCTGTCATTTACGAGGCTGCGGAAACGGTTGTGATCGCAGAAGAAATCCCGACAAGCTACGAGGATATTCTGGATATGGATTCGGAAGTATCCACCGTAGCTGAAGCTGAAACCTATGCCGACCACACGCAGTATTACGGTATTCCGGATGATGAGATCATCAGCTGTGACATGGGTACTGCGTCGAAACCGAGAGAGGAGGAATACGAAGATGAAGAAGCAGAGATTGCCCCCGCAATCATTGACGAGGACGGCGATGCTGTGATTGAAGCAGAGCCGGAAGTTCCGGATACCGGTCCGTATTACGATGAGATCGAAGAAGAACCTGAAGAAAATCCGGACCTTTATGGCAGTGACTTCAAGGTGAATGTCATTGCAGAAGACCTTCCCGATGCAACGGGAAAAATCGGAGATCCGAGATATCTCGGAGTCAATTTTTGAGAATGAGAGGTAATACACATGAAACTGATGAATCAGAAGAACAAGAAGTTTGCGAAGATCTTTACCGTGCTGTTTACGATCGCTGTTGTGACCTCGCTCTGCGCCGTGACCGCTTTCGCGGCAGGCGGTGGCGGCTCTGAGGCGGCGTACCAGTCCACGATAACCTTTTTCATCACCTGGATTCGCCGCATCGGCATGATGGTGGCGTTTGTCGGTGCGATTATGTTTGCGCTGGCGATCAAGAACAACGACGCTGAGCAGAAGCAGGCAGGTCTGATCACGATGATCGCGGGATTCATTGTCGCCGCGCTCTGTGCCGCGTCCAGTATGTTCGATCTGTTCAGCTAAACCGTATGGCTGGTCTGCCCCGCTCTGCGCGGGGCGGGCTTCGCCCCGGAAGGAGGACGCATATGAATATCTTACCGATTATGGCAGCGATTCTCCCGAACACCGGCGCTCCCGAAAATCCCGCATATCTGGCGCAGACCGGACTGACCTTTTTCGGCACATGGATTTCGCGTATCGGCGGACTTGTCGCATTTATCGGCGCGATCAAGTTTGCGCTGTCGATCAAGTCCGACGAAACAAGAGATCAGCTTCCGGCTCTGCTCACAATGGTATCCGGATTTATGATTCAGGCGGCAATCTCAAATCTCGGTATCTTTGAACTGGCAACAACCAATGCCGAAACGATTTTTCAGAATATCCTGCTGTTTATCGGTCGTTGGACGCGTCGTGTCGGCGCAGCAGGTACGCTGGTCGGCGCAGTAATGTTCGGCTTTTCGATTAAGGACAACAATGCAGTCGGAAAGGTTGCCGCGCTCAAAACATTCGCTGCCGGTGCAATCGTGGTTTCCATTTCGGGAATCCTGCACACATTTGTATAAGGGGGTATCGTATGAAAACGAAACTGTTATCCCCGAAAGAAAAGCTCAGGCGCTTTCACCGTCATATCTTCCTGTTCGTGATTGTAGCTGGACTGATGAATATCTTTTTCCCGTTTGTCGCACACGCGGACATCTTCAATAACGATGTGCAGGATGTTTACGCGACAATTACGGAAAATGTAGATGAGACGAACGAAATCCTGAAAAGCGCATTCAAGTTTACACAGGTTTCGCCGTATACCGTGGTCAATAGCGTCGGCGGTTCAGCGGGAGCGATCGGCGCTGCGATACGGACTGCAACACAGAACCTTGCCCTGATTGTTGCCGTCTTGCTTTTGATGGTCGAGTTCTTTCGGAAAACAACTAATTTCGAGTGGTCGAGTAAATGGGAAAATATCCTGATCTTCCTTGTAAAACTCATTGTTGTGAAGCAGGTTGTTCAGAACGCAGACCTGATTATCGAATATATCTACAAGGGTTTCAATACGATCAACCGGGCAGCGACCAGCTCAAATATGGACTTTCTCCCTGCCGGTCACAAAGTCACCTACAGTATTTCTATCGAAGAATCGCTGCTGAAAGATGTTGTACAGGCGGATCACTGGTATCAGGGATGGATCAAGTTCTGGGAGCATGTCGGTGCTGGCGAAACGCGGCACAGCTACACCTACATCATCTCGCAGGATGCGGTCAAAATGTTCTATCCGCACGCCGTTTTTCCGTCGGGCACATCCGTACAGTTTGAAGATCATGCTTTCGGTAATCCAACAACAGCGCTCACATTTAACCCGACCATCGAGATAATCTTATGGCAGCCGTATTTCCTTGCGATGAAAGCGATCGCCTACATGATTTTCGTGGTGACGATCGGACGATTGTTTGAGCTTTCCGTGTATACGATCTTCGCACCACTGCCGATTGCTACCTTTGCTTCGGATACTACGCACGATGTGGCAAAGAGCTTCATCAAAAACTATATTGCAACGGCCATTCAGATCGCGGTGATTGTTGTCATGTTCATTGTATATCTAGCTGTTTCGCAGTATTTCGCTAACCACACTTCCGGTCTTTCATCGCTGAAACTCATTCAGTTTATTGCCCTCATTTCATTGGGCTTGGGCGTCATGAAATCCGGAAACTGGTCAAAGAAAATCTGCGGCGCGGCTTAAGGAGGTGCGTCATGTTATCTATGAAGATTCCTGCGGAGATTCAGGAATACAAGTCAAAACTCATTTTCGGGCTGTCTGCGAGGCAGTTTTTTTCAATCGCTGGTGCGATTCTGGTCGGCGTGCCGATCGGCATTTTCGGACGCGGGCGCATCTCCGCCGATGTACTGCCGTGGATTGTCATTGTTGCTGTGATGCCGTTTTTCGCGTTCGGTTTCCTCACATTCCACGGGATGCGGTTCGAGGAGCTTGTCAGAGCGCTATGCAATATGTGGTTCAATCCGCAGGATCGTATCTATGAGGATGCGGACGGGATCTTTGAGGATCTGCATACTGAGCTGATTGAGGAAGAAATCGTGCGGCAGCGCATTGCAAACGGCGACTACATGGAGGTGGTGAAATGATTTCTTTTTTCAAGCGGTTCTTTGGCAGGCGGAAACGAACGACAATTCAGACCTTGCCCTATGAGCGGTTTGTCAGCAATCATGTGATGCTCAATGCCAGTAATGTCAAGGTCGGGCGCGAGATGGTCAACCTTTACAGCAAATCGTATCTGGTCGAGGACATCAATTATACGGTGCTGACCGAGGACGAGCAGGAAGTCAAGCTGCGGCAGTATTCCGAGCTGCTGAATAATTATGACAGTACGGTTTCCGTGCAGATTTCGCTCGTCAATCTGCCGATGAACACTGCGGATTCCGAAAGCCTGATGCTGCATGCCCGCGGTGACGGTCATGATCATCAGCGGCAGGAGTTTAATTCGGTTATCCGCGGCAAGATCATGGACGGACAGAAAGGTCTGCAATGCAGGAAGATTATCACAGTAACGGTCTGCGCGGTGGACTTTGAAACGGCAAACACCCGGCTGTATAACTTTGAGCAGCGGCTGAACCGAAGTCTCGCAGTCATCGGGACAAAAGCGATACCCCTGACAGCCAATGACCGCGTGCGGCTCATGGCAGATATTCTTTGTGATCCGAACAAAGCAATTTCTCCTGTATCACGAACGGAATTTGACCGTCAGGCGGAGAAACAGCTCTGCTGCCCCGACAGTTTCGAGTTCAAAAAAGACTGTTGCATGATCGGCGACAAGTACGCACGGTGCATTTACATCAAGCGGCTTGGCTCCGAGGTCACGGACAATCTCTATCCGGAACTGCTGGAGCTGAATCTGCAAACCGTTATTTCCGAGAACATCGACTTTGTCGATCAGGCGGAGGCGCTGAAACTGGTGCAGCGGAAGCTGACCGACATGAAGCAGGAGGAGCTTACAAAAAAGCGGAAAAGTGCGGAAACGGCAAAGGGTGCGTATATTGACCCGATTGAAGGCACGGCGCTTGAAACAGACAAGCTCGAAGCAAAAGCATATCTGGAAAAGCTGCAAAGTCATAATGTGAAGATGACGCGCGTGCAGTTTCTTATGATGATTCTTGCGGACAGCATGGACGAGCTGAAATCCGCGACGGATAAGGTCAACATGGTTCTCCGTGGGCGGCAGATCGAGATGTCTACCGCACCGCTGCGGCAGGAAGTCGCTTTCGATTCCTGTCTGCCGATCGGCAATTCCTGCGGCATCGACAAAGAGCAGAACTTACAGGTGCGCCGCACGCTGGACACAGACAGTACGGCTATCTTCATGCCGTTCCAGTCCCGCGAGCTGATGCACGAAAACGGTATATACTTCGGACAGAACCGGCTTTCACGCTCGGTCATTCTGTTTGACCGGATGCGGCTCAATAACCCGAATTCCTTTATCTTCGGTATGCCCGGCTCCGGTAAATCCATGCTGGCAAAGCTCATGATTTTGTATATCTACCTCTCGCAAAACGATGAAATCCTCATTGTGGACCCTGAGAGAGAATATGCTGCGCTGGTCGAACTGCTCGGCGGCGAGGTCATCTATATGAGCGAGAATTCAGGCACGCACATCAATCCGCTTGATCTGACCGAAAACCCTGATGCGGACGATAAAGAGTACAATCCGGTTAAGGCAAAACTGGATTTTCTGCTCTCTTTCTTCTCTGCAATCATGGGCGATGCTGAGATCACGCCGATTCAGAAAACGATCATCGACAGCGTGATGCACAGCACGTACCGGAATTACCAGAAGCCGACGCTGAAAGAGTATTATGATGAGCTGCTGAAATATGAGCAGGAAGCAACGGAAGAAACCCGACCGGCGGCTGCGTATCTGCGTCAGACGCTGCATCTCTATGTTCACGGCAGTATGAACGTGTTTGCGCACGAAACCAATGTGAATATCCACAAGCGGATCGTGGCTTACGACATCAAGGAACTGGGCAAAAATATGCAGACACTTTCAATGATGATCGTGCTTGAAAACATCTGGGACAGAGTTGCGAAGAATCGCTCGAAAGGTGTGAAAACTCAGATCTTCTGCGATGAACTCTATCTTTTGTTCAAGTCGGAACAGTCCGCAAACTTCTTCTATGAATTGTATAAACGAGCCCGAAAATGGGGCGGTGTGCCGTGCGGAATCACGCAGAATGTAGATGATCTGCTGCGCTCAGAACTTGCCCGGACGATGATCTCAAACACGCAGTTTGTGGTGATGCTCGCGCAAAACGAAACCGATCGCGAACAGCTTGCGACTTTGCTGCACATCCCGAAAGAGACAATGGACACCTATCTGAACGGTGTCGGCTCTGGCTGCGGCATGATCTATGCCGGTGACTACGGCGTAATTCCGTTCGACAACAGTTTCCCGGCTGACACGGATATATATCGTACTATCACAACCAAATTTAGCGAGGTGATGCACCGTGCGGAAGGTCAATCTGCATGATACGACGGATACCGGCGCGGAGAGCGTCCGGTTCGGTGCGGATGCTGCGAAAAAAGGCAAACGGGCGGTCAGAGCGGCAAAAGATACTGCCGTCAAGACTGCCCGCGCCGCGAAAACAACGGTGAATGTCCTGCATCATCTGGTCGTGCATACAGTTGCCGTGCTGATCTCCCCTGCGACATGGGTAATTCTGGCAATCGGGCTGGTGCTGTATCTGCTCATGATGCTGCTCATCATTCTGACCGGTGTTGCCGCGCAGGATAATAACGCGCAGCAGCAGGCTTATGCGACGCCGGTCGCGCTTGGCGAGAACATTCCGGAAGAAATCGCAGAAGCAAAGGTCTTTTTTGAAACCGCGGTCAATGCGAAAAAAAGCGAATTTACAGATCAGATTGATGCCCTCATATTCAATACCGCAGATATGCCGCACAACGATACGGTCTATCTGGTGCGGAACGAACCGCCTGCGACATTTCAGACTTCGCTTGCTACTGATGCACGAAAAACGCAGCTCAAAAACGCATGGCAGCTCGATGTGACCGAAGCGGAAGCGATTGCAATCGCCTATGTGTATCTGGAAAAGCAGGAGAACCTGACGCACGGCTCGCAGGGTGTTTTGTATCCGGTCACATACACGCAGGATGTGTTTGACACGATTGTCGCGGAAATGGTCGCGGTGACGGAAAC
>Ga0310691_10004184_pt1 | contig 16485 bp, 11 predicted proteins | sample 176DNAGHGlowgp2_FD_203887 | JGI IMG/M metagenome (GOLD analysis project Ga0310691, IMG submission 203887) | Sheep rumen microbial communities from Palmerston North, Manawatu-Wanganui, New Zealand - 1766 DNA GHGlow gp2 (v2) (version 2) | ecosystem: Host-associated > Mammals > Digestive system >...
TCGGTCAAGCTAAGATGTTTGCTCATTATCTGCTCCTTTCTGGTCAGACAGCCAAGGAACATTATCTACAAACTACTGCATTTGTAAAACTAAATCTTCAGTTTGTAAGACTAAAAATATAGAAAAATTCCAGTTTAAATATACAATTAAAGAACTGAAGCAATAGAGAGCTGTCCAAGAAATTGGACAGGTCTTTTTTTATCATGGAGTCAAGATAAACAAACGGAGCGCGGAAAAGCCGGAATTGAGCCGGTAACCGGAAAGGATGTGACGAATATGTGGGCATGGATTTTGGTGATTATGTGGCTTCTCGAAGACTTTGGAAAGTGGCTTAAGAAGTACAAGTGAGACGTTTGGAAATAAGGAAGCGAGGTAGATAAAAATGTGGGGTGCAGTGGTTTTTCTGGCAGGTGTGATCTGTCTTATGGCAGCCTTTAGGGATATGGATAAGGCGGTGATGGCGCCGAGAAAGAAGAGAACGGTACAGCGTAATGGGACGTCGCGGAATGGTATGCAGGGGCGCGTGAACCGTCCGAACATGGTACATGCGGGAGCACGTGCGAGTGTGCAGCGAGGCGGCCAGAACAGAGTAGTCAGGAATGGCGGGAATGCTGACGTGCGCCGGACGGGGAGAACGGCTCCTTCTTACAGGGGACAGAGCTATGTGTGTTACCCGTTCCTGTATGTCGATGATCCAGAAGGCCGATATGTGAAGAATCGGGCAGGAGGATACGCAGAAAATCCGGCAGGAAGAGCAGTCCGTCGGACGGCGCAGAACAGAAGGCCTGCGGTTCGTGTGACAGGCCGGGTTTTAGAAAGGATGTGATGTGAGATGGGGAGAGAAGGCGAATAGTATGGGGGATCGTTCTGCCGATCCTCCTGGGAACCTTGATCTATCTGGTGTTAAGTCCGGATGCATATGTAACGAGGGCGTTTTGGGACGTGCTTCATGTGGGAAATCCGTTCGCACAAGTGAAGCTGTCCGAGATGCCATGGGGAATTAGATTACTACGGTATTACCTGAGTGATTTTCTCTGGGCAGTGGCGCTGATGCAGTCAGTGATACTGATTCTGGGGAAAGAGAACCGGCTCCTTGCGGGAGCGATCGGAACGGTGTTCTGCTTTATCTGTGAGCTTACTCAGTTAATCAACACGATTCCCGGCACATTCGATGTGCGGGACCTGGCAATGGAGGGTATCGCCGGATTTCTGGTGATCCTATCATATTCGAAAATGGAGGATAAAAAGTATGAAAAAGGTATTGAGTCTGGTATTGGTACTGACGGTATTTGCAGCCATGGCAATGGGGAGTGGCTCAAGTAAGTCAAAGAGCACAGTAGGAACAGCAAGTGCAACAGCGGCGCAGGATTCGAAGGCCGCGGAGAATGCGGGTGCAGAGTCGACGACTGAAGCGACAACGACTGAGGCGGAGATCAAGTATGAAGTAACGGATACACAGTTCAGTTACTATAAGAACAGTATCAATGATATTGAATACTATGGTTTTGTAGAGATTGAGAATACGGGCAATACGTATCTTTATCTGAGTGACTGTACGTTTGATCTGGAGGATAATGATGGACATCTCCTGCAAAGCGATGATTTTATCTCAAAGTGCCCAGATGTGATCGCTCCCGGTGAGAAAGGATACTTCTATAATGGATTAGGTTCTAATCTCATTGATGATGGAGTTTCGCTGGAAAATGGTGTGAAGCTGGTTCCACAGTTTAAAGTGGAAATCTGCAACAAAGGTGCAGATGCAATCGTAGAGTATGAGGTTTCAGATGCGTCAATGAAGGAAGGAACGTATGGGCCTAAGGTCACTGGTAGGGTAACCAATAGCACAGATAAGGATTGTTCGTATCTGTACATTGACATTCTCTTCCTGGGAGAAGACGGTAAGGTCATTGCATTAACGGGAACATCTATTACAGGATTAGATGCAGGCGTTACGAAGAGTTTCGATTGCGACTGTATGTTTGTGAATGAAGAGATTAAGGACGCGATTAAAGACTTTAGGATCATTGCTCGCGACGACTACATGCAGTTCTGATGCGAATGCTCTGGTGAGCTAATGGGGGCACTCCGGGATTCCGGAGTGCCCCTTTTCGTGCCATTTTGTTGATTAGACATACTATAGATAGGCAAGTATATCTTTATGCGATGGCTATTTTCAACTCTGTAGTTGAGATTTATAAACCGCTGATAAAAGAAAACCATACCAGCACTTTAATGGCACTAGCCTGATGCCTCTACCTGATCTAATTCAGGCTACTTATATTTGGGTGATCGACTCAATTCCGTTATCCTTAACAAAATCTCCAGAAATCTTTTGCCCTTAACTATCCGGCACTATACCGTATTGTCTGATTGAGTACCGTTGTCGATATCGATTCTAAAAAACCTCCTTTCGCATTTGGTCGTGCTGATCAGCATGATACAAAGGGTGGAATTGGAATCTTGGTTTGTTTAGTTTCCCGTATCGATACTCTGCTTCCAGCCTTGGTCATTACCGAAAGTTCAAGCACAATCAGTGTCTATCAATCTGACAACTATATTATACAAAACAGAACGTTTGTTTGTCAACTGTCAAACTGAAATAAGCCTTATGAGATTAATGAATAAGATGGTCCTCGATTCTTCACTGTTCACATTCTGGTCCATGCATTGGTCAATGTCGGAACGTTTTACCTGGACCACTACTTGGAATACTGGCCCAAGTCTATGTAATGGTCAATGTAGAAACGTTTTGCATGGACCACTATATTGACCAAGGAGCGCACCCGACGCTTTTGTTTGAAATGTATTCCTTTTTGTGAAATAGATAGCAGTTTTCCAGTCAAGCGTTTATCTCTTCGCGTTCGCGATGGTCATGTCGATGGTCTTGATGCCTTCGGGCCAGGTGGGGTGGGCGATGGCGTAGACGTGGTGCATCGGGCGGTCGGGCTCTTCCGTGATGGCGCAGTAGTAGTCGACAGGAACACCGATGGCCTGAAGTTTCTTGTAGAGCTGTTCGTTCTGCTTGAGCATCATGTCCTGATCACCTGTGGTCAGCACGACTGGAGGGCAACCGTAGATCTTCGCCGCATCAGCGAGATCATAGATGCATTTCGGGAGTTTCTTGTCCGGATCGAAATAGAAGCCGGCGAACTGAAGCGGAGTCTCTACGTGGTCGCCGCAGATGGGGCTGGTACTCGGACACTTGATCTGGTACGGGAAATCCTCGAGGCCGAAGTCTTCTCTTGCTTTCGGGGAGTTGATGAGAATCGCCGTGATGAGGCAGAGGTAACCGCCTGCGGAATCGCCGACAGTGTGGAAGGTGTCGAAACCCTTCTCGCACAAGAATCCGATGGCATAGAAGATGTCCTGCAGGACGCCCTGAAGGTCGGTGCTCGGCATGAGGCGGTAGTTCATGTTGGCCACGGCGATGCCAGACTTGAGCGCCAGATGCATGCAGAATTCTTTGTTCAGTTCCTTACATCCGTAAACAAATGCGCCGCCGTGGATCATGAGGAAGATCTCTTTCGGCTTGGCGTTCTCGGGTGTGTAGATGTCGAGATTTCTGTCGGAACAGCACAGGGTGGATCCGTCTGCGGCGGCATCCTGCGCAAGCGGAGCGGGAAGTGCTTTTCCTGCGGCGTAGGGGAGGTCCTGTTCGATGGTGAGTCCTTCCGGATAGACCGTGGCCTCAAGACGCGGGATGTCGAACTGCGGGCAGTTCCTGACGAATTCCAGTCTGGCGTGGTTCGCTGCATTAGAAAGGATGCTGTTGAGTAACATAGTAAAACCTCCTGATTTTGCGCTTCTTGCACTTCTTGATATAGGCCTCGCTTCTCGTGGCGGGGCCAAGACGTATCGGACACAATCGTCTACAACCAAAGTACCACACGCGACAGTGCTTTTCAAATGGGGGGCTGGGTCATGATTCAACAGAAATGGACGCGTGTGGTGAGTACTTATGACACAACAGCGTGGAGAGGCTGATGACACATTAAATCGCTTGAAAAGAAGATTCAATGTGTCGCTTGACGCGGTGCGGAGGCGATCTGACACATTAAAGTCAGGGGACGATGAGGTTTAATGTGTAAATTCCATGTCAAAAGCACTGTTGACGGTGCCATTTTACACATTAAACGAGTGGAATCGGAGATTCAATGTGTCAGGCACCCTGAAAACAGGGCGTTTTTACACATTAAACGGATGATTCTGCAAGTTTAATGTGTTGGCCTCTTGGTGGAGTGAGTCATTTACACATTAAAGTCTGAGATTCAGAGATTTAATGTGTTGCCCGGGGATGAGGGGAGGGCGGATGGCCGGAGGGCTACTGCTGATGCTCTTCCCAGGTATTCTCGAGATCGAACGGATCCGGAAGGGAGAGTGCATCACAGAGCTCCGTGAGCCTGTCGCGGCGGGCGTCATCGATGGTGGGCATCTGCTCGAAACGGATCAGCACGACGGAGCTGCCCTCGAGGTACATGATGTAGCACTCGAAGCCCGCGTTGCTGCCGGAACCGGTCTCCCGAAGATACGTACCATTCGTCGCCAGTTCTTTTACACGGGAATCACTGTACTCGTACCAGTCTGTCGGGGTGCGGTCCGCCTGCGCCTTCGGGTCGGCATACTCGAATGAATTGAAGTATTCGCGGGCTTTGTTGTGCGACGAGAAGTGAAGCGACATGATATTCAGTTCCCAGTTCTCCCGGGTGTTCCTGTCGTGGTACATGAAGCGCATCTCGACGTTATCCATCAGGTCGTCCTTCAAGGCGCCGTTGCCTTTCCGGCGCTCGTCGAAATTCATCATGGTGTAGACGTTCGATTTATCCTTGTACTGATCGTACTTCACTTCTTTCGCGTGGTAGAGATCACGTACGGTGTCCATGAGCTTACGCTCTGTCGGCACGGAGAACAGAACGATCAGCACGACAAGCGTGATGACCAGGGCCGCTTCGCAGAAAAATACGACGGGCCATGTGAGGCGCGAGATGCCTTTCGCCGGGGACGTTGGGGATGCCCCGGTGGCTGTTGAGGATGCTCCGTTATGCAAGGATGTTCCGGAATCTGCCATGTGCCGCTCCATTTCGAGAATGCTACTTACAAGGTAGCATAAGGGGCGCGGAAATTCAATTCGAGACGGAGAAGAGGAATTGAAAGGGCGGATGTGGTACAATTGCTTCGGATACCTTCGCGAAAGGTGGCGAAGCGCCCGTGCGTTGCCGCGCGCGGAAGAAAGCCCGTCCGGAAAAGGGCGCGGAGAAGAAGCATGCCGCCCGGGAACGAAGATAGAATCGAGGAGAGAAGATATGCGATACGATTGCCTGATCATCGACGATGAGAAGATGCTGGCGGACAACACCTGTGAATATTTCAACATGTTCGACGTCAAGACGGCGGTATGCTACTGCGCGAAAGAAGCGACGGATTTCCTTATGGAGAACGAGGCGGCATTGATCCTTCTGGATATCAACCTCGGAGACGGGAGCGGCTTCGAACTGTGTAAGCGTATCCGCACGACCATGAATATTCCGATCCTTTTCGTATCGGCTAGAAATACCGACGACGATAAGATCATCGCCCTAAATATCGGCGGTGACGATTATATCGAGAAACCCTATTCACTGGGGGTGCTACTTGCGAAGGTGAAGGTCATGCTCCGCCGGTTCGGAAGCGTGGAAGAGAAGGCGAACGAAGAGGTCTTCACGGATGGTGACCTGGTGGTGGATCTGAAGAACAAGACCGTGACGGTCCGGGGAGAACTGAAGAAACTGACCAGTATGGAGTTCTCGCTTCTTCAGTATCTGGTGAGTAACAGTAACCGCCTGATCACGAAAGCGGAGCTCTTCGACAATGTCTGGAAGGATAAGTTTACGTCGGACGGCACGCTGAATGTCCATATCCGGAAACTCAGAGAGGCCATCGAAGAAGACCCGAAGAATCCCCTGCGCATCGTGACGGTGTGGAAAGAGGGATATAAGTATGTGACGGGGGCCTCTGCATGAGAAAGAAGATCTTCCTCGTTCTGATCGTACTGACATTCCTGATCGAAGGCACGGTGAGCGTGCTTTTCCTGCGGAAATCGAAGCGCGTGGAGCAGGATGTCGTGGCAGTCAATGACTGCGTCAAGACCGTCGAGGAGAATTTCGGAAATCCGGAGAAATATCTGAAGAAACTGTCCTATTCTGTAGTCGGAAGCGAGGGCGAGGTGCTCTATAAGACAGACGAGAAAGTCAGCACGTCTGTCGTCGAAGCGATCCGGAACGGTGACATCATCGTCGATTTCCACGCGGAGGGCGAAGAGCCGGGGAAAGTCTTAGTTCGGAACCAGACCGCGGAACAGATCGAGAAGTGGCAGTGGTATATCGCCGTAACGATCTTTCTGAGTTCACTGGTGCAGGCCATCCTGATCCTCTCGTATACGATGTATCTCCATAAGACGATCATCCGGCCATTCGACGAAATGTCGGGCTTTGCCCAGCGCGTGGCCGGAGGAGACTTGGAAGTACCGCTTCAGAGGGATAAGAGAAACGTGTTCGGAAGTTTCACGGAGGCTTTCGACCTGATGCGTACGGAGCTTCGGAAGTCCCGTGCCGCAGAGAAGGCCGCATACGATGCGAAGAAGGATATGGTGGCGCAGCTGTCCCATGACATTAAGACACCGGTGGCTTCGATCAAGTCGGCATCGGAATTCGGCTACGAACTGGCTCAGGACGAGAAAGTGAAGGAACGCTTCAACCTTATCAACTTCAAGGCGGACGAACTGACGGTACTGGTGGACAACCTCTTCGTCGACAGCGTAAAGGATGCATCGGAGATCAAGGTCAGTCCGCGAGAGAATGACGCATCCACGGTAAAAGAGGCGATCCTGCACGCGGATTTCCAGAATCGTGCGGGAGAATTCGAGATCCCCGCATGCAAGGTGTTCACAGACAGACTCCGCCTGCAGCAGGCATTCGACAATGTCTTCATTAACTCGTATAAATACGCGGATACGAAGATCACCGTAGACGCGAAATTAGAGGACGGATATCTGAAAGTCGCGATCAGAGACTTCGGTCCGGGCGTCACCGACGAAGAGGTCGCCGTCCTGAAGGAGAAGTACAGGCGAGGCAGAAACAGCGAAGGAAAAGAGGGCGCCGGCATCGGGCTGTACCTTACGTCCTACTTCATGAAGGAAATGGACGGAGAGATCTTGATCACCAACGAAGAGCCGGGACTTCAGGTGCTTTTTCTGATCAGAACGGTGTAAATAATCAATTTCAGCGGGTTATAAGAGAAAACTGCGCTATAACTCGCTGAAACCTGCATTTCAAGCGTTGTTTTAGCGAATTATAGAGGATTTCCATTCGGACTGAAACGGCATGGCATCCTTGGCTGAGTCCCCGTCCATATGCTGATGTCGGAATAGAAAATCTTGTTAAAACGTGTGATGTGCGATATCATTTCTATATTAGTAGAGTTGTTTTCTTTATGGGTTTTCTCAGGAAAAAACAAGTTTTAACAGACAGCGTCTGTTAAATTCAGGATATGTCGGCGAATGATGCAGAGGATATTGGTGTATGACGATGGATTTCAAAACCCTGGCTGTTCTTTTTCCGCTGATCCTCCTACTGCTCGGGCTGGCGTTTACCGTCGTGATTGATCCGTATATCCGACGGGAGCACAGAAGGACGATGCTTCTCATTTCAGTGTTATGCCTGACGCTGATCATTCAGAATTATTGGGACTATATTCTGACCATCGGGGTTCCGAGACGAATGCTCAGAACGATCGTATCTATTTACGGTTATTCCATTCGACCGGTGATTCTGATCCTTTTCCTGTATATCATTCTTCCGAAGGGGAAACGCCAGCTTTTCTGGATACTTGCAGGTCTAAACGCCGCGCTCTATCTTTCTGCGCTGTTTTCTCCTGTCACCTTCTGGATCGATCAGGGAAACCACTACCACGGAGGTCCGCTTGCTTCTTCCTGCTTCTACATCAGTCTGGTCCTGTTGATCTGCCTGCTGGTTCAGACGTATCGCAGTCGCAGAACAACCGGCAAATGGGATGTCTGGTTACCGATCTATGTGATTGTGATGATCGTCACGTCCATATACTTCGATTTCAAAAACAAGGAAGGTCAGCAGTCGATCTCATTTCTGACCATTGCCATCATCGTCGGCAGCGTGATTTATTACATCTGGCTGCATCTGCAGTTCGTCCGGGAACACGAGCAGGATCTGATGGCAGCGCAGCGCATCCGGATCATGATGACACAGATCCAGCCGCATTTCCTTTTCAATGCTCTTAATACCATCCGTGCCCTGTATGTCAAGGATCCTCCGCTGGCCGATAAGACGCTGGAGAATTTCAGCACATATCTGCGACAGAATCTGGAGTCGTTAAGTCAGACCGATCTGGTCCCCATTACCAAGGAACTGGAGCATACCAGACTGTTTACGGAGATTGAGATGCTACGCTTCCCGAATGTCCGCGTAGAATACCAGATCGAGGACATCGCTTTTGCCGTTCCGGCACTGACGATCCAGCCGCTGGTGGAAAATGCGATCCGACATGGAGTGCGCAGCCGCAAAGAGGGTCTGGTGACCGTTTCCACGGTTCGGGAATCGGATACTCACAAAATCACGATCCGGGACAACGGCGAGGGCTTTGACGTAAATGATCAGGGTATCGTCGAGGGAACGCATATCGGCATTCAGAACGTAAAGGACCGCATCGAGCAGATGTGTGGTGGTAAAATGATCCTACAGAGCGAGATGGGAAAAGGCAGCAACGTTACGATCCTGATCCCTGACAACAATACAGAAAAACAAAGAAAGTAGAAAACGGCAAACGAACAGGAACCGTTTGGATTATAGGAGAAGCGAAAATGAGAATGATCTGCGTCGATGACGAGCCATTGGCCGTGGAATATACTCTGAGCCAGTGTACTCTCCTACCCGAGATAGATGATGTCAAGGGTTTTACAGAGGCACAGTCTGCGCTGGACTGGCTCCGTACACATCCCACTGACCTCGCCCTGCTGGATATCAATATGCCGGAGATCGACGGTATCACTCTGGCTGCCCGGATCAAGGAAATGTATCCGAAGATTGCGATTGTTTTTCTGACTGCCTATAAGGAATATGCTTTTGACGCTTATTCTGTTCATCCGTCGGGGTATCTGCTCAAACCGGTATCTCAGGAGAAACTGGCAGAAGAAGTACGTCTTGCTTGTGGAGAAAAATGCCGATCTTTCCAAGAACATATCTGGATCAAGACCTTTGGTACTTTTGATGTTTTTGTTGACAACAGGCCTGTCAGCTTCAAACTGGCAAAATCAAAGGAGATTCTTGCCTACCTTGTGGATAAACAGGGCTCGGGAGTGACGCGCTCTGAGATTTGCGCGGCCATATGGGAGGACAGCCTGTATGACCGCAGAATGCAGAAGCAACTGGACGTGTATATCCGATCTCTCAGGGAAACCCTGCAGGAATACGGGATCTCGGAAATCATGGAGATGGAAAAGGGCGTCCTTCGCACCAAGCCCGAGACGTTCGTCTGCGACGCCTACCTCTTCTATTCCGGCGACAGCGATGCGATCAATGCCTTTCGGGGAGAGTATATGAGCTCGTATTCCTGGGCAAGCATGACAGAGGCGATCCTAGACTGGAAATCAACAAACTGATAAGCTCTGAAATCAACACACGAATTCTACGCTCTTTTTCCGGACTGTTATGGAAAAGAGCGTTTTTTCTTTGGACATTCTTGGGACACTGCTTATTATAATTAATTAATTAAATCATTAAATAATATAACAATACTTCCATAAGCATGCGTGACATAAAGGAGGATATATCAACATGAAGATCAGAAAACCATTATCCTTTCTACTTACTTTAGTTATGGTGCTCAGCCTCATGCCCTTGACGGTATTCGCAGATGGTAATTCCCATAAGGTCTTAATCGGGAGCGAACTGCCGCTGGTTCATGGAAGAATCTTTTTCCATGTCGGGTATGGCAACAGCAACACCGATGAGGCTTGGTTTAGAGATCTGCCGCCTTGGGGCGCTGAAAGTTCTATATGTGAGGGCGAACATGCTGTGCTGGGATACGATCCTGACCCCGGCTTTCAGTTATACCGTGGGTATGCAGCCTATCTTACCGATCATTCAGATAGGGTCTATTTTTTTGACAACTGGAGTGAAGGAGGAGAAGAAATAGAGGCGCCTAGTGGAATCGGTGGCTATGAGATCGAGATCAATGCGTGCTTCACCGCCATTCCTCTGTCAGTCAATATCAGCGACAGTATTCAGGGCGGCTCTGTGACGAAGTCGATTACTCGTAACGGCGAAAACACCAACAACTACAATATGTACAAACAGCCCGGCGGAGGCTATATGCCGGAGGATAAGGCAGCGGTCGGCGACACTGTTACTCTTACAGTTACCCCCGACAGCGGTTACAGATTAAAATCCCTGAGCGTGAAAGATTATAACGCAGTTGTTCCAACTACTCCCGGAGATAACGAAGGTGAGTATACATTTACTATGCCGGCGAGTTCAGTCACAGTTGTAGCTGAGTTTGAAGAAATTGTTTACTCCATCGGTGTCAACAGCAACAGACCTGATTCGGTTATATTGAACAAGCAGACTGCTGCTGAAGGCGAGAAAGTTTACTTTTCACTCGATGAAAACTATTGTTGTAATACCATAACAATCGAAGATGCAAACGGAACCGAACATGAACTCGACCGTGATGATGACGGCGTCTTTTTTATCATGCCGGCGTCGGACGTGACAATGAATGTGGAGTTCTATAATATACAAGCCTGGTCTTCGTATATTTCATTGTCTAAAAATATCGCTGAACTCGGTGAAGACGTTACGGTCATGCTGTCACTTCCTGAAAACTACGAGCCGGATTCTTTGTATTATGAAGTTAACAAAAAAGTAGGTGAACCTGACAGATACGACATACAGCTTCAGGAAGGTGTAACTTCCTATACGTTTGAGATGCCGTCTCTCTCAGATGCTTATCCGCCTGTCTGCGTTGACGTAACTTATCATTATGTATTCCCGACAATGCAGGTCTCCTACATAGATGAAAATAATGATGAGCAGACCGTTACTGCGAGAATTCTCACTGGATCTGAACCGAGCGTATATAACTATGGAGCGGATATCCACCTCGGTACACCCGGACAGGAGACATGGTATGTCGTGCCGGATAATGTCGTTTATGCGAGCAGCACATATAATGGGTTTTCTCCGAGATTTGTTGCCGATGGCCCGGTCAACATAATCCTTTGCGACAATAAGTCTCTTACAGGAGTTAGCTGTCTTAAGGACGGAACATTCAAGATTTATGGACAGGCAAGTGGTACCGGTACTGCTTCAGTAGATAAGATTAATAATATGGGTCTTTCGATTTATGGCGGCAGCCTGACAACCGTTTCTGCTGAAAGTATTGATTCCATTACTATTGACGGAGGCAGCCTGAATGTGACCGGCGGCGACTCGCCTGCAACTACAGTAGTTCAAGGGAATATCACACTTAGTGCCGGCAGCCTGACATTTGGCGGACATAGTAATCAACTCGTTTGCTTCGGTACTTTTACCATGACGGGCGGCAATCTTGATGTTGTCGGAACGATAGAGGCGCGTGAAGGTATCTATCTTGGTTGGACTGAGATTACGGATAGAGTATCAATTGGGCATGTTGAAGGTGCAACTCTTACAAGTGATTTCACTGACGGAACCGAGATATATGAGAAAAATAAAACCATTAGTGGCTATTCGTGGAATCTGACGCCTGTTGAACTGGTCGATAGTGAGCCGAAATTTAAGGGCCATCAGCTGGTGCTGAGCGGTCAGATCGGCATGTACTTCTACATGAGCATCCCGGAGGGCATGACGGACGGAACAATGTCCTTCACCGTTGGTGACAGGACGGTCACCGCTGACGGAACGTTGCAGAGTGACGGACGATATAAGTTCACTTGTTATGTCAATTCCGTGGAGATGGCAGAAGAAATTATAGCCACATATACTTACACAGCGGATGGAGAGTCGAAGACTATTACGGATACTACCAGCGTAAAAGAGTACCTCGAAATCATCATCAACAACGAGAAAGGCCTGGCTGAATATACAGCTGCGGCACCGCTGGCAAAGTCCATCTACAACTACGGGTACTACGCCATGCAGGCAGTTCCGGGCGGTAGCAAGCACCCCGCGATGCCGGATACGTATACCGGAGAGGTGACACTGATTACCTCCCTGGATGGCTATGCGATCTCGGCAACGCTGGATACGGACGTGATCACGAAAGCCAGCTACTCGCTGGATCTGGAATCCGAGACGGCGATCAATTTCTATTTGACGACAGACAGTGAGTTGTCGAAGGACAATGTATCCGTTACGGCGCCTTCAGGGACTACATTTAATTACACGGTAGAAAAGGTCGGCTCCCGTTATCGTGTCCAAATAACCGGCATCGGTGCGCATGAGCTTGGTACGGTATTCACGCTGAGAACTGGGAATACGACAATCTCGGCGTCAGCCATGACGTATGTTCAGCAGCGTCTTGTAAACGCAAATGCCAGCGAAGCGACTAAGAACGCAGCGGCGGCATTGTACGCGTATTATCAGGAAGCAATAAATTATAGGAATGGTAATAACTGAGGAGGACTCGTAAAATGGAAAAGTACGAACCAATGGAAATAAAAGTCATCGAGTTTGATATGGAAGATGTCATCACAACCAGCCCGACCGGCGGAGATGTCGAATTGCCGGAGGAACCAATCGGAGGCTGATAACGGAGCGCCTCGAAGGGACATGGCGCGCTGTTTTTGTATTTTTCGATATCATTCTGCCGGAAATCCCGTGATGAAGCCTACAAGGAGGAACGAAAATGAAACACAAAAGATGGTTATCCATGCTGCTCGCACTGGTCATGGTGCTCGTTCTGCTACCGACGATGACGATAGCGGATGGGACGGACTCGGTGAACTACATCGATGCGGACGGTAACACAACCAGCGTTTCGGCGACGACGCTGACCGAAAGCACGACCGACATGAACACCGGCTGGTACGCCGTGACGGGAAACATCACCAACAACAACCGCATCAGCGTCAATGGCGACGTCAACCTGATCCTCTGCGACGGTGCGACACTGACCGCGCCTAAGGGCATCAGCGTAAACGGTGGCAACAGTCTCACAATCTGGGGCCAGGTGAACGGCACCGGCGCGCTGACGATCAACATTGACGACGAGAGCGATGAGAACCTTCACTATCTTGCCGGCATCGGCGGGTACGGCTACACCAGTTCCGGTACCATCACCATCAACGGCGGTACTGTCACCGCTAAAGGCGGCACGATGGCAGCGGGTATCGGCGGCGGACATGAGGGTGATGGCACCGTCGTCATCAACGGTGGCACCGTCACCGCTACAGGCGGCGATTGGGGTGCGGGCATCGGAGGCGGCCAGAGAAGCCGAAGCAAAGGCGGCTATGGTACTGTCACCATCACCGGCGGTAATGTGACTGCCAAGGGCGGTGTGAAAGCAGCCGGTATCGGCGGCGGCTTTGACTACGACGCAAGCTATGGCTCCGGTTCGATTATCGCAAACGCATCGGTCACCATCTCCGGAGGTGTCATCAATGCTGCTGGCGACGGCAACTATGGCGGCGTCGGTATCGGCGGTTCCGGCGCTACCATATCGCTGAACTGGACAAGCGGTACCGATTCGATCACCTCCACGAGCTACAGAGGCACGGTCACGCTGAACAAGGGCTTCACAGACGGCGAAAACAGCTTTCTTGCCGGAACTGTTTCAGATGTCTCGAGCCTTGCAAATAAGACTCTTACACCTCTTTATCGTACAATCACATATACCCCAGGTGCCGGCAGCGGCACCGATTATACCGAGCAGGTCGGACAGGGTTCGTCCGTCAATATGCCCGCCTGTAACTTCAACGCGCCTGCTGTCGGATACAAATTCTGCGGCTGGAAAGTTACGGTTGGTGAACAGACATCCGTTACCGCGCAGCCAGGCGATGCCGTTACTGTTGCAGAGAACACCGTTGCGGAGGCCCAATGGACTGTTGCGATTACCTGCTGGGCCGATTTGCAGAATGCGATCGACAACGCGGGCGACGGTGAGACCATAATCCTGATACAAGACATCAACGCCGAGCCTAATGACGTTCAGATTAAGGTCAAATCCGGCAAAAATGTCATTCTGGACTTAAACGGCAATACATTAAACAGAAAACGCACCTCTTCGGACAGTAATGGTCACGTCATTCAGGTCTATTCGGGAGGCACGCTCACAATAAAGGATTCCTCCGCCAATAACGCCGGCACCATCACCGGCGGATGGGCCACTAACGGCGGCGGCATCAACAATCAGGGTACCCTGATTATTCAAGGCGGCACATTTGCGGGCAACCAAGCTACAAATGGCGGCGCGGTATTTAACTACAGCGAGCTGACCATCACCGGCGGCACCTTCTGCGGCAATATGGCTGTCAGCGGCGGCGCGATTCTGAACCACGGAACGATGACCGTCGAAAGAGGTACTTTTGACCAGAATGTGATCACCAGCGGAGGCGGCGCAATCTGGACGGACGGTACGGCGACGATCACTGAAGCGAGCATCACAAACAACACAGGCGCAATTAACGGTGGCGCTATCGCGAACCATGGCAGAACAATGCTGAAAGACTGCTTGATCCAGGGCAACACCGCGTCCGCGGCCGGCGGTGCCATCTTCACGGGGAACAACGGCGACGAAAACGCAAACGCGAAGGTCACGGTGACCGGCGGCATCATCATGGAAAATACAGCGCCTCTCGGAGGCGGAATTTACATCGATTCTGATACCGTGGAGCTCAACGGAGCTGCAGTAATGGAGAACACCGCCTCCGACAAAGGCGGCGGAGTCTATGTGAACGGTTCGAGAAGTATTTCACAAGGACGGCTGTATACAAGGGATAACGCTGCGATCGTCCGGAATACAGCCGGCGACGGAGGCGGCATTTACATTGCGCAGGGTTATGAAGATCTTTATCTTTATACGGGTCTTGCCGAGCTCAGGGATACCCTTGTCAGCGAGAACACGACGACCGTGCACGGTGGCGGCGGTATCACGAACTACGGCTGTCTGATCCTGAATAACTGCCAGATCGAGGACAATACGGCTGTCGGTAAAGGCGGCGGAATCTTCACCGCCTACGAACTCACGGTCACCGACAGCACGATCGGCGACAACACAACGGACTCCGACGGCGGCGGCATCTATGTCGGGACCGGCGCGTCAGCGGAAAGCGACGTTCTTATTACGGGCGGTACCGTTTCCGGCAACGAAGCTGTGCACGGTGGCGGCATCTGCACCTGCGAGGCGGATCCGGAAGTTGAAAATGTAATCGTTACAATCAAGGGAACCTCGTCGATTACGGACAACACTGCGTCCGAATTCGGCGGCGGCATCTGCAACGGCGCTAAACTGATTTTGAAAGACAGCGTCACCGTGACAGGGAATACATCCGTCGGCTGCGGAGGTGGCATCTGGACCGCTTCTGATCTGCAGATGCAGGACAAGATCGTCGTCAAGGATAATACCGGTTCGGCAGACGATCTGTATCTGAAAAACAGCCAGTGCATCACCCTGACAGGCGCTCTGGATGCGGCCTCTTCCATCGGCCTGTCCTTCGAGGTCTGGGACTCGGTACTGACTTACCGCTACGCCACGTATAATGCAAATACGGACCCCACATCAATCTTCACTGCTCAGGAGGGCTACGCAATCTATCTCGATGAAAGCGATCATGAGCTTCACGCCCGACATGAACTTCACCTTGGCGCTAATATCCTCTCATTTCCCTACGTTCATGATAATCGGTTCGACTATTACTTCACACCGGAGGTAAATGGCACTTACCTGTTCTATTCCGTTGGAGATCAGGACACCTGGATCGATATTCATGACGGCAATCAATGGAATGGAGATGACGATAGCGGGGAAGGTAAAAATTTCCGTCTAACAACGGCGCTTTCCGCAGGTGCTTCGTATCCCGTGATGCTTGTGAATTATACTTCGAATGCGTACGTCACCGTCTATGTGTTGAATACGAACCCACATTACACCGTCGCCATCGCGGACGGCATCGAGAACGGTGTCGTGACTTCCGATGTGTCCCGTGCCGATAAAGGCCAGACCGTCACGCTGACCGTAACCCCGAAAGAAGGCTATCTGATCGATATGGTGAGCTACAATGACGGCAGCGACCATGAGATCACTCCGGTCAAGGGAACATACAGATTTATTATGCCGGCCGGGAATGTGACCGTCACAGCCACATTCAAAGAGGACAACACCAAGCCGAAATTTAAGGGTCATCAGCTGGTGCTGAGCGGTCAGATCGGCATGTACTTCTACATGAGCATCCCGGAGGGCATGACGGACGGAACAATGTCCTTCACCGTTGGTGACAGGACG
>Ga0310691_10004185_pt1 | contig 16483 bp, 17 predicted proteins | sample 176DNAGHGlowgp2_FD_203887 | JGI IMG/M metagenome (GOLD analysis project Ga0310691, IMG submission 203887) | Sheep rumen microbial communities from Palmerston North, Manawatu-Wanganui, New Zealand - 1766 DNA GHGlow gp2 (v2) (version 2) | ecosystem: Host-associated > Mammals > Digestive system >...
GAGCAGACTACTGACAAGGGTCTCAAGGTGCCCCAGATCGGCTGGAACTCCCTGACTGACGTTACGGGAGATCTTCCAAGGAACGGGGACTACGTTTATTTTGTCCACTCTTTCTACTGCAGCCCTGAGGACGACAGGGACTCTGCTGCCAAGACAGAGTACGGTATCAAGTACACCGCAGCACTCCAGAGGGACAATATCTTCGCTACCCAGTTCCACCCCGAAAAGAGTGGTGAGGCAGGACTTCAGATGCTCATCAGATTCGTAAGGAGAACAGCTAAATGATCATATATCCCGCTATCGACCTCCTGGGAGGAAAATGCGTAAGGCTCAGGCAGGGCAAGTACGACCAGGTCACAGTCTATAACGACGATCCCATGGAGCAGGCACAGAGATTCAAGGACGCAGGCGCAGAGTGGATCCACGTGGTCGACCTCGATGCTGCAAGATCCGGTATCCCCACCAACCATGAGATCATAAAAGAGATAAGCATAAAGACAGGCCTCAAGGTGGACACAGGCGGAGGGATCCGCAATATGGACACCTTAAGAAGGTGGATCGAGGACTACGGGGTACAGAGATGTGTCATCGGAACATCCGCCATAAAGGACAGGAAGTTTACCGAGGAAGCCTTAAAGAGATATGCTGACAAGATCGCCATCGGCATCGACGCCAAGGGCGGTGAGGTAGCAGTGGACGGCTGGACAGAAGGTTCAGGAGTCACGGCAGTCGATTTTGCAAAGACCATGAAGAGCATCGGTGCCCAGGCTATCGTCTTTACTGATATAGCAAGGGATGGAATGCTCACAGGCCCCGCCTTTGATTCCACAAAGGAACTTGTGGACAGGACAGGCCTTAAGGTCACCGCTTCAGGTGGTATAGGATCAGACGAGGATATAATGTACATAAAGGGAAGCGGCTGCGAAGGCGTTATCGTCGGCAAGGCCATCTACGAGGGAAAGGTGGATCTTAAAAAATGCTTGCAAAGCGTATAATCCCCTGCCTTGATGTCAAGGACGGAAGGGTCGTAAAAGGCGTCAATTTCGTATCCTTAAGGGATGCGGGAGATCCTGTTGAGTGCGCCAAGGAATATAACCTTTCAGGAGCCGATGAACTTGTCTTCCTCGATATAACTGCAACCCTGGAAGCAAGGGATACAGTGATCGATATGGTAAATAAGGTGGCAGATGAGATCTTTATCCCCTTTACCGTCGGCGGAGGAATAAGGACTGTCGATGATATCAGGGCGATCTTAAATGCAGGTGCCGATAAGGTATCCCTTAACTCAGCGGCCGTAAAGAATCCCGGTTTCATCAAAGAGGCTTCAGACAGATTCGGTGCCCAGTGCATCGTTGTTGCAATAGATGTAAAGAGCCGTGAGGGAAGGGAAGATGAATTCCCCTCAGGATATGAGGTGGTCATCGCGGGCGGTACAAAGCCCACCGGTCTCGATGCCCTGGAGTGGGCAAAGAAGGCTGTTGAGCTCGGCTGCGGCGAGATCCTTCTCACCTCCATGGACAGGGACGGCACCAAGTCAGGCTTTGACAATAAGATCACTTCCATGGTCGCAGATGCTGTCTCCGTACCTGTCATCGCCTCCGGCGGAGCAGGAAAGATGGAGGACTTCTACGACGGTATCGTGGATGGTAAGGCGGATGCTGTCCTTGCAGCAAGTCTCTTCCACTTTGGAGAGATAAAGATATCCGACCTTAAGGACTACCTTGAGAAAAGGGATATCCCCGTAAGGAAGATCGGCAGGGAACTTGATATGTGGGCCCACATGAAGAAGAATTCCGACGGCATGGTCCCCGCCATAACCATAGATGCAAAGACAGGCAGGGTCCTCATGATGGCCTACATGAACTACGAGGCCTTCGAACTCACCTGCCGGACAGGATATATGCACTACTACTCCAGATCCAGGGAGACCCTCTGGAAAAAGGGGGAGACCTCCGGTCACCTTCAGAAGGTGGTGGAGGCAAGGATCGACTGCGACAAGGATACCCTGCTCTACAAGGTGGAGCAGACCGGAGCAGCATGCCACACTGGAAACCACAGCTGTTTTTATACAAAGCTTGAAGATTGGGACTTAAACATAAAGGAGTAAATACTATGGACATCTCAAAGGAACTCATGAGCGTTATCTTAGACAGACAGAAGAATCCCGAGGAGGGTTCATATACAAACTATCTCTTCGGCAAGGGCAGGGAGAAGATCTCCAAGAAGCTCGGCGAGGAAGCAGTGGAAGTCTGTATCGCAGCAGCCAAGAACGACAAGGATGAGGTCATCGCTGAACTTGCTGACCTTGAGTACCATGCTCTGGTCCTCATGGCAGATATGGGAATAACCCTTGAAGACGTGGAGAAAGAACTGAGAAACAGAAGATAAATCTCGTTGACACTTTATATCCCCTGTGATAGAATACTTCAGCTAAAACCCTTAGAGGTCTTTTTTTATTGTGTAAAAATTTGAAAAGACCACGGATCATGGAGGAGTCGAACAATGGCTAAGCAGAGTGCTCGTGACAAGCTCACACTTGCATGCGAAGAGTGCAAGCAGAGAAACTATCAGACATATAAGAATAAGAAGAACAACTCCGAGAGACTTGAGCTCAAGAAGTATTGTCCTTTCTGCCGTAAGCATACGGTTCACAAGGAGACAAAGTAATACTGTTTTTCTTAAAAGAGGTATCGTATGGCCGCAACTAAGGACAAGAAAAAGAAGAATATCTTTCAGCGCATAGGTCAGACATTTAAGGATGTCCGTCAGGAGCTCAAGAGAGTCGTATGGCCCTCCAAGGATAAGCTCAAGACAACATCTGCAGTCGTGCTCGTTGTTATCGTGTTCTTTGCAATCTACCTTTCCATAATCGGAACAGGCGGACGCTGGGTGCTTGAGAAGATCGGATTCTATGATCAGGTAGAGCCCACAGAGACAACTACAGAGGCACCTGTTCTTGCAGATGAACTTGCAGCTGCACCTGAGGATACAGACGTTGCCGAAGACACGGATGTAGCCGAGGACACAGAAGCAACTGAGGAGACATGATATGGCAGACGAGATGAGCGCCAACAACGAAGCTAAGTGGTACGTTGTACATACATATTCCGGATATGAGAATAAAGTAAAGACGATCCTCGAGAAGACGATTGCCAAGCGTAACATGCAGGATATCATCCAGGAGATCGCAGTCCCCACAGAGGATGTTGTTGAGATCAAGGATGGTAAGAAGAAGGTTGTTGCTCGTAAGAAGTATCCCGGATATGTCTTTATCAAGTTCGTAAGTAACTTTGAGACATTGAAGGCTGACGAGGAGCCTTCCACAGCAGATAAGGAACTCTGGTACCTTATCCGCAACACAAGAGGCGTTACGGGATTTGTAAGCACGAACCCCAACAAGCCCCTTCCCATCACGGACAGCGACCTCGCTTCCATGGGAATCGCAACGGACTGGGTACCGGATGTCGATTACGATATCGGAGACACCATCCGCGTTATCTCCGGACCTTTCGCAGACAGCATCTGCGTGGTGGAGGAGATGAACTACGAGAAGCAGCAGGTAAAGGTAAAGCTCTCCATGTTCGGAAGAGAGACACCTGTATATCTCGACTTTACACAGGTCGAAAGGATCTGACGAAACGTTTATCGGATGCTATTGCATCACTGATAATAAATTTTATTTGGGAGGTGGCCAAAGATGGCTAAAAAAGTAGCAGGTTACATTAAGCTTCAGATACCTGCAGGAAAAGCAACACCTGCGCCGCCGGTAGGACCAGCTCTTGGACAGCACGGTATCAACATTGCCCAGTTTGTCAAAGAGTTTAATGAGAGAACAGCAAAGGATGCAGGTCTTGTTATCCCTGTAGTTATTACAGTCTATGCAGACCGTACATTCTCTTTCATTACAAAGACTCCTCCGGTACCGGTACTTCTGAAGAAGGAGTGCAATATCGAGAGTGGTTCAGGAAGACCTAACACTCAGAAGGTTGCAAAGGTCACATTTGAGCAGTGCAAGAAGATCGCAGCGATCAAGATGCCTGACACAAATGCAGCTTCTATCGAGGCTTGTGCTGAGATGGTAGCAGGAACAGCAAGATCTATGGGTATCACCGTAGAGAGAGACTGATAAGGAAAGGAGATCAATATGAAAGCTGGTAAGAGATATACTGAGCTTAAAAAGCTTGTTGACAGATCAGTTGCCTATGATCCTTCCGAGGCAGTCCGCCTTGTACAGGAGACAGGTAAAGCTAAGTTTGACGAGACAGTAGAACTTCATGTTCGTCTTGGTGTTGACTCCAGACACGCTGACCAGCAGGTCAGAGGTGCTGTTGTCCTTCCTCACGGAACAGGCCGTACAAAGAAGGTTCTCGTTTTCGCCAAGGGCCCCAAGGCTGATGAGGCTAAGGAGGCAGGTGCCGAGTATGTTGGTGCCGAGGATATGGTCGAGAAGATCACAAAGGAAAACTGGTTCGACTTCGACGTTGTTGTTGCAACACCTGATATGATGGGTGTCGTAGGACGTCTCGGTAAGGTCCTTGGTCCTAAGGGACTCATGCCTAACCCCAAGTCCGGTACAGTTTCCATGGATGTCACAAAGGCAATCAATGACATCAAAGCCGGTAAGATCGAGTATCGTCTTGATAAGACAAACATCATCCACTGCCCTATCGGAAAGGTTTCTTTCGGACAGGAGAAGCTTGAGGAGAACCTCAAGACTATCATGGATGCTATCATCAAGGCTAAGCCTTCTGCCGCTAAGGGTCAGTACCTGAAGAATGTTTCCATCTCTTCAACAATGGGCCCTGGAATCAAGATCAACGCTACTAAGTTCATGGCTTGATAGTCAGATCTTAAAAAACACAATTAAATACCGTTTCATACCGAAGACAGCCGGATCCCTTACGGGTTCCCGCCGAGGAATGAGATTTCTTATAGTTAAGATTTTTCAAGAACCCTCATGTCTCTCGGCATGAGGGTTTTAAAATCTAAACAAGGAGGATAAACCTAAAATGCCTAGTGAGAAGATTCTTGCTGCAAAGAAGCAGGTCGTTGCAGACCTGGTGGCAGAGTACAAGGACAAAGCTGCTTTTGTATTCGTAGCTTCCAGAGGTCTTACGGTTGAGCAGGACACACAGATGCGTAACGAACTCCGTGCTGCAGGCGTAAAGTTCAGTGTTGTTAAGAACACAACTCTCCGTCTCGTATTCAAGGAGCTTGGTATCGAGGGAGTAGACGAGTATTTCGCCGGCCCCACAGCTGTTGCTTATTCCGATGAAGTCGTTTCACCTGCAAAGGTCATCGCTAAATTTGCAGACGCTTTTGAGCCTCTTGAGATCAAGGGTGGTGTCATCGAAGGTAAGGTCGCTTCCAAGGAAGAGATCATCACACTTTCCAAGGTACCCGACAAGGAGACTCTTTACAGCCAGGTCGTATATGGTTTGCTTTTCCCTTTTACAAAGCTTGCCATGCTCGTCAAAGCTGTAGCTGAAAAGGCTCAGGAGGAAGGCGGCGAAGTCGCTGCTGCTCCTGCTGCTGAGGAGGCACCTGCTGAGGCTGCTGCTCCCGCTGAGGAAGCTGCTGCTCCTGCAGAAGAGGCACCTGCTGCTGAAGCAGAGCCTGTAACAGCTGAAGCACCCGCTGAAGCATAATAAAATAATCTAAAAACAAAATTTAAATGGAGGAAAATTAAAATGGCTGATATTGCAAAAATTCTCGAAGATATCAAATCCCTTTCCGTAACAGAGCTTTTCGACCTTGAGAAGGCTATTGAAGAAGAGTTCGGTGTATCCGCAGCTGCAGTTGTATCTGCTGCTCCCGCCGCTGGTGGCGAGGCAGGTGGTGCTGCTGAGAAGACAGAGTTCACAGTAATGCTCAAGAGCTTCGGTGACTCCAAGATGAACGTTATCAAGGCTGTTAAGGATGCTCTTGGACTTGGTCTTAAGGACGCTAAGGAGCTTGTTGAGAAGGCTCCCGTTGCTCTTAAGGAGAACGTTGCTAAGGACGAGGCTGATGAGCTTGTTAAGAAGCTTTCCGAGTCCGGCGCTGAGCTTGAGCTCAAGTAATAAAATATCGGTTATATACTGATTCCATTCGGAATGAGTTTGTCGGTATATAATACTCCCGGTCTTTTTTAGGCCGGGGGTTTTTATTTCTCCTTGACAGAAGAGGTAACCGTTGCTAAAATTGATAGGCATTGCTTAGAAATGCATTACATATGGCGGCATAGCTCAGTTGGCCAGAGCGTCCGGTTCATACCCGGCAGGTCGCAGGTTCGAATCCCGCTGCCGCTACCATATTCAGGGCCCGTTGGTCAAGCGGTTAAGACGTCGCCCTTTCACGGCGGAGTGACGGGTTCGATTCCCGTACGGGTCACCAGATAAGACAGATGGAAACATCAGTCTTATTTTTTTGCCATGAATTGTTAAATTGATCCCGGAAGATACGATTTATATTTAAACTCTTCCCGTAACATGTTAAAATCCAGATATGGCAATATGGGATGATATAAAAACAGATAATGAGATACCAGATCCTTTTGGTTCCGTAACAGGTGTCGCTACACAGGCGAAGTGCCCTAATTGTGCATCGAATATCTATTTCGACGCCAATCTTACTATGCTCGCTTGCCGTAACTGCGGTGGAGTATTTGTCCCCGAGACGCTGGAGCAGTCAGGTAATCTGAAGACCAGGGATACGGAAGCTGCCGATATAAACGACAGCAGGACTGAGTATGTCTGCGATTCCTGCGGTGCCGTTGTGGTCACCGACAATACGACCGCGGCATCTTTCTGTGCCTTCTGCGGATCTCCGGCTATCCTAAAGAAGAGACTGGCAAATGAGTTCAGGCCTGACTACATAATCCCCTTCAAGATCGATAAGAAGGGGGCTATCGATATCTTCTGGAACTGGGTCAAAAAGAATAAATATGTTCCCAGGAACTTCATCAACGAGGAGAGCCTCGGAAAGATCACCGGGCTTTATGTTCCCTTCTGGCTCATCGATGCAAAGTGCCACACCGTGATATCAGGTTCCGGCCAGTCAGGCTGTGCAGTCTTCAATCTGGACAGGCAGATCGATTTCGCTACCAAGATGGTTCCCTTTGATGGATCTTCCAAGATAAGCAACCTGCTCATGGAGGCAGTCGAGCCCTATGACTACGAGGAGATGATCCCCTATAACGATCTCTATCTTCAGGGCTTCTATGCCCAGAGATATGACGAGGCCCCTTTTGATATGACGGACCGTATCCAGTCGAGGATGGATGCCCACGCCAGACAGCTGGGAAAGAAGCTGTCCATCGGTGAATATGATAAGGTGAACATCAATACATCTTTTTCCTATTCAAGTGATTATAAGCAGCATTATGCTCTGCTGCCTGTGTGGTTCCTGCGCTACGAATACGAGGGACTCCGCTATACCTTTGTCGTAAACGGACAGACGGGAGAGCCTGCGGGAGATCTTCCCTACAGCCCGGTGAAGAGAGCTTTTCTGGTCACCTTTGAGGTCGTTAAGTGGGTGGCACTGGCCCTTGCTGTTTTCTCTCTGATCATGTTTATCTTCTATAAGTCTATCGCTATCGACGCTTCAGCGGCTACGATGGTCATCTATTACCTGACACTGCTCATGGCAGCAGCAGCCGGGACATTTGTAAGCTGGTTCGTAAGAAGGGTCACCAAGGTCAAGTACGATTCGATGAATCCTATCGATTCTGCTCCTGAGGTAGAACGCTATCTGGATCTTTCACAGAAGATCGACATGCAAAAGCATGATAAGTTCGGATATATGAAAGAGGCAGCAGACCGGGATGACGACGACGACAACAGGAACGGCCTCGTCAAGTACATGATGAGGAGGGGCTTCCGGATCCGCTGAACATAACGGAAGTCAGGAATATACATACCAGTATCAGGGGAAGGATATATCTTGTGTCCTGGGCAGGTACTGTTATTGAGAGCATGAGTGTATTCAGAAGAGAAGGGATAAGGACGATCAGGTAGCCGGACTTCTTCTTCATCTTCATTACAGCAGCATAGACCACACAGAGGAAGAGACTGACTCCGCCCCTGTAGAATAGAGCCCTCGTAATGGAAAGATCGTCCATGAACTTTGTATATTTCCTCGTCAGATAGAAAAAGAACATGTGGTAATGGCTGTCATTTGGCTGGACCTGCGCCACGGATATCTTGTTGCATTCGTAGGGAAGATGCATCTCCCAGATGATGCTGTTCATATCAAAGAGTGCCCTGAGATAGATGACGGGATGCTCTGTGACAAGGTGGAAGTTGATCCTTATGATGTCTTTTCCGAATCCTTCCTCCTCCACGAGCCTTGAAAGCTCAAAGGCGTCGTCACCGATATCCCCCCAGGATCTTGTCAGGTCGTCGGAGTAGTATCTGTTATAGCAGTCAGCCCACTTTTCGTAAGGCATCAGTTTTTCGATGGATGCCATATCCTCAGATGAGAACTCCACGCCGTTGTCGGCTGCTGCCCCTATCATGGCGACGGGGGTGCTGTACTTTACGTAGGCGGGATTTGGCTCAACGCCCATGATCCCTGCCAGGACGGAATTGATCATGAAGAAGATGAGGATATGTAATATGATGCCGCCTCCAAAGGCCAGGGATATCTTTTTCTTTCCGGTCTTAAGGAAATATATCCCTGCGGCAAGAAAGGTTATGATAACGCTTACTATACCCATATGACGGCACAGGGAGACAAAGAGTGGGATGATAAAGATCACGGCCATATCGGCTCTCTTCATCTCTTTATTTCTTATTACCCTGAACAGACCGCAGCAGAGAGCGAGCATGCCGATGGAGAAGACAACGTCCTTTATCATATCCTCAAGATAGATATAGGGTGTGGAGGCGATGATGCCGAGGGCTGTATAGATCCTGACTGCACGGGTGCTGACTTCAGACAGGACAGTGAGGATGTAGTAGTTTAGAAGAAGGAATATGGCTGTATCACAGAGGATGACCGTGAAGATGGAGTGGAAGATCTTCGAGCAGATAAAGACATAGAGCTGATATCCGAAGGTATGCCATGCATTCCAGTTCCCTGACTCGATCCCGCCCCAGACACTGTCCACATCTCCCGCTGTATTGATGGCGGGTATGACGGAGAAGGCATATATGAGAGATGTGGCTGTTATGATCAGCATACAGATCCTGACGGTCTTTTTGCTGCCGCCGTCATCTTTTTTTCCTTCAGCCAGGAGCCTGTCCAGAAGGAGCCTTATGCATATAAAAGACGATATGAAGAAGGATCCGGGAAGGAGGGTATATTTCCAGATATTTATCAGAAGGGCGACGGGACCCGGGTAGAGCCAGTCGCTCAGTTCCTGTGTGTAAAGACCGCTCTTTCCGATCTCCCTCAGGGAGAACATGATGACAAAAAGCGCAGTCATCATTATGGTGAACCACATCTGTCTTCCTGTCTGTTTCCTTACGGGGACGGAGATGAGCAGGGCGCCTGCGGCAGTCACGACGATCACGGACAGGAAGATATCGGTGATCAGGTCCTGAAGAAGGAACAGAAAGGGAAGGAGGGACAGCAAAAGCACCCCTCTAACTATGCTGATCTGTTTTTTGCCAAAAATAGGATCCATAACGATTGGATTATACCATGTAGCACTATCTCTATGGTAAAATAAACTTTATGAAAGAAGTGACCTCTCTTAAGACAGCATCAAAGAAAAAGACGGAGATGTCCGTCTGGTTCCTGTATGCCCTGGCGCTCTTTCTCTACAGCCCCATGACCGCCATATCCAGCATGTATGGAATGGTGGGGGATACGGCTATCCAGATCAAGGTAGGTCTTGATGACCTGAGGCTCCACAAGCTCATAACAGAAGAGATATACAGCTGGCATGAGGGCCTCGTATGGACGGCCCATGAACAGGGATGGTATTTTCTCCTGGGCGCCATGTACAAGATCCTTGGCCTTGCGGGAGTTATCCTGGTGGGAGCTCTCTTTATCTATGGAACGGTCTACCTGATCGTCAGGTTTAATGCGGGGAAGGTGCACCCCCTTATCTTTGGAGCTATCCTTACGGTGATCCCAATAGTGGGTGCCTTCCCGGACTATAATGTCAGGCCTTCAGTTGTATCCACCTTCTTTATCGTGCTCTTGATAACATCATTCCTTAATGAGTGGAGCGGAAAGAAGCTCTTTATACTCTTCTCCGTTTCCTCCTTTATCATGGCCTGGCTTCACGGCGGTATCCTTCCTGTATTTTTCGCCGTCTATATCGTGCTTATCGCTATAGAGCTCCTTTACAGGCAGTTCAGGAAGTCACTTGTAATGGCTGCGGCTATCCCTGCGGGATTTGTACTCTCCCTTTTAAACCCTATCGGTATCAGGATCTGGACCTTTGGCTTTATACAGTCTGCTGCGACAGATATCTGGGCCCTCGTGGAGGAGTGGCAGCCCAAGACCTTCTCCATAGCTGAGATCTTTACTATGCTCCTTGTGTTCGTCGGTATGATGACCAACAGCAGGCTCAGGGATTTCGAAAAGAAGGCCGTCACCAAGGCAGCACTTCTTTCCATGTTCTTTATAATGTCCTGCCTCTACTGCAGGTTCATGCTCTATTTCACGGTGGCATATCTTCTTTTCGCGCCGGAGGAGATAGAGTCCCTTCTTACATGGCTCAACGATAATACCTTTAAGTTTGATACGAAAAAGATAACCCTTTCTCCCGCTTTCTATGGGATCCTTACGGCGGTATGTCTTGTCATCGCCCTGGTTTCCGGCGGCTTCGATATCCTCAAGTATTTCAGTGCCAATGATATGACGGACATCGAAAGGATGGCTGCCTACGACCACAATGTCATCGACATAGTTAAGGAAAAGGGATACGAAAAACCCTATAACTCCTTTAATACCGGTTCCTGGCTCCTGTTCTACGACATCCCCGTCCATATCGACAACAGGATCGATCCCTTTATGGAGGAGTATTCAGGCGTGGATCACATCAGGGGAAAGATGATGATGTATTCCCTGGATCAGATGGACAGCTTCAGGGAGGAATATGATAATGATGTATTCATCATAGAACTGTCCCCCGGTTATTCCTCCATGATCGAGGATGTGAAACTGGCTTCTGACAGATATGAGATCATCTACGACAATACGGTCTATTCAAACCTTACGGACAGCATCGGTACCAGATGGGTCATCGTCGAGTGTAAATAAGTTTTCACATTTACTGTTTTTGCATTATAATCATATCGCCGTCGGTGCCCCGTAAAAAGGGATAATAGGGAACCCGGTGAGAATCCGGGACAGCCCCCGCTACTGTCAGCGGTTTGCGTCTTCATATCCATTGGGCTTTTGCCTGAGAAGGGAAGATCAGCTTATACCGCAAGTCAGGAGACCTGCCGATGAGTTTATGTTTTGCATATTGCTGCGGTGGGCGGCATGATGCGGAAAGAAATGAATATGAAAAAGAAAGTATTGGCAGTGCTCATCTCACTGGCAGTAGTTACGGGTGTGATCTGTTCCTGCGCCGGCGGAGCAGCCGAAGAGACAGATGCACCGGAGTCTTCCCAGGCAGCTCCCACGGCAGACATCGATGAGACAGAAACCTCCGCCGCTGAGACAACAGAAGGTACAGAGGCTTCTGAAAGTGCAGATGCTGACAGCATCTACCCCCTGAACTATGTGGATCCTTACGGAAATACTGTAGTCATCGAATCAGAGCCTCAGACCATCGTGTCTGTATCCCCCATGGTAACTGAGATCATCTATGCTCTCGGAGCACAGGATAAGCTCATCGGAAGATCTGATTATGACGATTACCCCATGGAAGTATTCGATATCCAGTCTGTCGGTCCCATCGATCTGCCTGACACTGAGCTCATCGCTTCTTTGCAGCCTGACATAGTTATCGCATCCTCCATCTTCAGTGAGGAGGCATATAATGCGCTCACAGCACTCGGTATCCCTGTTGCTATCGTTGTAGATGAGGATTCCTTTGCCGGTATGTTCGATTCCGTACAGAATATCGCTGATCTGGCAGGCGTACATGATGCAGGTGTTGCTCTCGTGGAAGAACTTACTGAGGAATATGATTCATATGTTGCCCTTCAGGAAACTGATGCTGAAGCCCAGGATGTAACATTCTACTACTGCATGAGCTTTGGTGAGTTTGGAGACTTCACAGGCGGAGCAGGCACATTTATCGATGAGATCATCAACCTTGCAGGTGCCACAAATGCCGCAGGAGATGTGGAGGGCTGGAGCTATTCCGCAGAGCAGCTCATTGCCAATGATCCCACATATATCATCGTTCCCGCCTGGGCATATGATTCATTCATCGTTACTGAGCCCTACTCATCCCTGACTGCAGTTCAGGAGGGAAGAGTCATTTCCGTTGACAACAACCTCTTTGAGAGACAGGGTCCCCGTAACTTCGAGGCTGTACAGATCATAAGAGATGCAGTCGCCGAATACACAACAGCACTTGATGCAGCAGCATAAAGGAAACGACAGATTTGTTGTAAAGCTTATCATTGCCGTCACCGCGCTTATTGCCGCGGTGGCGGTATCAAGCTGTCTCGGCAGCTCATCTGTTGCCCCGGCATCCGTACTTAAGTATATTGCCGGAGCAAGAGACGGATTGTCTGATACAGATCTTCTCATCATCGGGAGGATCAGGATCCCCAGGGTGCTGACATCTGCCCTGGTGGGAGGAGCTCTTGCCTGCGTGGGCTGTATCATGCAGGGACTGTTCAAGAATCCCATGGCAGATCCATCCATCCTGGGAATATCTTCAGGAAGTGCCCTGGGTGCCGCCATAGCCATCGTTGCGGGGCTTAACGGAATGATCATCGGGGAAGGCTTTACAGGAAGCTATATAGGCGCCATTGCGGGAGCTCTCGTCACCTGGGCCGCAGTCTTCTTTATTGCCAAGGGCAGCGGTGAGTATGATACCACTTCCACACTTCTGGCGGGTATTGCCATCTCATCCATCATGAGTGCACTCATAACCGTAATGATGACCCTTCATATGGAGAATATGGAGAGGGTCTATCTCTGGATGCTGGGGACATTCTCCTCCGCGACCGTAGTCAAGACAAAGGTCCTGGCTGTGGTGGTCCTGGTCTTCGTTCCCATGCTGATCATTATCGCCCCCAGGATAGATGTCCTTAAGCTGGGACGGGAAGCGGCCCTTTCACTGGGAGTCAAGCAGAGCAGGACCCTGGGCATCACCTTCTGTGTTTCGTCTGTTCTTCTTGCCTTCTGTGTCGCCAACTCAGGCATCATAGGATTCGTGGGACTCATCATCCCGCATATAGTTACGTTTTTCAGGGTCTATAAGATGAGACAGAAGATGATCATCTGTTTCTTCACAGGAGCTGTATTTATGCTGATCTGTGATTCCATAGCAAAGACTATCGTGGCGCCCGGCGAGATGGCCATCGGTGCCATCACCAGCCTTATCGGCGCGCCGTATTTCCTGTGGCTCCTCATCAGGAGCAGGATAGCAGCGGGGAAGAGAGGTGTCAGCTCATGAACCTGTCCATCTCTGAACTTACTGTAAGATACGGAAAGCGGACTGTCCTCGACAATGTATCCCATGAGTTTACCGAGGGGCTGGCCCATTGCCTTATAGGTCCCAACGGATGCGGAAAGACCACCCTTATAAGAGCCCTGGTGGAGAAATACGGATCGTCGAGGGAGATATCCTACGTGGCCCAGGATGTTTACGGACAGATAGCCCTTACGGTATATGATACAGTTGCCCTGGGAAGGTATGACAGCAGCAGGTTCTTTTCGGGGCTTACCAGGGAGGATAAGGAGAAGGTGGAAAATGCCATCGAACTGATGGGGCTTTCTGATTTTTCCGGAAGGATCTTCGATACCCTCTCCGGCGGCGAGAAGCAGCGCTGTATGGTGGCGAGGGCCATCGCACAGGACACGCCCTGGACCATCCTGGATGAGCCTTCATCCAATCTCGATGTCAGACATAACCTTCATATCATGAAGACTTTCAGAGAACTTAAGGAAAAGAAAGGGAAGTCTTTTATCATCGTCCTTCACGATGTCAATACGGCGGCGGAGTTTGCCGACCGTTTCGTAGTCATGAAAGAGGGAAGGATCGTAAAGGCCACTGACAGCCTGGACAAGGAGATGCTCTCCGGTGTCTTTGATGCCTCTTTTTCAGAGAGCCTTACACCTTCGGGGCGGAAGATCTTTTTCGCGGAATGATCACCTTGTAGACCAGGAGTATGATCCCGATGGCCACTACGGATACTATGGTCACGCAAAGACCTCCCTCGGGACCGAAATCGCCGCCTGTGAGGAGCGGATCAGCATGCTTTACATATTCGCTGGTCAGTACAGAAGCGGCTGCTTCGTTTCCTGATACCTGAAGTCCGTAGAGGTTGCCCTGGGAGAAGTTCCAGATGGTGTGGGCGGCACAGGTGCTCCAGATATTCTCTGAATAATATGCCCACAGTCCGAAGACGAGGGATATGAGGATGAGGTTCACGCCGGCGAGCCAGGTGAAGCCCAGGTTCATTCCGTGGAATATGGCGAACATCACCGATTGGAAGCCCATGGCTACTGCTAAGCCGAATCTTGATGCAACACGGGGCATCATGAATCCCCTGAACATTATCTCCTCTGTGGCACCCTGGGGGATCCACATGAAGATATATGCTATGAACAGGGGAAGATACTCGAAGCTCACCCCCACCGATACCACTTTGAGCTGTCCTGTCACCTTAAGGAGAAGGAAGACGGATGTGATCATGACAAATCCGGCTGCAAGACCGGTAAGATATCTTGTGACGATCTTTTCCTTTGTAAGGCCGATGGTGGATAGGGAGTTTCTCTCTTTTTTCATTACACGGTGGGCATATCTGTCGATCATCAGGATATATCCTATTCCCATGAGGATCAGGAAAACGGGATCTGACATGAAGATCCCCATGACCTCGAAGGACTTGACGATGATATCTGATGTCGATGTGACATCCCTGAGGCCGGAGATATAGTCGGTATAGTCAGGCCTTTGCATAAACCTTATTACAGTAGGGATGATGGCCAGCATCTGGAAAAGGGAGAGGATGGCCAGAGGATACATCACCTGATCGGATATGAATGTGGAAAGAGGAGTCCTCTTCTTTGGCACATATCCAAACAGTGTGGCGCGGGGCTTTGCCACGAAATCCTCCGACATCTTTTTCTTAAGGCGCGCTGCCTGCCTTAACTCCTTGGCTGTAACTGTATCGATGGAGACGGTATATCTCTCCTTGCCCAGGAGCTTTACGCTCGCAACGAGGCATATGTAGCACAGGATAAGCGATATGACAGTACAGATGAGTACATCCACAAATGATGCTTCATTGAGAAGTGTCTTTCCCATTCCGTAGAAATGACCGTAGAAGGGGAGCATGTTGAATACCCTTGCCGTGTTCTTCCCCTCCTGCATACATGAGACACATACAGCGATGAGCACCAGGAATACCGGCAGGAATGCCGTCTGGGCAGAGATGACATTATCGTTCATTATGGATATGAGTATCGTTATGGAAGCTATAAGAAGCGACAGGGAAAGTGTCAGAAGAAGGATGAACAGCAAGCCGGAGATACTCTTCCCGGGGAGGAGTAGCCATATTATGAGCAGCCCCACAAATGCCGGTATGAAGCTGTGCAGGGTGACCCCCAGGATGTTGCCAAGGGCGATGGACCTTCTGGGGGCAGGACTCATGATCATGGCCGTAAAGGTCCCCTTTTCCTTTTCACCGGCAATGGCATTGGTGCCCGCGCTCATGCAGAGATAAAGGATGACGATAAAGGTGCAGATTGGAAACAGGTTCTTTACGATGGCCCGTATGAACTCCTGGGTTCCGGAAAGCTTGGAGAAGGTCATCCCGTCCTCCTTGATACTGAAGGCATCATGCTCTGATACCGGGATGTTGTTCTGCTCTTTAAGATAATCCCTGTAGGCTGTCAGATGGAAATCTACGACATCATCCTTCCACCTGGTGTGATCAAGACGGTTTGTCCTGTAATAGGTGAGGATATCCATTTCCTGCCCCTTGGATACGTAGTAGTCGAAGTCTTTGGGGAAGACGATGGTCATAAATGCATCTTCCTCTTTCATCAGCCTGCTGATATGGAGGAAGTCATAGTATGTGCTGAAGGTCCTTCCGGTCAGTATCTCGCCGAAGGGGTATGTTGGTGTCTCCTCCTGCTCGAGGAATTCGATATAGGAATCAGGGGCGTTCAGCACCAGGATCTCATTTGTATGAGGATTCGGATAAAGATTCTTCAGCCAGGGCACAGTAAGGCTCAGCATCACAAGAGAGAACATGATGATAAACCCCACCGACACATGGAAGGTGGCATTCGGTACTTTTGTCTGAAGCCTGTTCTTGTTGAAGAAGTGCTTCTTTATCAGTGCTTTAACGGTCCTGTCCATTATTCCTTGTGATTCCTTACATAAAGATCGAAGAATGCTTTTTCA
>Ga0310691_10004186_pt1 | contig 16482 bp, 19 predicted proteins | sample 176DNAGHGlowgp2_FD_203887 | JGI IMG/M metagenome (GOLD analysis project Ga0310691, IMG submission 203887) | Sheep rumen microbial communities from Palmerston North, Manawatu-Wanganui, New Zealand - 1766 DNA GHGlow gp2 (v2) (version 2) | ecosystem: Host-associated > Mammals > Digestive system >...
TGTCGATGGTGTGAACGGTAAGGACGGTAAGGATGGCCGGGATGTGCAGTTGACAGTTAGACCGTATCAGCCGGCAGTGACGGAAGACCCGGAGAACAACATTACGGCAGCACCCGAGCGGAAAGCGGATATTGCCTGGAGATATACATCCGGTGAAGATCAGACCTGGCATCACATGTTATATATGGATGAGCTGAAGGGCGCGAAGGGTGACAAGGGCGATACGGGTGATCTGCTCGGTGACCTCGAACTTCGCGTGCAGAAAGATGTTCCGGTAGTGGATGCGGATGGAAATCCTGTAATGGAGGATGACGGCATTACGCCGAAGACGGAAGACCAGATCCAGTGGAAGAGTTCCGAGGCCGGAGATGACGCCTGGACGAAGCTGTGTCTCCTTTCTGACCTCAGTGTTTCGATTCCGACACCGGGTCCGAAGTATTCTGAGACGCATAGTAATCTCAACTCGTTCACCGGATTGGATTCGGCTAAGACGTATCTGGTTTCCGTATCTTTGTCCGGACATAATGAAAATGATGCTCCGGTTACAGCGTGCATCACCTGCGATGGAAATGAATATGCGAAGGGAACATGGACAGGGGCCTATATCGATACGGTTGATTCCAGCAAGAATGAATATTACTGGGCCAGCTATTCTTCCTCCTTTACGGTCACTGGTGTGACGGAGCTGGCATTCTCCGGAATCGGATTAGATGCCCTCGAAGCAGCCATCCTGATCAGCGTTGTGGAGATCTGATCGGAACAAGAGTTTGTACATCAGGAAACACCCGTAGTGATGCGGGTGTTTCTTTGTTATAATGACAGAAGGACTCATATTACTTTTAGGAGGAGCAGCATGGAACGTCGTGATAAGATCAATTACTATCTGGACCTCGCGGAGGTCGTGGCGAAAAGAAGTACCTGTCTTCGCAGGCATTATGGTGCGGTCATCGTAAAGAATGACGAGGTGATCTCGACGGGATATGTAGGTGCGCCACGTGGACGGAAGAACTGCTCCGATACCGGCGACTGCGTCAGAGAGAGACTACAGATCCCACGCGGAGAGAGATATGAGCTCTGCAGAAGCGTACATGCCGAACAGAATGCCATCATCTCGGCCAGCCGCGATAAGATGATCGGTGCGACGATGTATCTGGCCGGTTATGATGCCAAGACCGGCGAGTATATCGCGAAGTCCAATTCCTGTTCCCTCTGTAAGAAGATGATCATTAACGCCGGCATAGAGAAAGTTATCGTACGAGACAGTAAAGACGAATACCGCGTAGTAGAAGTACAGGATTGGATCGACAATGACGAATCCCTGGAGGGAAAGCGCGGATACTGATCTCTCTTCGCTATAGTATGAAATGTGACACGGGAGTCATTTCCCGTGTCTTTTTTGTGATATTATTTTTTTGACAGGTTAAGATAAGGGGTTGTCTTCTGCGTCCGAATCCGAAGTTGTGGGAGGGGAGCTATGAATATAGCGAAGAGAAGTGTAGCTTTAGGATTGGTTTTTTCTGTTTTGTTTTCCATTACGGCGTGTAAACCCAAGAAAAAGGTGGAAGAACTGATCGTTAAGAAAGACGACCCTTGGTATGAGTCCAACCGGGTTGAACTGAATTACGAAGTGTCGAGTGATACGCTTGTCACCGGAACATCCCTTGAGTATTCCGATAACAAGATATTCATGATCTATTCGGCATACGATATGGTCGACTACGTGAATAGTACGCATATCTGTACATATGATGAGAACGGGAACAATGTCGGTAATGTGGAACTCCAGTATGACGGAGATGGCTCGATCATTGATGTGCATAAGATCATTCCTGAAAAGGATGGAAATACAGCCACTGCTCTGGCCACTTTGTTTACTTCCGCGATCACCACTTCCTTTATGAAAGTGGATCTTGCATCGGGCAAGGTAACCGAAACGATCGAGGCCGTAGATGCTGATGGTATGAATACCAGTAATGGCGGTATGGCCGAGACGATGTTTCGGGCGGGACCTTATTATGGAATCGTTTCGATGAAGGAAGAGAACATGTCCAAACGAGTTCATTTCTATAAGGGAACGGAATTCGTAAGCGAAATGGATACGGGTTCTCTTGGTATCATCGGCGAGATCTCGAATATGGTCTATGATGAGAAAGACAGCAAGATCCACATCAATATGTTTCTCTTGGATGCGCAGAAATATCTCACCTGTATAGTGGATCCGGCGACAGGAGCAGTCGTAAAAACGAATGAGTGGAATGACGAGTACATGCGCACGGATAATGCGTCAGACTACACGTATTCTAATGAAGGCGAACTTCTTCGTATCGACAGTTTAGGAAATATCTATAAGATGGATCCCGAGAAGGGGGAATCATCGGTAGTTGTCAGTAACAGTGCCTACTCCCCGTACTTCTATGATTTTACCGAGGAGAAGAACCCGTACGGAAGGCGGGTCCTCTCAAGGACAGATGATAAAGTCGTCATGGGTTTTATCGGCGTCAATCAGCAGGAGATCGATCTAAAGAACACATTGACGGTCACGATCCTGAAGAAGGCGGAGACGAATCCGCATGAAGGGAAAAAGGTGATCGAGATCAGCATGCCGTCTGACGGTTATTTCTCTGATTACCTGTCGATGGCGATCGACAGCTTCAACCGGACAGATAATGAGTACCTGGTACGGATCTGGAGCAAGCATAACACGGGATTTAAACCGGGATTCAATTATCCGGCGGGATTTGCGATCGACCAGAATTACTCGCTGGTTCTGGAACTGAAGAGCGACGAATGCCCGGATCTGGTTCTGGACGTTCAGAAACTGGATGCCATGAAGGATGAAATGCTCGTCGATCTTTCGGAGTATCTCGATCAGGATGCGAAATCAGCGCTGTTCGCAAATGTCCTGGAAGCTTCTAAAGTGAACGGAAAGTCCTATGTGCTCCCCATCACCCTGAAAGTCGAGGGGATCATTGCCAACGAAGAACTGGCAGGGAAAGATAAAGCCGGATTCACCTTCGAAGAATACGATGCATTCGTAAACGGTGCCCTGAACGGAGCGCAGGCATATGATTATGTCGATTCCAAGTATAACAACAGAGAAGCTTTCGTGGAGTCCTGTCTGGATGTGAAGGCGGCCATCGAAGGGGAGAAGGTCAACTTCGATTCGGAGCAGTTCAGAAAAGCGGCGGAATATGCGAAAGACCACTTCCACGAAACTTCGTATACTGCTACTTTCGATAATGAGGGTGAGAGAAACCGTCCTGTGGAAGAGGGCAAGTATGTCATCATGAAAACGATCTACGATTTCATCATGGGAAGTAACACGTCGGATCCGGTCTACACAATTTATGGTACTCCCAGTGTGAATGCAGCAGGACCCAGATTTACGTCGGCGGAATGCATCTCCGTTGCGGCCAGATCAGATGAGAAGGAAGGATGCAGAAAATTCCTGAACTACCTGTTCGCAGGAAGTTTCGTTCCTGAAAATGCAAATCTTTCGTCCATTCCGTCGAATAAGAAAGTCATGGAGAGTCAGGCGACGAAACTTCTCGAGAATAACAATGCCCTGATCGATGAACTGGCCGCCGGGGTCATGCAGATGGAATCGCTGTATTCTCTCGGCTACAAGAAAGTAGATGCAGGGAAAACGGCAGCGAACTTCATCGATGCGATCTCGAAGATGTCTATATACTACATTGATGAACCGGAGATCACGAAGATCGTCATGGAAGAACTGGCTCCTTATTATGCAGGAGACCGTTCGATCGACGATTCGATCAAGTACATCAATGACCGGGTGAGCAAGTTCGTAAACGAAGCGAAGTAATTACCGCAGGTCCTTCTCGAGACGGATGTTGCCATCAAGGTCTTTAAAGGTGACCTGATCTTCGGTGAGGATCAGGTAGCCCCGGTGTGTGTCCTGTTTCGGATAGGTCGGAGAACCGGGATTGAGATACAGTATTCCACCGGCAAGTTCCTCACAGGCGACGACATGGGTATGACCGGTAAGAAGGATATCGCCTTTCTTAAGTGGCGGAAGATGTGATGGATTCCAGACATGCCCGTGGGTAAGGTAGACAAGTCTTTCTCCTAAGACGAGGATGGCATAGTCCGCAAGGATCGGAAACTCCAGTACCATCTGATCGACATCGGAATCACAGTTGCCGCGAACACAGAGAAGGTCGTCTTTACGGGCATTTAGAAGAGAAATGACACCTTTCGGATCGTATGTGGAACCGAGAGGGTTTCTCGGACCGAAGTAGAGAAGATCGCCGAGAAGGATGAGGCGGTCGGCCTGTTCGCGGTCGTAGGCCATAAGGATCTTCTCGCAGTATTCCGGGTAGCCGTGGATGTCGGATGCAACGAAGTATTTCATGTTCTAAGTCCTGTCTTTCGTATTGAGATGCTGAGGGAAGGGGGTCACTTCGGTCCCCACTTATATATCAGGTTGATGAAGATCATCTGAAGAATGGCGAAGAGCGGGACGAGGATATAGAACTTCGGTTTCCGGGTCTTGTGGTGGAATACGAGCATGCCGAGGATCCCGCCGAGGGCGCCGAAACATGCGGAGAACCCGAGAAGGTCACGCTCGGGAATGCGGAAAGTGTGTTTCTCCGCTTTTCGCTTATCAGAATGGAAAAGTGCGAAGGTGATCAGGTTCATCAGCAGATAGAAGCCGACAAACACGATAATATGCTTATATAAGAACTCGAAAATGAACATCCGTTATGCCTCCACGTTTCCAACCCGTTACTATTATAACCCGATACACCTCTTCACGTATACCATGAATATAGGATCTTTGCCTTGACAAATAGAAGACACTCGAATACAATACACATGATGTTTTATTACTTTATCTAAGTAAAGTGATAAAGCGATACAGAATCAGGAGGACATCTATATGGGAAACTATCGGTTCCATACACCCGACGGCGTGATCGACATTCTGCCGCAGGAAGCAAGTGCGAAGAGAAAACTGGAAGCAGACTTACGGTCTCTGTTTTCCGGCCACGGATATAGCGAAGTGGAGACACCCGGAATCGAGTACTACGATGTATATGCCAGCGGAGATTTCGTTGCACCGGAGGGACTCTTCAAGACAAACGATAAGGACGGACGGATCCTGGCACTTCGTTACGACGGAACGATTCCGGTTGCCCGCCTGGCAGCCACACTTCTTAAGGATGAGAAGCCGCCGCTGCGTCTTTCTTATATCGAGAACATGTTCCGCTTCAAGGAATCGGGCGGTGGCAAACTCCGTGAGTTCTCTCAGGGCGGAGTCGAACTTCTCGGCCTGGACGATGCGGAAGCGGATGCAGAGGTGATCGCTCTCGGAATTAAGTCAGTCCTGATGACGGGGATCACGGATCTGCAGATCTCCATCGGACAGCTCGAATTCTTCCGAGGACTGGTGGAAGAATGGGGACTCTCCAATGAGGATGCCATCGAACTGTCGACGGCCATCGACCAGAAGGACATCGTCCGTGTGGAGAAGACAGCCGAGAGACTGGGGCTTTCTGAAGATGCGGAAGAGCTTCTCGACATGATCTCGAACCGGTTCGGAACCTACGATGTGCTCGATGCTTTTGAAGCGAAAGTAAGAAATGAGACCTCCCGATCTGCCCTTAAGAATCTGCGTGAGATCCTGGATGCACTATCGGACTACGAACTTCTTCAGTATGTCAGCATCGACCTCGGTATGCTCCGTAACATGGACTACTATACCGGCATGATCTTCAAGGGGTTCACCTATGAAGTGGGCTTCCCGATCCTGGGCGGCGGTCGCTATAACAAGGTCGTATCCACATTCGGAAGAGAATTGTCGGCCGTCGGATTCTCCCTCGGCATCAATTTGTGCCTGACCGCACTCCGTCGTCAGGATAAACTTCCGGAGTATGTAAGAGTCGATGCGATCGTCGGCTATTCTCAGGAAGAAGGAATGAGAAAGGCAGCATTCGCCACGGCGCAGGCGCTTCGGGAGACGGGCCTTAAGGTCATCGTCGATACGGAGCACAGAAGCGAAGAAGAACTGGATGCCTATGCCGATGAATATGGCATCGAACAGGTCATTTTCGTAAGTGATGAAGGAGAAGATAAGGAGGAAGAGAACACATGATCACGATTGCTTTATCGAAAGGCCGTCTGGCGCAGAAAGCACTGGATCTTCTCGAAGCGGCGGGATATGACGTTTCTGCGGGACGTGAGGAATCCAGAAAACTGATACTGGAAGATGAGAAGACGGGACTGAGGTTCATCATGGCCAAGCCGGCCGATGTACCGACCTATGTTGAGTACGGTGCCGCCGATATCGGTGTTGTGGGTAAGGATACGCTCCTTGAGGAGGGAAGGAACCTCTACGAAGTGATCGACCTGGGATTCGGCGCCTGCCGGATGTGCGTCTGCGGACCGGTTTCCCTGAAGGGCAAACTCGACCAGATCCCGAATAAGCGTGTCGCGTCGAAGTATCCGAATATTACCCGTGCCTACTTCGAAGGTACGAAGAAGGAGAGCGTCGAGATCATTAAACTCAACGGCTCTGTAGAACTGGCGCCGCTCATCGGACTTGCCGAGGTCATCGTGGATATCGTCGAGTCAGGAAGAACACTTAAGGAGAACGGTCTGGATGTACTCGAGGTCGTCGCGGACATCAGCGCGCGTGTGGTCGTGAACCGTGTTTCCATGAAGATGAAGGAATCAGAGATCGTGCCGATGCTGGATGCGCTCAGGAAGCAGGTAGCGATCATGAATGCGGCGAAGGCACAGGAAGGCTGATTCCTGTATAAGGGAAAGATATAGAAAGAGGACAATAACATGAAGTGCAAGAAAATCAAGGCCCCACAGGGTGAACTGAAGAAGATATGTGAAGAACTCGGTATGAGAGGAAAGATGGAACTCGGACCGATCATCGATGTCGTAAACGATGTACTCGATGACATTAAGAAGAACGGGGATAAAGCTGTCTTTGCCTATACTAAGAAATTCGATAAAGCCGATATCACGGCGGAGAATGTCCGCGTAACCGACCAGGAGATCGCCGATGCGATCGCATCGCTGGATCCGAACCTGGTCGAGGTCATCAAGAAAGCAGCGGGCAACATCCTGGCCTTCCACGAGAAGCAGGTGGAGACCGGATTTAAGATGGATGTGGCGAAGGGCTCCGAGATCGGGATGCGTGTACGTCCGATCTCCGTCGCCGGCATTTATGTCCCCGGCGGCACGGCACCGCTTCCGTCAACGGTTCTGATGAACGTGATCCCTGCCAGAGCAGCCGGATGCCCACGGATCGTACTGTGCACCCCTCCGCGTGCCGACGGATCCATCGCTCCGGTCATCCTGGCTGCGGCCAGCATCGCGGGTGCGACAGAGATCTATAAGGTCGGCGGCTCCCAGGCGATCGGTGCCATGGCGTACGGAACCGAATCGATCCCGCGTGTCGATAAGATCTGCGGCCCCGGAAACATCTACGTCAATACCGCGAAGCGTCTGGTCTTCGGTCAGGTAGATATCGATATGTTCGCCGGCCCCAGCGAGATACTGATCATCGCCGATGACACGGCCGTACCGGAATTCGTTGCCGCGGATTTCCTCTCCCAGGCCGAACACGATGTACTGGCCTCGGCGATCCTTCTGACCACAAGTGAGAAGCTGGCCGATGCCGTCTACGAAGCGGTAGACCGCCGCTCGGAGAAGAGTCTTCGTAAGGAGATTCTGGCAAAATCACTGTCGACCTACTGTGCGATCCTTGTGGTGGACGATATGGAAGCGGCTCTGGCCTTCTCCGAAGAGCTGGCACCGGAGCACCTGGAACTCTGCGTGGCTGAGCCGGATAACTATATCGGCCGCATCAATAACGCAGGCGCGATCTTCGTTGGGAACTACACACCGGAACCTTTGGGCGATTATTTCGCCGGCCCGAATCACACGCTGCCGACATCCGGTACCGCAAGATTCTTCTCGCCGCTCAATACGGGCGACTTCTTCAAGAAGATCAGCGTACTCCGCTATAACGAAGAATCACTGCGCGAGTGTTATCAGGACGTCGCTGCTTTCGCCGATGCGGAAGGACTTGAGTGTCATGCCAGCGCGATCCGCGTGAGATTCGAAGAATAAATACACCTCTCCGGCTGGGGAGGGCCGAAAAGAATGAGAAATGAGGAAAAAGAAACCATGAGTCGTTTCTGGAATGAGAAAACGAGAAACATCGAGCCCTATGTGGCCGGCGAACAGCCGAAGCCGGGGCAGAAGATCATTAAGCTCAATACGAACGAGAATCCGTATCCGGCTTCTCCGAAAGTAAAAGAAGTCCTGGATCAGGTCGAAGTGGGTACCCTTGCGAGATATCCGGAGACCTCTTCACGCATGGTAAGAGAAGAACTGGCGAAAGTCCTGGGTGTCACACCGGAACAGGTATTCTGCGGCAACGGATCAGACGAAGTCCTGGCTTTTTCCTTCCAGGCCTTCTTCGAATCGGGAGAAGGGGCGAAGCCGCTTCTGGTGCCGGACATCTCCTACAGCTTCTACCCGGTCTATGCCGATCTATATAATATCCCACTGAAGAAGATCCCACTTAAAGACGACTTCAGCATCGATGTTAGTGCTTTCTGCACGGAGGAGGGAGGCGGAGTCGCATTCGCGAACCCCAATGCGCCGACATCGCTGCTTCTGGACCTTGCAGATGTGGAGAAGATCCTAAAGGCGAACCCGGATCACGTCGTACTTGTGGACGAAGCCTATGCGGCCTTTTCCGGAGTGACGACGAGGACGCTTCTTCCGAAGTATAAGAACCTTCTCGTTACCGGAACACTGAGTAAATCCCATTCGCTGGCGGGACTACGTCTCGGATTCGCAGTCGGTGACCCGGAGCTTATCGAAGGGCTCTGCCGCATCCGCGACTCCTTTAATTCCTATCCAGTGGATGCGATCGCCCAGCGTGTGGCTTCTGTGGCAGTGGCCGATGACGGCTATGTCATGGAGAATGTACGACGGATCTGCGAGACCCGTGACCGCATCGCCCAAGAACTCCGAAACAGAGGATGGACCGTTCCGGAATCGAAGACGAACTTCCTGTTCGCTTCTCCCCAAGCCGTAACAGCCGAATACCTCTACACAAAACTGAAAGAGAAAGGTATACTGGTAAGGTATTTTAACAAGCCTAGAATCAGCGGATATCTTCGTATCACGGTCGGAACCGATGAGGAGATGGATGCACTACTTACGGCGGTCGACCAGATCGTGGGAGGAAATGAGACATGAGCAGAAGCGCATCATTAGAGAGAAACACGAAAGAGACGAAGATCAAGGGTTCGCTGGATCTGGACGGTAAGGGCATAAGCGACATCAATACCGGCATCGGGTTTCTCGACCATATGCTGGACCTTCTTGCCAGGCACAGCGGGATGGACTTAAGTATCCGCTGCGATGGCGACCTGAATGTGGACGGACACCACACGACCGAGGATATCGGTATCGTGATCGGCAAGCTCCTTTCGGAAGCCCTCGGCGAGAAGCGTGGCATCAACCGCTACGGCTTCGCATCGATTCCGATGGACGAGGCACTTGCACAGTGTTCCCTCGATATTTCCGGAAGACCGTTTCTGGTCCTGAAGGCAGAATTCGGCGGTGAGTATGTCGGCGAATTTGCCACCGAGCTCGTAGAAGAATTCTTCCGGGCTGTTTCCTTCAACGCCGGACTGACGCTGCATCTTTCCTGCGAATACGGTGCCAATGACCACCACAAGATCGAGGCGATGTTTAAGGCTTTTGCCAGAGCACTCCGCGTCGCGGCCGGCATCGATGAACAGTTCAAGGATCAGATCCCGTCGACCAAGGGAGTACTCTGAGTATGCTCGAGAAATACCCGTATAATGAAGAATTCGAAGCCTGGGAACTTCGGACGAAGCTTCTCGACGAAGAGGTGACGGTACTGGCTCAGGCGAAAGATGAGGAAGAATTCATCAGAAGAAGTGTCGATCTGCGGGAGAGGATCCAGTGGCTGAATGAGAAAGCCGAGGAGATCTGTTCCATTCTCTCTTCGGCAGACATGACGGTAGACGGAGATGCCCGGATCGAGCTCCGGCCGGCAGAGATTGCGATTACACGCTGCTATGCCGAGATGACAGAGGACGGGATCGCACTCGACCTGATCGTGGCTATCGTGGCATCGGGTGTCGAGAAAGAAGTCAGCATGTTTGTCGATGAATTCGACAATATGGAAGTACTGAAGGAAGTAGGCGGCGAATACGCCGAAGACTAGGCTCGGTTGCACTGCGGATATCGTCTGCAGGGGGAAAGAGCGGATAACAAGTATCTTATAAGAAGTGAGGATAAATAACATGGCAACATTAAGAGACACAGATTTTATCGATTTACCGGTATTTGTAAAGGGTAAGGTCAGAAACGTCTACGATCTGGGAGATTCTCTTCTGATGGTCGTAACAGACCGCATCTCTGCATTCGACGTCGTATTTAACGAGTGCATCCCGGACAAAGGCAAGGTCTTAAGCTCGATCTCCGCGTTCTGGTTCGATTTCACGAAGGATGTGATCCCGAACCATGTCATCACCACGGATCCGAAGGAATACCCGATGGGGCTGGATAAATACGAAGAAGAACTCCGCGGCAGATCCATGCTGGTCAAGAAGGTCAATATGCTCCCGGCCGAGTGCATCGTCAGAGGCTACCTCGAAGGTTCCGCACTGAAGGAGTACAAGGCGCATGGTACTGTCGGCGGCATGAAGATGCCGGAGGGCCTCCGTCAGGGCGATAAGCTTCCGGAGCCGCTCTTCACCCCGTCCACCAAGGCGGATGAAGGCCATGACATCAACATCACCTATGAGCAGCTCGTTGATCTTCTCGGTGAAGAAGATGCAAAAGCACTTAAGGACGCAGCTCTCGCTCTTTATACCAAGGTTTCCGAGTACGCGCTGACCCGTGGACTCATCCTTGCCGACACCAAGTTCGAATTCGGTAAGATCGACGGCAAACTCGTCGTGGCCGATGAGATGTTCACACCGGACTCCTCCCGTTTCTGGGATCTTTCTGACTACGAACCGGGCCGTGCCCAGAAGAGCTTCGACAAGCAGTATCTGCGTGAGTGGCTGGAGACACTGGACTGGGATAAGACCTATCCGGCTCCGACACTTCCGGAGGAGATCATCAACAAGACAGCCGAGAAGTACAGAGAGTGCTACCGCCTCCTGACCGGAAAGGAACTTGCATGATCGCCATTATCGATTATGGAATGGGTAACCTGGGCTCTGTGCAGAAGGCTCTGGCGTTCCTGGGTTACGATAGTGAAATCACGAACGACCCCGCCCGCGTCATGGACGCGGACGGTGTTGTTCTTCCCGGCGTCGGCGCCATCGGTGCCGCGATGGAAGCACTGATATCGAAGGGACTCGACCGGGTCGTACACGAGTATATCGCCACGGGGAAACCTTTCCTCGGAATCTGCCTCGGCATGCAGATGCTCTTCGATACATCGGAGGAATCCTTCGGCGGAGAACCGGTAAAAGGACTTTCGGTCCTTCCCGGCAAGGTCGTCCGGTTCCCCTCGGATATGGGACTGAAGATCCCGCAGATCGGCTGGAATGCCTTGTCTTCCAGAAACGAGATCCTCCCGCAGGGGCAGTATGTCTACTTCGTGCACTCCTACTACTGCGTGCCGGAGCGGGAAGAGGATATCGCGGCGACCGTGGAGTACGGCATCGAATACTGCTGCAGCGTCAGGAGAAACAATGTATTCGCCTGCCAGTTCCACCCGGAGAAGAGCGGTGAGGTCGGACTTCGGATACTGGACCGCTGGGCGAAGATGACGAAAGAATAAACAATAGACAGATGAAAGGATGGATACGAAGCAATGTTGAGTAAAAGGATCATTCCGTGCCTGGATGTAAAGAACGGACGTGTAGTAAAAGGCACGAACTTCATCGCCCTGCGCGATGCCGGTGACCCGGTGGAGTGCGCCAAGGCCTATAATGAAGCCGGTGCAGACGAACTCGTATTTCTCGATATTTCGGCGACCGTCGAAGGCAGAGGTACGGTGGTCGACATGGTCAAGCGTGTGGCCGAACAGGTATTCATCCCGTTTACGGTCGGCGGCGGTATCCGCTCTCTCGAAGACATCCGTGAGATACTGAACGCCGGCGCGGATAAGATCTCCCTGAATTCCTCTGCGGTGAAAGACCCGGATCTGGTCAGACGTGCCAGTGAGAAGTTCGGTTCCCAGTGCGTCGTCGTGGCCATCGATGTCCGTGAAAGAAAAGGCGGGAAGATCCGAATCGCCAGTGTGGATGCCGACTTTAAGGGTATCGACGAGAGTGCGAACGAAGAAGATAACAGCAAGTTCCCAAGTGGCTACGAAGTCGTTGTGGCCGGCGGAACGAAGGCCACCGGTCTCGACGCGGTCGAGTGGGCAAAGAAAGTGGAATCCCTGGGAGCCGGTGAGATCCTGCTGACGAGTCTGGATCGTGATGGTACGAAGTCGGGCTTCGATAATGTCATTACCCGTGCAGTTGCCGATGCAGTATCGATCCCGGTCATCGCCAGTGGCGGCGCCGGAAAGATGGAAGACTTCTATGACGGAATCGTGGATGGCGGCGCAGATGCCGTACTGGCGGCGAGCCTCTTCCACTTCGGCGAGATCCGTATCGAAGACCTGAAGGAATATCTCGCTGGCCGTGGCATCCCGGTACGGACACTGACCCCGGCCCTGAAACTGTGGCAGTCCCTGAAGAAAGACAAACAGGGCCTGGTTCCGGCGATCGTCGTAGAAGATGCGACGAAAGAAGTACTTATGCTGGCCTATATGGATTATGAAGCCCTTGAGAAGACCATGGAGAAGAAGCTGATGCACTATCACTCCCGCTCCAGAAATGAACTGTGGCTCAAGGGAGAAACTTCCGGTCATTACCAGCATGTGAAGAAAGCATGCGTTGACTGCGACCGGGATACCCTGTTATTCTATGTGGACCAGGATGGCGCAGCCTGCCATACCGGAAACCACAGCTGCTTCTTTACGGAACTCGAGATCTGAGAATGACCGCACACGGCCTGTGTCCGAAAAGAAGGGAAGCACAGGCCAAGTGCCTGATATAAGAAAGGAATACAGAAGATGGACGCAAACAGTAAGAATGTAAGCAAGGATCTTTATAACCTGATCCTCGACAGAAAAGCAAACCCGGTCGACGGTTCGTATACCAACTATCTCTTTGACAAGGGCATCGAGAAGATCGGTAAGAAGGTCGGAGAAGAAGCCATCGAGGCGATCATCTCCGCCTCCCGTGATGACAAGGAGAATACGGTACTGGAACTGGCGGATCTCTTCTACCACACCCTGGTCATGATGGCTTACATGGGTATTACACCGGAAGAAGTCGAAGAGGAACTGAAGAAACGCTGATAAACGGTTCAAGGTGGCACAATTGCTTTACCGAACGCTGCATCTACCGTAAGTATCTGATGAAAAAACAACAGGTTATTAATCGGATAAAGGATTCAGAACTGAACGAGTGGAATGATGGTCCATACGTTCTATTGGTGCGTGATGAATTGGGACACACATATGCAATCAAGAAATACACAAATCCTCTAGGTATAGTGGCATGTGTCTATAAGGCTGATAAAACACGAGTGTTGCCTAATAGGATATATTTTATTAATAAAAGAGCATTGCAGACGCATTAGTTTTGGAAATGTTTCAGCGAAAAATGATACGAACAGCAATTCTGAGAGTGGAAAGCATAGAGAAGCAGTTTTTCGCTGACAATTCGCAATTTTTCGTTGACAGGGACTTGACTCTGTGATAACATATCCGTTGCTATCGCCGTTTAGGTCTATTTTTTATGCGCGAAAAACCGCGTGAAGACGCGGAAAAGCAGGAGATATTTTGGAGGTGTTCGAACATGGCTAACAAAGCAGGAGTACGCGACAAGCTCACACTGGCTTGTGAAGAGTGCAAGCAGAGAAATTATCAGACATATAAGAATAAGAAGAACGACCCGGATCGTTTGGAGATCAAGAAGTACTGCAAGTTCTGCCGTAAGCATACTGTACACAAAGAAACCAAGTAATTCGTTTCTGTAAGGGAAACAAGATTGAGGTATGACCAATGGCTGAGAAGAAGAAACCGAACATCTTCAAGCGTATAGCACAGAAGTTCAAGGATGTTCGCCAGGAACTGAAACGAGTGATCTGGCCGACAAAGGAGAAACTTATCCAGAATTCTGCTGTGGTTCTGGTCGTAATCGCTGTCTGCGCGATTCTGCTGACTGCGATCGGCAAGGGTGCCGGCTGGATACTGGAAAAGGTCGGATTCTATAAGCAGAACATCGAGACGACCGTTACGACAACGGTTGCATCGGATGTATCCGGCGAGACGACTACGTTGGCACCGTCTGAGACGGCCCCTTCCGAGGCACCGTCCGAGACATAAGATTTAGGTACCGGTGGGAAGTACTTCTTCTATTAATGAGATGTACTTCCTAAAGATATATACGAGGAGCAGAACATGGCTGAAGGACAGGCATATGAAGCGAAGTGGTATGTAGTACATACCTATTCGGGATATGAGAACAAGGTCAAGAGCACACTGGAAGCAGTGATCGAGAATCGTGGCCTCCAGGAGATGATCCAGGAAGTTTCCATCCCGATGGACGAGAGCGTCGAAGTCAAGGACGGCAAGAAGAAGGTAACGATGAAGAAGCGTTTCCCGGGTTACGTCCTGATCAAGATGGTCTACACGGAAGAGATCTGGTATATCGTGAGAAATACTCGTGGTGTTACCGGCTTCGTAGGTCCGAATGCCAATAAGCCGCAGCCTCTTTCGGATGAAGAGCTCGCGATGATGGGTCTGGAGTCCAGCTGGGTTCCGTCTGTCGATTACGAGGTGGGCGATTCGGTACGTATTATCTCCGGACCGTTCGCAGACTGCGTCGGCCGCGTCGAGGAGATGAACCTCGAGAAGCATACCGTTCGTGTACGTATCTCGATGTTCGGCCGTGAGACACCGGTAGAGATCGAATTCGCACAGGTCGTGCGGGTCTGATACAGGAGCAGAAGCCCCGGTGCTTCTGCAGGAAGAAAATAGCTTATCACATCCCGTTACGGGGTGAAGAAATATATCGGTCCGGGATAAGACGGATCGGGAAAATTATTTGGGAGGTGGCCACATATGGCTAAAAAAGTTGTAGGGTACGTTAAACTTCAGATCCCTGCAGGCAAAGCAACACCAGCGCCGCCGGTTGGACCAGCCCTTGGACAGCATGGACTTAACATTGCCCAGTTCGTCAAGGAATTTAATGAAAGAACAGCGAAGGATGCAGGTCTCATCATTCCTGTAATCATCACGGTTTACGCTGACCGTTCTTATTCTTTCATTACAAAGACTCCGCCGGTACCGGTACTGCTTAAGAAAGCTTGCAACATTGAGAAGGCTTCCGGTAAGCCGAACAAGGACAAAGTCGCTAAGATTTCGTTCTCGGAGTGCAAGAAGATCGCGGAGATCAAGATCGTTGACACCAATGCCGCAGACATCGACGCTTGTGCAAGAATGGTAGCTGGTACTGCCAGAAGCATGGGTATCGTCGTGACTGAGGACTGATTTGAAGGAGAGTTACTATGAAAAGAGGAAAGAGATATACAGAGCTTGCTAAGCTCGTAGACAGATCTGTTTCTTACGATCCTTCCGAAGCAGTTCGTCTGGTCGTTGAAACAGGTAAAGCAAAGTTTGATGAGATGGTAGAACTTCACGTTCGTCTGGGCGTTGACTCCCGTCACGCTGACCAGCAGGTTCGTGGTGCAGTAGTTCTGCCGCATGGTACAGGTCGTACGAAGCGCGTACTCGTTATCGCCAAGGGTCCGAAGGCTGATGAAGCTCAGGCTGCAGGCGCCGAGTATGTTGGTGCGGAAGAGTACATCGACAAGATCTCTAACGAGAACTGGTTCGATTTCGACGCCCTCATTGCTACCCCGGACATGATGCCTAAGCTCGGTCGTCTTGGTAAGGTCCTCGGCCCGAAGGGCTTGATGCCTACACCGAAGGCCGGTACAGTTACTATGGACGTAGCGAAGGCTGTTACGGACATCAAAGCCGGTAAGATCGAGTACCGTCTCGATAAGACAAACATCATCCACTGCCCGATCGGTAAGGTTTCCTTCGGTCAGGAGAAGCTCGAAGAGAACTTCAAGACCATCATGGATGCGATCATCAAGGCGAAGCCTTCTGCCGCTAAGGGTCAGTATCTGAAGAACGTTTCCATCTGCTCCACCATGGGTCCCGGTATTCGCGTGAACCCGTCCAAGCTGTAAGGAATAGAACGTTCAGGGGGCGTATCCACTCCCCACTCGGGAAGCTCTTCCCGGGATGGATATCCTAACTTAATAAAATATCCACTGCTGAAGACAGCGGGAGAGCGATCGTAAACGTTAAGTCGTCCCGCCGAGGTGAGGAACCGTATTGAGTACTTGATACCCCTCGCGAAA
>Ga0310691_10004187_pt1 | contig 16481 bp, 35 predicted proteins | sample 176DNAGHGlowgp2_FD_203887 | JGI IMG/M metagenome (GOLD analysis project Ga0310691, IMG submission 203887) | Sheep rumen microbial communities from Palmerston North, Manawatu-Wanganui, New Zealand - 1766 DNA GHGlow gp2 (v2) (version 2) | ecosystem: Host-associated > Mammals > Digestive system >...
TTTATTGACTATGTGTTTATATGTTAGGGACAGAAAACCACTAATTGCTAAGAGGGACATTGTGGTATTAAAGTATCTCAGACAAGAAGGTAAGATACATAAGAAATATAAAAGTCCATGTCAGGGAATGCTTGTAACATTAGGCAAATTGATGATTGCACAGCCTAATACTCCTAATATCATATATGCGAATAAGGACATTTTTAATAGAGATATATATAGCATTGGAGGTGGTGTAATTCACGCTAAGTTAAATGAGAGTAATTACTATGGTAACTACTGTGCCAAGGCTATTATTCCAAAGGGAACTGAATACTGGATTGACCCATTTGGAACGGAGATAGCTGCTAGGCAAATGCTTATCACAAAGGAAGAGGGTTCCAATGAATCCGTTGACACTCAGCTCTTTAAGGAGATACTTGAGAGTGCTCCTGAGAAAAATGGCATACGAGTTGGTGATTACCAGATGATTGACGACTCTTTTGTTCATCCTACCAAGAGGATTGCTAAGACCAAAGTAAGAGGTATAGTATGCGGATTTTATGAAGATGAAAGTCCTATTATCTGTGCTTTGGAAACGTTCGCAGGAATATGGGGTTCTAGTGACTCTAAGATTGGAGAACATACATCAGTAAAGAAAGCCATGAAATTATTTAATGGTAGAGAGGTTACTGCACAATATAAAAGACAAATAAATGATAATGATAAGTGGAGATATGATGCTTATGATGCTTTTAAAATATGTGTCAATTATCGCAAGGAAAAGAATGAAAATTGGTATTTTGGCAGTCTTGGTGAAATTATGACTATGTTAAATAATGCAATGTACCTTAATGCAGCACACAATATAACTAATCTTGGTTTTATTATTAATATTAATGATTTGTATTGGTCTTGCTCTGAGATTGATTTTTGCTATTCATTCGGTTGTTGTCTTAACAAATTCAATATAATTTATGGTTTTTATCACAAGGCTCACATTTATAAAATTGTTCCTTTTTATCATATGATTTAAGATCTACATTTCTATGATTGTTGTAAGAAAAAAAAAGAATTAATATAAGAATACGATAAATTATGAAAGCAAACACTAAGAACATCATGAAGTCCAAATTTGAATCTGAAAATATGATGAGGGCTTGGAAATTTGATGGTGGTAGTTCTTGCTTTCCTTCTGGTAAGTGTCTTAACTCAAAGAATAGCCGCAGAACTTACAGACGTATGCTCAAGAACAAGTGGCGCAAAGAGATAAATAGGCAGTTTAACGAAGAAATAAATGAGTTATGAAAGCACCGGAGAAGATCTATCTACAAAAGAATACTACTACTGACTGTTATGAAGAATTTTGGCCAGAGTGGTTTGAAGCAAGGGCAAAAGATACTGATATTGAATATATTCGTACTGACATATTTATTGAAAAAGCAATAGAATGGATGAAAGAGAGTATAACCAATAATCCAGAATGTAACAGAATAATATCTAAGAAAGGATCAATTACTATTGGTGAGCTTATTGAAGATTTTACAGAATATATTAAAAGAGTAACAGTATGTGGGTAAAAGTAGATTATTCATCAGAAGCAAAAAAGAATCCCAGACCTAACATGGCTGGACAATGGGCTATTTACACAAAAAGACATTGGTGGAATAAATGGGTTGAACGTGACAGATATGCCGATATAGAATGGTGTACACGCGATGCAAAGAAAATTGTAGAATATCCGAAGTACTTTTTTAATTGGTAACTATGGCAAACTTAATAAATAAAGATGCTTTAGCAACGGAGATAGAGAAAAGGTTAAACTATAGAATTGAAAGTCTCAAAGCCATTAATGATAGTACATATTGGAAAAAAGAACAGAGTAAAGATGAGTTCAATAAATCATTGACAAGATGTGCTTTTAATGCAGTCAAAAATGAACTATTCGAGTTGAAATGTTTTATCGACACCCTTGAAGTGAAAGAGGTGGACTTGGATAAAATGCTAACGGAATTTATTGGTAGATATGCTTATGAAAATGGTGGAGAATATCCATCCACTATTGATATTGCTAAACATTTCTTTGAACTTGGACTTGAAGCACATAAAAAGGGATAATAATGATATTTTATCACGGAACATCACAAGAAAATTGGGATGCTATTCAAAAAGAAGGCGTTCTTTATGGTAGAAGATATGTTTTAGGTAATAATGGAAACATTATTAAAGAATTGGATAGGTGTACGTATCTTGCAACAGATATAGAAGAAGCAAAATGTTATGGAGATGTAATTCTACAAGTTGAATACAATCCACTACAGAATAAAGAAAAGAATAATTATACAGATGATTGTTGGCAATTACGTGTATATGAACCGATACCATTATCTAATGTAACTGAAATACATTAAAAGAATATAGTTTATGAAAATAACTTATGAAGAAAGAAGATTTAAGAGCAGTCGTAATGGGGTTATGAGATTTATTTAAAATATAAGTTTCCGAGGGTGAAGATTAATTCTTCAATGGGCATACTGAATTGACAGTTGAAAGACCTTGTAGTGGCAAACACGTGATTAAGGTCAGTGTGATTGGTAAAGCAACCAAATGGATACTGTGAAAGAGAAAAGCAGTGAAAATCTGCACTTCGAGGTAAATAAAAGCGGTGATGGATTGAAAACTTGTAGAAGTGATTCTACATCGAATATGAAATCTATTTGCCTTTGAGTTAATTGCTCTATGACAGATGTAGGAAACTTTTTAATTTAAGATACTATGGTTAACCCTAGTTTATTGGGTTTACTTATAATTTTAAAATAATATGTGTTTAATAAAACAACATTGGTTACCCAGATTTAGTTTTAAAGATAAGGTTGTATATAAAATAATAATAGCACGCAATAATGACTATCGTACTCCTTTTCTAAGCATTAAAATCAATTTAGGACAAGTTTTGTATGCTAAACGTCATTGGTTTTTTACTTTATTTAAAAAAAGTATAGAAGGAGAAGGTGTTCATGCATATTGTGATAAAACAAAAGCATTATATCGATCTAAAATGTCTTGGGATGAAATAGTAATAAAATGTATTATTCCTAAATTTACATTTTATTGGTTAGGATATGACAGGGAAATTGCTTCTACTAAATTATTAACGACTAATCAATTTTGTAAATAAAAGACATAATTTTATTATTCAAATCTATTTTCTGTATTTTTCGAAATTATAGAGTAATTGATATTTAATGTTCATATATGCATCACTCTACAGCGTTTGTAACGTAATGGTAATATAATGCTGATTTCTAAATCCATTTATCCTATTTAGGTAAGCGCCATTTTGAATTAACAGGCTACGTAAGAAATAATATATGAATATTTTGGAAGTTTGGCAGAGTTGGTCGATCGCACCGGTCTTAAACTAAACTCGAGTGCTATGGCGAGAAATCCCATAGTAGAATCTCCTAAATTCGGTGGAAATCCTTTGCAAGATATATAAGCCCCATGTATGGCATTATCTTAAATGATATACTAAACAATAATGTGTAAGGACTATGCCGAGCGAAAATAAGGAATCAGATAATATATTGAATAATCTGTGGGAGGGAATTGTTCCATACCTGACATTACTCCTTATAATCGCGTAGAGGCCAAACGGGAGATACCTAAGTTGGAATTTATATAATACAAAGTATTACATGCGCAGCCGTTACCAGTAGTAATATTGGGCATTCGATGCTGATAATTGTTCAAATAAGTTGATAGAATAAACAGCAACCAAGTAACCCTATTAATGGAATTTAGGTGACTTTAGCCATCGTTTAGATTTAGGGAAAGAAGAGAACGGACTTTGTATTACTTGCAAGAATTTCAATAAGGTAAATAAATGGTCTAGACCACAACAACATCACAAGCAGTGTCGAAACCAGACATAAGTACTGTTGTAACAAAAATGTTGGCTATGATAACATAGAGTGGTAAGGAAAACCGGCGAACGTTTATAGCGTTCCGGGGGTTCGAATCCCTCAGCTTCCGCATTTAAAATTTATTGTTGTAGAGTAGAATTACTTTAAGATATACTCCAGATATAAGAAAATGTAAAAGTATAAAAATTATGATTAGTGAAAATAGAATTCTGCTATTTAAAGATCTTTGTGCAAGATTACCTTATGGTGTAGTTGTACAAGAACCTGATTTTTATGAGGCTCCTTTAACTATCTCAACATTATCAGAGATTTACTATGATGGTTTGGAAGTTAAGCCCTATCTTAGACCAATGAATAGTATGACCGAGGAAGAAAGACTATATTTCCATAGAAACTCTGCAAAAGTACAAATATTGGTTGATGAAGAAAAGGTTATTACAAAACCTTTCTATGGATATACGATTCATCTTTTGGACTGGCTTAACTCTCACTACTTCGACTATAGAAATCTTATAGAAAAAGGCTTAGCATTAGAAGCGCATGAAGGAATGTATAATTACAAATAAATAATTATGGCAAATATAATAAATTTAAATGGAATAAATTATATAGAAATTCCTGCTAAAACTAATGATAAAATTTGTAAGGATTGTGAATATTTTCTAAATAATGGAAAATGTACACTTAATGAATGTCCTTGTAAGAATGATGATGGAATACTAAAGCAAGTATAACTATGTCAACAATTAAAGCATATACAGAACTTTCTCAGTCAAAAGTTCTTGCAAAGATACTTTCGCTTGAAAGTGCGGATATGTACTATGATTTGGGGGAATCTAAGACACCCAAATTTATCATAGGCAGTCCTTTAGATTATAGATGCTATATCCCTTGTTGGAGTCTTGCAGCATTACTTAATGTTTTACGAAAGACTAATATAAGTACTTCTGACACCCTCAATAAAATTAGGTATAGTTGCTGGAATGATTATGATATAATCTATGCAGATAATCCTATTGATGCTTGCTACGAAATGATTATTAAACTTCACGAATTAAATTTGCTGTGATTATGGAAGTAAATTTATTAATAGTCATGATTAAAGAAGAATCAGAAAAGAAGAGGCAAGATACTCTCAGAAAAATGAGAACATATGGACTACACGCAAGTGAAGTAGATATACTAGAAGAATGCGGAGAACTATGAACATGCTTAATACACTGAAGTTCAAAATACCATTGATTGTACAATTTCCCGAACCTATCACGGCAAAGGCATATCCAACATATGAAGTCAATATGGATGAACTTGATTTCAATTCCATACTTCCTTATGACATCGAATGCCTTGATGGACAATATGATTGGATTGATGCATGGTGTGACAGAGATTACGACAAGAAGATGGGTGGGTTCAACAACAAAGATGTTATTATGGAAGTTGTCTATGATAAAGGAAACTACATTGTAACACTTGTTAGTGATAAACCATTTGATACGATAGTTAAGAATAACCGTTATTACTCAAGTAATGGTCCTTGGAAAGAGGTGACACTTAAAGAAGCAGTTGTGCGTTTTCTTGAAGGGTGTATTTCTGACGGTATCGGAGAAAACGAAATTGGACACATTAGATACCAAGGGCAAGACTGCGATGTTTGGATGGGTGATTTGATTGAAATCTAAAAGAATTGAAATATTATAATATAACTATGATTACAGAAGATTACGTTTCTTTTGAAACAGCAAAACTGTTAAAAGAGAAAGGATTTCCTCAAAAATATGATGTATATCATTCAATGGTATATAATGAAGAGGACTATGAAGACGAATATGAAGTTCAAAGAATGGTATTACAAACTCAACTTGTAAAAGCAGGAACATTGTCTTCATATCCATTAGCAGTACCTGAACCTAAATGCTATTGTCCAACACTTCAAATGGTTTGTAAATGGTTAAGAGAAGTACATAAGTTATACATTAATATATGGACAGACCCTAAAGATGTTGAAAATAATAATTTTAACATTATATTTAGAGTACAAGTATATGATGGTTATTCAAATTATGGAACATATGAGTTTTCTACTTATGAAAAAGCAGTAGAAGCAGCAATTAAATATTGTTTAGAAAATTTAATTTGAATATGGCAATAATTAAGAAAGAAGTATATCCAATAAAGGATAATGGATTTGAATATGATGGTAAACATTATGATTGTGAACATGCAATTAAACGTGACATTAAAATGATTCTTCAAGAAGCAGAAACTTCTCATAAAGATAATTTTGATGAGTTTTATGATAGAAACACATTGAGAGCTGATAAAATTCATGTGTTTGTTGATGAAAATGGTACTCCTATTTATGGAATGATTGTTTATATTGTAAGCTATAAAGAAGGAGGTGGTAGATATGCTTGCGGTGGATATTACCCGTTTGAATTTAATAACTCACTATTAATGCCACACACATTTCAAGAAAGCATTTGTTGGTAATAAAAAGGGAATAACTATGGCAACAAAATCATACACAGATTTAGAGCAAAGCCGTAAGTTGGCTGAAATATTGCCACTTGATAGTGCTGATATGTATTATATAAATGGTGATATTGATAAGATAATGCTTAGAAAATGGGAAAATGATATGCATGATGAAGATGATATTCCTTGCTGGAGTCTTGCAGCGTTGCTTAAAATTATCCCTGACGTGGTGGTTAGCACGATGAAAGAAAACAGTAACAAATGGGAAATTGCTTCATGGAATGGAATAGATTTGGATCAAATAATTTCTATTGATGATTTCGACAACCCTGTAGATGCTTGCTATGAAATGGTACTAAAGTTGCATGAGCTTAATAGGTTGTGATTATGGAGGTAAAAGAACTAATTAATAAAATAGCTTCACTGGAAAAGGAAGTTTATAACTATGTTCTAAATACAGAACACTGGCTATTCTACTGGATGGCAAATAAGGAAGTACAAGATTTCATCAGGGAGTATCCAGAAGATTATGCTGATAGAGTTCATTTGCAAGTTCGCAGTGTGTGCACAACTCCTTCTTTTACAATAGTATTTGACGACCATCCTAATGGTGTTGAAAGTATCAATAGAACAGCAGCTCTTCACACATTTAGATACATAGCTAAAGCAAATTGGTTGGTATGGAATGGCAAAGTGAAAGAAATTCAAATACAAGACAAAGAAAAAGAACTTGCTTATCACAAAGAGAAAGTAAATGAACTAGAAAAGGAACTTTTAGAGCTTAAAAATGCATAACTATGCTAATACAAGAAGATAAAGATTTACTGCTAAAAGATCTTTCAGCAAGATTACCTTATAGTGTAAAATGTTGTGTATCCAAAGAAATACCAGAATGGTTTGAGAAACAATATGGTGCTACTAAAGATTTAGTTAAAGTTGATTTTACGCTTGATGTTAATACGTTTTCATATGTTATTAAGAATTATGATGGAAATTTCAAACCTTATCTTCGTTCAATGTCTAGTATGACTAATGAAGAAGTGCTTGAATATATTAGTTTGAAAGAAAGTATTGTTGCTAGTGATGGTATAACTTATTCTTTCGAAACACATAAATCTATAGATTGGCTCAATGCTCATCATTTTGACTATCGTGGATTGATTAAGAAAGGACTTGCTATTGAAGTAACAGAAGAAAATAATTCTTACAAATAAAACTAATTATGTCTATTGAAGATGCAAAAGATAATACTTGGTATGTTTGTTTAAAATCATATAGAGATTTTAAAAAAGGTGGAATATATTTATCACATTTTAAAGGTATAGGTTCTACAAATTATTATGGAGGAACTGCTTGGTTTAGTGAAAGTAATACATATAAATATTTTAGACTTGCAAAAGAAAATGAAATACCAAGAATATTAAAAGGTTCATTTTGGAAGGCATTAAAGGATATTTATTATGGTCTTGGTAAAAATTTTATAAAAAATCATATATATGAGTCACCTGCTGATGGTTATTTATATCCAAGTGGAAGCAATGTTCCTTGTAAAATTCATGACAATACTATAGCGCATCTATGTTTTCGTATTGCAACAAAAAAAGAAATTAATTATTTTTACAATATTTATTTACGATGACACCAAAAAATAAGGAATTATTATTAAAAGACCTCTGTGCAAGATTACCTTATATGCCAAAAATAAAAATAATTTATCAGCAACAAGGTGTAAAAGGTACAGATGAAGGAAATGTGAGTTGTGATTTTATAGAAAAAATCGTTAATGATTTACGTAATGGTGTTATCACAAATATACAAATATATCTCCGCCCAATGTCAAGCATGACAGAAGAAGAGCGAAGAACTTATGATAATCTTGCATGTGATTTTGATGGAATTAGCATGGCAAATAGTATTGATTGGCTCAACGAAAATATGTTTGATTATCGTGGGTTAATCTCGATGGGTCTTGCATTAAAAGCATCTGAAGGTATGTATAATATTATTAGTATATAGTTATGGGCACTAAAGAACATTTAAAAAATATAGTTAATTGGCTGAATGCAAACTATAATCAAAATTCTGACAATTATAGTATTTTTAATGGAGCGAAACCAGAAGTAGTAAGATATGATGAACATACTGCTATATCACTATGGGCTTGTGGAGCTATTGTATGTATTGAATCAATAATGTATTTTATTGAAGAAGATGACGGAAATTGGCGTTTATTAGAAAATGATAATCATAGAGATTATGGGTATCAAGGCATTTTTTCAATTGGATGGGCTAAAAGTTTTTGTGATGCAATGAAAAGACTCGTAGATTATACTAAGGAAAACGGGAAACCTATATATTATAGCGGAACAAACATTATTTGTCATTATACAATATGAATATACAAGAAGACTATGTTTCCTTTGAAACTGCCAAACTTCTGAAAGAGAAGGGGTTTGATGGAAAATGCTTAAAAGTTTGGATTTATAGCAAAAGTATTGACTTAGAAAATAATGCTCAATTAGTGAGTTCTCCTCATTTTATGGAAGGAGAGTCGGCTATAGATAGTGCAGATGTACACAAAGTACTGACTACTGAAGAGCTTTATGACGATGCCTATCTCTGTCCAACTCTTCAAATGGCAATGAAGTGGTTGAGGGAAAAACATAACATACACATTGAACCAAGATACTTCCCAATGCCAAACATCTATAGGTATGTTATTATATATTCACCATTCACGATTGAAAATATTGATTCACATCCACAATATTTCAATACTCATGAAGAAGCCTGTGAGGAAGCAATCAAATATTGTTTGAAAAATTTAATCAAATAACTATGAAAAGTTATACTGATTTAGAACAAAGCAAAGTTCTGGCAGAAATACTACCACTTGAAAGTGCGGATATGTATTGGTTTAGAGATGATATAGAAATACCAAAAATATATCCTAAAGATATGATGAAAGATTCAGTATCAGTTACTTTGGCTTGTTGGAGCCTTGCAGCATTACTTGAAGTTTTGCCGATGATAACAAAAGATAAAGATACCGCAAATCCTTTCATTGCTAAAACATCTGATAATGAATATTATGTATTTTATGCAACTTTAACACAAGAGGTTGATAGTTCTGGTATATATGACAATCCTGTTGATGCTTGCTACGAAATGATTATTAAACTTCACGAATTAAATTTGCTGTGATTATGAAAGATAAACTTAAATGTTTAAGACCATTTTTTCTTGCATGGTTTATTTTGGTTTCTATAATATCACTTATTAAATGTTGTTGAATTATGAAAGAATTATCAACAGAAGAAAAGGCCAAAGCATATGATAAAGCTGTCGCAATAGTTGTTGATTATTATCAAAAGACAAAATATAATAGTTTTAGTAATGATTTCAATAATATGGAAGTACTTGAAAAAGCATTTCCTGAACTCAAAGAAAGTGAAGATGAGAGAATGAAAAACTTTATATCTAATGAACTTGTTTGTCTTAGAGCTGCAGATGAAAAAGGCATTGTTCGATATAATGAGCTTACAGAGGCTATTGCTTGGCTTGAAAATAAAGGTGAACAGAAACCTGTAAGCAATACTTTAAAAGAAGCATTTGATAAATCAAAGACTGATTATTCTCTTGAAGAAAGAGAAAAAGCATCGGAGTATTCTGAAAGCATTATCCCGACCTCTGTCTTCTACGGAGAATCTGAAGAAGAATACATGTTGCATAAAATTATTGAGGCTGCATTTATTGCTGGTCAAAATAACAAGCAACAGTCTGCTTGGAGTAAAGACGATGAAGAAAGGTATTTAAACTGTCTTAGAAGATTAAGTACTGGCAATATAGAACAACCAGAAACTGTTAATACTGTATGGCTTAAATCCATTAAAGATAGAGTACAGCCTAAGCAAAAGTTGAGTTAAAATACTCGACATTGGATTGATGCTATAATTAAGGATTATGAGGAGTTGTATAGTACAAACAAAGACTTTAAAGCTATTATACAAATAAAAATCAATATTCTCAAATCTCTCAAAGATAGATGCATTTGGAAACCAAGTGAATCAGATATACTCTTACTTGAAAGAATAACAAACGGCAAATCCAACCCACAAGATTTTCAAGCAACATTAGGTAGTTTAATAGAACAACTAAAGAAACTAAGGGATGAATAGGCATGAAGGTGATGCGATGCAAACTACTTGATAGTAGAGAAGTACTACAAATTTGTTATGTTATAAATAAAAAAAAGATTATTGTGAAAATTTATTTGTAATAGACAAAAAAAAGATACAATAAAAGATAATTAATTATGAAAGATAGTGAGATTCTTTATAGATGTTATCAAGCGATAGAAGGTAATTTATCATGGATAATAGTTGTTTTAGTAATTATATTTAGCATATCTCTTATGTTCTACTGGGAGTGTAAAGTGAGATGGTGGCTCAGATTGCCATTGATAAATTTGCTACTATTTGTCATTCTACTTATAGGTGGAACTATTGAGGAAATATATCTTACTTTTCATCCTAATGAAAGAACAAAATATATAAAATCAAGTGTATTTCAAAGTTTTTTTTAGTTATGAAAGCAAACGAAGCACCAGAGAAGATTTATATACTTAAGCATAGTGATTATTCAGATATACGTCTATTAAATGCGTTTACTGAAAAAGAGACTAATAATGATATTGAGTACACCAGAACCGATGCATTTATTGAGAAGGCAGTTGAATGGATAAAATATAATGGTAGCCATTATATTGCTATAGTTAATGGGCAACTTATTCTTAAAAAAAGTATAGTCAAGGACTTTAAAAACTACATGAAAGGAAAATAATGCATGAAAGTACATTATACATCAGAAGGAGGACTTGCATTAACAGAGTGTCCTTATGGACATAAATCTGGATGGTTTACTACTAAAGTTAATTCTATTAACTGTCATCACCATTGCAAATTTTACCGTTCTACAAATTATAAGGAAAAATATGTAATTTGCATGGCTGATTGCTCCTCACATCTTCAAGAAATCATTAACAAGATAGACGTTATTATAGCCAATAACAAGTTTGACGATATATGCTTTGAGGATTTTCTTGCAGAAATTAGAGAAGATATTGCATTAGTATTGGATAATAGCGAAAATAAATAAAATTATGGCACAATATATAGACAAAGATGCTCTAGTGGCGGAAATAGAGAAAAGAAAATCACAATTTATGTCCCAAGCAGATAATTTCTATTCTTTAGGTATTGAAGATAAGAGAGAGCATTTTGCCATCTTAGCATCAAATATGCATAGTATTCTTTCTTTTCTCGACACTCTTGAAGTAAAAGATCCTTATGAACAGCGTGTTCAATACGATTCTATTAAAGCAGGTATTCAAGCACATGCTGAAACATATTCTTTTAATATAGAAAGTATATTATTCAATCAATTGACAAAAGAACAGCAAAAACTATGGGTAAAAGAGATTGAACAAGCAGTTATTAGTGGTGGTGAAATGGGTGTTGAACTCGCAAGAGATGTACGATATAAAGAAAACCTTAAAGTGAAAAAGGAGGACTTTGAGAAAGAAATCAAGAGTTATTTCAAAGGATTTGGAAAATTTGCTTCTGTTGGTATTGATGATTGTATTGATATTGCCAAATATTTCTTTGAACTTGGACTTAAAGCAAAAAACAAATGATAGTATTTTTATTACTTGTGGTTATTGTGTTATTGTGTGAGATTTCGTATAACATCAAAGCACTGAACAACAACATTATAGAAATTACAAAGTTATTCAACAGAAAAGCATAGAAATGAGAAGAGGCATGACAGACAAAAAGAAAACAATCAAGGAGTTAAAAGAAGTACTTGATAACTTAGATATTACAAATAAATATCGCCTTAATTTAATAAGGGCTATTGAGTACTTACAAGAAGAGCCTGTGAGCGAAGATTCGGAAGAAGCAGCAAATAATGCTCTTAATAAAGTGTTAAACACCCATGAGATTGTTAACGTCAGAAGTTGCATGGAAATGTTTGAATTTGGCGCCAAGTGGAAAGAAGAGCAGATGATGAAAGATGCTATTAATGTAGTAGTACATGTAGATGCAGGTAATTATCCTTATATTCCACATATTGAATTATATGACTACAACAAACATATCCCTCTTGCAAAGAATGGAGATAAGTATAAGGTTGTATTGATTAAGGAAGATTAGTTATGAAAGAAAAAGAATATGTGGATAATGATGTTTGGAGATTTGGAATTTATTTAAAAAAATCTGCTACAGAAAAAACAATATATACACGACCGTTTCCTGATTTCCCTCTTGGTAAATATAAATCAGCAGAGCAAGTTCAAAAATTTTATGACGATCAAGAAGATTTAGTTCAAGAAAAATATTTTACAAAAGAACGTATTCAAGAACTAAAAGATTATTTTTGTAAATTAATCCAAGAAGAGGAAAATCCGTTTTATATTTCTTGTGTTGATAGAGATGGAAACTATAATGTAACAAAAGACATGTTATTTAATATAGATAATTAAAACAAATAATATTTATGGGTATATTAATTGGTTTTTTTGTTTTGCTTGTAATAATAATCATTATATGCTCTGTACATAGATTTTATTGCTACGTCTTTGATAGAAAAGAATGGAATCAATGGAAGAGCATTCTTGCAATGCTTGATAAATTTACATATTCTTATACATATAAAGGTGCTCATGTGTTTCAGGAACCAAGCAATACGTTGCGTATTTATATTTGGAAAGATGGATTGGCGTCTGTTCATGATATAAAAGAAGGAGAATGTATTTGTTGTACATTTAATACATATATGTCTGAAAAATGTGCACGGTTATTAAAAGCCAAGTATAATTTAAAATAGATTAAGGTATACTATGTAGATAAATCTGCTTCAATAACAAATACAAATAATTCTAAAGAAAAATAGTTTATGAAAACAAAGATTCAGATTAAAAATATTGCTGGCAAAATCCTCTATGAGTACAAAAATGGAAATGCGACTATCAAAGATGCCGTTGTTGCTGCAGTAAAAGAAAAAATAGATCTCAGTAAAGCATACCTCTATGGAATAGACCTTAGTAGAGTAGACCTTCATGGAGCAAACCTTCGTGAAGCATATCTTTATGGAGTAGATCTTAGTCAATCAGATCTTCATAAAGCAAATCTTTATGGAGTAAATCTTCGTAGAGCATATCTCTATAAAACAAATCTTAGTGGAACAAACCTTCGTAGAGCAGATCTATATGGAGCAGACCTCCGTAAAGCAGATCTTAGTGAAACATGCCTCCATGGAGCAATTCTTAGTGAAGTAAACTTTCGTGAAACATACTTTAATAAAGCAGATCTTAGAGAAGCGAACCTTCGTGGAGCATGCGTATATGGATCAAACATTCGTGAAGCAAAGAATATTCCATATATACCATTAGAATGTCCTTCAGATGGATCATTTATAGGGTGGAAGAAAGTATGTAACCATCTCGTCAAACTTAAAATACCAGAAGATGCTAAAAGAAGTTCTGCAACAACATATAAATGTAGATGTGACAAAGCCAAAGTATTAGCCATTACAGATTATGATGGTAATAATCCAATAGATGAAATAAAGAATACGTCGCAAAGACATCATGTAACCTACAAAGTTGGTGAAATGGTTTATCCTGATTCGTTTGATGAAGATAGGTGGAACGAATGTTCACATGGTATTCATTTTTTCATCAATAAACAAGATGCAATAAATTACTAATGTGTATTGATTTATCAAAAGATTCTAAATCTAATATGTTAATTATTACTACAGTTGATAGTGAAGGTTTTCATAAACAATTGTATGTAAGTGAAGAAAATTTAAATAATCTTTTATTTAAAATTTTAATTTATAGATTAGGTAATTATGGAGACTAAAGAAATTAAGGTTAATGTACCAGAAGGATATGAAATAGACAAAAAAAATAGTACATTTGAATGTATCAAATTTAAAAAGAAAGAAATAGTACCATTTAGAACTAAAGGAGATTGCGTTCGTATTCATGGTTTTTATATTGACGATTTTTCTACAATAAAATATTGTGAAAGTCAACCATTTGATCACGGTAATTATAATGTATTTGCAACGGAAAAGCAAGCTAAATCAGCATTAGCTATGGCTCAAATTAGTCAAATAATGGCCAATGATGAAAGATTTGGTGGAGTTGTAACTGATGAAGAATGGAATTGTTCTAATACTAATAAATATATAATTGATAGAACTACAGATTCCACTCACAAGGATGTATATAATATATATTATACATTTCTTGCTTTTCATACTAAGGAACAAAGAGATTTATTTGTTCAAGAAAATAAAGATTTAGTTAAACAATATTTAATGATTGACTAAATCTATTAATCCGCTAGCTCAGTTGGTAGAGCAACAGATCTTTAATCTGTGGGTCTTGGGTTCGAGCCCCAAGCGGATTACTTAAATATATAATATGAATAAAATTGTAAACAACTTGTTGAATAAATCAACAAAAGAGTTGTATTTAAAATATATTTTATGAAAAATATTTATTTTTGCGTTGATTATGAATCTTTTGCCTTTATAAGGTATAATAATTTTCAAATCGGTGATTCTAATAGATTTATTGCTGAGTCATATAAAACAACAGATGATGCTATTAATAACGGATTACAAAATATAATAACATTATCTTTAGCTCATTTGTCTTTTGATTTGTTAAATTTAGGCTATAATATTTATTTATGTTATAAAGACAAACAAATAAAGATAGAACCTCATATGGATATTGGTGGTAAAGATTTAAGAATTGGACATAATATTTTTAAACTATTTAGAGCTGGAGTTTTTAATGAACTATTAGAAATACATAATTAAAAACAAATATGGATTACGTAACACCTTATACACAAACAACATTTGAAGAAGCGAAACAAGTGGCACAACAGTTTAACATTAATATATCTGATGATGAATTACATAAAAGATTTAATAACGAAAGTAATTTATTTAAACTTTCATTACGGAGTATTGCATGTCATCTACCTTGGATTACAAATGTACATGTTATTTTAGCTGATGAAAGTCATATTCCAGATTGGTTGGATGTTGATAAAGTAAATATAGTATATCATAAAGATATTTTACCAAAACTACCTTGCTATTGTTCTACATCAATAGAGATGTATTTATGTAACATAAATGGATTATCTGATAGATTTTTATATGGCAATTCGGATTTTGTTGTTAATAAATTTTTATTAGATACTGAATTCTTTGACAAAGACCTAATAAAACATAATTTTCACGTAAGAGCAAGTATTGATTCTCAGCATGATCAAATATGTTATAATTGTCATAAATTATTTTTTCCAGAATCAAAAGTATTTAATATTCCAGAATTTCATTGTTTGTCCCCAATGGTATTAGAACGAGTACAAGCTTGTTATAGTGAGTATAAAGAAGAAATAGATAAATCATTTTCTATATTTAGAACAGATAATAGTCTATCTCAATATATTTATTCATTATATGATTTAGTACACAATAAAACTGAAGCATCTAATTTACATAATGTTACTGTGACACAACATATGAATGTTTATAATATGTTACATAGTGATGTTGTATGTTTTAATGATATTAATGATGATAATAAAAATATAAGATTTTATTTATTTCTTAATAAATGGGCTCAAAGAAAGTGCAAATATGAAAAATAATTTGTATATTTTAATAATTAATATTATAATTAATAAATTTAAATTAAAAACATTACTATTATGAATATACTAATTATACATTATAATACACCAGAACTTACTAATGCTTTAGTACAAAGTATTAATAAATATGTTTAGAATTGTCATATTTATATTTTTGATAATTCTGACAAATATCCATTTGTTAATTTGCATGAAAATGTAACCGTATTTGATAATACTAAAAGATAGATTATTAATTTTGATAAGTGGTTAAAAACTTTTCCAAATAAATCATATACGGACAATAATTACGCAAGTGATAAACATTGTAAAAGTGTTGATATATGTTTTGATTTGATTCCAGATGGTT
>Ga0310691_10004188_pt1 | contig 16481 bp, 5 predicted proteins | sample 176DNAGHGlowgp2_FD_203887 | JGI IMG/M metagenome (GOLD analysis project Ga0310691, IMG submission 203887) | Sheep rumen microbial communities from Palmerston North, Manawatu-Wanganui, New Zealand - 1766 DNA GHGlow gp2 (v2) (version 2) | ecosystem: Host-associated > Mammals > Digestive system >...
GTGCTGTCTTCAGCGGATGGTTCGGCAACAACGGCAACACACGCGTGACCAATTGCTGGAACACAGGTAAGGTTAACGGAGCCGATGGCAATAATAGCCTTGGACGTGGTATTGGCGGCGGTCAGTTTGTCAACACTTATGACCTCAATGCCGATAATGGTCGCATCAACGAAACCATTCTTGCTGAATATGCTGAGACATGGATGACGAGCGGTCAGCTCACATACATTCTGAACGGCAACAAGAGCGAGGATGTGGCATGGTATCAAGTCATCGGAACCGATCCTTATCCCACACCTTTCTACAACGCTGATGGTATCGTCTACGCTAATGGTTACATGTATTGCGATGGCAATCTGAAGCCCGGTTCAAAGTATGAGAATGAGAAAAAAGATGCAGCCCGCGATGCTCACAACTACGGCGAGTGGGGATTCTGTGTCAACGAGCACGACGGCATTGTCTGCGATGCAATCCAGCCCGACTTCCTGACAGCAAATGGAGAAGGTTACTTTGAAATCGCCACAGCTAAGCAGCTCAACTGGTTTGCTGTTTGGACCAACCAAGAAGGTAACAATGCATTGAAAGCAAAGCTGATGAATAACCTTGACATGACAGAAGTGGCTAATTTCCCCGGCCTCTGTGGTGCCAATCAGTTTGCTGGTGAATTTGACGGACAGTTCTTCACCATCTCTAATCTGAAGATGAACTATGACCGCCAAGGTGTAGGTTTCGTAAACAACGCTACAGTTGGTGCTACTATTAAGAACCTCACATTCGACAGCACATGCGAATTCCGTGGCAACAACGCCGTTGCAGCCTTTATCGGTGCTGTCCGTGGTTCTGAAGGTGACCTTTTCATCATCAATTGCGGTAACGAAGCTCCCGTAACAGCTACCAATCAGAATGCAGCCGGTTTCATTGGCTGTAAGTATGACGACAATGTCATCCCCAACCTGACGAACTGCTATCAGGTAGGTATCATCCGCGGCGGATGGGATTGCGGTAGCTTCTCTGGTTGGATGCCGAAAGCAAAGCTCACGAATTGCTACAGTGTAGCTGGCTATCCTACAGAAAGCGACACCTATGGCTTTGAGCAAGGACAGCAATTCGGTCGTGGCTGGAGTCAGGAACTCAACAACTGCTATGACTTAGGAACTGGCGACTGGGGTACGAATAACGGCAGCTGGGGTGAAGCTTTCCAGGGTGACCGCAAGCTTACCGAGGAAAACATTAAGAACGGCGTTCTCCTTGCAGGACTTGGTGAAAACGTATGGCACCAGAAGAAGGATGCTCATCCTGTTCTGAACAAGGCTTATGACCTCGACGAAAACTTCGCAGGCCAGAAGTTCTATGCTCACGAGGATGCTGATGTTACCTTCTATCGCACCACTGTTGCTGACCAGTGGAACACCTTCGCTGCTCCTGTGGCTCTGACCGCTGAGCAGGTTGAAGAAGTATTCGGTACCGGTGCTAAGGTTGCTGCCCTGAAGGAAATCGCCGGTGAGGTTGCTACCTTCGAAACCGTTCCTGCTACAGAAGCCGGCAAGGCTTACCTCGTAATGCCTACCGCTGCCAAGACAACCTTCGCCGTGAAGGCTGACCTGAGCGACGCTGCTCCCGCAACCGCCGACTTCCAGGGTGTCTACACTCCGACCGAACTGACCGCCAACGACCTCTTCGTTGCTGCCGGCAACACTCTGCAGGCAGCCAAGAGCGGCAGCATCAAGGCTTATCGTGCTTACTTCAAGAACGCTGCTGCCAGCGGTGCCAAGTTCTTCACCGTCGACGGTGAGGCTAACGGCATCATCGGCCTCAACGGTGAAGTCATGACCGCCAAGGAAGTATACAACCTCAACGGCCAGCGCGTGAACGCTGCCCAGAAGGGTGTCTACATCGTGAACGGCAAGAAGGTCGTTATGTAATATGAGAAATGAGTAATCACTATTACAAATTTCTAATTCCTAATTATTAAAATAAGATATTATTATGAATAAGAAAGCATATATCATTCCGACACTGAAGGCCCTCAGCGCTAACGAAGAGGTCCTCATGCTGACAGCATCCGTAGACGGTGAGACCATCCTCAAAGTCGATGAAGAAGGTGATGGCAATGCCGACAACGCACTCGGCAAAACAAGCATCTGGGACGAATAATCCATTCACAACTATTCTTTCCACTGCCATCGGTCCACAAGGCCGATGGCAGTTTTGTTTTTTATCCATAAAAACTAAGGTTCGGAAGGGGGATGTCAAAGGAACGGCTGGAGGGAGTCTGCCAACCGCTTATATTACCTCTTTGAGATAATCCGATTACCTCAAAGAGATAACAGTGTTTCCAATGTGAGATAACAGTGTTTCCAATGTGAGATAATAGGATTACCTGTCGTTGGAAACACTGACAAGTCTTAGTTTACAGATTTCCGTCAGGCAGACTCGTGCATCGCAAAGCTATGCTTCGGAAGAAAAAAAAACGGTAATCACACAATAAAACCGGCATCTGCTACGTTTATCTAAAGGTATTAATACAAGAATGCCGCCTGCCGAAGGTGGCCAAAATGTTTTTATTATGATTGATTACATCCGGGGCGAACTCACTGAGATTACCCCTACGCAGGCTTTCGTCGAGGCTCACGGCGTTGGCTATGCGCTGAATATTTCGCTGAACACCTACACCGCTATCCAGACACAGCGGGAGGTGAAACTGTATGTCCATGAGGCCATCGTGACGGGTGGTCGCGACGATTCCTACACGCTCTACGGCTTCTTCTCGAAGCAGGAGCGTGCGCTGTATCGTTTGCTCATCACCGTCAGCGGCGTCGGAGCCAACACGGCACGCATGATTCTGTCGAGTCTTTCGCCGAAGGAACTCTGCAATGTCATTGCCAACGGCGACGAGCGTATGCTGAAGAGTGTGAAAGGCATCGGCCTGCGGACAGCCCAGCGCATCATCGTCGACCTAAAGGACAAGATTATCTCGTCGGGCATTGCCCAGGAGCTGTCTGTCGACACGCAGGCCGCCCACGACTCTACCATCAACAACGATGCACGCAACGAAGCCGTCCAGGCTATGGTGATGTTAGGCTTCTCCCCTGCCCCCTCGTCGAAGGTAATCACCGAAATCCTGAAGGCCGAGCCTACCCTACCCGTCGAGCAAGTCATCAAGAAAGCCCTGCAGATGATCAAGTAGAATGCAAAGGAACAGACACATATTATTATTAGCATTGCTGGCAGCCGTCGTTGTCAGCTATGCGGCGTCTGTATCCTATCAGTCTGTCTTCAATCCGGCAAGCACCACTCCCGCTGCGGAAAGCAGCAAAGGGATTGAAACCTTGCCGCCCGACTCAACGGTGAAACCGAAGGCACAGCCCATCTTCGCTGAGGAGGAAGATATACCCGACTCGATGCTCAACACCCGATGGAAGGTGCAGCGCACCGTGCCCATCACCGACGACGACCTCAGGAAGAACGCCATGGACCTTGAGCGTCCTGAGAACCTCAAGCAGCAAGTGGTCTACAACGACACTCTCGACACCTATGTCATCGGGTCGCGCATGGGCAACACATACGTTTCCACACCCATCATGATGTCGATGCAGGAGTATCTGAAGTGGAGCGAGCGCCAGCTCTTCACCGACTTCTTCCGGCAGAAGAACACCGAGTCGTATGAGACGCAGGGCAAGGAGAAATTCGACTTCACCGACATGCACTTCGACCTGGGTCCCGCCGAGAAAATCTTCGGTCCAGGCGGCGTGCGCATCAAGACGCAAGGCACTGCCGAGCTGAAGTTCGGCCTCACACTGAAGAACATCGACAACCCGTCGCTCCCCATCCGCAACCGTAAGACGACAACGATGGACTTCGATGAGAAGATCAACATGAACATGAACGGCAAGGTGGGCGACAAGGTCAACATGAACCTCAACTACAACACCGATGCCACCTTCGATGCCGATGCCCAGAACATGAAGCTGAAATACGACGGCAAGGAAGACGAAATCGTCAAGCTCATCGAAGCTGGCAACGTGTCGTTCCCTGCCAACTCATCGCTGATACGCGGTGCCAGCTCACTGTTCGGACTGCGTACCGACCTGCAGTTCGGCAAGCTGAAACTGCAGACGGTCGTCTCGCAGAAGAAGTCGTCGAACACCAGCGTCTCTTCAAAGGGTGGTGCCCAGACAACGACGAAAGAGCTTAACGTTGCCAACTACGAAGAAAACCGGCACTTCTTCCTCTCGCAATACTTCCGCGACCGCTATAACGACGGCATGAAGACGCTGCCCAACCTGATGACGGGCATCAAGATAAACCGCGTGGAAGTGTGGGTGACCAATAAGAGCGGATCGGCCAACAACACCCGAGACATCATCGCCTTCACCGACCTGGGTGAGAACGACCGCATCTCCAACACCCTCTTCACAAGCACGGGACAGCAGGTGCCGTCGAATGCCGCCAACACTGAATACAGTCAACTGGTTGGCTCATGGGCATCGGCACGCGACGTCGACCAGACCTCGTCAACCCTCGACGGGGCAGGACTGGTGGGCGGTACCGACTATGAAAAGCTGGAGAGTGCCCGGCTACTCAACTCATCTGAATACACCATCAACGCTGCACTGGGATACATCACCATGAGCCAGAAGCTGCAACCCGACCAGGTGCTGGCAGTGGCCTTCGAATATACCTATGGCGGACAGACCTATCAGGTGGGTGAATTTGCCAGCGACATCACCGATGTCAACCAGGCACTCTTCGTGAAAGCCCTGAAGAACACATCGAACAACCCCACACAGGGCAACTGGGACCTGATGATGAAGAACGCCTACAACCTCGGCACATCGTCCATCCAGAAGGAGAAGTTCCGCCTCGACATAAAGTTCCAGAGCGACACGTCAGGTGTCTATCTTTCCTACATCCCCGAACAGCAAGTGAAGGAACAGCCCCTCATCCGACTGATGGGTGCCGACCGACTCGACAATAACAACAAGCCCCATTCCAACGGCTACTTCGACTTCATCGAAGGCTACACCGTTGCCAACGGCTCTGTCTTCCTCCCTACGGTCGAGCCCTTCGGTGAAAACATGTATCAGACGCTCGTCAGCAGCGGCGTGGCTGCCGATGTGGCTGCCAAGTATGCCTTCACCGAACTCTACGACTCCACACAGACCGTTGCCAAGCAGATTGCCGAAAAGAACAAATATCAGATTATAGCACAATACCGCGGACGCAATGCCAACGTCATCTCCCTCGGAGCCACCCAGGTGCCGCAAGGCTCTGTCGTCGTCACGGCAGGCGGTGTCACCCTCACCGAAGGCACCGACTATACCGTCGACTATGCCGCAGGAGAGGTGCGCATCCTCAACCAAAGCATCATCGATGCACAGACACCCATCAACGTATCCTCGGAGAGCAACAGCGACTACGGACAGGCACGAAAGACAATGGTAGGCATCAACTGGGAGTATGACTTCTCAAAGAACTTCCAGATGAGCGGTACGCTGCAACATCTTTCCGAACAGGCCCTGACGACCAAGGTCAGCATGGGTTCTGAACCGCTGAACAACACGCTGTGGGGCGTCAATATCCACTGGAAGAAGGAGAGCCAATGGCTGACGAACCTGCTCGACAAGATTCCGCTCCTCCACCTGACGCAACCCTCCAACATCTCCTTCACAGGAGAATTTGCCCACCTCATAGCCGGCAAGAGCCACGGAACGCAGGACAATGCCTCCTATCTCGATGACTTTGAGAACACGACGACCAAGAGCGACATGTCGACACCGTCGTCATGGACCCTGTCGAGTGTGCCGACGATGTTCCCCGACTATAACGACAAGACCTCGCTCAAGAGCGGCTTCAACCGAGCCCAGATGGCATGGTACACCATCGACCCGCTCTTCACGCGACGGTCCTCATCACTTACCCCGGGACACATCAAGAGCGACCTCAACCAGCTCTCCAACCACTATGTCCGTGAGGTGCCGGTCCGCGAACTATATCCCAACCGCGACCAGAGCACCTACAACGGAGCCACCTCCATGCTGCCCATCCTCAACGTGGCTTACTATCCCGACGAACGCGGACCCTATAACTTCAACCCCGACCTGCAAGCCGACGGCAAACTCAATAATCCGAAAAGCCGATGGGGCGGCATGATGCGCCGACTGAACACTACCGACTTCGAGGACGCCAACATCGAATATATCGAGTTCTGGCTCATGGACCCCTTCATCTATACCCGTCGCAACGGTACGCAAGGACAATATGGCGGCGACCTCTACTTCAATCTGGGTGAAGTGAGCGAAGATATCCTGTGCGACGGCAAGAAGTTCTATGAGAGCGGTATGCCCGTCGATGGCTCTGGTGCGTTCACCACCACCCAATGGGGTAAGATACCGACACAGACCACCGTCAACTATGCCTTTGCCACCAGCAGCGGTTCACGAGCCCTGCAGGATGTAGGCTTCAACGGACTCACCGACGACGAAGAGCGCACGTTCCAGCCCTATCAGGACTTCCTCAGCCAAATCCAAGGCAAGGTGCCAACGGCTGTCTACGACTCCATCTATGCCGACCCGGCCAACGACAACTACCATTATTTCCGTGGCAGTGACTTCGACCAGATGCAGGCCGACATCCTTCGACGCTATAAGTATATCAACAACCCGCAAGGCAACTCGCCCGACTCTGACTCACGAAACGAAAGCTACGATACTTCCTATAAGACCACGCCCGACGTAGAAGACATCAACCAGGACTACACCCTCAACGAATACGAGAAGTATTATCAGTATCATGTCTCATTGCGCGACGAAGACCTCGTTGTCGGACAAAACTACATTGTCGATAAGCGAGAAGGCAGCCCGACACTCCGAAACGGAGAAAAGGAACTCGTCACATGGTACCAGTTCCGCATTCCTGTCGACGACTTCGAGAAACGCGTCGGCTCTATCAGCGATTTCTCCAGCATTCGCTTCATCCGCATGTTCCTCACCAACTTCGAACACCCCGTCGTATTACGTTTCGGAAGCCTCGACTTAGTGCGCGGCGAATGGCGTGTCTACGAGCAGAACCTCGACAATGTCAGCGGTTCTGGCCGACTCAACGTCAGTGAAGTCAACATTGAGGAAAACAACGACAAGACTCCCGTCAACTATGTCCTGCCGCCAGGCATCCGCCGCGTGCAAGACCCCAGTCAGCCGCAACTGGTTGAAGCCAACGAGCAAGCCCTCAACATGGTTGTGAACAACCTGTCGTCGGGCGAGTCGAAGGCCGTCTATAAAAACACTGCCGTCGACCTGCGACAGTATAAGCGGCTGCAGCTCTTCATCCATGCCAATGCCTTCGAACAGAACACCACTAATCTGCAGGACAACCAGTTGGCAGTCTTCATCCGACTTGGCAGCGACTACAAGAGCAACTACTATGAATACGAAATCCCGTTGAAACTCACACCACCGGGCAACTACGACCGCTATTCACCCACCGACGTCCGGTTGGTATGGCCGCAGGAAAACCTCCTCGATGTCCCCCTCACCGTGTTTACCTCGCTCAAACGCGACCGTAACATTGCAAAGGGCGAAGGACGTGCGTCGTACTCACAGCCCTTCACTGCCTACGATGCCGAGAACCCCAACAACAAACTGACCATCCTCGGTAACCCGTCGCTGGGTGAAGTGAAGACGATGATTATCGGTGTCCGCAACAACTCCAACGACATCAAGAGCGGTGAAGTATGGGTTAACGAACTCCGACTGAAGGAATATAATAACGAAGGTGGATGGGCCGCACAGGGAAACCTCAATATGCAGCTCTCCGACCTCGGAACCCTCAACATGCAGGGACGATACATCACTGATGGATTTGGTGGCATCGAAGAAGGTGTCATGCAGCGTTCTACCGAGAACCAACGCAACTACACCATCACCACGAGCCTTGAACTCGGAAAGTTCTTCCCCGAAAAGGTGAAGGTGTCGGCACCGCTCTACTATTCCGTGACAAAGGAAGAAAGCAGCCCGAAATACAACCCCCTCGATACCGACTTGGAACTGCGTGAAGCCCTTGATGCCACCGTCGACCGCCACGAACGCGACTCCATCGAAAGTATCACCGTGACAAAGACCACCAATACCAACTTCTCACTCTCCAACGTGCGTATCGACTTGAAGATGGACAAGAAGCATCCGATGCCCTTCGACCCCGCCAACTTCTCCTTCTCCTACAGTCACAGCCATCGCAACACGTCGGGTGAGACCACCGTATATGAACGTGAAGACACCTGGCTGGGACGCATGTCCTACCAATGGGTACCCGTCTATAAATCCTTCGAACCCTTCAAGAAGAAGATTAAGAGCAAGAGCAAATGGTACGACCTGCCCAAACAGTTCACCTTCAACTGGCTCCCGCAGAACATCTCGTTCAACACCGATGTCAACCGGTCCTACCATGAGTTGCAGGAACGCGACATGGAAGACCTTGGTGGATCATCGCTGCCGCTGACCTTCAACCAGATCTATCATTGGAACCGTGACTTCAGCCTGAAATGGGATTTCACCAAGAACCTCCACATGTCGTTCCAGAGCGCAACCCGTGCTGAAGTGGAAGAGCCTTATACTCCTGTCAACAAAGACTTATACCCCGACCGATACGAGGCATGGAAAGACTCCGTGCGCACCTCTCTGCGCAACTTCGGAACACCTCTCGACTACAACCAGTCGTTCTCACTTTCCTACAAGGCTCCGTTCAACCTCATCCCCATCTTCAACTGGATTACTGCCGACGCCAAGTACGATGCCAAGTATACATGGGTACGGGGTAGCGACCTTGAAGACGGGACATCACTCGGCAACACCATCACCAACAATCGGACGGCAAGCCTCAACTCTACCCTTAACCTGGAGAAACTATATGCACTCGTGCCCTTCCTCAAGGCCACCAACGACCGATTTAACAAAGATTCGCGCCGGTCTGCCAACCAGTCGAAGGCTGCCGCTGCCAACAAGAAGTCCGGCAGCAAGGAAGATGAAAAGATGAAAGGAGTCAATGCCAGTGCCCTCAACAAAGAGTTGCCAAAGAACAAGAAAGGATTTGAGAGTGAGGTCACGCTGATGCCCGACACCGTCATCAGTGTCAAGCACGGCAAAAAGAGCAAACGACTCATCGTCACGGCAAAGACGGAGGAAGGCAAACTATTCCCCATCAAATACAAGGTTGAAGACGACAATACCATCCGCATCCTCACCAAAGTAGACTCAGCCACAAAGGTGAAGGTCACCGTAACGCCCAAGCAGCCGCTCGATGAACTCAAGTGGTATCGCTATGCCCAGTCGGCAGCCCGCTTTGCCATGATGGTGCGCAATGTCAGCCTCACCTATCGCAATACAACCTCGCTCGGTCTTCCCGGCTTCATGCCCAGCATCGGCGATGCCTTCGGACAAAAGCACACCGGCGACATCCTCTCGCCAGGACTCGACTTTGCCTTCGGACTTACCGACGACAACTATATCGAGCGGGCCCGTGAAAATGAATGGCTGCTACTCTCTGACGCTGTGGCCACACCAGCCACCACGTCACATAATGAAGACCTGCAGCTGCGCATGACCGTAGAACCTTTCCGCAACTTCAAGATTGACGTCAATGCCAGCCGGGCCCAGACAACAGGTAAGAGCATACAATATATGTATGCAGGCAACCCGACGACCCAAACCGGAACGTTCAACATGACCACCATCTCCATTGGTTCCGCCTTCGAAGGCATCGGCAATGCCAACAATGGCTATCCGTCGAAATCGTTTGAGAAGTTCTGCAACAGTATAGACGACTATCGTAACCGCGTAGAGAAACGCTATGAAAACGCCATCTATCCGGCATTGAGTCCGTTGGGCGGTAAGAAGTTTAACGCTGAAAACGGCGGTGTCAACCGATATAGTGCCGATGTGCTCGTACCGGCCTTCCTTGCCTCTTACACCAGTATGGGCGGAAAGTCACTCGACATCTTCCCATCCCTGTCGCGCCTGCTGCCCAACTGGAGCGTCACCTACAGCGGACTCTCCAAGCTCACTTGGTTTAAGAAGACCTTCAAGAGCGTTAACATCAAACACTCCTACAAAAGTGTCTTTGCCATCGGTTCTTACAGCACCTACAGCACCTATATGGAATTCATGGAAGGACTCGGCTTCATCACTGATGCCACGACCGGCAATCCCGTTCCTAACTCCATGTATAACGTTTCGACGGCAAGCATCAACGAACAGCTGCAACCCATCGCCATCGATGTCACCTTCCCAAGCGGCATGACGGCAGGCATCGACTACAAACAGAACCGTGTGCTCACACTCTCGATGACCAGTATGCAAATCAATGAGACTCGTTCCAACGACTGGTCGGCCAAGTGGGGATACAAGATTAACGACTTCAGTTTCAAGTTCGGCGGCAACAGCCACAGAAAGGTGAAATCGAAGAATAAGGGCAACGAAGAGGACGAGAACAACCAGAGCCAAAGCTCTCAGAAGAGCTCACAGAAGAAGAACGGTGTCAATCATGACCTCAACCTCAACTTTACCCTCACCTATCGCCAGCAGGCGGCCATCATCCGCGACATCGCCTCGATGACGAGTACGGCTTCCAGTGGAAACAAGAACCTGAAGTTCTCGTTCATGGCCGACTATACACTGTCGAAGCTGCTCACCATGACCTTCTACTACGAACATCAGGGCAACACGCCGTTGCTTTCATCAAGCAGCTATCCTACGACCACTCGAGACTTCGGTTTTTCCTTGAAGTTCTCACTGACAAGGTAAAACGCATAGGCCCCTTAAGCCCTATATAAAAAAAGCATGAAGCAGTTCCTCATAACCCTCCTTGGACTGGTGCTTTGCAGCAGTGCCGCAAAGGCTCAGCAGGGTACCCACCTGCAAAGCCGTCTCGACTCCTTGCTCCTCGACCCAATGTTCGAGACCTCTCAGGTGGGCATCATGGTTTATGACTTGACTGCCGACACGGTCGTCTATACACATGGTCACCGACAGTTGTTACGTCCGGCATCCACCATGAAGTTGCTGACGGCTGTCACCGCCTTGCGTGAACTCGGGACAGACTATCAGCTACATACAGAAATTCGCATCGATGGCTTTGTCAGCGACAGCACCCTCTATGGCAGCCTCACCTGTATTGGAGGCATGGATCCCTCATTTGACTCACAACGGATGAACGAACTCACCGACAGTCTTCTTGCGCGAGGCATCAAGACCATCCAGGGTTCCGTCATCGCCGACCGTACCATGAAGGACACACTCCTCTTGGGCGAAGGATGGTGCTGGGATGACAACAATCCGGTCCTCTCACCTTTATTATATAATAGGAAGGACCGCTTTGTGGAAGAACTCTGCGGTCGCTATGCCCATGAAGTAGAAATCAGGAATAAAGAGGAAATGATGAAGGCAGAAGCCCAAGACTCCCTCCATTCGTCGTTCTTCCTTCCTACGTCTTTAGCCGAGCGCATCCTGCCGCCGATGCTGAAGAAAAGCGACAACCTCTACGCCGAGTCCCTACTCTATCAGGTAGCAGCACAATCGGGAACACCTTTTGCCACGGCCCGACAGGCCCAACAGGCCGAGAAACGGCTCATTGAAGACTTAGGACTGCATCCTGCCGACTACCGGTTGGCCGACGGTTCCGGTCTCTCGCCTTATAACTACCTTTCAGCCGAACTCCTCGTACGACTGCTCCGATATGTCTATAACACCCCGAAACTGTTCTCCTACATCCAACCCGCCCTGCCCGTTGCCGGTATCGACGGGACGCTGAAAGACCGAATGAAGAAGACACCTGCCCAAGGCAACATCTGGGCAAAGACAGGAACGCTCACTGGTGTCAGTTCCCTCGCCGGCTATGCCCTCGCTGCCAACGGCCACATGCTGGCTTTTGCCATCATCAACCAGGGGGTGAGAAGCAATCGTGTCGGTCGCGACTTCCAGGACCGTTTCTGCATCCGACTATGTTCACCGTCACAAGAGAACTCAATTAAAACCAAATAATAATATGAATGGAAAATTACTAACCTTGGCCCTTATGGCCTTCACGCTGCCTATAGCAGCCGGAAACACACAGCAACCGACATTCACCGAATGGCACGACCTGCAGGTGAATGAAGTGAACCGGTTACCCATGCACACCACGTTCTTTGCTTTTGAAAACGAAGCATTGGCATTGCAGCGCGACATGACAAAGTCTAAACGCTATCTGTCCCTCAACGGACAATGGAAATTCAATTGGGTAGAGAATGCCGACCAGCGTCCCACCGACTTCTATCGCACCGACCTCGACGATGCCAAGTGGGGCACGATGCCGGTACCGGGAAACTGGGAACTGAATGGCTATGGCGACCCTGTATATGTGAACATCGGCTTTGTCTGGCGCGGACACTTCGAGAATAATCCGCCCGAAGTACCCATCAAAGACAACCACGTCGGTTCCTATCGACGCACCATCGACATCCCTGCCGAGTGGTTCAATGGCAAATCACAAGCCACAAGCCAAATCATCGCCCACTTTGGTTCCGTTACCTCCTGCATCTATCTCTATGTCAACGGGAAATTCGTAGGCTATTCTGAAGACTCGAAGGTGGCCACCGAGTTCGACATCACCCCTTACGTCCAGGCAGGCAAGAACCTCATTGCCTTCCAGGTGTTCCGCTGGAGCGACGGCTCCTACTGTGAGGACCAGGACTTCTGGCGACTCTCGGGTGTGGCCCGCGACTCCTATCTCTATTGCCGCGAGAAGGACAATCATGTCGATGACCTGCAAATCACTTCCGACCTTGTCAATAACTATCAGGACGGCACGCTCCAGGTGAAGGCCCTCGGCACCGGCGATATCGACATCGACCTGACGCTTTTGGATGCAAAAGGACAGACTGTTGCCCAGGAAGCCATCAAGGCATGGGATGAGACGCAGCCCATGCAGGGCGGTGTCGTCATGACAGTGGAGAACCCGAAGAAGTGGACTGCCGAGACTCCTTATCTATATACATTGGTAGCCAAGGCCTACAAGAACGAAGTCACCGGCAAGGGCAAGAGTCAGCGAGTGCAGCGAAACCTTGTCGAAGTCACATCGCAGCGTGTGGGTTTCCGAAAGGTTGAAATCAAGGACGCCCGCTTCCTCGTCAACGGCCAGCCCATCTATATCAAGGGTGCCAACCGTCATGAGATGGATCCCGACGGTGGCTATGTGTTGTCGCGAGAGCGGATGATACAGGACCTCACCATCATGAAGCAATTCAACATCAATGCCGTCCGTACCTGCCACTATCCCGACGACCCCCTCTGGTATGACCTCTGCGACGAATATGGCATCTATCTCTGTGCCGAAGCCAATCAGGAATGCCACGGCTTCGGCTATGAGGACACAGCCATCTCGAAGACACCCCTGTTCCAGAAACAGCTGTTAGAACGCAACCAGCATAATGTCAAGACCTACCGCAACCATCCGAGCATCATCATGTGGTCGATGGGTAACGAGACTGTCGACGGTCCTAACTTTACGACCATCTACCAATGGATAAAGAAGGCCGATCCTTCGCGACCCATCCACTGGGAGCGTTGCGGTGACGGTCCCAACTCTGACATCCGTTGCCCGATGTATGCCTCCCAGGAGTGGTGCCGTTTCTACAATAGCAGCCAGAAGCCCGCTGACCAGAAGCCGCTTATACAGTGCGAATACGCCCATGCGATGGGTAACTCGTGCGGTGGTTTCAAGGAGTACTGGGATATCGTCCGCGAGAACGGGAAGTTCCAAGGCGGCTTCATCTGGGACTTTGTCGACCAGGCCCTGCGTGGAAAAGACGGTACATTCAAATACGGCGGCGATTACAACGACTATGATGCCACCGACAACAACTTCAACTGCAACGGACTCATCTCGCCCGACCGCGTGCCCAATCCCCACATGTATGAGGTGGGCTACTACTACCAGAACATCTGGGCAGAGGCTGTAGACCTGCCGAACGGCATCATCAGCGTAAAGAACGAATACTTCTTCCGCAACATCCACAACGTGAACATGCGCTGGACGTTGCTCTCTGACGGTGAGGAAGTGGCAACGGGCACCGTCCGCCACCTCGACGTGCAGCCGCAGCAGTCGCGCCTCTACACCCTCGGTTCAGCCTTCACGTCGGCACTCTCAAATGCCGCACCGTTGTTCCCACCCCTCGATGCCACCGAAGTCTTGCTCAACTTTGACTTCTACCTCGACCAAGCCGAACCGCTGATGCAGGCCGGACAGCGCATAGCCTACGACCAGATCATGGTGTCGACGGTCGACCAGAAGCGGGTGATGGAAATGAATAAAGTGATACTGGTGGGCACAAAGCCCGCCAAACACAAAGATCAGAAGAAAAAGAAGATGATCAGCGAGGATGCCGACGCCCTCTGCCTCCTCTCCGGCAATAGCGGCGACTACCTCCGCATCGACAAGGCAACAGGCTTCCCCTCCCTCTATTACCAAGGGCAAGCCGTGGTGAGCGACCTGCGCCCGAACTTCTGGCGTGCCGTGACCGACAACGACATGGGTGCCGGACTACAGAAACATCTTGGTGTATGGCATCATCCGAAACTCGTCGTGGAAAGCATCAATGCCGATGAAGCCATGGGCAAAGCCTTCGTGTCCTACGACATGCCTGACGTAAAGGCAAAGCTCTATCTCACCTATGAGTACGATGCATTGTGCAACCTCACCGTGACCCAGCGGCTACAGACCACGGCAGGTTCCGACGTTCCCAACATGATGCGCTTCGGAATGACAGCTTCGATGCCGAAGAGTTTCCAAAAGATTGAATACTATGGCCGTGGTCCCGTTGAGAACTATCAGGACCGCCAGTTCTCACAGCGCCTCGGCATCTACAAGCAGACCGTCGACGAACAGTTCTATCCCTATATCCGCCCGCAGGAGACAGGCACGAAGACCGACATCCGCTGGTGGAACATGTTCAACGACCAAGGTATTCGCGTGGGTATTGCTGGTGAGAACCGCCTCTCGATGAGTGCCCTGAACTACGACATCGACGAGTTGGACGAAGGAGTAAAGAAGCACCAGCGCCATCCCAACGACCTGAAGAAAGCCGACCATGTGACGCTCTGCATCGACGACATCCAGATGGGTGTGGGTGGCATCGACTCGTGGGGAGCCTGGCCGCTGCCTCAACATTGTGTGACCTACCGCAACCGCTCGTTCACCTTCTGTATCAGTGCGTTCAAACCATTGCGATAACTCCTTTACTTCGATTACTCCTAAAAAAATGAAAGCCAAGAATATTGTCCTTGCCTCACTGATGACAGTCATCGGTCTGGCTTCGTGTAATTCAAACCTTAAACCGCAAACCTCAGACCTCACCTCCTATGTCGACCAGCGCATCGGTTCGGGGGGCCACGGTCATGTGTTCGTGGGAGCCAACGTGCCGAACGGCCTTGTGCAGGCTGGACCCACACAGTACACCCGCGGTTGGGACTGGTGCTCGGGCTATCACGACAGCGACTCTGTGCTCATCGGCTTCGGCACCATGCACCTCAGCGGCACAGGCATCGGCTGTCTGGGGGATATAGCCTTGCTGCCCATCGATTCGGCCCAACAACGCGAGGTGACGTTCAGCCACGACGATGAACTGATGCAACCGGGCTACTACAGCGTGCAGCTGCTTCAGCCCGAGGTGAAGGTGGAACTGACAGCCACGCCGAGAGTAGCCTTTGAAAGGTATACGGCCGATGACAGCCTGATGCTTAGGCTTGACCTCACCCAGTGCATCGGCTGGGACCACATGACGGAATGTAGCTACCACCAGGAGTCGCCGACACTCATCACGGGCTATCGCCGCTCTACCGGATGGGCCAAGGACCGTAGCATCTACTTTGCCATGGAGTTCTCAGCACCCATCCGCATAGAGGAAGGCAGCACTGACACAATTGCCATCATGACTCCCCTCACCACCATGGACGAACATCCATGGGCTGAACTGCTTGTCAAGGTGGCGCTCTCGCCCACCTCTGTCGACAATGCCAAAGCCAACATGCAGGCCGAACTACCCCACTGGGACTTCGACCGTGCAGAGGGCGAGGCCATCGAGGCATGGAACCATGAGCTGTCGCGCATCAGCATCAAGACCGATGATGAAGACGTGAAGAAAATCTTCTATACTGCGATGTACCACCTGATGACGGCTCCCTCGGTGTTCTGCGATGTCAACGGCGACTATCGCGGAGCCGACGGAAAGAACTATCACGGCGACTTCACCAACTACACCACCTTCTCCCTGTGGGACACCTATCGTGCCGCCCATCCGCTGATGACCCTCATCATGCCTGAACGGCAGCGCGACTTCGCCGAAACCTTCCTGCACATCTGCGAACAGCAGGGCGACCTACCCGTATGGCACCTGATGGGCAACGAAACCGACTGCATGGTCGGCACCCCGGGTATGGTCGTACTGGCCGACC
>Ga0310691_10004190_pt1 | contig 16473 bp, 22 predicted proteins | sample 176DNAGHGlowgp2_FD_203887 | JGI IMG/M metagenome (GOLD analysis project Ga0310691, IMG submission 203887) | Sheep rumen microbial communities from Palmerston North, Manawatu-Wanganui, New Zealand - 1766 DNA GHGlow gp2 (v2) (version 2) | ecosystem: Host-associated > Mammals > Digestive system >...
TGACGGGCCTCGCCATTGCTATCGGTTCTGTCATTAAGAGCGGACAAAAGGCTACTGCATGGATGCAGGGCTTCAATAGCACGATGTCTGACTTTAACCGTGAGTTTGCCATCGCTGACGACCGCCTGAAACGCTTTAAGAAAGCTATCGACGAAGCAGCAAACGGCTCACGTCAACGTGCGGCTGCTATTCGTAACTTCAACAAGGAGTATGGCCAGTATCTCTCGAAGATGCTCACCGAAAAATCTACTGCCTATGATGTAGCAAAGGCTTACAAGGAGGTTGTGAAGCAACTCCGTGCGAAGATTGCCCTTCAGATGAAAGAAAAGGACATTACTTCACAGGTGGCTCCTCGTGTCGGATGGTCTGCCGACCGCCTCACGGAATACGATAACGTGGCGGGTGGCTCTGCCTACAACGGCACATGGCTCAGAGCCTATGTCGATGATATGCAGAAAGCCGGCAAGTCTGTTGAAGAAATCAACAAAGACCTGGCAAGGAAACTGGGTGTCAATGGCGAAATAGCCGCTGATGCTTACAAGTCTCGTTCCAGCAAGTCACCGACAGAATGGTTCGATGTGCATGGCTATGTTCGCGACATGCGAATGAATAGCGGTCCTGAAAGCACACTTACACCAAATGAGGTCCGTGCCAACAACACCCGCGCCCTCACTCAGGCTGAACGGATGCTTTATGCTGCCACCCGTTATGCTTCGCAGGCTTACTCGGCTACCAACGCCATGAACCGCGTCAACAAAAAGTGGAAGCCGTTTGAAGATGATCTCGTTGCCGCCACCGAAGACGAGTCTCCTGGTGCTCTTGATAACGATGCACCCGATAAGGAGGCAGAACGTCGCCGTAAGGCGGAAGAGGCAGCTCGTCGCAAGGCGCTCCGTCAGGAAATGAGAGAGGAACAGGGCAAGGCTCAGGCGATTGTCGATAACGTCAAGAATTACTACGAGCGCCAGATTGCTGTCATCACGGAAATGGCGACAAAGACGGGCATGGATTCTGAACTCCAGAAGAAACTGGTGGACGGCATGACTATCCGCATGAATAATGCACTGGCTAACGTCCGTCAGGCGATTGCGGGTACTGAGAACGATTGGGCACAGTTCCGCCAGTCGATGATTAACGACCTCTACGAACCGCTGTCTGCTGACGGCACAAATCAGTCCACGCAGCTGCTCGATAACATTATTCATAATGATGTCGAGAAACTGAAGGACATGATTACCACGCTTTCTAAGGAGTTGGGACAGAATGGTTCTGTATTGCTCGATCAGATATGGCGTAAGGCTACAGAAAACGAACTGAAAAACGTCAACCAGCAGAATAAGGCTTACCAGGACCGTCAGAAGGTGCTCCTGGAAAAGAACTACACGGGGAAGGTCAACCTCGACTACGAGAACCAGATGGAACAGTTTGGTGTCGCCGAATTGACTTCCGAACAAATCGCTCAGATGATGGGGTGGTCGCAGAAGGGTAATAACGAGGCTATCCAGCAGTTCATCGACGACCGCACCGCTCAGTGGCAAAAGGCTTTCACCGCTACTCGCGAAAACATCGTGGAACTGCTCTCTGTTGATGCGAATAGTGAGGATGCGCCGGATAAGGTGCTCACCATCCTCTTCGGTAAAGAGTATAAGTCATATCTCGCTGGTACGGGCCTTTCGTCGCTGCTCAATATGTCTGCCGACCAGTTCAAGGTGTTCTACCAGAAACTGATTGAATACTCGGATGCTTATACGGATGCTCAGAAGAAAGCCTATGACGAGGCAAAGCGCCGTGCGGATTTCGTCTTCAATAATAATCCTACCATTCAGAGCATCGACAAATCGACACAGCAGCTGTCAACCATCAACAGCGACACGCAACGCTTCGAGTCGGATAAGAACGTGGGACAGCAGATGGGCATGTCCTGGAATATGGATTCTGACCCTGAAATCTTGCGCTATCGTCTGCTGGCTGAACGTGCCCGTCTCTTTTATGAGGATATGGCGCGTCTGCGTGAACAGGATAAAATCTCTGAACAGCAGCTGACGGATGCTAAACGTCAGATGATGGAGGCTCAGTCTGAAATGGCCGACTCGGTGGCACGTAAGTTCCAAGAGCGCGTGTCTCTCCTCCAAAACTTCTCTGAACCGCTTAACACGTTCGCCGAAGGGGTAGGGGAGTCGCTGGGTAATATGATCTACGACACCGAACAGTCGGATGTCAAATTCAAAGACCTCCTGAAGGATATGCTGAAGTCGTATGTGAAGATGTCTCTGCAACTCATCGCACAAGACCTTACACGCCGCGTCACTAAGCAGCTCTACTATCGCCAGGAAGAAGCCGACGAGACCATGCACCAGGCTACGATGTTGCAGATACAGCAACTCTACCAGTCGCTGATGCTCACGGCTCAGACAACGGGCGATGCTGCCCGCCTCACACAGCACTCCACCTCGAATGCCACCGAACTGGCAGATGAAGCGGGCGCTACAACAGGTAAGGTGGGCCTCGGTATCGCTGGTGGCGCTGCTAAGATTATCGGCACCCTCGGATGGTGGGGTATTCCGCTCATCGGTGTCATCACCGCCTTGCTGATGGGATTGCTATCATGGGCTATCGGACTCGCCTTTGGTGGCGACGAGAGTGGTGGCGCTGATGCTGCAACTCCCAGCGTCAAACTCGCCACTGGTATGCTCACCTATGACAGTGGTAACGTCCAGAGTGTGTCCGGCGGTTCTCCCGCAGGAAGTCCCTCTCCATCCGGCTACTCTCCCTCTACTACACCCGTTTCCAGCGGTTCGCCTGCTGGCTATGGTGGCGACCGTACCCCTGTCCTCGGTACGGATGGCTATGTCTATCAGGCTCGCCAGGTACCACAACTGCAGACGGGTCTCGTCACTTCGCCCATAGCGACCATGGTCAATGGTCAACCGTCTCTCGTAGGCGAACGTGGTCCAGAAATGGTGATTGGACGCGAAACGACGGCTGCCATGCAGATGGCTCGTCCCGATCTCCTCGCGGCTATCGTGAAGTTCGACAAAAACCACTCCAATGGCCATGCCTACCGCACCTATGACGAAGGCAACCTTTCTGATTTCCTCGGCACTGACGGCACCACCACTCCAGACGGTTCTCCGTCGGATAACACCATCACCAAAGAGGACATCGACGGCCTCCGTTCTACGCTCTCCGAGTTTACCGCCGTCATGCTGGCTATCAAGCGCAACGGCCTCCATGTCAATAAATACGGACGTGGTGGCATCACGCAGGAGTCTCAGGATGGCGCTAACTTCATGCGCCGCAACTCCGGCGACCGCCTTTGGAAAGGTTAGCCACCGTGCCCAGCCGTTATCGGCTGTGTCTCGCTGCTCTGTTTCGTCTATTGCCAGGCGATTTCATCGCCATTATTCATAAATTCATAAATTCATCAAATCATGGAAGAAAAACTTTTCCCTCGCATCGTGGCGCTTCTGACAGCCCATTTCGACAACATGCCTCCCGTCGAGGATATTCACCTCGACGACAATCTCCACGAAGATCTCAACCTCGACTCTATCGACATCGTGGACTTCATTATGATGTGCGAAACAAACTTTAACGTCAAACTCGATATGACGAATGCAAAGAACACGCATACCTTGCGTGACCTCATCCGTTCTATCATCGAACAAAAACCCAGCCTATGCGACGCACAGTAATAACAGGTATGGGCATCTGGTCCTGTATTGGTCAGTCCGTTCAGGAGGTGGCTCAGTCTCTCCGTCTCGGAAAGAGTGGCATCGGCATCGATCCTGAGCGTACTGCCTACGGCTACCAGTCGCCCCTCACGGGCATCGTCCCGCGTCCTGACATCAAAGCTCAGGGATTGCGACGCTCACAGCGTATCACGCTCTCCGAACCAGGCGAATATGGCTATATGGCCATGAAGGAAGCACTCGCTATGGCTCCAGTGGCTGACCTCTACCGCTGCGGACTTATTGTCAGCAATGATAGCACCGCTGGTGCCCTCGCTGAGACAGAGGCTATCATGGCTGAATACCATGACTCGCGCCGCCTCGGTGCCGGCATGGTGTTCCGTACACTCAACAGCTCGGTCTCTATGTCGCTGGCTTCTATCTTTGGCATCGGTGGTCTCTCCTTTACCGTCTCTGCAGCCTGCGCCGGTGGCGGTCATGCTATCGGTCTCGCTCATTCGCTTATCCAGTCCGGCCAACTCGACTGCTGCATAGTGGTGGGCGCTCAGGAAGTGGGCCTACATGCCTATACCTCCTTTGATGCACTCGGCATCTTCAGTCACCGCACCGACAACCCTACCGCCGCCTCACGACCATTCGACCGCGACCGCGATGGTCTCGTGCCCTCTGGTGGCGCTGCCTGCGTCATTCTTGAAACAGCAGCCCATGCCGCTATGGGCAACCGTAAGCCCTTGGCCACGGTCAATGGCTACGGCTTCACCACCAGCCCAGACCTCGCCACTCCCTCCGCTGATGCTATATACCGCTCTATGATCGCCGCTCTGTCTGCCGCCACTGTGCCCAGCGGTTCTCCGCTGGGTCCTGGTATCTCCGCTATCATGGCTCACGCCACCTCCACGCCCGATGGCGATCGTGCCGAGGCAGAAGCCATCCACCGCTTCTGTCTTGATAAAGGTCTTTCTCATCCTTTCGTCATCAGCACCAAGGCGCTCACAGGTCACGAGTGCTGGATGTCGGGTGTTTCTCAGATTGTCTATGCGCTCATACAGATGCAAGGTGGTTTCATAGCACCAAACATCAACCTCCGCACCATCGACCCAGCAGCAGCTACGCTACGCATTCCAACAGTGCCCACCGTCACCACGCTAACCACCGTTCTCTGCAACGCCTTCGGTTTCGGTGGCACCAACAGTAGCCTGGTAATCTCTCGCGCTGGGCTTCGCTAACTATTCTTGTACTACCGCTCTGTCGGTAATGTCTTCATTCGGTGGCTGTGCTGTGAAGCACGGCCACCGCCTTTCTATCATCCTCTCCATCGCTCGTCACTAATCAAAAAGCCCAGCCGTTCTCGGCTGGGTCTCTATCTGTCTTCGTCTATTGTGTGGCGATTGTATCGCCACCTCCGCGCTCATCGGTAATATCCAGCGCCGCAAGGCGCTGTGTCAGCGTCAGTGTCATTGGCTGGGGCACCTACGGTGGTATCATTCATAGCGGCAACGCCGCTATCTTCCATATAGCGACAAAAGGCGCATATTACCCCAATTTAATACATGGTGCAAAGATAATCATTTTCCGCGACATACGCAAACTTTCTCGCCACTATTTTCTAATTATTTTCCCGCTCCCGTTCAGTATGTCGCTATGTCATAGCGACCAGGACTTCTCGGCCACTCCCAGCCGTTTTCGGCTGGGTCTATCTATCCTCCCCGCACCCCTCAGTGACGGCAAAAGTAATTTCAAGGATGGCATCATTCTCCCTTACTTCTCCCTATCTACCGCACCTCGCGACCATTTTATCCCTCCAAAAAGTCAAAATGACATTGTTTTGGCATACCTCATCCTAATTTTGCGAAAAATTCTTTTGGAGAAAAAATAAAATCCCGTACCCTAAAAGTAATTGAGCAATAAAGCGAAAGCTCCGCTTTCTCCTTTGAGTATCAATGAGTTGTGGGGGAACGGGGTAAGCAGTTAAGCGGTGTGTTTTGCTCCTTTTCAGTGTTATTTCTGAATTTCTATTTTTCTCCTGTATGCGCTAAAGTTTGAAGAAAAAAGTGGTAAAATAACTTTTTACCATAATAACACTATGAATATCAGCGACTTACACGAAAAACAAAACGTCTTTTTGACAACTTTCTGTAACTCTCCACGACTTTTTACCCGAATTTTAACCTTGCATGTTCCGATGGATGGGGCTGCAAAAAGTTATTTTGATAGTTCAAGGAAGAAAATCTCCTCGCTCAGGGAAAAATCTCCCTCGGAATTGTTAAAACTTACATCAAATCAGAAAATAATTGGTATTTTATTTTGTAAAATCAAAGTTTATCTTTAATTTTGCGCCAAAATAACAAATATAATCTTAGATATGAAACATTATCTCATCCTACTCAACTGGGTATTCCTCTCCGCCATCATCGGTACATGCCTATGGCAACACCCATTCATCCAAGGAGGGGCATTCATTGCCGGACTTATCCTCGGAGCAATCTCCACAGTGGGCTGCATAACGCTTCAGTTCGCCAAAGACCCATCCAACGAAAAGGAATGGCGCTGGCGACACAGTTACTTCAACAAAGACTACTTTATAGAGTTCTGCGTACAGCTGCTGATGGCAGCCACCGCCTTCGGACTCTCGTTTATGTTCTGGCGCTCTTTCTGGCTCTTTGGCACCGGCTTCTTCGGAGCATGGTTCCTCAATATCATCGTAGAATGGTTCTGGGCTTTTACCCATCGCTATTATAATAATAAATAAGGTATGACTGACCCGTTCGACGTTCTCTGCTCTGTCTATACTGATGCCCACGACAACTGTGGGCGATTCGTTGACATGGAAACTGGCGAGATCATCCAGCAGATGACCATCCGCGAGTTCTGTCTGACGGACCGCTGGAAACCTGTGGTCGAAAAACTGAGGGCGATGGTGGCTCAGTATGGCGAAAAGGAGGCAAAGGCACGGGATGACTACCGCCAGACGAAGACGCTCCTGCCAGGAGCCACATTGTCCGGCCTCTTTGAACTTCGCGAGGTGTGGAATGAGAAATACCAACGCTATGAGAATGTGTCGCGTCGTCAGGCTCATCTGCAGCAACACACGGGCTTCCTCTGTATCGATATTGATCACCAGGATAACCAGTCACTCGCTGACATGAAGGTCATCCTGCGCACACTCCGCCATCGCCCAGAGGTGGCACTGCTGATGAAGTCCTGCTCTGGCACGGGCTATTTCGCCCTCATACCGCTGGCATACCCGCAATATCACCGCCAACAGTTTGCCGCACTCATCCGCGAATATGGTGCCCTCGGCATCACCCTCGACCGCAAATGTGCAGACACCACGCGCATCCGCTTCGCATCCTATGACGATAAGCCATACATTAACGTCAACGCCATTCCGTACTCTGGAGTTGACCTCGGCGAACAGATGCTGGCACCGAAAGCTGCCGTCTATACACAGCGCATCGAGACGGACGATGATCTTATCAATAAGGTGGAGCGCCTGGTGCAGAAACTGGAACTGACACACACTGATATCACCAACGATTACGACGTATGGATTCGCCTCGGCATGTCTTTGGCTACGCTCCCAGAACCATGGGGTAGCAAGTTCTTTCATCGTGTGTCTGCCATCAGTCAGAAGTACAACGCTACCGACTGTCAGCGCAAATTCGATTACAACAACAATCCCACAACCATCACCATCAACTATTTCTTTGCCAGGTGTAAAGAAGTGGGCATAACTCTCAGATAAATAAAATATGTATCTCATCAAACCATCAGTCGAACTTTGGCCGGCTCCTGAAGACTGGCACGAACAGGTAGCACGGGCTGCCCGTCTCTGCTATGCCTCTGAAGGCGGCAAGAAAACCGCAGAAGAGTTCTGCGAAATGTTGAAGAAACGTAACCATCTGTCGATGTTCCGACATGGATCACGCTACTTCATTATTTCTGATGTTGTTCCTTCAGAACTGACTAACGCTACACCCAGCAAGGGTGGTAAGAAAGCGTCCTCTCAACCACCGCTTTGGCTCTTTACGGTCCTCACAAACACGCCCTATGTGGGCATCCGCTATCATAAGGATAAAAAGGCAAAGACACGCTGCTATTATATTAGCACCAACATCCAGTATCTCATGGATAGTCCCAGCATCGAAGAAAAGCTGCGTCCATACGAGGTGACACTCCAGCAGTTCATCGAACACGCTACGTCTGATAATTTCCCAGCAGCTATGAACCTGGTGCGTTATACGGTTTGCGTCACCACGCAGATATCTACCAGCCGTGAACTAAACCGCACATCGCCCAACAACATCGCAGAACAATCTACCCGCTATGTCAACTTCGGCAAAAAGGGTGGCATTACCATCTGTCTGCCGCATTGGTTCCAGTGCGCTCACTGGTCTAAGCGACTGTTGGCCCGTGTCATGTGGAAGTGTAGCGAATGGGCCTATAAATTCGCCCTTTTACTCGGTCTTCCTGCTCAGGATGCACGAGGATTCCTGGTACTCGACGCAGGAACACGTGTCGCCTACACCTATAACGTCTTCGAGTGGCGTAACATCATGCGCCTCCGTCTTACTGGAGAGACAGGCAAACCGCATCCTAATGCCCACATCGCTGCTCAACTCATTCACGATGCCATTCTTCCGGCCATGCGCATCTATGCCGGAGAAGCAGCTACGCTTGTATAGAGTGCCCAGCCGCTTTCGGCTGGCTCTCAATAGTATCAATTTCTTAATATCTTACAACAATGGAACAAAATTTCGTAAATTACCCCCCCCTGGAAGACCTGAAACAGCTCTCCGAGGAAGAAGTACGAGCATGGTTTGGTAAAGTCAATACCTACCGTGATGAAGCTATCATGCAGATCCGCACCAAGTGCGACAATGACGTGTTCAACGTCCGTACCGAACAGCAGGTAGAACGCAACCGCATCATCTGCCTTATCGACCTCAAACGGTCACAACTGCCCTCTGGTGGCACACCCGATGAGCGCGAAAAAGCATTAGCACTGCGTCAGGAAATGCACAATCTCGATCATCAGATGCAACTTAATGACATCAATACGCAGAAGAAAATCTATGACCTCAAACACGAGAAGAAAGTGGCTATCAACGCACTGCAACGTCAGTGGGAAACAGCAACAGGTGTCCTCAAACAGGCACTGATTTTCGTCTGCGAAAAGGCTCGCCAAACCGCCGAAAATTAAGCATGTGGTTATGCTTTAGCCGCCGCAATATAATAATAATTATGATAAATGAGTAAGACAAAGAACCTCGCCATCTACCGCCCTAACGGTGCTGCAGCAGAATACAGCACATGGGCTTGCAACCTCTACAACGGCTGCTCTCATACCTGTAACTACTGCTACTGCAAACGCGGTGTGTTCGGCCATACTCTCGGTAAGGATGTGCCAGAGATTAAGGCCATACTCGGTGGTGAACCTGGTAAAGCATATCATCTTTTCTGCCAAGAACTCGACAAATATCGCAATCAGATCATCACCGATGGCGGGCTGTTCTTTTCTTTCTCAACAGACCCTATGCTGTATGAGGAAATCAACCTCACCATGCGCTGCATTGAATATGCCTTCAGTCAACAGGTGCCCGTCATCATTCTCACCAAGGCTACCTGGTGGGTACGTGAGGATTGGGTAATGGGCACACTCTATGCACACCGTGACCTCCTCACCATCGGCTTCACACTCACCGGCCACGACGAACTCGAACCTGGCGCTCCGGCTAACGTATCGCGTCAGACGGCACTCATCTACCTCTCAAAGATGCAGTTTCGCACCTTTGCCAGCATGGAGCCGGTCATCGACTTCGTTTCCTCACTGGCAATCATCCGCACCATTGCCTCCGACTGCCAGGAGTTCCGCATCGGCCTGCTCTCTCCTTACAGCAAGAAACGCTACGACTCCGCCCAGTGCGAGCGCTTCATCCGTGAAGTGCAACGCCTCTCCAAAGAGTACAACTTCCGCATCCTCTGGAAAGAGTCTATCCGCCGCTTCTGCCGTGATTGGTCTATCTGTCCCGATCTACATAACAGTGTGCTCGGCGATTCTGTCGCCGAGACAAAACAATAACCCATGCCCCACCGTTCTCGGCTGGGGCCTAAAAACAACAGTAATATGGAAAAAGAACAAATGAATTTTGATGTTCAGGCCGCTAAGTATCTCGGCCAGATTGAGAAAAAAGAAGTGTATAACCAGGGCGATATGGAAACATGTTTCGTTACTGGTTGTATGGTTGCCTCTGAACTGCAGGAGGATTGTACGGGAACCTTTGGCCAGGCTATCGGCTCTTTGCGCCATGGTAAGCTCGTGGCACGTAAAGGATGGAATGGTAAGGGCATGTTCCTCTTTATGCGTCCTTTTGATAGCCTGGATGATAAGTTTGTCATTGATACGATGAAGTCTGCTCCTTTCAATTATAAGGAATGGTTGAAAAACCACCCCTCTGAGGATGGACGTGTCCTTTTCCGTGAATATATCTGTATGAAGGCTGCTGATGGTTCAGTAGTTAATGGTTGGCTCGCCTCTCAAACGGATATGCTTTCTGATGACTGGGAAATTGTTGATCCTAATAAGTAATAGTTATGGGAGAAATCAAGGTTACTGTTCCTGATGGCAAGAAAGCCGAATGGAAAGATCTTAATGGCGTTACGGTTTTAACACTCGTGGATGCTGATAATAACCAGCAGTCAGAGTACGTCCCCGACCCTCGCCCCGTCACAGAGCGCATCAAGACCTTCGAGGATGCTTGCGATGACCTCAATCGCCGTGCTCAGGCTGGCGACAAACTGGCTAACGATCTGATGACCGACCTCCAGTTTAACTCGCCACGTACACCAGACCTGCTTGCTTACATCCAACTGCGCATCATCACCTATGCCCTCAATGAAGGATGGGTGCCACAGTTTACTGAGGATGAATATCGCTACTATCCTTACTTCTACCTCTATACCCAGAAGGAGATAGACGATATGAGTGAGGATGATAAGGCACAGCTGCTGCTCGTCGGGGGTCGCGCGGCTAGCGGTGCGCAATGCGGTCTTTCGTATGCGACCTCGTATAACGGTTTCTCGTTCTCGTACTCGCACATCGGCGCTCGCCTGGCCTTCAAATCGAGCGAACTCGCGAAATACGCTGGTAATCAGTTCCGCGAAATCTACTCTGCACTACTGTTCAAACCCGTTCAAAAGTAACCAAGTTTCGTCTATTGCGTGGCGATTCAATCGCGACATGAAGTATAAACACGGTGTCCCGCCGTTCTCGGCGGGCACCATTTCTCAAAACATTATTTTATTTTAATATGGAACCTATAACAGCAATTCGTAAAAAACTGCCAGATGCACTACTGGCAAAACTGGACTTTGATGTTGTCCTCTCTAAACGTCAGATCGTCGAAAAGGTAGAAGCACTTGAACCAACCTTCGGTGGCATGGCAGTACACTACGACCATAGCGGCAAACGCCTCGAAGTCATCTGGAGTAAAACTCTCCAACAGCGATGGTTCGGCAAGTTAAGTAAAGGTCAAAAGGTCATGGTTGGCAAACAGCGTGGTACTCTCGCCGATACAGGTGCTTTCTGGTGTGGTCCTGACCGTTGTGTCTCTGTTGATTTCGGCAAAGGTGGTGAAGCCTACGACATTACCAATGTAATTCCAGCCGAATAATGTCCCGTTTCTTGTATGTCGCGATTCTATCGCGACCCTAAAATCTCAAAATCCCATGAATATATTTCAAATATCCAAGCATCAGGGGGGGGGAAACAAAATCACCCTTTGCAGGCAACGGTCTCAGCCGCACCGCCATGCTCTTCAAAATCGCTACGATTGCCGGTCACAAGCTGACGGTCCCTGAAATGAACAAGTTTAAAGAGGTCAATCCTCGAAGTCTTGAACGAGTATATAACGAAGTAGTCCGTGTAGGCGATGCTGGTAACGCCCTTTTCGCTCTCCGGCTCATATTAAAAAATTAACAATGGCAAACAAGAAAAACTATCGCGTCTATATAGCGCTCGACCTTGTGACAGAGGACGAAGGCAAAAGCCTTGCTATGGTCAACATCCGACGGATGTCTAATGAACCATGCCCTATGCCCGTAATGACCAGCTTCATGCAAGGCATGAGCAAACTGGCTCCCAAGGTAATGATAACTCAGCAGCCATCTTTCGGCAAAGACAACCAGCGGGTCCTGGCATCGCCTGCAGATGATTTCGACTGTGACGATTACGAAAAAGGTACGCCGGAAGGCTCTTGCGACGGAATGGGCCACTACCGCTGCGATGAATGCAAGTGGCGCAATCCTGAGTCTATCCGTCAGAAGCACGAAGAATGGATGCACCATCAAGTTCACAAAAAGGATTGGCCCAAGATCCGTGCCCGTGTCATCGACACCGACGAGGAAGTGCTGGTTGATGACCATCCCATCGACTTCTTCCACACCACATACTATAATATGTGGCACAACACCGAGAATGGTATGACATACCATGATGATGACCTCGAATTTATTGACGAACGCCTGCAAAAGATAAAGCAATGAATAAGCTACGCTCTATCCGTTTCCGTCAGGCTCTCACCCAACTTATCATCGAGGGACTGAAAGATAACACACGCCGACTGACTACCGATCGCCAGTATGACGTGGGCGAAGTCCTGGCTATTTCCGAAGCCTACGGTTTCATCTATCGCGGTCTTCCTGATGTAGAGAAACAAGCCTACCTCAATCGCCTAAAACGTGAACTCGATTGTGAAGACCCTACCCGTCACCCTGGTTGGGAAAACAAGCTCTACGTGCGTCCAGAACTGATGCAGCATCGTATAGAAATCATCGAGAAGCGAAACCAACTCCTTCAGGATATATCTGATGCTGACATTATGCGTGAGGGTATCGTTCATGGTGACGTTCCATGCCGGAACCTCGAAACGGGCGAAGAGGGCGACTATACCTGGATAGACATCAAACGTAAGCGTCTCGCTAATGGTAAGTATCACGTCCATATTTTTCACCACGTCCATTGCAACCCACGCGAAGCATTCGCCGACATGTTCAACAGTATCTGTGGCAAAGGCACCTGGGAAAGCAACCCTTCCGTCGTGGCCTACACCTTCAAACTCCTAAGTAAAAATGACGAAAGATTTGTTTTTTGATATTCTCTTCTATGGCTGTTTGATCCCGATGCTTATAGTATCAGTATTCCAACTTGTGAAGATCTCTCGCCTGGTTAAAAATGGTCAGCGCCTCCATTCTTCATATATGAGAGATTGGATGATTGCCTGTCTTCCTTTCATCAGTCTTTTTGGCGCATTGGCTATTGTTATCATTGTAATAGAAAATTCTCTCGCATCCTTAGACAAATTTTTACGCAAAAATTATGGCATGTAATTGTATTAACAACTGGAATAAGAAACTGAAGGAGAAGTTTAACGACTCTGCTCTTGCTAACTATGCGCTGATGAGTGACGGCACTGCTCGTATGGTCGTTACTGGTTATTACTATCCCAACAAAAAGGATGGCTCTCGTGCTAAGAACCCAAAGGACATTAACCTCTATCCGAAGTATTGCCCTTTCTGTGGCCAACCATACAATCCTGATGAAGTAAAAGAGAATGGAGGAGATAAAGTTTAAGATGAAATCTAAAAGTAGTAAGACTCCCTGTCCGCATGGGATGAAGGCTACTTGTGACACCTGCAAAATAGGACCGACTTTAGTTCATGTCGGCTCGTGGTTGGAGTACGATTGCCCGTTTTATGGCGGCTGTGACGAGAAAAAAAAAGTGGTCTTCTGCCACTTCATTCCAGATACTTTCACACTGTATAATTCAAGATAAGCAATGAACAAGACACAGCGCAATCCCGTAGTAAGTTCCGATGAGTGGTACACACCAAAGTGGGTTATCGATGAGTTGGGACCATTTGATTTGGATCCATGTTCGCCAATTACCCCCCCCTATCAGATAGCGCCACAATCGTATAATAAGGAGCAAAACGGGCTGACTCAGGAATGGCCTTCCTCGGCACTGGTCTTTATGAACCCGCCATATAGCCGCTCTCTACTGCGTCCTTTCGTGGAAAAACTGGCAGAGCACAACAACGGTATAGCCCTCCTGAAGAACCAGGTTGATAACCTACTCTTTCAGGAAGTCATCTTCCCCAAGGCAAAGTCGCTGATCTTCATGCGCCACCGCATCAAGTTCATTCAGCCAGACGGCACCACCGGCTCCCCATTCTTCGGTTCTGTCCTCGTCGCCTTCGGCCATGAAGCAGACGCTCGCCTGTGCCAATCCTCGATACAAGGTAAATATCTAATTCTAAATCGATAAAATATGCCATACGGAGTATGTAAAATATGCGGATGCACAGACACAGACCCCTGTCACAACCCGACACATGGTAATTGCTGGTGGGTCGATGATACGCACGAACTCTGTTCACACTGTGCTGACAAAGAAATCGCTGACGACCCCGCTACTCAGCACTGTATCAATAGCAAGGGCTTCGACCCTTATGCTGGTATCGAGCGCAAAGACCTCGCCTCTCTCGGCTGTCCGTTCCCAGACGACGATGGTTCCATGTGTCCCGAATGTTCGCACAACACCATCAGCAGCATCTTTACAGGTGAATGTAACTTAGGTATAAAAATAAGATAATATGTGTAATTTTGTAACGACTCCTGCTGGGTACCATGTACCTGTCCTGCCATCAAAGCCACAAAAAGGCGATGTGAGGTATAAACTTTATTACGACCATGATGGTGTCGCGTATGTTTTTACGAGAACTTTTAATGGTCATACATGGATATGAATTGGCATCGTGTTCTCTGTATCATCCTCGGTCACAAGCTGCATCCTATCGAAGTACACCACTACGACAAAAAGACACAGCACTTTTACGAGTGCTCGCGATGCAAACAGCGTTTCCGCTATGCTGCCATTCGTGACCAGGCTGTTGCTAACCTACTGGAGATAGAAACAAACAAAATATTGTCCCGTATGCAGCGATATTCTCGCTGCCATAAATAATAACAACAATGACACTCGACGAAGCAATACAACACTGCATAGACGAAGCCGACATCCTCGCCGGCTCTGAGTGTGGTTTAGACCATGCTCAACTCGCCTTATGGCTACAAGACTATAAACGACTGAAAGAACAACAGCCTGCAGTCTCTATGCCAATGCCAGATTACTTGATGTATGTCTGCCAACTGAGTCTATGCCTGAAGGATATATCAGTGCCTAAAAGTTTCCTTACAACTGCATTGAAGCAGATGGCTGAGAAACTGAAAACAATGGATCAAGATACACCAGAGTTTAAGGAACTTTCCTATTACACACAAATCCTGCATGGTGGCGTACAGATGATGGAAGCTGCTCTTGATATTGTGGCAGGTCTCTCTATGTTAATGTCTAAAGATATGTCTCTATGAAACGTCCCCGTATCTATATCTCAGGTCCCATCACCGGCACTACCGACTATCTGGAGCGCTTTGGAATGGCAGAATACATCGTGTTTTGCTTGGGCTACACACCCGTCAATCCTACCACGATGTTCGGCTGGTTCCAACCGCTCTTCTCTATCATGCCTTATCGTTTCCAGGTATTCATCGACTGCATGATCCTCGCATTCTTCTGCAAGGCTATCTATCTGATGAAAGACTACGAAACCTCGCGTGGCGCATGTCTCGAAAAAGCCGTGGCCGACTTCTGTCAGAAAAAAATAGTGCTCGCTGATTCTCCCAACGAGAAACCCATAACAAAAACCATTTCCGCCATACAGGAATTGGGTAACGCAATGAAGAAACTCTATGAATGAAACAATAGTCAATGGATGGTCTGAAACGACCAACTGCACCACATGCGTCAACAGCGAACCGAAAAAACCGCGTGGCTATTTCTGCCCTACAACGGGCGAAACAGTCAACCGCCGTATGTGGTGTGAGGCATTCTGCCACCGCAACAAGGAATAGCAACCCCTCCCAGCCGTTCTCGGCTGGGTCCTAATAATAACAGTTATGCTCAGAAAAGATTATCTCAAAAAGACCGTCGCACCAAAGGACGGCATCGGTATGTTCCTCGCAGAACATGTCTGCAAGAAATGGATGGAGGACTTTGTGGATGAAGACACGCAGGAAATCATCAGCATCGAACGTAGCCAGGTGCTCTATGACCGTGACTCCCGCGTGGACTCTGAAATGGTAAAGGACATCGAGGAGTACGGCATCAAGGAAATCGTCGTCACTAACACTCCAGGACGCGCCGAGGAACTGCGCCAGTTCTATCGCCTCGTACATGTCAAAGTCACCATGAAGTCATCCGGCTCTAAGACGGGTGTGGTCATCTGCCGTGCTGAGTCTATGCGCCAGGCTATCGACCTCGCCACCGACTATACCGAGGGTGCCACAGAAGAGGTCTTTGGAGAACATGCTTCCTCATTCCATATCCTCGACGTGGAAATGCTCGACAACCTCACCTTCATCGGACGTACTGCTGCTGACATCCAGGCTGAAAAGGAGGCATTGGAAAAGGATAAGGATGCTCCAGTAAAGATGCCGTTTAAGGTACAGGCTACCTATGCCCGTGCTGACATGTGGGTGGATGGTACCAACAACAAAGAAGCCTGGGTAAAGAAACGTAAGTTTGTATGCTGGGCACACGACATCAAGGATGCTCGTGCTATCGTCACTGCATGGATCAAGAAAGATACGCAGACTGAGGTGGGCGCTAACAACCGTGAGACATTGGTCATCGTGGCTGCTAACCCGTTCACCGTCCATACC
>Ga0310691_10004192_pt1 | contig 16451 bp, 26 predicted proteins | sample 176DNAGHGlowgp2_FD_203887 | JGI IMG/M metagenome (GOLD analysis project Ga0310691, IMG submission 203887) | Sheep rumen microbial communities from Palmerston North, Manawatu-Wanganui, New Zealand - 1766 DNA GHGlow gp2 (v2) (version 2) | ecosystem: Host-associated > Mammals > Digestive system >...
GATCGAGTGCGGCAGCTCGTCGTCGAACAGCCCGAAGAGCTGCTCTCGGATGACATCCGCCGCCGCGAGCTTGCGCGGATGGTCGCTCACGGTGTCGCCGTCGAAGAGCATCGGCCCCTCCGGCAGCAGGCCGAAGAGCGCGTCGAGCAGCGCCCCCACGCCCTCCCCCGTCCGGGCCGATCCGCGGAGCCAGCGCGGGCGCACGACGGGGCGCGGCGGCGCCGCCTCCCGCCTCCGGCGCTTCCACGGCTTGGCGGGCCGGGCGGGCGCCTCCGCGTCCGCGGCCGCGGGCGGCGGCGCGGCCAGGCGCGCCTCGCTGTGCTCCACGGCGCGGTCCCAGCAGGCGCGGAACGCGTCCTCGCGGCACGCGGCGTCCGCCTTGTTGAGGAAGACGACGACCGGGACGGGCGAGCGGACGAGCCGCTGCATCCAGCCCTCGTCCTCCATCTCCGGAGCGCGCGAGGCGTCGCAGAGCAGCAGCACCGCGTCGGCGCCCTCGACCGAGGCGCGCGCCGCCTTGTTCATCGCCGTGCCGAGCACGCTGCGGCTGCGGTGCAGGCCCGGGGTGTCGAGCAGCGCGATCTGGCCGCGCGCCTCGGTGAGCACGCCGCGGACGAGCGAGCGGGTCGTCTGGACGACGGGGCTCACGATCGAGACCTTCTCGCCGACGAGGCGGTTCACGAGGGTGGACTTGCCCGCGTTGGTGCGGCCGACGACGGCCACGACCCCCACGTGCGGCGCGACCGTCCCCGCGGGGGCGTCGAGCAGCGGCGACGGGGCGGCCCCCTGCGCCCCCTTCGGTTCGGTTTCGTCTTCCATGCCCCCGATTCTACCATAAAACCGCCGCCGCGCGAAGGGCCCATCTCCCTCCGCCCGCCGTCAGCGTCTCCCGCCATTTCTTCGCCGCGGCGGCGGTGGCGCGTTCCGCGTCGGAGGGACCGGTTCGTGCAACCGGAAGGCGCCGCGCTTCGCGCTCCTCCTCGCTCGGAACGGGAGGAAGCATGATCCGGGCCGCCCATTCGAAGACAAGCCTCATCGCGACGAGCAGCGCGAAGAGAAGGAAAAGAAAGCGAGTGCGGGTCATTCGGCTGGTTGCTCCTTGGTGTTCGCACTTTGGAAGACGAAGACATTTCGGTCCATCAGATTGTCAATGTCGGATTCGCCATCCGCAAATAAAAGCCGAAGCGAAGATGCCGCTGTCCGAGGCTGATTGACCGAAATCTCGATGATCGCGAAGGAATCTTCTCGCAATGCGCTGTTGCACGAAGATTCGAAATTGGAGCACCTCGTCCAATTCGCACCCGTGAATCCATTGACCTGACGGTTCCCGTCCTCTCCGCCCGTGGCGGAAACGACGTCCGTTCCCTTGCAAAGAACGGTTCCATCGCACGCGAGAAGGGAATACGACATGACATATGGTTCCTGGCCCCTGCGTCCTTCGTCCGGGAGCTTCGTATGCATGCTAGCCAGTATGATCGCTTTCTTGGCCGGCTGGCAATAGTGAAATCGAATGACCTCCGATCCCGAGAGGGAAAAGGAGTAGAAAGAGGGCGAAGCGTCTCGATGGTTGGGATGGCATTCGAAAGCGAAAAAAACAATTTCGGCCAAAATAACGCTCCAAAACACTTTTGCTTTCATTTTTCCTCCTTGCCGCTCGTGAAACCGTCAACGAAAGGGGGTTCGTTTCCCCAGGGAAAACGATCGGAACAATCTGAAAAGGCATCTTCGGACGAAACAAGGAACCGGAAGACGCACTTGGCCCGTATTGCTTCATTCGGGACCTTTCGGAAGTCGAATCGCAAATACGAACGCCGGGGGAAATCGGTTCGGTACGAAGCCAGACAGACATAATCCGAAAGATGATTTGTGAATGACGCCCAGTTTTCCCATTGCGGTTCATTCAAATAGGAAGGCGGACCTCCCGCGTCAATCCAAACAACGGTGCGGACTTCAGTAGCGGACATATCCAAGGAATGATTGACGGCGTTCGAGGAACCGCAACCGGATGGACAGATGAAAAGGAGAGGGTCCAAGACGGACCACAACCTTCCGGGAACCAGAACGGGAACCACGATGGATTCGCCGTCGTCGAGGCGAATGTCGAAAGCCTCAACGGCAACGGACCCCTTGTGTCCGTTATGCCGAAACATAATCGTTGCACTTCCGACCAAGGTCACGGTCGTGACCAGAACGAAAAGGAAAATGCGCTGTTTCATTTTTTGCCCCAAAACACGTCTCGCCGAGACTTCTCCATGCATTCGCGAATTCGATGCCGGGCCCATGTTCGGCAGTCGTAATAAGGAGGGCTCCTCTGCGATTGAGGAACTGGCGCGAGCGGGCGGATGATTTTCGCATGGTTCTCTCCGTTCGTTGTTGTGCCGCCATAGTCTAGCGGCGGTGTTCGTGTTTGGCAAGTCGATCGGAGAAGCGACCGAGAAGACGTGGACACCCTGACAGAACGGCAGCGGAAAAGTTTGCATGTCGTTCTCCGTTCTTCAGTCGGGTTGAAAGAACGGAGAACACACGAGCATCCCCGCTTGAATCAATGACTTGCGCGCCCTTTTCCACGGCCATTCCAGACGATGCTTTCCCCTCAACTGTAGAAGAGCCATAGTGGGAAATCGAGGGACGGCGGCGGGGAGAAAAAAAGACGCGGCCCCTTGCGGGGTCGCGTCCGGGGGCCGGGGTTGTGCGGCGGGTCCGGCCCCCTGGGTGCGGAACGGCCGTGGGGGGACGGCCTTTGCGTTCCGCGCACGGACTCGCGGCGCGGGGGGGCGCGCCGCGGTCCAATCGTTGCCTACTTGACGATCTCGACCGAGCCGCCGAGCGCCTCGATCTTCGCCTTGGCTGCGGCCGAGACCGCGTTGGCCTTGACCTGGAGCCCCTTGACGGTGAGCTCGCCCTTCGCGAGGACCTTGAAGCCGCCGTTCTCGAAGCGGTTGCAGAGGCCGGTCGCGAGGAGCTCCGCGGCGCCGACCGTCGCGCCCTCGGGGAAGCCGTTGAGCGCCTCGAGGTTGACGGGGGTGTAGGCGGTGCGGGCGGGGTTCTGGAAGCCGCGCTTGGGGAGGCGCCGGACGAGGATCATCTGGCCGCCTTCGAAGCCGATCTTCCGCTTGTGGCCCTTGCGGGACATCTGTCCCTTGGTGCCCTTGCCGGAGGTGCCGCCCTTGCCGGAGGCGTCGCCGCGGCCGAGCCGCTTGGACGTCCGGTGGGAGCCGGGGGTGGAAACGAGTTCGTGGAGTTTCATGTCATTCTCTCCTTATGCCTGCGCGGGCGCCTCGGCCTCGGGGGCCGGGGCCGCGGGGGCTTCGGCGGGGGTCTCGGCGGCGGGCGCCGCCTCGGCGGGGGCCGGGGCCTCGGGGGCGGGGGCCGGCGCGAGGGGCGCGAGGCCGCGCTCGGCGCGGATGGCCTCGGGGGTGCGGAGGCGCGAAAGGGCGTCGAACGTGGCGCGGACCACGTTGAGGCGGTTCTTGGAGCCCTGGCTCTTGCCGAGGACGTTGCGGACGCCGGCCATGTCGAGCACGGCGCGCATGCCGCCGCCGACGATCATGCCGGTACCTTCGGAGGCGGGCATCAGGAGGACGCGGCCGCCGTCGCACTGGCCGGTGACGGCGTGCGGGATGGTCGTGCCCTGCATGACGACGCGAACGAGGTGGCGGCGGGCGGCCTCGCCGCCCTTGCGGATCGCGTCCGCGACCTCGTTGGCCTTGCCGTAGCCGAGGCCGACGCGGCCCTTGTGGTCGCCCGCCACGACGACGGCGCTGAAGCTCATGCGCCGGCCGCCCTTGGTGGTCTTGGAGCTGCGGTTGATGAAGACGACGTCCTCGTCGAACTCGGACTCTTCGCCGCGGGGTTTCCTGTCGGTTTCGCGTGCCATTAGACGGTCTCCTTGTCGGCCTCGGCGGCCGCGTTGTCGTTGAGCTTGAGCCCGTTCGCGAGGGCGGCCTCGACGGCGGCCTTGACGCGGCCGTGGTACTGGAAGCCGCCGCGGTCGACGACGACGAGCGAGATGCCGGCGGCCTTGGCGGCCTCGGCCGCCATCGCGCCGACCTTCGCGGCGGTCTCGACGTTGAGCTTCGCCTTGAGGGGGAGGGACGAGGCGGAGGCGAGGGTCCTGCCGGCGGCGTCGTCGACGAACTGGACGTAGAGGTTGGTGTTCGAGACGAACACGGCCATGCGCGGGCGCGCGGCCGTCCCGGCGATCTTCTGCCGGAGGCGGCGGTGGCGGCGCACGCGGTACTGCTTGAGATTCTGGGGCTTCATGTTTCGATGGTTCCCTGCAGATGTTAGGCGACGGTCTTGCCTTCCTTGCGGCGGATCTTCTCGCCCGTGTAGCGGATGCCCTTGCCCTTGTAGGGCTCGGCGGGCTTGAACGCGCGGATGTCCGCGGCGACGCGGCCGACGAGCTCCTTGTCGATGCCCGTGACGTCGACGTGCAGGCCGGCGTTGCCGACCGCGACGGTGACGCCCGCGGGGACCTTGTAGAGCTTGGGGGCGGCGTAGCCGATGGAGAGGGCGAGGGTGTCCTTGCCCTTCATCTCGAACTTGAAGCCGACGCCCTCGATGTCGAGCGCCTTGGCGTAGCCCTTGGTGACGCCCTCGACCATGTTGGCGACGAGCGCGCGGGCGAGGCCGTGGAAGGCCTTCGTCTGGCGGTCGTCGGAGGCGCGGGAGAAGCGGGCGACGCCGTCCTTCACCTCGCAGGAGATGCCGGCCGGGAGCTCGTAGGAGAGCTCGCCCTTGGGGCCCTTGACGGTCACGACGCCGCCCTGGACGGCGACGGTCGCGCCCTGGGCGACCTTGATGGGTTCCTTTCCGATTCTGGACATGGTTTGGCTCCTTTACCAGACGGTGCAGACGAGTTCCCCGCCGAGCTTGCGGCGGCGGGCCTCGAGGCCGGACATGACGCCGCCCGAGGTGGAAACGACGGCCGTGCCGAGCCCGCCGAGGACCCGCGGGATCTCCTTCCAGCCGCAGAAGCGGCGGAGGCCCGGGGAGGACTCGCGGCGGAGGCCGCGGATGACGGGCTTGCGTTCGGCGTTGTACTTCAGCGCGATGCGGAGGACCTTCTTGACGTCGCCCTCGACCTCGTAGTCGGAGACGTAGCCCTCGTCCTTGAGCACCTTGACGATGGCGGCCTTCAGGTTGGAGGCGGGCATCTCGACGATCTCGAGACCGGCCGCCTGGCCGTTGCGGATGCGGGTGAGCATGTCCGCGATGGGATCAGACCAACTCATGGTGGTTCTCCTTTTCTACCAGGACGCCTTGGTGACGCCGGGGATCCTGCCCTGGAGCGCGAGCTCGCGGAAGCAGAGTCGGCAGAGCTTGAACTTGCGGATGTAGCCGCGGGGGCGGCCGCAGCGGGAGCAGCGGCTGTAGGCGCGCGACGTGAAGGTCGCGGGGGCCCCGCCTTCCTTCTCCTTCCTGAGGGCGGCGACGGCTGCGGCGTTGGCGCGGCCGGCCTTGGCGATGAGGGATTTCTTAGCCATTGTGCTTCGTTCCGAGATTAGCGGCCGACGAACGGCATGCCCAGCGCCTCGAGGAGCGCGCGGGCGACCTTGTTGTCCTTCGCCGTGGTGACGATGGTGATGTCCATGCCCTGCTCCGGCGCGCCGTGGCGGGAGAGGTCGATCTCGGGGAAGATCGTCTGCTCCTTGACGCCGAGGGAGTAGTTGCCGCGGCCGTCGAAGCCGCGCGCGGGGATGCCGTGGAAGTCGCGGATGCGGGGCAGCGTGACGTTGATCAGGCGGTCCAGGAAGTCCCACATGCGCTGGCGGCGCAGCGTGACCTTGGCGCCGATGACCATGCCCTCGCGGAGCTTGAAGTTCGCGACGCTCTTCTTGGCGGGGCAGAGCGCGGGCTTCTGGCCGGTGATCTTCTCCAGGTCGTCGACGACCGACTTCTGCGTGTCCTTGTCGACGATGCCGAACGCCATGTTGACGACGATCTTGGAGAGGCGCGGGACCTCCATGGGGTTCTTGAAGCCGAACTTCTCGCGCAGGGCGGGAACGACGGTTTCCTCGTAGGTGTTCTTCAGGTTTGCCATGGCGGTTCCTCTAGACGCGGTTGCCGGTGCCCTTGGCGACGCGGACGGAGCGGCCGTCCTCGCGGACGTGCGAGACGCGGACGCCCTTCTTCGCCTTGGCGTCCCAGGGCTGGAGGTTGGAGAGCGCGATGGGCGCGGGGATCTCGAGGAAGCCGCCCTCGGGCGTGCGCTCCGACTTGCGGACGGCGCGCTTGCGCAGGTTGAGGCCCTCGACGATGGCGACGCCCTTCTTGGCGTTGACGGCCAGGACCTTGCCGGTCTTGCCCTTGAACGCCTTCTCGGACTCGCCGCCGCGGCCCGTGATGGCGACGACGACGTCGCCCTTCTTGATGCGTGCGGTGCTCATTACAGGACCTCCGGCGCGAGAGAGATGATCTTGGCGTTGTCGCCCTTGTCGCGGAGCTCGCGGGCGACCGGCCCGAAGATGCGGGTGCCGATCGGCGACTTCTTCGCGTCGACGATCACGCAGGCGCTGTTGTCGAACTTGATGAACGACCCGTCCGCGCGGCGGATCGGGTACCCGGTGCGGACGATGATGGCGAGGCAGACCTGCCCCTTCTTCACCGCCCCGCCGGGCTGCGCCTCCTTGACGGCGACGCGGATGCAGTCGCCGAGGTGCGCGTACTTCTTCCGCTGCCCGAGCACGCGGAAGCAGCGCACGCGGCGCGCTCCGGTGTTGTCGGCGACGGCGAGATCGGTACCTTCCTGGATCATGGCCTACTTCCCTTCCTCCTGGGCCTCGATGGCCTCGGCCCTGGCCTCGGCCGCGGCCTCGCGGGCCTTGGCGGAGACGACGATCTTCACGACGCGCCAGCGCTTGCGGGCGCTGAGCGGGCGGGTCTCCTCGATGAGGACGACGTCGCCGACGCCGCACTCGTTGCGCTCGTCGTGCGTGGCGTACTTCTTGCCCACGGTGATCTGCTTGCCGTAGACCGGGTGGGCGTAGCGGCGCTCGACGAGCACGGAGACGGTCTTGTCGCCGCTCTTCTTCACGACGGTGCCGCGGCGCGACTTGCGGTGGCCGCGCGCGGGGGCCGCCTTCTTTTCTTCTTCGCTCATGTTACTTCTTCTCCTGCTGGAGCTCCCGCTCGCGCACGACGGTGAGCATGCGCGCCACGTCGCGGCGCAGGGTGCGCTGCTTGAGGGGGTTCTTGGCCACGTCGGCGGCGGTCTTCTTGACCTTCGCCTCGAGGATCTCGCGCCGGGCCTCCTTGACCTGGGCGAGGAGCTCCTCCGTGGGGGTTTCGCGAACTTGCTTGATCTTCATCGTCGGACTCCTTTAGGCCTGCGTCTGGCGCGAGACCATGCGGGTGTGGACGCCGAGCTTGTTGGCGGCGAGGCGGAAGGCCTCGCGGGCGAGGCTGTCGGGGACGCCGGCCAGCTCGAAGAGCATCGTGCCGGGCGCGACGACGGAGACCCAGAACTCGGGGTCGCCCTTGCCCTTGCCCATGCGGACGCCGATCGGCTTCTTCGAGACGGGCTTGTCCGGGAAGACGCGGATCCAGAGCTTTCCGCGGCGCTTGAGGTGGCGGTTGATGCAGACGCGGCAGGCCTCGATCTGGATGGCGGTGATCCATCCGCGGTCGAGCGTCTTGAGGCCGTAGTCGCCCTGGGCGAGCTCGGTGTTCGTCTGCGCCAGTCCGGCGCGGGAGCCGCGCTGGACCTTGCGGTGCTTGACGCGCTTAGGCATGAGAGGCATTGCGATCCCTCCTTCTGCTGTTCATGCGGGGCTGGTAGTTGTCGCCCTTGCAGATCCAGACCTTGACGCCGATCTTGCCGGCGGTGGTGTCGGCCTCGGCGAACCCGTATTCGATCTTCGCGCGGAGCGTGTGCAGGGGGACCTTGCCCTCCTTCATCCACTCGACGCGGCTGAGCTCGGCGCCGTTGATGCGGCCGCTGGCGAGCATCTTGATGCCGTCCACGCCCATCTCCATCGCCGTGCGCTGCGCGCGCTTCATGGCGCGCTTGACGGTGATGCGGCGGACGATCTGGTCGGCGATGCTCTCGGCCACGAGCTGGGCGTTGGCGTCGGCGTCGCGGACCTCCGCGACCTCGATGAACACCTCCTTGCCCGTGAGCTTGCCGAGCGCGGCGCGGAGGCGCTCGACCTCCTCGTTGCCCTTCCCCAGGACGATGCCCGGGCGGGCCGTCTGGATGTTGACGCGGACGCGGTTGGCGTAGCGCTCGATGCGGACGCCGGCGATGGCGCCCTCCTTGATCGACCGGGCCACGTGGTCGCGGATGCGGCAGTCCTCGGCGAGGTAGTCGCCGAAGGCGCGCTTGTCCGCGAACCAGCGGGAGCGCCAGTCGTGGTCGACTCCGACGCGGAACCCGATTGGATTGACTTTCTGTCCCATGGTGTTTACTTTTCGTCGGTGAGAACCACGGTGACGTGGCTCGTCTGTTTTTCGATCGGGCTGGCGCTGCCGCGGGCGCGGGGCCAGAAGCGGCGCATGCTGGGGCCCTCGTCGAACACGGCCTTGCGGACGCGGAGCGCGTCGGCGTCGAGGCCGAAGTTGTGCGAGGCGTTCGCGGCCGCGCTGCGGAGCGTGCGGCCAAGGAGGCCGGCCGCCTTGCGCGGGCTGAAGTCCACGATCCGGAGGGCGTCGGCCAGGGCCTTGCCCTGCACGGCGCGCGCCAGGTCGCGGCCCTTCGAGGCCGAGATGCGGGCGTTGCGGGTGATGGCTTTGACTTCCATTTCCTCTCTCCTCGGTTACTTGGTGGCCTTGTCCGTCGTCGCGCCGTGCTTCTTGAACGTGCGCGTGGGGGCGAACTCGCCGAGGCGGTGGCCGACCATGTTCTCGGTGATGAAGATCGGGAGGAACGTCTTCCCGTTGTGGATCGAGAAGGTCAGTCCGACGAAGTCGGGCGTGATCATCGAGCGGCGCGACCAGGTCTTGATCGGCTGCTTGCGCGCCGCCTTGTTCATCGCCTCGACCTTCCGGAGGAGGCTATCCTCCACGTAGGGGCCTTTCTTGAGTGAGCGTGGCATGGTGGTTTACTTTCTGCGCTTGAGGATGACGCGGTCGGAGGCCTTGCGCGGCTTGCGGGTCTTCCCGCCCTTCGCCAGCTTGCCCCACGGGGAGACGGCGGGTCCGCCGCCGGAGGTGCGGCCTTCGCCGCCGCCCATCGGGTGGTCGACCGGGTTCATGGCGACGCCGCGGACGGTCGGGCGGATGCCCAGCCAGCGCTTGCGGCCGGCCTTGCCGAGCAGGATGCCCTCGGCCTCGCCGTTGCCGACGACGCCGACGGTGGCGCGGCAGTTCGCGAGGAACTTGCGCTCCTCGCCCGACGGCATGCGGAGCGTGACCCAGCCGCCGTCGCGGCTCATCACGGTCGCGCCGGAGCCGGCGGTGCGGACGACCTTGGCGCCGCGGCCGGGGACGAGCTCGACGTTGTGCACGAAGAGGCCCAGCGGGATCCGCCCCAGCGGGAGGCAGTTGCCCAGCGCGGGCTCCGCGGTCTCGGAGGAGACGACCTTCGCGCCGACCTTCAGCCCCTCGGGGCAGAGGATGTAGCGCTTCTCGCCGTCCTCGTACCGGAGCAGCGCGAGGTACGCGGTGCGGTTGGGATCGTACTCGATCGCGATCACCTCCGCGACGGCGTCGAGGCGCTCGCGGCGGTAGTCGACGAGGCGGTAGCGCCGCTTGGCGCCGCCGCCGCGGTGGCGGATCGAGATGCGGCCGGAGCTGTCGCGCCCGGCCTTCTGCTTGCGGGGGGCCGTCAGCTTGCGCTCGGGCCTGTCCTTCGTCACTTCGGAGAAGGTGGAGCCCGTCGCGGTGCGGCGGCTCGGCGTGTAGGGCTTGTAGGACTTGATGGCCATGTTGCGTCTCCTAGAGCAGGTCGATCTTGTCGCCCGGCTTGAGGGTGACGATCGCGCGCTTCCAGTCGGGGGCCTGCACGACGCGGCGGTTGCGCAGCGTCCGCTTCTTGCCCTCGTAGTTCTGCGTGTTGACCGAGAGGACGGTCACGTTGAAGAAGTCCTCGACGGCCTTCTTGATCTCGGCCTTGTTGGCCGCGCGGTCCACGCGGACCATGTAGCGGTTCTGCTTCTCCTGGAGGGCGGCGCCCTTCTCGGTCTGCATCACCGACTTGAGGATTTCGCTGGGGTGCTTCATGCGACGGTCTCCTTCTTTCCGGCGTCCGCGAGGCGGGCGGCCAGGTCCTCCCACGCCGGACGGGCGACGAGCACCTTGGCGTGGAGCATCATCTGGTAGGCGCTGGCGCCGCGGGCGGTGGCGACCTCCACGGAGGGGAGGTTGCGCGAGGCGCGCGTGAGCGCCTCGTCCGCGGCCTTCACGACGAGCAGCGCGTTCTCCGCGCCGAGCCCCTTGAGGGCCTTCGCGAGCTCCTTCGTCTTCGGGGCCGAGAGGGCGAAGTCCTCGACGACCACCAGCGTCCCGTCCGCGATGCGGTCGGAGACGATCCGGCGGAACGCGAGGCGCGCCACCTTCTTGTTCACCTTCACCGACCAGTCGCGGGGCTTGGGCCCGAAGGCCACGCCGCCGCCGCGCCACACGGGCGACTGCTTGAGGCCGGCGCGCGCGCGGCCGGTGCCCTTCTGCTTCCAGGGCTTGCGGTTGGAGCCGTTCACCTCGCCCTTGCTCAGGGTCGAGGCCGTGCCGGCGCGGTAGTACGCCTGGCGGGCGACGATGGTGTCGCGCACCGCCTGCTCGCCGCGGTCGAGGACGAGCGCCTCGTCCGCGAGCTCGACGGCTCCCTTTTCCTGGCCGTCGAGGCCAAACATCTTGATCGTAGCCATTTCGTTACGCCTTCTTGACCGCCTTGCGGATGATGACCATCGAGCCGTTCGGTCCGGGGACGGCGCCGCGGACGAGGAGAAGGTTCTTCTCCGCGCGGACCTGCTCGAGCTTCAGGTTCTGGACGGTGCAGCGGCGGTTGCCGGTGTCGCCCGCCATGGGGTGGCCCTTCTCGGTCGCGCCCGGGGTCTGGCGCATGCCGATGGAGCCGGGGCGCCGCTTCACGTGGCCGCCGTGGGTGTGCGGGCCGCCGGCGAAGCCGTGGCGGCGCATGACGCCCATGAAGCCCTTGCCCTTGCTCACGCCGATCACGTCGACGAAGGCCACGCCCTCGAAGACGTCCTTGGCCGTGTAGACCTTTCCGGCCTCGACGGCCTCGCCCTCGTCGGCCGCGAACTCGCGCAGGACGCGCACCGCGGCGACGCCGGCCTTCTTCGCGTGGCCGACCTCGGCCTTCGAGAGGCGCGACTCCTTCTGCGGGCCCCAGCCGAGCTGCACGGCCGCGTAGCCGTCCTTCTCGACCGTCTTGACCTGCACGACGGGGCACGGACCCGCCTCGAGGACCGTCACCGGGACGCGGACGCCGTCCTTGTCCCAGACCTGGGTCATCCCGATCTTCTTTCCAATCAAGCCTTGCATGGGATGCTCCTTACCTCTTGATGGTGATGTCCACGCCGGCCGGGAGGTTGAGCTTCTTGAGCTCCTCCACCGTCTTGGCCGTCGGGCCCACGATGTCCAGAATGCGCTTGTGCGTGCGCATTTCGAACTGGTCCATTGACTTCTTGTCCACGTGCGGGCTCCGGTTCACGGTGAACCGCTCGACGCGCGTGGGCAGCGGGATCGGGCCGACCACGTCGGCCTGGGTGTCCCGGGCCGTGTCGACGATCTCGCGGACGGCCTGGTCGAGGACCCTATGGTCGTAGGCCTGCATGCGGATTCTGATGCGTTGACTCTGCATTTCTGCGTTACCTGTTCAGTTTACCTGTTCAGTATGGCTTCCTTGACGGCGGGGGGGACCACCGCGAAGAGCTCCGGCTCCATGGAGTAGGACGCCCTGCCCCTGGAGAGGGACCGGATCGCGGTCGCGTACCCGAACATCTCGGCCAGCGGCACGTTCGCCTCGATCACCTGCGCGTCTCCGCGCATCGTCATCTCGCGAACCTGCCCCCGGCGTCCGTTCAGGTCGCCCATGAGGTCGCCGGTGAATTCCGGCGGCGTCACGAGCTCGACCGACATGATGGGCTCGAGCAGCTCCGGTCCGGCCGCGAGCGCGGCCTCCCGGAAGGCAAGGATCGCGGCCGTGCGGAACGCCGTCTCCGTGGCGGAGTCGGCATCCACGATGCCGCCCCCGGTGACGCGGACGCGGACGTCCTGCATCGGGAGCCGGGCGAGAACGCCCGTCGCGATCGCGTCCCGGACGCCCTGCTCGATCGGCGTCCAGAACTCCGGCGGTATGGTGTTGCGGGAGGGCTTCACCTCGACGGCGCTTCCCTGCCCGCGCGCACCCGGTGAAACGTGGAGCTCCACCGTCGCCGCCTGGCGCTTTCCGCCGATCTCGCGGTCGAACGTGTGGCGTCCGTCCGCTTCGGCGGTCAGCGTTTCGTAGTACGAAACCATCGGTTTTCCCGTGTTGGCCGGCACCTTGAACTCCCGGAGAAGCCGGTCGCGCAGGATGTCGAGGTGCAGCTCGCCCATTCCGCTCACGATCGTCTGCCCCGTTTCGCCGTCCACGCGGATGCGGCACGTCGGATCCTCGTCGGAGAGCATCTGCAGCGCCTCCTCGAGCTTCTCCTTGTCCGCACGGCTCTTCGGTTCGATCGCCATGAACATCACGGGCTCGGGGAACTCGATGCGGTCGAGCGCGATCTGCGCCTGCTCGGCGCAGACGGTGTCGCCCGTCGTGAACTTCCCGATGCCGCCCATCACGCCGATCTCGCCGGAGTAGATCGCATCCGTGTCGCGCTGCTCGTTGGAATGCATCCGAATGAGCCGCATGACGCGGTCCCTCGTCCGGGTCCTCGGATTCCAGACGTTCATGCCCTTGCGGAGAACGCCGGAGTAGACCCTCACGTACAGCAGGCGGCCGAGATAGGGGTCAGCGGCCACCTTGAAGATGAGGCCCGAAAGCGGAGCGGTGTCGTCCGCCGGCCTCTGGACGGTCCTGCCCGTCCTGATCTCGGTGCCTTCCACCGCGGGAACGTCGAGCGGCGACGGCAGATACCGGACCACCGCGTCCAGAAGGGGCTGGACTCCCTTGTCCCGCAGCGCCGTCCCGCAGAGGACGGGCACCGCCTTGCGGCCGACGACGCAGCGCCGCAGCGCCGCGTGGATGTCGTCCGCCTTGAGTTCCTCGCCGCCGAGATAGAGGTCCGCGAAGGCCTCGTCGGCCTCCGCGATCGACTCGATCATCGATTCGCGGGCCGCGGCCGCCGCGTCCGCGAGGTCCGCCGGGATCTCCGCCACCACGGGCTCCGATCCCAGGTCCTCGTCCCGGTACGTCACGGCCTTCATCCCGATCAGGTCCACCGCGCCGCGGAACGTCTCCGACGCGCCGATCGGAAGCTGCAGGGGGATGGCGTTCGCCTTGAGCTTGCCCCGCAGCTCCTCCACGACGCGCCCGAAGTCCGCGCCCATCCGGTCCATCTTGTTGACGAACGCGATGCGCGGCACGCGGTAGCGGTCGGCCTGCCTCCAGACGGTCTCCGACTGCGGCTGGACGCCCGCGACGGCGCAGAACACGCCGACCGCCCCGTCCAGGATGCGCAGCGCCCGCTCCACCTCGACGGTGAAGTCGACGTGGCCGGGCGTGTCGATGAGGTTCACCTGCCGCCCCATCCACTCGCACGTGATGGCGGCGGACGTGATGGTGATGCCCCTCTCGCGCTCCTGCACCATCCAGTCCATCGTGGCGTTGCCCTCGTGGACCTCGCCGATCTTGTGGATCGCGCCGGCGTAGTACAGGATGCGCTCGGAAACCGTGGTCTTCCCGGCGTCGATGTGGGCGATGATCCCGATGTTGCGGACGTCGGAAAGCGCGTGCGTGCGGCCTTCCGCCGTCGCGCCCGCGCCCTGCCGGGCGTTCTGTCTGGGATCGTTGCTCACGTGCGATACTTCTCCGGAGAGAAATGGTTTCGTGCTTCTTGCCTTGTCAAAGAACCGTCATGCCGGCGCCCCGAAGGCGCGCGGCCGCCGCACCGGGCTCTCGCCCCGCTCGGCGGAAAGGGGATCGCGTCCTAGAACGCGTAGTGCGCGAACGCGCGGTTGGCCTGCGCCATCTTGTGCGTGTCGTCGCGCTTCTTCACCACGTTGCCCGTGTTGTTGTACGCGTCGAGCAGCTCCGCGGCCACGGCCTTCGGCATGCCCATGCCGCGGCGGCCGGCCGCGTAGGTGACGAGCCAGCGCAGCGCCAGCGCCAGCTGGCGCGCGGGCTTGATCTCGACCGGCACCTGGTACGAGGCGCCGCCCACGCGGCGGCTCTTCACCTCGACGCGCGGCTTCATGTTGTTCACGGACGCGTCGAGGACCTCCAGGATCTCCTTGCCCTCGACCTTGCCCGCCAGCTCGTCGAGCGCGCCGTACACGATGCGCCGGGCGGTCGTCTTCTTGCCCTTGCGCATGAAGTGGTTGATCATGTGCGAGACCAGCTCGCTGCCGTACTTCGGGTCGACCTCGTGCGCGCGCTTCATCGACGCGCCGTTCTTCCTTCTGGACATGGCGTTTCGCTCCTATCCTACTTGCCGTGCTTCATGCCGTACTTCGAGCGGCCCTGCTTGCGGCCGTTCACCCCGAGGCAGTCCAGCGCGCCGCGCACCACGTGGTAGCGAACGCCCGGAAGGTCGGCCACGCGGCCGCCGCGGACGAGCACCACGCTGTGCTCCTGCAGGTTGTGGCCCTCGCCGCCGATGTAGGCGGTCACTTCGTAGCCGGTCGTCAGGCGGACGCGGCAGACCTTGCGCAGCGCGGAGTTCGGCTTCTTCGGCGTCTGCGTCTTCACGAGAAGGCACACGCCGCGGCGCTGCGGGCAGTTCTTCAGGGCCGGAGACTTGCTCTTCTTGCTGAGCGTCTGGCGGCCTTTGCGGACAAGCTGGTTGATGGTGGGCATGGTGTACGGATGCGTTTTATTGGCAAAACGCGACAGATGCTAGCAAATGCGCCCCCGAAAATCAACCCCTAATTTTTCGTTCCACGATTTTCCGCTCCCGAAGCGGCGTTTCCGGATTTCGCCCCCGCCGGTCGCGCGCCGCCCGGCGGGGGGCGCGCGACCGGCGGGCGGGCGGCGGCGGAAAGAAGCGCGCCGACGGGGGCTTTTGTCTTGCGACGGTTTCTGCTATCCTTTTCCGCGATGAACGCCGCCCCTCCCGAATCCGCCCCGCGATCCCGCGCGCGCCGCGCCGCGCGAGCCGCGCTGCCGTATCTGCCCGCCGTCGCGGCCGGGCTCCTCCTGCGCGGGGCCTTCCCCCCGTTCGAGGGACAGGCCTCGATCGCGTTCTTCGCCCCCGCCGCGCCGCTTCTCGCCGCCCGCCTCCTCGCCCCGCGCCGCGCCGCCCTCTTCGGCTGGGTGTGGGGCTTCGCGTTCTTTTCCTCCGCCCTCTCCTGGTTCGCCCCGCTCTCCCGCAACGGCGGCCCCTGGCCCCTCGTGCTGCTCGGCGTCGTCGGCCTCGCCGGCTGGTGCGCCCTCTTCCCCGCCCTCGCCTGCGCCGCGCTCTCCCGCGCCTGGTGGGCGCCGTGGCGCGAGGGGCGGCGCCTCGCCCGCGCCGCCCGGGAGCGCTTCGTCGCGGCGCGCGAGGGCTCGCCCGAGGAGGAGGAGGCCGAGGAGGACCTCGCCCGCCTCCGCCGCCGCGCCCTCCGCCGCGAGGTTCCCGGCCCGCTCGCCGCCGCCCTCCTCTGGGCGGGCGCCGAGACGCTCCGCGCCACGGTCGGCGGCGGCTTCGCCTGGTATTCGCTCGGCGCCTCCCAGCTCCGCCTCGGCCCCCTCGCCCAGCTCGCCGCGCTCGGCGGCACGCCCCTCGTCTCCGCCGCCGTCGCCCTCCTCGCCGACGCCGTCGCCGGCGTGCTGCTCCGCGCCTACGACGCCGTCCGCCGCACCCCGGGCGCGACGCGCCGCCACCTCGACCTCACGCTCGCGCTCGCGCTGCTCCTCGCCGCCTTCTGCTGGGGCGCCCGCCACGCCCGCGCGCTCCGCGCCGCCTGGGGCGCCGCCCCCGCCGCCGCGTCGCTCGCCGCGGTCGACCCCGACCTGCCCTGCATCTTCACGGAGCGCAACGACGGCGAGTGGAAGGAGGGCTACAACCGCCTCGTCGAGCGCTCGCTGCTCGCCGGCTCGCTCCGCCCCGACGCCATCCTCTGGCCCGAGACCTCGCTCTGGTCCTCCCTCCCCGACGCCCCCACCGAAGCCGCCCTGCGCCGCTACGTCCGCGCGTTCGGCGCGCCCGTCCTCGCCGGCTCCACGCTCCTCGGCCCCGGCGGCGCGGCCGAGCCGGTCCGCAACGCCGCCTGGCTCTTCTCCGAGGACGGCGCCTCCGCCCCCTACGTCAAGCGCCACCTCGTCCCGTTCGGGGAGTTCATCCCGCTCGACGAGACGATCCCCGCGCTCCGCCGCCTCGCCCCCGCCGGCGTCACCTGCGCCGCCGGCGAGGGCCCTGTCC
>Ga0310691_10004193_pt1 | contig 16450 bp, 16 predicted proteins | sample 176DNAGHGlowgp2_FD_203887 | JGI IMG/M metagenome (GOLD analysis project Ga0310691, IMG submission 203887) | Sheep rumen microbial communities from Palmerston North, Manawatu-Wanganui, New Zealand - 1766 DNA GHGlow gp2 (v2) (version 2) | ecosystem: Host-associated > Mammals > Digestive system >...
AACTGGGCATCGTATTCTACATTATCCGGGACGTCAAGCAGGCGGCTTTGGAACACAGCGTCCAGAAGGTATCCGGCGTGGTGATGAACATCGGCGAGGTGTCCACCATCATTCCGGATTATCTTACTGACTGCTGGCGCTGGGCGGCCGACAAGGAGGATCTCCTCCGGGGGGCGGAACTCAAAATCAACACCATCCCCGCCGTCACTTACTGCGAAGACTGCCACGCCGAATACGGAACGGTCGCCCATGGCAAAACATGCCCCCGCTGCGGAAGCGAACACACCTACCTTCTGCGGGGTAATGAAGTGGAAATTAAAGAAATAGAAGTACCGGACAAATAGTACATTTTTATACTTAAACCTTTTTTAATTATGTTTTTCCAAGTGTATGGAGCTAACGCCCTTTCACAGTGGGGCATGCTCCTGGTGGTTCTCTGCGGACTCATCCTCCTCAATGAGTTCGCCCGTCGCACCAAGTTGGGCGGTATCATCACTTTCCTGGCCGTTCCGCTGGCCCTCACCGTTTACTTCCTGGCCATCTGGATTGGCGTGAGGAACGGCAGCCAGTGGGCTCTGGAGAACCAGACGCACATCTACATGCAGGGCTGGTTCCACTATGCCAAGCTGTATGCCGCCACCGCCGGCTGTATCGGCTTCATGATGATCAAGTACAAATGGGGAATCGGCGCCAAGCACTGGTTCAAACCATTCCCCTTTGTGATTGTGGGTATCAACATCCTCATCGCCTGTGTGTCCGACTTTGAAAGCGCCGTCATGGGCTGGAACAAGTGGTGGCTCACTTCCGAGGGTGTATGGCAGTACGGTGGCTGGCATAACGTGATGAACGGCGTGGCCGGTCTTATCAACATCATGTGCATGACCGCCTGGTGGAACGTGTATCCTTCCAAGGACAAGAAAGACATGATTTGGGCCGATATGACCTGGGTTTACATTCTCATCTACGACATCTGGAACTTCGCCTACACCTACAACTGCCTGCCTACGCACAGCTGGTACTGCGGTATCGCCCTGCTGCTGGCCCCCACCGTGGCCGCCCTCCTGTGGAACCGCGGCGGCTGGATCCAGAACCGCGCCAACACCCTGGCCATCTGGTGCATGTTCGCCCAGGTATTCCCGCTGTTCCAGGAAACCTTCAAGAACGGTCAGCAGTGGTTCAGCTGGGCCACCCTGCCTGTGCTCTATCCCGAAGGCGTGAACACCATCAGCAAGCTCTATGAGGCTGCCGGCGGCGAGGCTGCCACCGTGGGTACTACGGTAGATCCTTCCGTTGTGGCTGCCAACCCGACTATGATGATTGTCATCAGCGCCCTGGCCCTCGTGACCAACTGCATCGCCATCTGCTACATCGTGTATGTGTCCAAGAAGCGTCACATCAACCCGTACAAGGAAGACGTCTTTGTGGACCAGCAGTACTACAAGGATGCCCTGGCCCGTGCCGACATGAGCTAAGGAGTTACAAGTCTAGTAAAAGAGGAGGAGGTTTGTTTCCCTCCTCCTTTTTTTGTACCTTTGCCTCCTAATGAAACGAACTGGTATTATTGCGTTTATCCTGTGCCTGTGCATCTCGGCGACGGCCCAGGAGCAGCCGGACTCCTCAGACCTTTTTTTTCGGCATCTTCAACTGAATGAAGTGGTGGTGACCGGCCTGGCCGGAGACACCAAACTGAAGCATACGCCTTCTCCCATTTCCGTCATCCGTCCTGCCGATTTGGCGGGAAGGGCTTCTACGAACATTATTCAGGCCTTGGCGGCGGAACCGGGCCTAAGCGCCATTACAACGGGTGCCGGCATTGCCAAGCCGGTCATCCGCGGCCTGGGATACAACCGCGTGGTGGTGGTGAATGACGGCATCCGCCAGGAAGGCCAGCAGTGGGGCGACGAACACGGCATAGAACTGGACGGGGCCGCCGTCCATTCCGTGGAAATCCTCAAGGGCCCGGCCTCGCTCATGTACGGCTCCGACGCCCTGGCGGGTGTGCTCATCTTCCGGGGCACTCCCGTGGCCCCCATGGGCAAGGTGCAGGGACATGTAAGCGCCGAATACCAGAGCAACAACAATCTTTTTACCTACTCGCTCCTGGCAGGCGGCAATCACAACGGCTGGGTATGGAATGCCCGCTTTTCCGACAAATACGCCCAGGCCTACCGCAACAGCGTCAACGGCCCGGTGTACAACTCCGGTTTCCGCGAGCGGGCCGCTTCCGGAATGTTCGGCAAAAACGCCTCCTGGGGCTATTCCCGCCTCAAGTTCAGCTATTACCATCTCACCCCAGGTATTATCGAGGGAGGGGATGAAGGCTCGCTGACCTCCCTGCCCGGCCTGCCCTTCCAGCATGTCCGTCACTACAAGGTGGTAAGCGACAATACCGTCCGCATAGGAGAAGGGAACCTCAAGGCCATCGTGGGTTGGCAGCAGAACCGTCGGCAGGAGTTTGAGGAAAGCGCCACCGAGTGCGGCCTGGACCTCAAACTGAACACCATCCATTACGACATCCGCTATCAGATAGAGTTTCCAGCCGAGTGGAAGGCCGCCTGGGGCGTCGGAGGCATGTTCCAGCTCAACAAGAATCTGGGAGAGGAATACCTGATTCCCGACTACCGGCTCTTTGACGCCGGAGTCTTTGCCACCGCTTCCAAGCAGTGGCGGGAGTGGACTTTCTCCGGAGGCGTACGGATGGATTTCCGCCGTCTTCACAGCTTTGCCTTGGACGGGCGCTTTGAAGACTTCTCCCGCAGCTTCCCGGGTTTCAGCGCCAGCCTGGGCGCCGTTCGGCCGCTGGGAGAACATTTCACCGTCCGGGCCAACATAGCCCGCGGCTTCCGGGCGCCCAACCTTTCCGAGCTGGCCTCCAACGGAGAGCATGAAGGGACGCTCCGCTACGAGCTGGGAAACAAGGATTTAAGGCCGGAATACAGCCTGCAGGGAGACTTGGGGCTGGATTTTGAATCCAAGTACGTTTCCGTACACGGCGCCTTTTTCCTGAGCCGGGTGAGCAATTACATCTTTGCCGTGAAAAACGGCGAACTGTCCGACGAAGGACTGCCGGTCTATGCCTTTGTGAGTGGTCTGGCCCATCTGCGGGGAGGCGAGCTGGTCCTGGACGTGCATCCCGTCCACAGCCTGCATCTGTCCTCTGCCTTCAGCTGTGTATTTGCCAATGAGAGGGGAGGTGAGGCCCTGCCCCTGATACCGGCCCCGCGTCTTTTCTCGGAAATCAAGTACGAGTTCACCCACGGGGGCCATACCTTCAACAATGCCTTTCTGGCCCTGAATCTGGACTGGAACATGGCTCAGAACCGTTTCTATTCCATCGACGGAACGGAGACCGCCACGCCGGCCTATGTGCTCCTGGGGGCATCGGCCGGAACGGATGTGGTGATTAAGGGAAAGACGCGCTTCTCGGTTTATCTGATAGGGTCCAACCTGACGGACAAGGCTTATATGCCGCACCTGAGCCGGCTCAAGGAGGCGGGGGTGTACAATATGGGCCGGAACATCAGCGTTAAGGTTTCCATCCCCATTTAGCTCTCTTTAGGGAGCACTACGCGGCGCACATTGCAGCCCACATAGTTTCCTATTACGATGACGGGGTAGTACCAGAGGATGGCGGGACTCCAGGTCCAGGCGCCCACCAGGTACACCACATCCGCGATAGAGTGGTAGAAGCCGCACACGATGAACAGCGGCACGCCGAAGAGGACCGGTACCAGGGACTTGAAACTGCGGTACAGCCAGACGGAAATGTCGATGATAAGACCGCAGCCCACAGCCCTGAGGAAGGAGCGCCAAGGGCCCTGGGCCAGTCTTCCGGCTACCACCGTCTGCGCCCTTTCCATGGGCTCTCCGCCGATGGAAAGTACCAGCAGGCCAATCAGGATACAGCCCAGCACATTGAACAGCCAGATTTTGGCAAGGGCGCCGATATCCGTCATCACACCCGCCTTGCCCGTGTACAGGAGGGTGCCGGAGAGCACCACGCCCACCAGGCCGAAGGCGAAGATGACGGCCCCGGGAATGCCACCGAGGGCCAGGAAACCGTATGCGCCCAGGCCTATCAGGAGGCCGGCGAAGAGAGAAAGTCTGTTGTCTTTGCTCATGGCATCGCTGTTTTACGCCCAAATATACGAAAAATCTTCTATCTTTGTACAGACTAAAACGAGAATGCAATGAGCCAAACGATGACCAGTATCGGCCTGATGTCCGGAACTTCCGTGGACGGCCTGGATGTCTGCTGCGCCACTTTCAGCTGCCGGGAGGGCCGATGGTCCTTCCACATCGACTGTGCCCGGGGCTATGATTACCCGGAGGAACTGCGGCAGAAGCTCTCCCGGGACGTCCAGCACATGTCGGCCTATGAATTCGTGGCCTTCCACAGCGAGTATGGCCGCTATCTGGGCCGACGGGTGAACGAATTCATGGCGGAGTTCGGGGTGAAGCCGGATATCATCGCCTCGCACGGCTCCACCGTCTTCCACGAGCCCGCCAAGCGGATTATGTTCCAGATTGGAGACGGCGCCGCCATTGCGGCCGAAACGGGGATTCCCACCGTGTCGGACTTCCGCCGCTTGGACATCATGCTGGGCGGCCAGGGCGCTCCGCTGGTGCCGGTGGGGGACAATCTGCTTTTCGGGGAGTACGATTACTGCCTGAATATCGGCGGCTTTTCCAATATTTCCTGGCGGGAAGGGGATAGGCGCATCGCTTTTGACATTTCGCCGGTGAATTATGTCATCAACCGCTTTGCCCGCAGCGTGGGGCTGGATATGGACCGGGACGGGCAGATAGCCTCCCGGGGCAGCGTGAACCAGCCGCTTTTAGACAGGCTCAATGCCCTGGATTATTATTCCGCTCCGGCGCCCAAGTCCCTGGGCCGGGAATGGGTGGAAGCCCGGGTGTTTCCGCTCCTGGACGGCTGCGGCCTTTCCTTGGAGGACCTTCTTAGGACGTATTACGAGCATTGCGCCCAGCAGCTTGCCAAGGTTACGAAACCCGGACGCAGCCTGCTGGTAACGGGCGGGGGAGCCTACAACAAGTTCCTGATAGCGCGGATGCGGGAGCTCTCCGGCTGCCATGTGGTTGTGCCGGAACCGGCCATCATCGAGTTCAAGGAAGCGCTCATCTTCGCCTTTCTGGGCGTACTGTACATGACAAACCAAGTGTCCTGCCTGCGTTCCGTCACCGGAGCCAGACAGGACAATATAGGCGGGATGCTCTTTAAAACTATTTGAGCAGCTTTTCGATGGCCTCTTTCATGGATTCGGGCGTGGCTGTGGGCTCGAAGCGGGCCACGGCCTTTCCCTTTTTATCCACCAGGAACTTGGTGAAGTTCCACTTGATGTCCGGTTTGGCTGCATAGTTCGGATTGCGTCCGGAGAGCATCTTGTCCATCATTTTGGCGGTGTCGGAATCTCCGAAGCCCTGGAAGGGAAGCTGTCCGTAGAGCCACTGGAAGATGGGATTGGCGTTTTCTCCGTTCACTTCCGTCTTGGCCATGAGCGGGAAGGTGACGCCGTAATTGAGCTTGCAGAAGGTCTCAATCTCATCGGCCGTTCCGGGTTCCTGATGACCGAACTGGTCGCAGGGAAAGCCGATAACCACCAGGCCTTGGTCTTTGTACTGTTGATAGAGGGCCTCCAGGCCTTCGTACTGGGGCGTAAAACCGCATTTGGAAGCGGTGTTGGCAATCAGAAGCACTTTTCCCTTGAACTGGGAGAAGTCCACCTCCTGGCCCTTGTTGCTGCTGTCTTTGAATTGATAGATGGTGTCCATGTCTGTGCTGCAGGCGCTTAGGGTGACGGCTATGCAGACCGCCAAAAGGGTTTTAAGATTCATGTTGTTTTTTGGATAATTGGCCGATAATTCCGTCCAGCGTCGTAAACAGCCCCGGAACGGTTTCGGGCGTCACTTCCTTGCAGAGGACGGCACTTCCCACCGTGGCCGGGACGTCTTTGAGTTCTTTTTGCAGATTCTTTCCTTTGGGGGTGAGGGAAACAATCATCTGCCGGGCGTCCTTTTCTCCCTTGCGGCGCGTCAGGATGCCTTCGCCCTCCATCCTCTTGAGCAGGGGAGTGACGGTGTTGGTTTCCAGCAGCAGCCGCTTGGCAATGTCGTTCACCGGCTGGGCGTCCTTCTCCCACAGGACCAGCAGTACCAGATACTGAGGATAGGTGAGACCCTTGGCGCTCAGCAGGGGATGGTATGCCTGGGTGAGAAGGCGCGAAGCGGTGTACAGCCTGAAACAGAGCTGATTGTCCAGCAGAAATTCTTCGGCAGCCATCAGAGCATTCCCTGAATGTCCTTCTCCATCTTTTCCGGTTTCACGGCCGGGCCATAGCGTTTGATGACGCTGCCGTCACGGTTGATGAGGAATTTGGTGAAGTTCCACTTGATGGCGCTTCCGAGGATACCTTTGGTTTGGGCCTTGAGGTATTTGTAGATGGGGTGGGCGTTGTCTCCGTTCACCTCAATCTTGGCCATGAGCGGGAAGGTGACGCCGTGGTTCAGGCGGCAGAATTCCGCAATTTCCTCGTTGGAGCCGGGCTCCTGGTGGGCAAACTGGTCGCAGGGGAAGCCCACAATCACCAGCCCCTGGTCCTTGTACTTCTTGTACAGGGCTTCCAGGCCGTCGTACTGGGGCGTAAAGCCGCACTTGGACGCCGTGTTCACAATCATGAGCACTTTGCCCTCGAATTCGCTGAAGTTTACCTCGGCCCCCTTGTTGTTCAGGGCCTTGAAATCATAAATCTTTTCCATGTCTTGTCCGTTTTATGCCGCTGCTCCCAGGTCCGTGGCGTAGGCCTGCAGAATCTGAATGGATGTTTGTGCGTTCATAGTGTATAATGTTTATTTGTATCGTTCACGATGCAAATATACGACAAATATTTTATATCGCAAGCGATATTTTGAAAAAATTACTTGATTTATTCTTTCAGGTGTTTGTGGTTGGCATAGGGAGTGAGCTTTTCTCCCAGTTCCTTGCGCCTGCGCTCATAATAATCGTGCCGGGCGGGATTCTCCGGGAACCAGCCCCTGAGCACGCGGGTTTCCTGGAAGAGCAGTTCATGAATGCCCCAGAAGCAGGAGAAGGCGGTGGCACCGGCGATGGTGGAGGGGATGATGCCGTCAAGAAGGAGGGAGAGGACGGAGAACAAGACGCCGGCCAGGGCCAGCACCCACCAGCTGCGCTTGCTCCAGTAATACTCCATTTTAATCACGATGGGATGGCAGATACCGATGATAAGGAAAACGGCTACGCCGACGATAATTCCGCTAAAGTTCATTTTTCTATCGAATTAAATTGGACAAAGATAGAAAAAAATACTAACTTCGTATGATATTATGCATGCATTCTTTACTTCACTCTTGAATGTGGTCTGCGAAATGAGCCCATATCTGCTGCTGGGTTTTCTCATCGCGGGCATTCTGCACGTGTTTGTGCCTAAGCGCTTCTATGCGCGCTACCTTTCTAAAGACAACAAGTTCGCCGTTCTTTGGGCGGCGCTGCTGGGTGTTCCGCTGCCGCTTTGTTCCTGCGGGGTTATTCCCACGGCGGTAGGGCTTAAAAAAGAAGGTGCCTCCAAGGGCGCCGTGGCTTCTTTCCTGATTGCCACGCCGCAGACGGGAATCGATTCCATCCTGGCCACCTTCTCCCTGATGGGCCTGGGCTTTGCCGTCGTGCGTCCGGTGGCGGCCCTTATTACCGGCGTGTGCGGGGGCCTGCTGGTGAACCGTTTTGTCAAGGAAGGGGAGGGAGACGGCTTTGCGGACGCATCTTGCCGCGTTGAAAGCGGAAACCGCCTTTGGCGGGTTCTCAAATATGCCTATTATGACATGATACAGGATATCGGCGGACGCCTGGTGCTGGGCCTGCTGGTGGCCGCCCTCATCCAGGTGGCGGTGCCGGACAGCTTTTTCCTGCGCTTCGGCTCGCAGCCCCTGCTGCAGATGCTGGTGATTCTGCTGATTGCCATTCCCATGTACATCTGCTCCACCGGCAGCATTCCGGTGGCGGCGGCCCTTATCATGAAAGGCCTCTCTCCGGGAGCGGCACTGGTCATGCTCATGGCCGGTCCTGCGGTGAACATGGCCTCCATCTTGGTAGTCCGTAAGGCTCTGGGACGCCGTTTTACCTGGATTTACCTTCTTACCATCGTGGTGTTTGCCATCGGCTTCGGCTTTGCGGTGAATGCTATTGGCCTTCAGATTCCCATGGACTCCATGCACCATGCCGCCCATCACGGGGTAGGGGGACCGGGCCTGTTCAAGCTGCTTTGCGCCGGCGTTTTGACTGTTTTGATTATTTATGCTTTACTTATGAAACTCTTCGATAAGATTTTGCACAAATCGGCCCAAGAGGCAGATGTGACCGTTTATACGGTGGAAGGGATGCACTGCAGCCACTGCGAGGCGGCGGTGGTGCGCTCCGTTGAGGAAATCCCCGGCGTGGAAAGCGCCAAGGCCAACGCCTCCCGGAACACCCTCACCGTCAAGGGACCGGCCAGGGAGGAAGACCTCCGAGCCGCCGTTGAAAAGACGGGCTATACCTTCAAAGGAAAGAAACAATAATATATGGAAGCAAAAATCATTAATCTTGAAGAGTGGGTTTCCTTTGGCGGAGGAGGATTCGGTGAATCTTTCTACAACAAGACGGACGACTCCGTAATCCTTAAACTGAACAAGCCCAGCGTATCGGCCGGCAAGGCGGAAGACGAATTCCTCCGTTCCAAGGCGGTCTTTGAGATGGGGATTCCATCGGCCGAACCTTACGACTTCGTCACCGACGGGGAACGTTATGGCATGACGGTCCAGCGAATCCAGGGAAAACAGTCTTTGGGAAAGATTATTGCCGATCATCCCGAGCGGCTGGATGAAATGGCCGGCATTGCGGCGGAATATGCCAAAGCCCTTCACGCCACCCCCTGCAAAACGGATTGTTTTGACAGCATCGCGGTGCGCAGCCGGGAAATGATTTTGGCGAACCAGGTGATTCCGGATGATATCAAGGAAAGGCTGGCGGGCTATATCGACGAATTGGAGTCGGCGACCACCTGCCTGCACGGAGACCTCAATCCCTGCAACATCATTACGGCACAGGGTAAAGTGTACTGGATAGATTTGGGAGACTTCGGCTATGGAGACCCCTTGCTGGATTTCAACATCCTGTCCCACATGAGCGCCTACGGTCCCAATCCGCTGCTCCGGAACATTTTCCACATGGACAGAAAGATGCTTACGCGTTTCTATCAGTCCATGGGAAGACAGTACTTCGGCCCCGTATGGGATACGCCGGAGCACAAGGAGAAGATGTACCGCATTGCCCAGATCATGGCCGGAAAGGCCATCTGCATGTGGCCGCAGTCCTACCACGTCAACCTGCCCTATCTCCAGGGAAAGAAATTCCTGGCCGCTGTCAACCGCTTTATCGGAGACATGATAAGATAATCATGCCGGGGTAGTGATACTTTCGATTCTGAGGCGCAGCGTTCCGGCCGGGACCTGCGCCTCTGCTATTTCGCCCACTTTTTTGCCCATCAAGGCGGCGCCGATGGGGGATTTCAGCGAAATCTTGCCGGCCTCCAGGTCCATCTCGTGGGGACTGACGATTTCGAATTTCATCCGGGTGTTCGTGTTGAGGTTCGTGAATTCAACCACGCTCAGCAGGGAAACCTTGTCCTTGGGAAGCGCTTCCGTGTCAATGATGCGTGAATGCTCCAGTACCTTCTGCAGGAAGCGGATGCGGCTGATGGTCTTCCCCTGGAGCCGCCTGGCTTCACGGTATCCCGCATTGTCGCTCCGGTCTCCCTGGGCACTGGCCTCCGCCAGGTCATCCCTCACCTTGGGATAGACCTCTTCAATGAGATGCTTCAGTTCGGCCGATAATTCCTGATATCGCTCTTTGGACAGATATTCCATATTTTCCATGCAAGAGGTTTTCTTCTTACAAATTTAATCATTTTTGCCGATATGAGCACCCTTACCCTAACCCCACTATCCCCGATACTCGGAAGGGGAGGTGCCCAAGTAGCGCTGGACGTAGCGGCTGAAATAGGCCGGGGAGGAGAAGTTGAACATCTCCGAAATGTCCACAAAACTGAGGCTGCGGTCTCTCAGCTGGCGGGAGATGTCCAGGACCGTGAAGCGGTTGATCCACCAGTTGGCGGTGTTTCCGGTAATGGATTTGCTGATCTCTGAAAGGTATTTGGGCGCTACGCAAAGCTCTGATGCATAATAGGTTACATCGCGGTTCTTACGGTATTCGCCCCGCTCCAGCATGGCGATGAAACGGCTCATGGTCTGGGCCGATTGACTCTGGATCCCTTCTCCAGCCCCGTTGATGCGGGCATGGAAGTCGAAGAAGTCCAGGATGAGTGTTTGGACCGTACTGAGCATGAGGTCGTCCAGAAAATGATGCCAGACCATGAGACGGCGGCGGGCCACCTCCTGAAAGTCCTGCAGGCAGCACTCAAACTCCTCTTCCGTGAGGTGCATCACCGGGTTTTGCGCCAGCGAGAGCGAGCCCCGCATGCCGTAATTGTTATTGGGCGTCGCTTTCTCGATAAAAACAGGGTCGATGTAGATGACTTCCACCCGGAAATCGGCCGATGTCTTGATTTCCCCAACCAACTGCGTGGCCCGGATGATGGTGCAGTCATGTTCCCGGATGGTAAAAGGGGAGCCGTTGTAATTGATTTCACAGCTGCCGCCAAGGCACAGGATATGCGCCAGGTGCAGCGCCACCTCGCCCTTACCGATGCCTTCCAGCGTGTTCCGTATGATGACTTCTTTTGTCATGGTCTCATGCCCTGCTCCTTTCCCCGTCATGCCCGCTTGACCGGGCATCTCAACAAAGTTAACGATTTTCCGACATTTTGACGCATTTCTCCGTAAAAAATGCAAGTGCAATAATACGAAGAAAGGACGGCACTCATTCGGGTACCGTCCTTCTTCTTAGGTTGTCAAGTTTTACTGCAAGTTCAGCTTCTTCAGCCAGGCATCAATCTGCGGGAACTTCTTGTCGATGTCTTCGCCATTCATCTTGGTGGTGATGACGGCAAGACCTTCCAGATGAGAGGCGTCAGGCGTTTCCTTCACGATGTCCTTGAGGGTGTTGTATTCTGCCGTGTAGGCCGTGCAAAGCGGAATTACTGTCTTGCCGGACCAGTCCAGGCCGGATTTTTCCAGGAAGGTGCGCACGGGCATCGGGGCGGTGTACCACCATACAGGGACGGCGACGATGACGGTTTTGTACTGCTCAAAATTCTCCGGGAGGCCTTTGATGGCAGGGAAAACATGATTGTCGACCTCATTTTTCGCATCCACGGTGCAAGGGTCGTATTCTGCCGGATAAGGTTTTTCACGTTCGATGCGGAAGGTATCGGCTCCGGTAACTTCGGCAATATGGTTCACCACGGCCTCAGTGTTGCCGCTCCAGCTGAACCAGGCGATAAGAGTCTTGTTTTCGTTCATTTTCTTGTTGTTTTGGGCGCAGGCGCTAAGGCACATAAGTGCTGCCGCTGCAAGGATCAAATACTTTTTCATAACATTGTCATAAACCATTTGACAATTTCGGGGTCGTGATGGGAAGGCATCACCACGGGCTTGCCGGTATCCAGTTTGAGAATGGCGTCCATATCTTCGGCTGAAAGCTTGAAGTCGAAGACATCAATGTTCTGGGCCATACGCTCTTTCTTGCTGGATTTGGGAATGACGATGACACCCCGCTGAATCAGATAGCGAAGGGCTACCTGAGCTGCGGTCTTGCCATATTTCGCGCCAACCCCCACCAGCGTATCATTGGTAAAGATTCCGTTCTTACCTTCGGCGAAAGGCCCCCAGGCCATCGGCACGGTCCCAATCTCGACCATATACTTGGATGCTTCTACCTGCTGGTTGAAGACATGGGTCTCCACCTGGTTGACGGCCGGTTTCACTTCAAAATTGTGGGCCAGGTCAATGAGGTGGTCCGGGTAGAAGTTGCTCACGCCGATGGCGCGGAGTTTTCCGGCCTTGTAAGCCTCCTCCAGGGCGCGATAGGCACCATAACGGTCACCGAAAGGCTGATGGAGCAGCATCAGGTCGATGTAGTCAGTGCCAAGTTTACGGAGGCTCTCGTCGATGGACGCCTTGGCTTTTTCATAACCGTAGTTGCTCATCCAGATTTTGCTCACGAGGAAGATTTCCTCGCGGGGAATGCCGCTCTTGGCGACAGCTGCTCCCACGCCTTCTTCGTTCCTGTAGGCCTGGGCTGTGTCTATGAGCCGGTAACCGACACTCAGGGCATCGGCCACGCAGCGTTCACATTCTTCAGGGCTTACCTGGAATACGCCGTATCCCAGCATCGGCATTATTACGCCGTTGTTCAATGTTGCAAATTCCATTTCTGATCTTCAATTACTGTTTGTTGGACCGTACGATATCGGCCAGGGTTACCTTGGGATGGCGGTAGCGGGCTTCCGGATTGCGTTCGCCAGGCCAGCCTTCGCGGGCCGAACGGAGCGTGAGGGCTTTCTGCGGGCAGGCGTGTACGCAAGCGAGGCAGTACTCGCAGTTGCCACTGAATGATACGCCTTTATCGGCAAGGGAGAAGTTCTTGTGGGGGCAGACGTTGGCGCAGGTCATGCACTGGACGCAGCGGTCTTCCCGCAACTGCAGCAAGCGCTCTGCCGTCATGGAGAAGTGCTGATCCTGCATCCCCTTGAGCATGTCCTTGTTGAAGAAACCCATCTCGGCAGGGGCGATAAAGTCTTTGTGCGCACCTACCTCCTCGAGGATGGTTGCCAGATTCTCATCGGTGTGCTTGTCGATGGTAATCTGCTGGTTCATGTCAAAGACGGGCAGATAGTTGTCCACCATCAGGATAGGACGGATGTAGTTGTTCTTGACACCATGCTCCTGGCAGAATTCATCCCAGTATTCAGCTACATTGACACAGGCGTTGCCGAATGTGATGACTGAGAAGATATAGGGAGCCTTGAACGTCCCCTTGGATACGAATTCACGCACGATCTTCGGAATGGCGCCGGCATAATCCGGACAGACAAATGCGATTTCGTCCGCTTCGTAGACAAGGTCAGTCTTCTTGAGCTCCTGAGGAATGCTCAAAGGTGTATCCGAGAACTGGCGGGCGACAAACAGGGAGTTGCCGGTTGCAGTAAAGTAGAAAACGAGCCTTCTCTTTCCGCGCTGGCAATCCTTGATAATGGCTGAATGAGTAAGCGGGGCGATCCCAGCCATTGCAGCCGCGGCCAAGGAGAATCCCATCCATTTTAGTGCGTGTCGTCTGTCCATATAAGAAAATATTGATTACGTTGCAAATGTACGAGATTTTCTTCGCAGTATTATTTCCAAAATTTCGGATATTAGACACAAAAAATCGGATACGGATGGATCGCAAATGCGCCGCACTTCCCATGGGCGTGGGCGTAACCGTGGCAACTCCCGGAGCTGTGGATACCGGGGCTTATGCCTTGGTAAATTCAGCTCTCTATTTAGTTAAATGCTGTTTTTTCCATTCGGCGGGTGTCATACCTGTCTGCAAGCGGAAGCGCCGGAAGAAGGTTTTCTCGTTGTTGAAGCCGGATGCATCCCAAACCTCTACTGAAGACATTTCCGGGTGTTCCTGCATCAGTTTAAGTGCATATTCAACCCTGTACCTTGATATGAATTCCGGGAAGGAAATGCCCATCTGCCCGTTTATGCAGGCCGATATATAGGTGGCGTTTGTGCCAAGCTCCCGGGCGATATCCGTAATCTTCAGATCCTTGATGAGGAAGAGTTGTTTTTCCTCAACAAGGTCTGTTATGCGTGTCTGGAGGTCGTTATTCTCCTGCTTTGCAGGGTCCGAAACACCCTGCTCCGGCCGTTTCCCGCGGCGGAAGACGGCCCATCCTCCGGCTATGGCGGCAAGTAATAAGACGGGCAGTATCCACCACCAGAGGGAAGCATCCTTCACCGGCGCTACGGTATGGAAGAGCCACACTTCGGCGGTTGCTTCAAAGTTGTTGTCGTTCCGGACGCCGGACAATACGCCTCCAACCAGCACTATGCGTTCCCCGTCAAGCACCAGGGGAACGCTGTTGAAAAAGGACCCGCCGCCCGGTTTATCGGCCAGAAACATCTCCAGCGTGGCTTTCCCGCCTTCAAATATGGGATCGTAGCCAATCCTTGCGGCAACAAAGCGTCCGTTGCCGGAAAGTGCATACATCCAGGCACATCGGGATGCCCGGTCCACCTGCAGGCTGTGCATCCAGACAAGGGGATCGTCGTCCGGCAGGGTCATCGGCAGCGGGCGCTCCGTTTCCAGCAGGCTGAAGTGCCCGTCAGTAAGGCGGAGGATGCCTGCCTGACCGTCTTCCTGGCGGCTTGCCGGAAGAAGATACGCATATTCGCCTGTCCTGAGGTCATCGGAAGAGGTCGGACTGACGGGGTAGGGCAGTACGTCCCACTCATCCAGCAGCGGCTCCTCGAAAGGCTCGCCGTCCAGCTGATCCACCAAACCTGCCGCCCTTTCTCCGTAAGGCGCTTTGGTACTGAAGATCAATGCATTGTCAGAAGAAACAGGGAGTATGTACGGATAGGCCCGTTGCGTGGCCGGCCCCTTGACAAAAGAGAACCCTTCGCCGGGTCCGTACAGTTCGACAGCGTCATCGGCGTACCAATTGCCGGAGATGACGACCCTGCCGTCCTCCAAGACGCCTGCAGAAGCACCTGCACGTTTCCGGTCCATGATCCCCACGGCCTTGCAGGCGTGCGCCGCCGGGTCGTAAGTCTCGACTCCCCAACTCTGGCCTATGCCGAAGTTCTCCGCGCAGCCGCCGCCGAGCATCACGCCGCCGTCCGGAAGGAGGGTTGTGAAGCCGTAGTGGTGAGGGTATTTCATAGGGACCTGGTGCCAGGCGCCGTCCTTAAGATAACAAATGGTGGGTTCCAGCACAAAGCCGTCGGTGATGCCGCCAAGGACCGTCAGTTCGTCTCCCAGGAGCATCGTGTGCTGCCCGCCACGGGGCTTTGGAAGGTCCGGCAGCCGCTCTACGGTCATCTTGTAAAGCGGCACGCCGTCCACCTCTCCAAGTTGACGGGGCGCTACAGGAAAGGTAGAGCATGCTGCGGCCAAAAGGATGGCGGCAAAGAGTATTAAGGATCTTTTATTCACTAATAATCCCCTGCTTCAAATATAGCATTTTTTAGGGATACTATAATAAAAGGGTAAGACTGTCAATCTAAATTATAATCCGGTCGGTCTATATACCTGTGATATCCACAGCCGGGTTCCGCAGAATAATATAGTCCGTAGTCGTTGCTCTTGTAGTAGATGTAATGCTTATTGTCATCGCTTCCTCTTGAACAGGCGTAATGCCATCCGCTTTCTCCACCGAAGGCCTGCTTTATCTCTTCGGAATTGGTTAAGTGATACCACAACCAGTCATATTCGTACAGTTCATCGTACAGCAAGTGAGTGAAATTGCCTGCATTTCTGGTGTCATCAATAACTGCCGGCACTAGTGCCTTTAGTTTATTGTTGTATTTTAATTGAATACTTTTTAGTGGCGGGAGTCCGGAAAAACTAATATCTGCGAGTTGCTTGTTGTACTCAATGAACAAGCCTTTTAATGCCGGAAGGTTTGAAAGAACTACGGATTGGGCGTCCGTATTCTCTATATAAATGCTTTCTAGTTTTTGGTGATTTGACAATGATATGCTTCCCGTAGATGAATTCTTGACTTCCAAAGAAGTGAGTACCGCATTACCCAAGTTGGATAGGGATGTTGACAGGGATGTCGTAACGCCCTCCAACTCCAACGAAAAGCCTCCCTTCGCAGACTCCGACCCTGATTCGGAAACATCAATCTCCAATGATGGCCGTGAACTATCTTCACAATACAAATGAACGAGCTCTAAGTAAGGGCAATTATTAGCAATAATCTTTGTGGCGCAAACTTCTTTTCCGTCATCTGGATATGTTGCATACAAGTACGGCATATAACTCTCGCTTATGTCCAGGATCTCGGTTGTATGAGGTGGATTGAAGCCAATTTTTCGCTTGCTTCTGTATACATATTTTTTTGTTGTAATAGCCCAATAATACGACGTTGTGGGACTGACGACTGCTGAAAGACCATCAAAGCAATTGTCCTCTATTTCTATAGAGTCAAAGTTCCTTTCAATTGCTTTTCCGTCCTCTCTGGTTCCGAATACAATTTCCCAATGGAACTTTTCCGGATCAAGAGATTGGGAATGGTTTGCCACGTGAATATTATTGGATACTCCCCATTTATTGGGGATGGTGATAGTTCTGCCGGCATTGTTCATAAAGCATAAAGGAACATCATCTGTCCAATTGCATTCGTCGGAGGAAATGCTGCCTCGAAGGTCTTTCAAAATCCCTCTGAGGGCCCTCTCTTCTTCAATGGGCGCGAAATAAAGATTG
>Ga0310691_10004194_pt1 | contig 16448 bp, 16 predicted proteins | sample 176DNAGHGlowgp2_FD_203887 | JGI IMG/M metagenome (GOLD analysis project Ga0310691, IMG submission 203887) | Sheep rumen microbial communities from Palmerston North, Manawatu-Wanganui, New Zealand - 1766 DNA GHGlow gp2 (v2) (version 2) | ecosystem: Host-associated > Mammals > Digestive system >...
ATCGTCTTCAGATTATCTTCTGCCATATCTATTTGTCGTCCTTAATTTCCTGATTTGAAGAATGTCCCAGCACAATCCACTTGCCGCCCATCTGAGGCTTGGCACATCCGCAGGGGCTGGAGTGTAGTGCATTCTTATAGTTGCATTTCCACGCCAGACGTACGCCGACGGGCTTCTGCGCCATGGCATAGTTACGCACCTTGGCAGCAGTGGGGCTGGCAGGTATGCTCATCTTGTCGAGCAGGGCCGAGAGCTGTTCCAGCTTCTGCATCTTCTCCTTGTCGAGCTTCTCCTTCGACAGCCGGTGGAAGCGGGGCTCGGGGATGTCCGGCTCCGGCACGCCCTGGTCTTGGGCCAAGAGCCGCAGCACACGCTCGCGCAGCTGGAGGCTGCGCTCGTCGTTCTGGACGTCGCTGTCGCTGTCATAGGGCAGCTGCATCTGCAGCTCGTTGTATTCGCGGGCCAGATGCACCAGCTCCAAGTATTGCGGATTCTCACGCAGCTGGCTGAGCATCTGCCTGGCCTCGTCGGTCAGCGGCTGCCCGCACTGCTTGCAGAAAGCGAAGTCGTTGAGTGTGTGGCACGTAGGGCATACGATGCCTCCACGCGGCGACCCGCACTCCGGGCAATAGGGGTCGTTTTCGTTGAAACGGGCTCCGCAGAACGAGCAGATGTCGGGGCGCACATAGTGGTGGCACACCTCGCAGAAGTCGGCCTCGGGGTCGAGCTCGCTGCCACAGTTCGGACAGGTGCCCATGTGGAGCAGCTCGCCGCAGGAGGAGCAATAGCGGGCCTCAGGTTCATTAATCGTGCCGCACTTGGGACACGCCACGCCGCCGGCCATGTTGGCCGCCGACAGCATCTGGGCTGCCTGCAGGTCGTCCTTCTGGACTTCCACCGGCCCCATCTCACGCATCCGTTCCGCTGGTCTTTGGGTTATTTCGTCAGTCATAAAGGTATAATTGTCAATTTAGCTAAATGATGTGCAAAGTTACAAATTATTCTTGACTATGACAAATATCTTTCTAAAAATTTTTCCCATATCAATATTTTTTCTTACATTTGCAAGGTAATTAGCGAAAAACGGCATGACAGAACAGATTAATTTTACTCCTCAAGAACGGGAATCAGCCATCAGACTATATGCTGAACTGAAAGAGAAAGTAGCCTCCACGCTGCAGGATGGCGACGAGCAACACATACGTCGGCTACTGATGAGTGCCATCGAAGAAGGCCACGTCCGCCGCGACTTCTTCGGCCTGAACCCCATCGTCAGCAGCCTGCAGACAGCCATCCTTGCCGCCGACGAGATTGGCCTGCGCCGCGATGCCGTGCTGGCCATCCTCCTCCATCCCTGCGTGGCGGCCGGCATGCTCTCCATCGAAGAGGCAGGCAGCCGCTTCGGCATTTCCGTGGGCCGAATCCTCCACGGGCTGAGCCGCATCCAAGAACTCTACGAGAAAAGCCCGGTGGTGGAGAACGAGCGCGCCAGCCTGGCAGGCCAGCAGGGCGAGAACTTCCGCAACCTGCTGCTCACCTTTGCCGAAGACATGCGCGTCATCCTCATCATGGTGGCCGACCGCGTGAACCTCATGCGCCAAATCCGCGACTCGCAGAACGCGGAGGCCAAGCGCGAGGTGAGCCAGGAGGCCGCCTACCTCTACGCGCCCCTGGCCCACAAGCTGGGCCTCTACAAGCTGAAGAGCGAGCTGGAAGACCTCTCGCTGAAATACCTTGAGCCAGACGCCTACTACCACATCAAGGAGAAGCTCAACGCCACAAAGGCCGCCCGCGATGCATACATCAAGCAGTTCATCGGCCCCGTCGAGGCAAAGCTGAAAGCCGCCGGGCTGACATTCCACATGAAAGGACGCACCAAGTCCATCCATTCCATCTGGCAAAAGATGAAGAAGCAGAAATGCGCCTTCGAGGGCGTCTACGACCTCTTTGCCATCCGCATCATCATCGACTGCCCGCAGGAGGAGGAGAAGCAGCAGTGCTGGAAGACATTCGCCATCATCACCGACATGTACACCTCCAACCCGAAGCGCATGCGCGACTGGCTGTCGGTGCCGAAGTCCAACGGCTACGAGAGCCTTCACATCACCGTGCTGGGCCCCGAGCAGAAATGGGTGGAGGTGCAGATACGCACCGAGCGGATGGACGAGGTGGCCGAGCGCGGCGTGGCTGCCCACTGGCGCTACAAGGGTGTCAGGGCCGACACCGGGGGCATGGACGAGTGGCTCAAGAGCATCAGGCAGATGCTCGAAGACACCGACAACGACCTCGACGCCATGGACCAGTTCAAGATGGACCTCAAAGACGAGGAGATCTATGTCTTCACACCGCGCGGCGACCTGCTGAAGTTCCCCAACGGTGCCACCGTGCTCGACATGGCCTACCACATCCACTCAAAGGTGGGCAGCCAGTGCACCGGCGCACGCATCAACGGCAAGATAGTGCCTTTCCGCCACGAGCTGCACTCAGGCGACCAGGTGGAGATACTCACCTCAACCACCCAGCGGCCAAAGCAGGAATGGCTGAACATCGTCAAGACCTCAAGGGCCAAGTCGAAGATTCGCCTTGCCATCAAGGAGACCCAACAGAAAGAGGCCCTGCTGGTTAAAGAAATGCTTGAACGAAAATTCCGCAACAGGAAGATTGATTTGGAGGAAAGCATCATGATGCGCGCCATGAAGAAGTTAGGCTACAAAGAAGCCAGCGACTTCTATCGCCAGCTGGCCGACGGCTCGCTCGACATCTCCGACGTCATCGACAAATACGTGGAGCTTCAGCAAGGAGAGAAAGCCCCCACCGGCGACAACCAGGCCCGCTCGGCCGAGGAGTTCGTGCTCGAAGACCACCTGCCAGCCAGCATGCCCCAGAGCGACGACGTGCTCGTCATTGGCAAAGACCTGAAAGGCGTCGACTACCAGCTGGCCCACTGCTGCAACCCCATCTACGGCGACCAAGTCTTTGGCTTCGTCACCGTCAGCGGAGGCATCAAGATACACCGCTGCGACTGCCCCAACGCCCCAGAGCTCCGGCGGCGCTTCGGCTACCGAATCGTCAAGGCCCGATGGAGCGGGAAGGGAGCCTCGCAATACCAAATCACGCTGCGCGTCATCGGCAACGACGATCTCGGCATCGTCAACAACCTCACCAGCATCATCTCGAAAGACGAGAAGCTGGTGCTGCGCAGCATCAACATCGACTCCCACGACGGCCTCTTCCGTGGCAACCTGACGGTCATGATGGGCGACACCACGCGCCTGGAAGCCCTCATGAAGAAACTACGCACGGTGAAGGGCGTGAAGCAAGTGGAACGCATCTGAACAATGATTAGCAAAAACGACATCAAACGAGTAAGGCAGCTGGAACAGAAGAAGTACCGGCTGCGCCAGAATGCCTTCGTGGCAGAAGGGCCGAAGGTCGTCGGCGACCTGCTGGCCGCCGGCTTCCAGCCTCTGCGCATCTTTGCCTCGGCCGAGTGGGCGGCAACCCGCACCGGCACGGCCACCATCGACGAGGTTACAGCCGACGAGCTGCACAAGCTCAGCTTCCTGCAGCACCCCCAGCAGGTGCTGGCCGTGTTTCAAATACCTGCACGCACGCTTGCCCCCACCCAAGAAGGCAGCAAGCTGACTATAGCCCTCGACGGAGTGCAAGACCCTGGCAACCTGGGCACCATCATCCGCATAGCCGACTGGTTTGGCATAGCCTCCATCGTCTGCTCCACCGACACCGCCGATGCCTGGAGCCCGAAAGTGGTACAGGCCACCATGGGCAGCATTGCACGTGTCAACGTAGCCTACACAGACCTGAAGGAATACTTGAGCCGCTCCGACCTACCCATCTGTGGCACACTGCTTGACGGCGACAACATCTACACCCAGCAGCTACCCCAGAGAGCCATCATCGTCATGGGCAACGAGGGCAACGGCATCAGCCCCGAAGTGCGGCGGCTGGTCAGCAGGAAACTGCTCATACCCCCATTCCAGCCAGGAGCCGAGAGCCTGAACGTGGCTGTTGCCACGGCCATCGCATGCTCAGAGTTCAGCCGACGCCGCTTCAGTCAGCCAATGTAACATTGCCATCACAACACCGTCTGGAGGCACGAGAGTGCCAACTATCGGTAGCTGTTCGACAAAAAAAGGCAAAACATTTTGGCTGTTTCAGAAAGATTTGCTACCTTTGCGGCCAATTAGCAAAAAACAACCCAAAAATTCATAAAAAACTATGGCAAAGATGAAAGGTGCCATCGTCATCGACACCGCCCGCTGTAAGGGATGCGTGCTCTGCGTGGAAGCATGTCCGCAGCACGTCATCGCCTTGGCTGGCAAGGTCAATGTGCATGGCTATCCCTATGTTGAAGCCGTCAAGGAGGAAGCATGCATAGGCTGTGCTTCCTGCGGCATTGTCTGCCCCGACGGATGTATCACCGTATATCGCAAAAAAGTTGAACAGTGATGGAACAGAAAGAAGAAGTTGTATTAATGAAAGGCAACGAGGCTATAGCCCACGCTGCCATCCGTTGCGGTGTTGACGGCTATTTCGGCTATCCCATAACCCCGCAGAGCGAAGTTATTGAAACACTGGCTGAGCTGAAGCCCTGGGAAACCACCGGCATGCAAGTGGTGCAGGCCGAGAGCGAGCTGGCAAGTATATATATGGTCTATGGAGCCGCCGGAGCCGGCAAGCGAGCCATGACGTCGTCGTCAAGCCCCGGCGTGGCACTCATGCAGGAAGGCATCACCTACCTGGCAGGAGCCGAGCTGCCCGCACTCATCGTGAACGTGCAGCGCGGAGGCCCCGGACTGGGCACCATCCAGCCCTCGCAGGGCGACTACTTCCAAGCCACACGCGGCGGCGGCAACGGCGACTACCAGGTCATCGTGCTGGCACCTGCCTCCGTGCAGGAGATGGCCGACTTCGTCGACCTGGCCTTCAACCTGGCCTTCAAATACCGCAATCCGGCCATGATTCTCAGCGACGGCGTGATAGGCCAGATGATGGAGAAAGTGGTGCTGCCACCCTTCAAGCGCCGCCGCACCGACGAGGAAGTAATAGCCCAGTGCCCCTGGGCATCAACGGGCAAGACAAAGAACCGCCAGCGCAACGTCATCACCTCACTGGAGCTCAAGCCCGAAGTCATGGAGCAGAAAAACCTCGCACTGCAGGCAAAATACGCCGAGATACGCGAAAAAGAGGTGCGCTACGAGCAGCAGCACTGCGACGATGCCGAATACCTCATCGTAGCTTTCGGCTCTGCCGCACGCATAGCCGAGAAGAGCGTCGAACTGGCCCGTGCCGAAGGCATCAAGGTGGGCCTCTTCCGCCCCATCACCCTTTGGCCATTCCCCACCAAGCAGATTGCCCAGCAGGCGCAAGGAAAGAAGGGCGTGCTGGTGGCCGAAATCAATGCCGGCCAGATGGTGCAGGACGTGCGCCTGGCCATCAACGGCGCAGTGCCCGTTGAGCAGTTCGGCCGGCTGGGAGGCATCGTGCCCGACCCGGAAGAGATTGTGGATGCACTGAAGAAAAAATTAATGTAAGAGAGTGAGACTATGGAAGCAAAAGATATTATTTCGCCAGAGAATTTGGTCTATAAGAAGCCAACGCTTCTGAACGATAATAACATGCACTACTGTCCGGGCTGCTCCCACGGCGTGGTTCACAAACTCATTGCCGAGGTCATCGAGGAGATGGGCATGGAAGAGAAGGCCGTAGGCGTAAGCCCCGTGGGCTGTGCCGTCTTCGCCTACAACTATATCGACATCGACTGGCAGGAGGCTGCCCACGGACGCGCTCCTGCACTGGCCACGGGCATCAAGCGCTGCTGGCCCGACCGCCTGGTATTCACCTACCAGGGCGACGGCGACCTGGCCTGCATCGGCACCTGCGAGACCATCCACGCCCTGAACCGAGGTGAGAACATCGTCATCATCTTCGTCAACAATGCCATCTACGGCATGACAGGCGGACAGATGGCACCCACCACCCTGCTCGGGCAGAAGACATCGACCTGCCCCTACGGGCGCGACCCCAAGATTCACGGCTACCCACTGAAAATGGCCGACATTGCCGCAGGACTCGAAGGCACCTGCTACGTCACCCGACAGTCGGTAGAGTCGGTGGCAAGCATACTCAAGGCCAAGAAAGCCCTGAAGAAAGCCTTCCAAGCATCGATGGACGGCAAGGGCAGCTCGCTTGTAGAGTTTGTGTCGACATGCAACAGCGGATGGAAGCTCTCACCATCGAAAGCCAACCAGTGGATGAAGGAGAACATGTTCCCCTTCTACCCCAAGGGCGACCTCAAGGATACGACAGATAAATAATTAAACACTACGAATTAAACGAATTGGCTACGCAGAAACAATTCGTATCAGTCGTGAAATCCGTAGTCGAAAGAAAAGAAAAGTTATGAAGAAAGAAATAATCATATCAGGTTTTGGTGGCCAGGGCGTGCTCTCCATGGGAAAAATTCTGGCCTACAGCGGCTTGATGGAAGACAAGGAAGTGACGTGGATGCCGGCCTACGGCCCAGAGCAGCGCGGCGGCACGGCCAATGTCACCGTCATCGTCAGCGACGAGCGCATCTCCTCCCCCATCCTCTCAAAATACGACATCGCCATCGTGCTCAACCAACCCTCCTTGGAGAAGTTCGAGCCGAAGCTGAAGCCCGGAGGCATACTCATCTACGACAGCTACGGCATCATCAACCCGCCCACACGCAGCGACATCGAAGTCTACAAAATCGACGCCATGGACAAGGCCGCCGAAATGAAGAACGGCAAAATCTTCAATATGATTGTCCTCGGCGGACTGCTGAAGGTGAGTCCCGTGGTTGGTACAGGCGGCGTGGAGAAAGCTCTGAAGAAGACGCTGCCCGAGCGCCACCACGACCTCATACCACTCAACATGAAAGCCATTGAGGAAGGGGGCAAGATCATCGAGAAGATGCAATAAGCAAACTAACTCCCACAACAGATCAAACGGATTACGGCTCACGCTGACCATCAGCACGAGCGTAATCCGTTTAATCGTTACAACCATGTGTCCTGCCCTATCTGCACCTGCTTGCACCTCTTGCACCTACTGCTGATTATCAAGCAGTTATCTTGCACCAGAATTGCACCGCAACTTGCACCATGGTTGCACCGTGGCTTGCACCTCATGGCGGGCAGGTGCAACCAAAGAGGGAACCGACTGAAGGAGAAGGAACTGAATCTTCATGCAACGAGGCCGAATAATTATGCAAGAACAAGGAGCAAAAGCCCCACCGTAAAGAAAAATTACCTGAAGTGCCAGTTTTTTTCAAAAAGGCGTGCGTTTTTTTTCAAAAAGCGTTAGTTTTTTATCAAATACTGGCACTTGCTTCAACTGCATATTATTCTCATAATTTGCCGATGACAGCAAGCAGCGGTGCAGGTTGCAGTGCAAGGCAAATACCTGACAATCAGCAGTAGGTGCAAGTAGTGCAGACTGCTGCACTGACAAGTCAGAGAAATAAAAAAATGCGATTTTATGTTTGTATTTCCCTCAATTTACACAATCTTTGCACTTTTCACTCTCAGTATTGTCGGTTATACTGCACTCTGCGCTCCAAGTGATGGGGGGATGCCCATCCTAAAAAGAGGCACGGCTTTTGCTTTGCTGACCTTCGTCAGCAAAGCAAAAGAGCAGGGATTTCGGAGCTGAGGAGGGCATTGTGAAGCGGCACCGGGCAGCTTTCTGCGTCAAATTAGGTTAATTGTTTGGAGATATGGGGGAAAAAAGTTAACTTTGCAGGGTAAAAACCTAATAACCCCAACAACAATGACAGCAAAACAAACTATTGAGGCTGGAAAAGCCATTTTAGGAATCGAATTTGGTTCCACCCGTATCAAGGCCGTTCTTATCGACCAGGACAACAAACCCATTGCCCAAGGCTCGCACGAGTGGGAGAACCAGCTCGTCGACGGTCTGTGGACCTACTCTACCGAGGCCATCTGGTACGGTCTGCAGGACTGCTACGCTGAGCTTCGCAAGGACGTTCAGAAGCAATACGACTGCGAGATTGAAGCCCTTGCCGCCATCGGCTTCTCGGCCATGATGCACGGCTACATGGCCTTCAACAAGGAGCAGCAGATTCTGGTGCCCTTCCGCACCTGGCGCAATACGAACACTGGCAAGGCTGCCGCCGAGCTTTCGAAGCTCTTCAACTACAACATCCCCCTGCGCTGGAGCATCAGCCACCTCTACGAGGCCATTCTCGACAACGAGGAGCACGTCAGCGACATCAAGTACCTCACGACGCTGGCCGGCTACGTCCACTGGCAGGTGACGGGCCAGTTCGTCTTAGGTGTGGGCGATGCCTCGGGCATGATTCCCGTCGACCCCGCCACGAAGACCTACGACGCCGAGATGGTGAAGAAGTTCGACGCGCTCATCGCCCCCAAGGGCTTCTCATGGAAGCTGCTCGACATTCTGCCCAAGAGCCTGAACGCCGGCGAGCAGGCCGGTTTCCTCACCCCTGAAGGTGCCAAGAAGCTCGACGTGAGCGGACACCTGAAGGCCGGCATTCCCGTCTGCCCGCCCGAAGGCGACGCCGGCACCGGCATGGTGGCCACTAACGCCGTGAAGCAGCGCACGGGCAACGTCTCTGCCGGCACGTCGTCGTTCTCGATGATTGTTCTGGAGAAGCCGCTGTCGAAGCCCTACGAGCCCATCGACCTCGTCACCACCCCCGACGGCAGCCTCGTGGCCATGGTTCACTGCAACAACTGCACCAGCGACATCAACGCCTGGGTGGGCCTGTTCAAGGAGTACCAGCAACTGCTCGGCGTGCCCGTCGACATGAACGAGCTTTACGGCAAGCTGTTCAACAAGGCTTTGGAGGGCGATGCCGACTGCGGCGGCCTGATGGCCTACAACTACGTCAGCGGCGAGCCTGTCACCGGTCTGCAGGAAGGCCGTCCGATGTTCATCCGCTCAGCCAGCGACAAGTTCAACCTGGCCAACTTCATGCGTGCCCACCTCTACGGAGCCATCGGTGTGCTGAAGATTGGCAACGACATCCTGCTGAAAGAGGAGCAGGTGAAGGTAGACCGCATCACTGGCCATGGCGGCTACTTCAAGACCGCCGGCGTGGGCCAGCGCATGCTTGCCGCCGCCCTGAACTCGCCCATCTCGGTCATGGAGACCGCTGGCGAAGGCGGTGCCTGGGGCATTGCCCTGCTGGCAGGCTTCTTGGTGAACAACCCCAACAAGCTCTCGCTGGCCGACTATCTCGAAGAAGTGGTCTTCGCAGGCAACAAGGGCGTGAGCATCGCCCCGACAGCCGACGATGTGGCAGGCTTTGAGAAATACATTGAGAACTACAAGCGCTGCCTGCCTGTAGAGCAGTGCGCCGTCGACAACAAACGCTAAACGCTCCCCAAAACCAGACAAAGCACTATGAAGCTATCAGAGAAAGATTTGCAGCAGATTGCCCAGCGTGGCATCAGCGAGCAGCAGGTAGAGACCCAGCTCCATGAGTTTGAGACGGGCTTCCCCTTCCTGCGCTTAGAAGCAGCTGCCGCCGTGGGGCGTGGCATCATTGCCCCATCGGAGGAGGAACGCCAGCAGTATGTGGCTGCCTGGCAGGCATATAAGGCGCAAGGCAAGCGCGTGGTGAAGTTCGTGCCCGCCTCGGGTGCAGCCAGCCGCATGTTCAAGAACATGTTCGCCTTTGTGGAGGCCGACTACGACGTGCCCACCACCGACTTCGAGAAGAAATACTTTGCCGACATTGAGAAGTTCGCCTTCTACGATGCCCTCGACGCCGTCTGCCAGAAGAACCTGGGCAAGGGCATCAAGGCCCTCATTGCTGAGGGGCAATACAAGGCCGTGGCCGCTCAGATGCTGAAGCCCGAGGGTCTGAACTACGGCCAGCTGCCCAAGGGCATGCTGCTGTTCCACAAGTATGCCGAGGGTGCCCGCACGCCCATGGAGGAGCACCTCGTAGAGGCTGCCCTCTACGCTGCCTCCGAGGGCGAGGCCCACGTCCACTTCACCGTCTCGCACGAGCATATTGATTTCTTCCGCCAGAAAGTGGCCGAGAAAGCCGACGGCTTCGCACAGAAGTACGGCGTGAGGTACGACATCAGCTTCTCCGAGCAGAAGCCATCGACCGACACCATTGCCGCCAACCCCGACAACACCCCGTTCCGTGAGGCCGACGGCAGCCTGCTCTTCCGCCCCGGCGGACACGGAGCCCTCATTGAGAACCTGAACGAGATCAGCGCCGACGTCATCTTCATCAAGAACATCGACAACGTCGTGCCCGACCGTCTGAAGGCCGAGACCGTGGAGTGGAAGCAGGTCATAGCCGGCGTGCTCGTCACCCTGCAGCAGCAGGCTTTCGGCTACCTGCGCCTGCTCGACCAGGGAGCCAGCGAGGAGCAGCTAGCAGAGATAGCACAGTTTGTAGAGAAATGTCTCTGCTGCGACCCGAAGGGCAACCGCGTCGATGCCGACTACCTGCGCCGCAAGCTCAACCGCCCCATGCGCGTCTGTGGCGTGGTGAAGAACGTGGGTGAGCCTGGCGGAGGCCCCTTCCTCACCTACAACCAGGACGGCACCGTGAGCCTGCAGATACTGGAGAGCTCGCAGATTGACACCAACAACGAGGAGTACATGAAGATGTTCACCCAGGGCACCCACTTCAACCCCGTCGACCTGGTGTGCGCCGTCAAGGACTACAAGGGCCAGCCGTTCAACCTGCCCGACTTTGTAGACAAGAGCACAGGCTTCATCTCCTCTAAGTCGAAGAGCGGCAAGGAGCTGAAAGCACTCGAGCTGCCCGGCCTGTGGAACGGAGCCATGAGCGACTGGTCGACGGTCTTCGTCGAAGTGCCCCTCGGCACGTTCAACCCCGTGAAGACGGTCAACGACCTCCTGCGTGAACAGCATCAGTAAAACAGAAGAGGGAGCCATCTGGCTCCCTTTTCTCTCTGCAAAACGCTCCCCTCGGTCTCAGGGCGTCTTCCTATTTCAATTTCTTCCCCTTGTAGAAGACATTAAAAAGATCCTCGCCATACCCGTTGCCCGTATATTTGAACGACGAGGCCATGGCACCTTCCACCTTGCTCCCCCGGTAGAAAACGCTGAAGGAATCCTTGGCGTAGCCACCTTCCAATATCACAAAATTAGCTGCCATGCAGCCTTTTAGCTTATCGCCGAAATAGTAGACGTTGAAGGCATCCTTGGCATAGCCGCCGCCCAGTTCCACAAAAGAGGAGGCCATGGCGTCAATCTTCTTGTCGCCGTAGTAGACGTTAAACGTGGTCTTGTAATAACCTCTGGGCTCAGGGCCAGGCTCGTCAGCCTCATCATGCCTACGGTGCCGCCAGGTGGAACGCTCTTTCAAGCGGAACGTCGACGGGTCGACATTCTCAAGCACATGGCCATTCATATACACGTTCGTACGGTCTTTCGCATAGCCGCAGCCCAAGTCAACAAAGCTCCGGGCATCGGCGTGCATCAAGACCTCATCGCCGAAATACACCCGGCCACGCTCTATTTCATACCGCTGGGCGTGGCTCATCAACGACCATCCCATCATTGTCACCACCATAAGTGACTTGAACAAAAAAGCTGTCTGTTTCATCGTCGTAAAGATTTTAGTGTTACTTTTTATGCTGCAAAGATAACACTTTCTCCTTGAACAGAAAAAAGGAAATCCCTATTCCTTGGTGGGGGATTTCCTATTTACAAATGGCGATTTCCCGCCGACTATTCAGCATATTTCTGCAGCGCGTTCTCCACGGCGTCGTGCATCTCCGGGTCGTACTGGCCGATGAAGAAATAATAGGCCAAGGCCAGGATAACCAGCAGCACTACGATGACGATGCTGCGCATGAGGCAGGTGATGACATGCTTCAAAACAAGCGCGGCAATGACGATGGCCACGAGTGCGAAGACGTAGAAGCCGGTATTGCTCATCGGAACAGCTGTTTGAAAGACGTGGGCAGCGGGGTCTCGAACTCCATGGGCTCGCCCGTGACGGGATGGGTGAAGCAGAGCAGCCAGGCATGCAGGCAGAGGCGGTGGACGGGGTCGTCGCCATTGCCATACTTCGTGTCGCCACAGACGGGATGGCCCATGTCGGCGGCATGCACGCGAATCTGGTTCTTCCGCCCCGTTTCCAAGCGGAACTCCACCAGCGAGTGGTCGGTGGTGCGCGCCAGCACGTGGTAGTGGGTGATGGCCAGTTTGCCGCCATTGTCGGTGGCCGACGAATAGGTGACGTAGGCGTGGTTGTCTTTCAGCCAATTCTGAATGGTGCCCTCGTCGCTCTCCATCTCGCCGCTGACAACGGCCACGTAGCGGCGGTCGTAGACCATCTGGTGCCAAGAGTGCTCCATGAGCTGCTCGGTGTCGATGTCTTTGGCGTAGACCATCAGGCCGCTGGTGTCGCGGTCGAGGCGGTGGACGACGTGGGCCGTGCATTTCTGGCGCGACTTCCTGAAATAGTCGTCGAGCACGCTCTTCACATTCAACGACGAGTGGCCGGCAGCCATGGAGAGGATGCCAATGTTCTTCTCGACGACAATGAGCCAGCGGTCTTCGTAGACAATCTTCACGTACCGGCTCTTGAACGACTGCTGGTTGCGCTTGCTCTTGCTGACGGCTACTTTCATGCCCGGCTGCAAGAGAAAGTCGAACTGGGTGACGGTCTTGCCGTCAACCTTTATGCCCCTACCCTGCAGCGTGGCTTTCACCTTCGAGCGGCTCCCGCCGACATTCTTCAGCAGCCACTCCAACAGCGGAGCCGCCTCAGCAACGGTGAGATGGTCGTAGTCGCCCTCTCGCCCATATCCTGTGTTCATTCTCATAGCTAAACCTTGTTCAAAGCGTCTGCTGCCGACAGCTCAGATGCCAAATGGATTCATGTTAGAATAGGCCTGCTTCACCTTGTGCTCGATGCCCTCGGCAGAATACTCGCCGCTGACACCGGCCATCTCCTGGGGGTTCAGCTCGAGCACCATCTTCATGTCGGCCTCGGCGCCTTCCTTGTCGCCGGCTTCGAGGCGCAGGCGTCCGCGCTCGCGGAAAGCCTCAATGCGGAACGGGTTCAGGTCGATGACCTTGCCATAGAGGCTGACGGCCTCGTCAGGATGCTGCAGTGCCGTCTGCAGGCGGGCGTTGAGCATGAGCACATCCTCATTGTCGGCAGCGTGGGCCATGAGCCACTCCATGTCTTGCTGCACGCTGCCCATGTCGCGCAGGCGGAAGAGCACCTGCGCCCGGAGCAGGCGCGACTCTACGAGGTCGGGCCGGAGCGAGATGGAGGCCGTCAGCCGGGCCACGGCCTGCACGTATGCCTTACGGCCAATCTCGGCCTTGGCATAGAGAAGGTGGAGCATCGGCTCGTTGGGCAGCTGCTTCAGGGCCTGCTCGCTAATCTCGGCCATCAGGTCGTAGTCCTCCATCATAAAGGCCACGCTGGCGGCCTGCACTTTCACGTCGACCACGGTGGGCAGCAGGCGCATCATGAGCTGCAGCTGCTGCATGGCCTCGTCGAGGCGCCCCGTCTGGATGAGAGCCCGCGACAGGTAGTCGCGCACCTCAGGGTCTTCCTTCGTCTCGAGTGCTTTCTCGAAACATTTCACGGCATAGTCGAACTGGCCAATGCGCATGGCTTTCACGCCGTCATACTTCAAAAGGTCGAAGTTGCGCGCCGCGGCCTTCTTCTTCTCTTCCTCAGGGTCGGTTTCACCCCCGAAAAACGATTTCCAAAATCCCATGTTGCTTAAATTTGCGTGCAAAGGTACACAAAAATACGCTGAAATTTGCAGTTTCGCGCAAAAAAGTGTAATTTTGCAACGTTTTATACTCTACACATACCTAATTATTATGACTATACTAAAAACAATGCTGCTCTTCGGCCTCGGCGGCCAGGAAATACTCCTCATCGCCCTCGTGGTGCTGCTGCTCTTCGGCGGGGCAAAGATTCCGGAGCTGATGAAAGGGCTGGGCAAAGGAGTGAAAAGCTTCAAGGACGGCATGAAGGAGATTGACAGCGAAGTGAAAGCCACCGACGAGCCCCAGAAGGAAAAATGAGCGAACAGAAGGCCACTTTCTGGGAGCACCTCGACGTGCTCCGATGGACCATCATCCGTTCACTCGTGGTGGTAGTGGCGTTTGCTTTAGTGGCTTTCTTCCTGAAAGAATGGCTCTTCGCCATGGTGCTGGCCCCGCGAAGCAGCGACTTCATCACCTTCCGACTCATGGGCACGGAGCCGTTCAGTATCAGCTTGATGAACACTGGGCTCACCGAGCAGTTCATGACCCACATCCGCACGGCTGCCTACGTCGGGCTGCTCTTCGGCTCGCCCTACGTGCTATACCAGCTGTTCCGCTTCGTCTCGCCGGGCCTCTACCAGAACGAGCGGCGGGCAGCCTACTGGATAGTGGCATCGGCCTATCTCATGTTCATGGTGGGAACGCTCGTTTGCTATTTTATCATCTTCCCGCTGACGGTGAGGTTTCTCGGAACCTACCAGGTGAGCGCAGACGTGGCCAACATGCTCACGCTGCAGTCGTATATCGACACGCTGATTAGCATGTGCCTGGTCATTGGCGTAGTGTTTGAGTTGCCAGTGGTGTGCGCCATCTTGGGAAAGATGGGCCTGGTGAGCGGGAGCCTCATGCGCCACTACCGCCGTCACGCCATCGTGGTCATACTCGTCGTGGCAGCCATCATCACCCCCACGACCGACATCTTCACCCTGATGGTGGTCAGCCTGCCCATCTGGCTGCTCTATGAAGTGAGCATACTCATCGTTCCCCAAAAGAAACATCAATAATAACAACACATCAATATGTTAAGAAAGATCAGAATAATCCTGGCCACCCTTTTCTTCATAGGGCTGACATGGCTCTTTCTCGACTTCACGGGAACGGCTCATGCCTGGCTCTCGTGGATGGCAAAAACCCAGGCACTGGAAGCCATCCTGGCTCTAAACTTCATCGTCATCGCCTTCTTGGTGGGGCTGACCCTCGTCTTCGGCCGCATCTACTGCTCGGTCATCTGCCCGTTAGGCATCATGCAAGACATCTTCGGCTGGCTTGGGAAGAAAGCGAAGAAAAACCGCTACAGCTACTCGCCCGAGATGAAGTGGCTGCGCTACCTCATGCTGGCACTGATGGTCGTGGCCCTGGCGGCCGGCATTGGGAGCATCGTCCAGCTGCTGGCACCCTACAGTGCCTTCGGACGCATCATGACGCTCGTCTTCCAGCCCCTGTGGAAACTGGGCAACAACCTCTTGGCCGGCATTGCCGAGCGGGCCGACAGCTACGCCTTCTACTCGGTCGACGTGTGGCTGAAGTCGCTGCCCGTGCTTATCATTGCCGTGGCAACGCTGGTGGCACTGGCCGTGCTGGCTTGGCGCGGAGGACGCACCTACTGCAACACCGTCTGCCCCGTAGGCACTACGCTATCCTTTCTGGCACGCTTCTCGTGGCTGAAGGTGCAGTTCGACCACGACAAGTGCAAGTCATGCTCACTGTGCACGAAGAACTGCAAGGCATCGTGTATCGACTTCAAGACCCACACAGTAGACTACTCGCGCTGCGTGGTCTGCGGCGACTGCATCAGCAAGTGCAAATTCGACGCGCTGAAATATGCACCCGTCAAGATGACAAAGAAAAAGGCAGATACTCAGGTGGACAGCTCCAAGCGGTCGTTCTTGATGGCATCGGGCATGCTGGCCACGGCGGCATTGGCACAAGAGAAGCTGGTAGACGGTGGACTGGCTGCCATTCAGGCTAAGCAAAGCCCCAAGCGCATCACGCCGCTGACGCCTCCCGGCTCGCTATCGGCAAGCAACATGGCCACGCGCTGCACTGGATGTCAGCTCTGCGTCTCCGAATGTCCCAACGACGTGCTTCGTCCCAGCAACAGCCTGATGAGCCTGATGCAACCCACCATGCAATACGACCGCGGCTACTGCCGTCCGGAGTGCAACCGCTGCTCGCAGGTATGCCCAGCAGGAGCCATCAAGCCCATCGACGTGGAGGAGAAGTCGAGCATACAGATTGGCCATGCCATCGTCGTCACCAAAGATTGCATTTCAGCCCAGGGCACCGACGAATGTGGCAACTGTGCCCGCCACTGCCCCGCTGGAGCCATCACCATGGTTCCCTCCAACCCCGACGATGAGCTGTCGCCATCCGTTCCTGCCATCAACGAAGGTGCCTGCATAGGCTGCGGAGCCTGCGAATACGTCTGCCCCGTGCGCCCACTGTCGGCCATCCATGTAGAAGGTCATGAAGTACACAAACACATTTAAGCTATGAAACAGGAAATCAACAACATATCAAGGCGCTCGTTCCTAAAGATGTTAGGCGTTGGCAGCGCAGCCGCCGTGGCTGCCTGTACTGGCAAGAAGACTACCGAAGCCGCTCAAGAAGAGTACAAA
>Ga0310691_10004195_pt1 | contig 16440 bp, 11 predicted proteins | sample 176DNAGHGlowgp2_FD_203887 | JGI IMG/M metagenome (GOLD analysis project Ga0310691, IMG submission 203887) | Sheep rumen microbial communities from Palmerston North, Manawatu-Wanganui, New Zealand - 1766 DNA GHGlow gp2 (v2) (version 2) | ecosystem: Host-associated > Mammals > Digestive system >...
ACTCCAGAATCAGTTCGAAGTCCTCTACCGAGAAATCCGACAGACGGTCATCCTCAAAGTTCAGATAAAGCATACTGTCCCAGCCATGACCTTCGGCAAGTTTCTGCTGCATCTTCTGATAGAGCATGAAAGATTTACCTGCCCGACGAACACCAATGAACACGCGCCTCTCGAACTCGTCGGAAGGTAACTCACGGGGCATAACCTGATAATTCTCCACATCCTTCTGGTTGGATGCCAAAATCTGTTTTAATACCGTCTTGTTAATCATTTCTTCAAATTACCATTTTGAATTTCTGCCGCAAAATTACAAATTTTATTTTGAAAAACGATAATTCAATAAAAAAAAACACACATTATCGGCTATCTTTTTCGTGACATTGGGGATTTTCCCTAATACGATTTAGGAAAAGCCACCTTTCGGATTAGGTAAAATCCTTTTGAAAAAACGTAAAAAGTTCCGATCTTTGCACTGTGATTAAGAAACAAAATGTCAAACTCTAAAGTACAGGAGATAACGATATGAAGAAGACGATAGTGAGCACTAATCGGCTGATAATCCTGGCAATGATGATGGTCATGACATAATCCGGATTTTTCTCAATCCTCGGAACTGCCTTTATTTACAAAAGGTTTGCGATTTTATCCAAAGTTACAAAATATTTTCGAAATGGTTGTATTGGTACAATCTTTTTTAATGTTTTCGTCGATTCATCTCAAATCGAATCATCGGGACTGGTTTTGATTCCTGGGGATAATTGTTTACTTCTTCGCATTCTTGTTGATTCTGAATCGTGTGGAACGGATAGATTTGTTTCCGATGAAATGGGCAATTTTTATTGCTGGAAACATACAGAAACGTTTTTGGAACAAATATTTTTGGCAATAAACAACTATCATAGTATATTTGCACCAGAACAGGTTACCAACTATCCTGACTAGCAACGTGTCCTTGCCGACCATAACGACATTAACGAGTCGACCCGTGCCCAGCTCGACGCCATCAGCGAGGCATTGGCGGAGCTGCAGCCCAGGGAGCCAAAGCCACGGAGACGCATCGGATTCATACAAGAGGAGTGAATTATACAAAATATTTTGTGAAGAATAAAACGCCTACCGTTTCACTTTTCGGCAAAAAGAAACGGCTGAAATGATAGCACGTTTCCCCATTTCTGTACTTTTGCGTCTCGAAAAATAGACGAAAAGGTTATTCTTATATTTCACATGATGAAAATATCAATTAAAAGTAATAGTATCATGAATCACACACGTGTTTCTTTTTTTATGGTGATGCTCATGCTGCCACTGCTGGGTCATGCCCAGCAGGTGGCGTATGACTATGATGCCTCCGGCAACCGTATCAGCAGGTCTGCAGTTGTCAACTCACGGAGGGCGATGACATCTGACGGCATCCGGTTGTTTTCCGCCGCCCCCAATCCCGTATCAGACATCCTCCAGATTAAATATGAGGATGAAGCCGCTTTCTCGGGCAGTTACGAGTATTCCCTGCAGGGTATTTATGGTGACACCGCACTGTCAGGCGTGTCCAGTTCCCCACGGTGCAATATAGATGTCAGCGGCATTTCTCAGGGTGTCTATATCCTCCACATTATATATAGGGAGGAAGAGCAGAGTATTAAAATCATCAAGAAATAATCATACTATGAAGGGAAAGCACATATCAGGAATGCTCACTTTACTGCTGGCGTTCCAAGTTAATATTTACGGTCAGGACCGTCTGGACGGGACAGCTGCGGTAACCGCAACGGGAGGCGCATCCTACACAGTGCAGATACAGACACCAAAGGGCGTCGGCGACCTGAAGCCGTCCATCTCCTTGACTTACAGCAGCCAGTCGGGAAACGGAGTCGCAGGTTTCGGCTGTAGTATAACCGGCATCCCGGTCATCACCCGCGGGGTTAAGAACTATTTATACAATGAAACACCCAAGGGTATCAAGTACACCACGTCCGACGCCCTTTATATGGACGGCAAGCGGCTTATCAGGAAATCAGGAACAGAGGGGACTGACGGCTCCGTCTACTCCCCCGAGGGAGAGCCTTTTACCACCATAACCCTACACGGCACTTCCACCTCCACGGCAAGCTGGTTCGAGGTAGACACGAACGACGGCATGACCTATGAGTTCGGACGTGCCGCCGGGACACAGCAGACAACCACCGTATCCTCTTCGGAAGTGCCTTATGCCTGGTATATCAGCAAGGGTACCAACACGCTGGGGCAGACCATCACCTACCAGTACCAGACAGCGGACCGGTACCTGTATCCCCAGACCATCAGCTACGGCAGTGGCAACAGTGTCGCTTTTGAGTATGAGGCACGTACTGACAGCATCCATTTTGCCCTGAACGGACAGAAGGGATGCGTGGGAAGAAGGTTGAGGAGCATCACGAGCAAGACGGGGAACAGTGTCTACCGTACCTATGCGATGACCTATAACTCTACCGCTGACGCATCCACTACAAAATACTCCCGGCTGACCTATATCACCGAGACGGGGGAACTCAGCAGCGGTAGCAGGAGAATCACGCTAAACTGGAACTACCTTCCGTCCTTCTCCCCCATATCCTCGTCACCGGGAATCACGTTGCCTGAAGATAATATGTTTCATGGATTCGGTGAGCGTTATCTCCTTGCAGGAGACCTTAATGGTGACGGTGTCAGCGATCTTGTTCATATCTCTCCTGTCAAGGAATACAACTCACTCTATAATACCGACGACTACGATGCCCGCACCTATGTCCACGTCTTTCGCTCGTCGGTCACAAACGGAAATGTCACTTACTCCAATCCACTATTATATTCATTGGATCCGAACTATTCCTTTGACGACTGGTGCTTCCAGAGGAGCGTCACGAGTATGGCAGACCTCGACGGTGACGGAGTCAACGACCTGATCGCCCCAGGTGGCTACTCGTCTGGTGGATACTTCAGAAGCGACTTTGTCTTTGCCCTTGGGAAGAATATTAAAACGGGCAATACAGCTACTGACTACATCCTATTCCCATACTCAGTCGCAAGGGAAATGCCGCTTTATAGTGTCACAGACCTGGACAATGACGGTAAAAACGACATTATCGTTATTGAGAAACAGCACACCAATGGTAAATATCAGTGCTATCTGGGCAATCTCAACAACATGTACAATATCCCTCACATCAGCTTAACCCTTACCGGCAAACCCCGCAAGCTCTTCACCGGTGACTACAACGGGGACGGAATGGTCGACATGCTCATCATCTGCGATGACGGATACCGGATTTTCTACGGGAAGGGTGGTGGTGTCTCAGCCAACAGTTTTACGGACAGCAGCACTCTTGTCAGCTTGTCGGATGTCCATCACCGCATAGAGCAAGGCGACTTCAACGGTGACGGCATCCCTGACTTTATCTGGAACGACCATGGCAGCAGCAGGATATATTTCTCTTTGGGCAACGGTGACGGCACCTTCACGAGAAAACTCGCCTATACGCTGCCTTATACGGTCTTCCCAAAAAACACGGACAGTGGCACCTGGTGCTTCCTCGTGGCAGACCTCGACCATGACGGAAAATCCGATGTCGTCATCAATGCCGCGTCATACCTCCTGACATTCAGGAAGACCTATACCCACTGGCTCCTCTCGGACGGCACAAAGCTGATACTAAAAAGAACCGCGTCCTCAAACCGTGAGAGCGACGCGAAGGCAGGGCATATCTGTGTCGGTGACTTCAAGGGACAGGGCTGGCTTGACGTGATGAACTACGGCTATGACTGCTGGGGAGGCAACAACGCCGATGTCACCCCCTCCATGCACCTCTATGGCAGTTCCTTACAGAAAATCTCAGACGGAAAAATCAAGTCCGTCACGAACAGCGACGGGCGCGTCACCTCCTTCACCTACGGCTCCATGACCTCTGACCAGCTGTACACCAAAGGGACTGGGAGCGACTACCCTGTCGTAGACGTGGCGGGACCGCTCTGCGTTGTGTCACAGATGAAGGAGTCTGGTGCGTCTCCTGTCACCCGGAAAACCAGCTACACCTACAAGGGGCTTCGCGCCCACCTGAGGGGCAGAGGGATACTTGGGTTCACAGAGCAGACGGCAAGCGAGTACTATACGGGATCAACTACCACGGCAAGGGTGACAGACTGGAATACAACCTACTATGTTCCCCGCAGCACGTCAACGACCACTACGCAGGGAGGCTTCACCACCACGTCAGTGGCTGCCAGCGACATTGTCGGCTACGGCTACAACTACATGTCCCTCCCCTCGTCCCTGACAGAGACAGACCCCTACGGCAACGTCACGACGACCACCTATGACTACGACACCTCCAAGGGCTACCTTACTAAGAAGCGTACGGAGTTCGGCGGCAGTAACATGTACAGGCAGACGGAGTATACCTATTCCGCCAGCAAGATAGGAAAGGCGTACAGACCGTTGACAGTCAAGCAGACACAGAAGCACAGCGACTCCACGCAGCCGTATATCACCACGGCGAAGTATACCTACAACAGTAACGGACTCCCCACTGAGGTCGTCGAGCATGACGGCACACCGATGTCACTTACCACGGACTATGTCTATGACACCCACGGCAACGTCACGAAGGAGACGGTCAGCGGGGCTGGCATCACTACGCCGAAGGTGACAAATTACCAGTACTCGGGTAATAAGTTCCTGACTCATCAAACCACAACACCGGCATCAACGACAATCACCTACGGGAGGAACGTCTTCGGCGAGTTGACGGCACTTGTCGACCAGACCAATGTGGGAAGTTCAACACCTCCGCTAGTCACTTTATATGTCCGAGACGGATTCGGTAGGGTGACCAAGGAGACGAAACCCTCAGGGGCGGTGACGACCTATAGCCGTACCACCAACAGTAACGGATACACTATATCTGTAACCAAGGCGGGAGGCGGTACCGTGACGAGGAAGTATGATGCGCTGGACAATGAGCTGAGCAGTGAGACCAAGGGTGTCGGTGGTACGGTCATCAAGACCACCAATACCTATAACTCCAGGGGACTCCTGACGGCAAGGACCCACCAGAAGGGTAATCTCACTATTACCGAGTCGATGGACTATGACGCACTAGGACGAATGACACACCGCTCATCCAGCAGCGGGGAGAGCGTCTCCTACAGCTACGGCAACCGCACGACGACCACCACGGATCATGGAAGGCAGTACGTGAGGACCTATGACGCATGGGGCAATGTGACGGAGTCCACTGACCCGGTATCCTCCGTGGCGTACACCTACCACTCCAACGGAAAGCCGTCCAGCGCATCATCGGAGAATGCCACCGTATACATGGAGTACGACGCGGCGGGCAACCAGACGGAGCTGGACGATCCTGACGCGGGTATCTGTACCTATGAGTATGACGCGCTGGGACGTGTCATCCGCCAGACCGACGCGCGGGGCAATGAGACCTCCTACACCTATGACGCTGTAGGCAGGCTGACGGCAAGGAACTGCGGCGGAGTCGTCACGTCCTACACCTACGGCACATCGGGTTATGACAAGGAACGGCTCGTCAGGGAGCAGACGGGCGACCGCACCATCACCTATACCTATAATAATAAGGGACTCCTCTCCTCCGAGACACGGAGCATGACGGGAGAGACACCCGTGACGTTCACCTACCAGTACGACAGCAAGGGAAGGCTATCGTCAAAAGGCTATCCCAACAATGTCACCGTCAACAATGTCTATGACAGTAACGGGCATCGGGTTGCAAGCACCTTGGACGGACGGTGTGTCAGCTTGATAGATATAGACAACGGCACCCGGCAAAGGGTTAGCTATGGCGGGACTCTGAAAGACAACTCCCTGAATGTCGCAGGTCCAAGGAGGCTGGGCGGAGGTGTTGGGCTGAATGGCGGCCCATATCCCGAAATACCTGTCGAGCCAATTGACACGGCACACTTCTTACCAGACGAGCCGGATGAACTTCTACTAGTGTATTATATCGAGAACGAGGTGATGCGCCACATTTCCCTCCATGACACCAGAGGATACCTGTCAGACCTGTATCTTCAGCAGGATGAATCAGACCTTCACTCCATGACTTTCCGTTTTGATGGAGGGTCGGGAAACCTGCTTAAACGGACTGGCATGCTCAATGAGCAGGAGTCTTTCTCCTACGACCAACTGGATCGTCTGACGCAGGTCGACATCGGAAACTCTATGCACCAGTCTTTCTGTTATAGTGCTAATGGCAATATCAGCAGCAAGACCGGACTCGGCGGATTCGACTATGACGGACAGCAGCCCCATGCCGTCACCTCCATCGGCAACGACCTGGGGTATATTCCCTCCTCCACCCAGCAGGCAACATACACGGCATTCGGCAAGGTGGAGACGCTGACGGACGGAGCCTACAATATGACATTCACCTACGGTCCCGACGAGGAGCGGTGGAAGACAGTGCTCAGGCAGAACGGCGCAGTGAAACGAACGATGTTCTATGCCGGTGACTATGAGCGTGTCACGGAGAACGGTGTCACACGACACTTCTACTACCTTGACAACGGCTGCATCTACGTGATCGAGGGCAGCCAGTCCACGGGTACCTACTACTATGCCTTCACAGACCATCTGGGCAGTGTCAGCCGTATCTTCGACGAGTCAGGCACCTCCGTCTTCGAGGCTGAGTATGACGCATGGGGCAGGCAGGCGGTCAGCAGGAACACCATCGGCTTCCATCGTGGCTACACGGGTCATGAGATGCTGCCCGAGTTCGGACTCATCAACATGAACGGTCGCCTCTACGATCCCATGCTGGGGCGCTTCCTCTCCCCCGACAACTACGTCCAGATGCCCGACTTCTCCCAGAGCTTCAACAGATACAGTTACTGCATCAATAATCCGCTGAAGTATAATGATCCGGATGGGGAAGTTTGGTGGTTGCCAATCGTTGGTGGTTTAATTAATGTTGCGGTGAATTGGGATGAGATTCATGATTTTGGTCATGGGTTTGCATCTTTTTTACTTGGAGGTGGAGCTACGCTGGCTAGTATGGTCGGAGATCCAATTATAGGTGCTGCTATCACTGGTGCGGGAAATAGTATTATAAACCAAGGCTTTAATAATGGTTGGGATAATATTAGTTTAGGCAATGTGGTAATGTCAACAGGAATGTCTACGATGGCAACTGTTGCTGGACTAAAAATTGGTGGCATTTTAGAGGGGCCTTTGTCCAAGATGACAAATAATATAAGTAATGTAATCATTAGAAGATTTGTGCAGGGTGCCATTAGCGGGGCAATAGGAGGATTTGTCATAGGAACAGGATTCTCTTTAATTAATGGTGAAAGCATCGGTGACGCTCTAAATCAAGGCAGAAAATCTGCTCTACAAGGAGCTATTATTAACGGAGCAAGTGAATTGTATCGAGGTTATTTGGAAAATCGGATATATCAACAAAATTTAAAGTCTCAGCAGAAGCCACTTCAAAAGCATCATTATGCATCAAATAAAAACAAAAAGTTCACCCCTGAAATGGAAAGAATTGCACAAAAATACGACCTAAATCTCGATGATGAATGGAATAAAGATATATTGCCTCATATAGGAAGACATCCTAATGCTTATCATGAATGGGTCTTGGAACAAATGCGTATTATTGATAATATGTTAAATATGAATCAACAGCAGTTCATAAACCAATTTGAGATAAGAGTAAAGCAACCGATAAGAAATAATCCTGATATGTTATATAAAAATTTTTGGAAATAATTGCTTTAAAAAGAATATAAAACACTACTTTTGTAAACATTTTATATCATAACGATGAAATATTATAAGTTAATCATTGATGGCAATGACACACTCGGAGGGGTATTGTATGCTCCTTCAAGTGTACCATACCCTATTGCAAGAGATGGGCAAGAAGTAAAAAACTGGCAATCACTTGTGTTAGAATTGAGAGATGGCGTATATTGTCATTTTCATGCATGCACAGGAGGTGCTAATATTATTAGTGAAGAATTTAAAAAATTAATAGAATCTTTTACTGGCGATAATAATGAGATTGAGTATCTTCCTGTAAAGGTGATTAGCAAGGAATATGGAGATCGTATTTATTATATTTTACATTTTAGGAAGATTTTTGATGTCATTGACAAAGCAAAAACTATTTATGCAAAGGATACAGATGTTATTCTGAGGGTGCGATTAGACAATAATAAGACAAAAAATCTAATTATTTTTAACTCTCAGCCAGCAATTAATGATGTTATTGTATGCGAAGATTTGTATAAAGCCATTAAGAGAAATCATTATGATTTGGGAATAGAATTTATGTTAATGCGATAAGAAATCACCTGGACAGGTTTTTTGGAAAGCTGGGGACTGAATGATCCACTTCTAGTGAAAACATTTTATGTTATTAAATAAAAAGAATAATACAATGAAAAAGACCACATTACTATTATTGCTGCTTAGTCTCGTAACTGTTTGCGAGGCACAAAACAGGTACTGCGTGACATACGAGGATTTCGTCAATGGAAACTGGGTATCAGTAGACACTTTCTACGTCACCAAACGCACAAAGACGGAGAAATTTATGGGAGGAGGCAATGACTATAAGATTGTGTCAAAAGAAAAAGATGTAAACAAGGCAATTAAGAAAGCTTTTGTCATAGCACAAGGTGACTCTATGTATGTGAATTGCCGTTATCTGAGATACCAAAAGACGAAATTTAGAGGAGGTTATGCAAAAGCCTGGAAGATTGGGACACGCAGCGTATTGTTTGTTAACATGCTTATAGGAAAGGAGGTCCTGACCGAGCAAACGATGGTAGGTATCATGTTTGGACTAGCCGGTACGATGGCAGTGGCTACTAAGGCGAGGAAGAATCGGGTGTGTTATGTTATCTCTGAAGGTGCCGATGAGAAAGGAAAGATTCAGATTCGATTACTTGATGATGACCTCATCAAGCAGATGTTGGACGAACAGGCACCCTCATTACTGAAAGAGTTCTATGCTGAGAGTGACGACAAAAAGCGTATAGCTGCCGAACACGTCATGCCAATACTTATGAAATCTGGACTTATAACTCCACTTCAGTGACGAGAAGAGTATATTGTTTTCTAAAGAAGCAATTACCGAAGAAAGCTGGGGACGATTCTCAATGATCCATTTTCTAGTGAATTATTTTGTTCTATGAAATAAAAGAAATACCTTTGCAAGGATAAGTAAATGAAACGACTCATATACATACTGCCAGGACAGGTTTTTGATTCCTGGGGATATTTGTTTACTTCTTCGCATTCTTGTTGATTCTGAATCGTGTGGAACGGATAGCCTCTTGCGTGATGCCCATGATACGTCGGACATCTTTGTCATCTTTCCCTATTTCGTAAAGGATGAGGAAGAGGGTATTATGAACAGTCTTGGGATGATGCTTCCTGACAATCTTTGAGTAAGAAGCGAAATCTTTGGCTTTATAGAAGTCTACGAAACAATTATAGTCTTCTTTAGTCCAAGTGACCGTTGTCCCATTCTCCACAATCTGGTCATATAACATCTTCCCATGGTATAGTCTCGGAGAATCCTGCTCTATCAGGTCGTTGATCTTCTTGTTAAGTTCAGCTATTTGCTGTTCTGTCCCTTCCTGGTTACTCTTCAGCCTATTGATTTCACTTTGATAGTTGGCGATGAGCATCTGATGTTCAGCCAACAGCATCCTTGCTTTGTGTCGCCGATACTGGATATAGCCTAATAACAACAGTATTATGATGACAAGAACCAAAGCGGCAACAACCCAGCGGAGCACTTCCTGATCGTGCTTTTCCTGTGTTGCTTTCTCATCAAACTCCTGTTGTATTCTTTGGATAGTCCTGTCTTTCAAAACGTTGTTAAGACTGTCCTTGATGCTGACAATACTATATAATCGTTCACAAGCCCCATCAATGTTGTGATGCTCCAAATCATATTGGAGGATATTATGCAGAACATTGGCTTTAGGGACATTGTCATCAACCAACAATGCTTGTTTCCAATATTCATAAGCCTTATTCTCGTTTCCTTCCAAATGGTAGACCCATGCGAGATTTTCTAATGTCCTAGTTAAAGGTTTGCATGAAAGAGATTTCTCAAATAATTCCTTCGCTTTTTGAGGATTTACTTCTAGATATGCATATCCAATAGTATTCAAAGAGTAAGGTATATTTGCAGTATCGACATTCTCAATCATCCCTATTACCTTGTCAGCATACATAATTGCACTGTCCCTAACCCCCATATATTGAAATGCCTCGCTTAAATTCACATAAGCAGATGTGATATACTTCTGTTCTCCAATCTTTGATGCATATTCTAATGCATGTTTTGAATACTGAAGTTTCAGATTATAATTGCCACAAACACCATTAACATAAGCAACTAATTCTGTAATTTTCAGTAATTGCTTTGTATTGTTTGTTTGATTTGCCAATTTCTCCGCTTTTTTACAAAGTAAAATGGCTTCAGGATAATTACCTTTATTAATAGAATAAAAGACTTTATAATAATAGGCATCACATAGATGTTCTTTATCACCCACTTTCTCATAAAAGGAAATAGAGAAATCTATTAAAGAGTCAGAGGGCGTTTGGTTTTCTGTAAGGACACATGTTCGAGTCAAAAGCAAGTTATAGTGTGCTTTGTCCTCAGGATTCACAATCTCCTGTGGGTTGATCTTTAGCACTTCATGATAGGCAGAGTCGTATTCCTCCGCACTCACCAGGGAATCAATTCTATTAAGGTCTGCAGAGTCGATACGATGATCACATCCATAACATATAAAAGCAACGACACTTATAAAAATAAAGTTTTTAGACATAGTCATTAGATTTTGTGTGTAAAGTTACAAATAAAAATCAAGTATCCAATATTATTTGCAAAATTAGTCATAAAAACAACGCTTTATAAGTATTTTGAAGCATACAAAGCGTTGCTTATTCACGAATAAGTATTATATTAATGAAGGTAAATATTTGATAACCTGCCTTTTACGACCTGTTTTGCAAGAAACGGTGGCAAATGAAAGTTTTTGAAAACTTACTTCGAGAATAACATTGTTTTTGATACTTTTGCAGCGAAAACTAAAAAAATGAAATGATGAATAAATTATTTGTAACACTATTATTAGGAATGACCTTCCTTTTCTCGGGTAATCTTTATGCTGGTAATAAGTATCGCATTAAACCCGCACCAACTCAAGCCCCTCTTAAACCAAGAATGCCGGCTTTCCATCCAGTCATTGCAGTGATTGACGAAGAGACGGGCGAGTTGACCATCATGTTCAACACTAGTATCAATTCTGTGGATATTGTGATTTCACAGAATGGGGTTGTAATTGAAAGTGATAATACCAGTGCTGGTTCTGGTCAGACCGCTCTTTATGATCTGTCAGCATACAGTGTTGGAGAATATACACTATTTGTAGAGACAGGAGGAGATGTGATTGCCGAGTATTCAATAACTATTGAAGAAGAGTAGTCGCATTCAAGAAGATTATTTGTAATGAATAGTTGAATAATGAAACCGTGAATCTCTTGTGTCGTGAGACACGGGAGATTTTCTAATTGACTTGAATATTATTAACCATAAAACAGCATAATTATGAATCATTTAGAAGATGAGGGATCTCTGTTCGCTCTCATTCGTGAGAGCCTGACAAACCATTTACAGCCAACTGTTATCAGCGTTCACGCTTCCATCGAGCATTATATTGCGCATGTGGATAACTATTATCAACGTGAAAGTTTCGTTGAGGCAGAGGAGGTTGGGGTACCTGACGCACTCCGAACGGAGGAAGCAAAGAATTTACTTAGAAAGTTGATTAATGCAAGGAGGCTGTCAGAAGAGTTACAACCCATAGACCTCAGCGGTACAGAGCAAGCCTTATTGGCAAGAGTTGTCAGTGAGAAACTGGAGATTAATGATGTGTGGCAGGTTTTTGGGAAATTATGGAATATCAAACCTGAGACGCTCAGAAAATATTACAACAGAGCCTTTGAGCAAAAGAAGTCATTAGAATTCCAAGATTATCTAAAAAAGATCATAGGCTGAATCCCACTCACTTACAATGTCCCGTACCCGTCACGCGTACCCATCCCGTGGCGGGTTTTTCTTTTTTATTACCCTTACCTTTGCACCGTCAATAGTGACACAGAACCCGAGTGAAGTGAGTGACGGAAGTCTCATGAGTGAAAAGGTACCGATTTCAGCACTTCTTCCTCACAAAACTCAGAAAAAATGAGAACAAAGATTCAAGTTTTCAAAAACAACATGTTCGGAGAGGTACGAACCATGACGAATGGGAGGGGCGAGACCTTCTTTGTAGGTAAGGATGTGGCACAGGCACTGGGGTATGCGAAACCAGAGAATGCTCTTGCGACACATGTAGACAAGGAGGACAAAACCACTACCCTGATTCAGGGGACTGGTTCTAACTACAAGTCAAAAATCATCATCATCAACGAGAGTGGTATGTACTCCCTGATCCTCTCCTCCAAGTTGAGACAAGCAAAGGCATTCAAGCGTTGGGTGACCAGTGAGGTGCTGCCAGCCATCCGCAAGAGCGGACGCTATGCGCTGCAACCAGCAGAGGTAAGACTGCTGGGTGAGAAAGCGGACTACTGCGACGAGGTGCTGCAGAGCGTTGACTGCCTGACGACCACACAGATTGCCAAGGAGATGGCGATGACGGGACCGGAGCTGTACCGCATGCTGATTGCCTTAGGTGTCCTCTACTGGCAGAGCGGTGAGTATATGCTCTATGCCGACTACGCCCGCATGGGACTGGCGAAGTCACGGACACACGGCCGCCGCAACCGCCTGGGTATCTGGCACACGAAGCGCTACCTGGTATGGACGGAAAAGGGGAGAAAGTTCCTGTATGATTTCTTCAACCACCAAAACCAGTAACCGCTATGAGTGTACATGTCATCTATTATAATAAGGACAGGGCGAAGATGATGCGCCCCGTCCTTACCAGAGAGGAGTATCTTGCCCTGCGGAACTCAGAGGAGCAGAAGACTACCGTGAAGGCTGTGCGCAACGGTGACACCCGCAAGAAGAGCAGGCTGGTGCAGATGAACTACTCGTGTCTGCCGAACGGGGACGGGACGCTGAAAGGTTCCGTCACGATGAGCACCACCGTAGGAATGGACATCGACTATGTCCCTGCGGAACAGATGCAGGCTGTGAGGGAGCGCATCCTGTCGAGGAAAGACGAGCTGGGACTGCTGATGCTGGAACTGAGTGCCCGGGGACAGGGCTATCACATGGTGTTCAGGCGTAAAGCGGAAAAGACACAGGAGGAGAACCTGCTGTGGGCGAGTCAGTTGATTGGTGTGCAGTACGACGAGGGGGCAAAGGACATCACCCGTGTGTTCTATACGACAACGGGGAGCAAGGAGGACTTGATATACCTGGATGATGAGGTGTTTGAGAGGAAGACCCTCTCTAACTCCCCCTGTTTAGGGGGAGAACAGGGATTGAGGACTGACGGTTTAAAGCCCCTCCCCTCAACAGGGGAGGATGGGAGGGGTCTCTACCGTGGCGTTCCCTATTCCGACATCATCAACGAGTACTGGAAGCGGACAGACGGCATCCCTGTCGAGGGTGAGCGTAATGTCAAGTTGCACAAATTAGCCGTCAATCTTCGTTCCATCTGCGACAACAGGAGGGAGGTGCTCCTTCAGGTGATGCCACGACTGGGCTTGTCAGAGCAGGAACTGAAAAATATCGTGGATTCGGCTTGCAAGGAATCGCCAAAAGGGTTCTCGAAGGTGATGCAGCAGATTATCGGGGATTTGGAGGAATCGTTCAGCCCCCACCTGACCTCCCCTAACTTAGGGGAGGAAAGTGAGGAGGAGTCCCTTCCCCCAGCCATGCCGAAGAAACTGCCGAAACTGATTCAACTCTTAGTTTCCAAGACTCCTGATGTCTACAAGCCTGCCGTAGCCCATGCGGTGTTCCCTGCCTTGGCGGCGCATCTGTATAAGGTGAAGTTCCGATATATCGACAACGTGCTGCACGAGGCTACGCTGATGAACGTACTAATGGCAGGAACGGGAGCGGGTAAGGATTGTATCTCGCAACCCATCAACTACATCATGGCAGATATCCGCAAGCGTGACGAGGAGAACCTGCAAAGGGAGAAGCAATGGAAACAGGAGGTGTCATCGAAGGGTGCCAACAAGGACAAGCGGCAGCGTCCCGAGGGGCTGATTATCCAAGAGGTTGACCCCGACATGACCAACCCTGCCTTCGTGATGCGTATGGCGGAGGCTGACGGGCATTTCCTATATACCAAAATGAATGAGATAGACCAGTTTGACGCACTGCGTGGCTCCGGCAGAGGCGGTCAGCAGTTCCAGATCATGTGTCTTGCCTTTGACCCCGGCAACCGCTACGGTCAGACCCGTGTGGGAACAGGGTCGGTGACAGAGAAGGTATGCATCCGCTTCAACTGGAATGCGGCAACGACCATCACCAAGGGACAGCGTTATTTCCGTAATGTGCTGACCGACGGTCCTATCAGCCGTATCAACTTCTGCACGATACCAGAACGTGAGATTGGTGCGGAAATGCCAGTATATGGTACTTACGATGCTGCCTTTGAGGAGGAACTCCGTCCCTATATCGAGCGATTGACAAAGGCTGTCGGGGAGGTGGACTGTCCTCATGCCTTCAAACTCGCCCAGAAGATGGTGGAGGAGAATGCGGAGTTTGCACGGCTCAGTCAGTCGAGGGTGTATGAAAACCTCTCGTTCCGTGCCAACGTCATCGCATGGCTCAAAGGCTGTCTGCTGTATGTTGCCAACGGCTGCAAGTGGACGAGGGAGATTGAGGACTTCGTGCGCTGGTCGCTACAATATGATATGTGGTGTAAGATGCAGTTCTTTGCAGAGGCGATAGAGAATGCGGATAAAGTGCAGGAGTTACCGAGAAAAGGTCCTCGTAACCTCTTGGAATTGCTGCCTGACGAGTTTTCCCTACAGGATGCCATCAACATCAGACGGCAGCAGGGCATGGACGGAAAAGGTGCCCGTAAGATGATCAACCAATGGGCACACAGGGGTTATATCCTCTGTGGTGACGGTGACGGTTACAGTAAAGTGAAATTTAAAAACATCAAAAACAGATAAACGATGGAACTATTATTAGAAAGAACAGAGAAGAACAGCAAATTCACCGTTGGACGACTGAGTATCCTCACCCGTACCTTCGACGAGTATCTGGGCAGGGAAGAAAAGGAGTTCCTCTGCGACACCTTGGAACCAAAAAGTATCAAAGAGACCACAGGAAAGCGACTCATCAGGCGTAAGACAGCCATCACCTCAGGACGTTATCCCGTCGTGATCACCTACTCTGAGCGTTACCAGCGCTGGCTGCCCCTGCTCATCGGTGTCCCAAAATTCAAGGACGCACGCATCATCATCGGCAAGACCGTGGATGATATCGACACGGGACTGATCGTCGGACAGTATCACGGTGACGGCAGGATGGTGGGCAGTCCTTATCTGATGCGTGTGCTGAAAGAGCGTATTGTAGAGGCGAAAGAACGTGGTGAAGCGGTTTTTATTAGAATTGAAGGATTGAAGAATTGAAGGATTGAAGGATTGAAGAATTGAAGGATTGAAGAATTGAAGGATTGAAGGATTGAAGGATTGAAGGATTGAAGTAATCGTCGCAAGACGCTTTGCTTGCAAAGAATTGAAAAATTGAAGAGTTATGAAACAAGTAAGAGGATTGCGGAATAATAATCCGTTGAACATTATCAAGAGTAAGTCACAGGTATGGTTAGGACAGACAAATCTCGGGGGTGAGAGCCGTTTCTGTCAGTTCTCGTCCATGCAATATGGTTTGCGGGCGGCACTGAAACTGCTGCGAACCTACTACAACAAGCACGGGTGTAAAACCATCCGGCAGATCATCTGCCGGTGGGCACCCGAGACCGAGAATCAGGTGGCAGCCTATATCAAGACCGTGTGCCGACTCACCCAACTGGGTGCAGACACTCCCCTACCCCCGATGAAGACAGAGACGAAGACCGTCTGGTGTGACCTCGTCCTCGCCATGGCAAGTGTGGAGTGCGGACTGACTGCTGAAGGACGTGACTCGCTACGCCCTGCTATGTCGAAAGCATGGGCGATGGTGTAGTCATAGAGAAGAGGATGTGCCTATTTGACACACCCTCTTTAGTCCTGGTAATACACTTTCTTCACTCGGTTGCTGACACTCGTCATCACCTCATAGGGGATGGTGTCGAGGACATCGGAGAGGACGGTGACGGGCAGATGCTCACCGAATATCTCCACGCTGTCACCCTCTTTGCAGTCGATATCCGTCACGTCAATCATGGCGACATCCATACAGATATTGCCGACATACGGGGCTTTCTGTCCGTTCACCAGACAGT
>Ga0310691_10004197_pt1 | contig 16432 bp, 18 predicted proteins | sample 176DNAGHGlowgp2_FD_203887 | JGI IMG/M metagenome (GOLD analysis project Ga0310691, IMG submission 203887) | Sheep rumen microbial communities from Palmerston North, Manawatu-Wanganui, New Zealand - 1766 DNA GHGlow gp2 (v2) (version 2) | ecosystem: Host-associated > Mammals > Digestive system >...
CGATTGCCTATTAAAATATCTATATTGTCTATGGAATGGCTCATTGCTTGATATACGATGTATGCAATGATAAGATTAATTGAAGTTGGTATATCATATACGGGAGACAATATCTCATGCAAAAAGAGACAATTGAACGAATAAGAAGGTTTACAGAGAATCGCGATTGGGATCAGTTCCATTCGCCTGAAAACCTTGCTAAATCTATTGTAATAGAGGCAGCAGAACTTCTTGAGTGTTTCCAGTGGGATAACGAGAAATATGACGTTCAGCATGTTAAAGAAGAACTTGCAGATGTTATGGTGTATTGTCAAAACCTTTTGGATAAACTGGGCTTTGATGCCGATGAGATAGTAAATGAAAAAATGAGCAGGAATGAGGCTAAGTATCCGGTTGAAAAGGCCAAGGGAGTAGCAACGAAGTACGATAAACTTTAAAAATTTATCGGGTGATAATTATGAGCTCTATTGAAATTCAGAAAATAGGTATTACCGAACTTAATACGGATGCCATAGTAAATGCGGCCAATGAAGGCTTGTGGGAAGGTGGAGGAGTTTGCGGTGCGATATTCCGGGATGCCGGTTCTGCGAAAATGACGCAGGCCTGCAATGCTATTGGAGGGTGTAAAACGGGTAATGCGGTTATAACTCCCGGATTTAATCTTCCGGCGAAGTATGTGATCCATGCTGTAGGACCCCGGTGGAGCGGCGGCAATCATAATGAACCTCAGCTTTTATACAGTGCATATAAGCAGTCATTACTGTTAGCCAAGGAAAATGGACTGCATTCTATCGGATTTCCGCTTATATCTGCAGGGATATTCGGTTATCCCATAGATGGAGCGTGGAGAAAGGCTATACAGGCATGTAATGATTTTATTGATGCAAACCCGGATTATGATATTAAGATCATAATTGCGGTACTGGATGATCAGATCAAAGCTGTTGGGGAAGAAACAATAAGTGAGATTGTAGGTAAATAATATAGTGATGCTATGAAAATTACAGAAACATTTTTCGACAAGTGTCTGGTGATCGAACCGAATATCAGAGACGATTCAAGGGGCGTGATGGAAGTTTTCTTTTGCCCGGAACAGATGCGTGAATTGAATATAGACTTTGAACTGTCAGAACAACGCCTTTACAAGATGAGAGATAAGGCGTTTTTTGGCATTCACAGGGGACCGGCGAAGCTGATAAGCCTGATACAAGGGAAAGGCATAGACTATACCATCGATTTAAGAGAAGGCTCTGATACATACCTTGAATATAAAGCGGTTGAGTTAAGCGCCGATAAGCCTCGGATCGTGTATGTTCCGGCAGACTTTGGACATGCATTTTTGTCGCTTGAGGAGGATACGATACAGGCGTATGCCATAGATAAAAGGCATATGGGTGAAACACAGCCGATAAATTATAAGTCCCCGAGTATAGGGCTTAAATTGCCGGTTGAAGATGTGATCTTGTCGGATTATGACAGAGATGCGGAAATGTTTGGATGATTAAAGCAGATAATAATTTCCGACATAATTGACGAGGGTATTAAAAATGATAATTAGGAAATACGAGGAAACCTACGATGGAAGAAAAGCTTAAAGCGGTTATCGAATTATGCGAGGCCGGAGATCCGGAAATGTGTGCATTTCTGGGAAAGGAATTCTATTACGGCATGAATGTTCCGCAGGATCTTGAACGAGCCCTGCGTTATCTGACGGTTGCATCTGAAAATGGTGACGCTATTTCGCAGTTTACTTTAGGCTTTATGTACCTGATCGGCAGAGGGACTGAGCGGGATCAGGAAAAAGCTCTTAAATGGTTTCTTCTTGCAGCGGAGCAGGGTGTTCCGGAGGCGATGTATAACGTAGCAAATCTCCTTTTTGTTAAAGATAAGGAAAAGTACAAAGATGAGGCTATGTTATGGTTAAAGCGCTCTGCAAACGCCGGATATGATGCTGCTTGCGACATGCTGTCCGACATGGAAGATGAATAACTGGAATTTGTCGACCTTTTTCTAATTGAATAATGAAAGTTACATAGCAGTTATGAATGTGGTCATGTAGAATGAAGAGCAGTAACAACTTTTGTCTATTTGACAGCTCTTGATGGGTATAGTATTCTGTATATGAACTTGTACACCGTGTCAAAAGAGCGGTTACAGGCAAGGGAGACAAGGCCCCCCCAAAGGACGTAGAGGGACGTTCTTTGGGGGTGCCTTTTTGAGTCCATCAAAACATTATCTCCTACGCATTGACATTCTCCTAATATTGAATATAATTTAGGAGTACAAGAAAGCGTAGGTGCATTATGAGACGGTTTGATTACAAAAAATATAAAACGTATCGTTGGGATAATGAGATCTTGAATTACCTTTCTCAGATACATGAGTACAAAGGTAAACAGGAACTGTTTCTGCGGCAGAAACCTGTTGAAATGGAAAAACTTGTTGAGGTTGCTAAAGTACAGTCTATTGAATCATCCAATAGAATTGAGGGCATTATAACAACAAACACCAGAATCGGACAATTAGCAAAGGAAAAAACAACACCCAAAAATCGTGATGAAAGAGAAATAGCCGGTTATAGAGATGTTTTGAACACCATTTACGAAAATTATGAGTATGTTCCTGTGAACGGGAATATCATACTTCAACTGCATCGTGATCTGATGCAGTATGCGGGAACCGGAAACGGCGGTAGATACAAAATCACTCAGAATTACCTAAAGGAAACAAAAGAGGACGGAACTGAAGTAATCCGTTTTACACCTGTAGCGCCGTATGAGACTGAACCGTGTATAAATGCGATATGTGAAAACTACAATGATATGATGGAAGATGCTTCGGTTGATCCGTTACTTATTATTCCTGTGTTTTTACATGACTTTCTTTGCATCCATCCTTTCAATGATGGAAATGGTAGGATGAGCAGGCTACTGACGCTTTTGCTTTTGTATAAGTCCGGCTATCTTGTAGGAAAATATATAAGTATTGAAAAGCATATCGAAAAAACCAAGGATGCATATTATGATGCGCTTGAAGCTTCGTCAGCAGGTTGGCATGAGGAGGAAGATGATCCAACTATTTTTGTTAAGTATATGCTTGGCGTGATACTGGCGTGTTATCGGGAATTTGAAAGCAGAGTGAACATCATCAGCGATACTACGGTGATATCCGAAACTGAGTCCGGAAAGAAGAAGGTTATTACTATAAAGAGCAAGGCTTATGATATTGTGAAGGCTTCAATTGATACTAAAATTGGGAAATTTACAAAGCGCGAAATAGTAAATATATGCCCGAGTATCAGTGAAAAGTCCGTAGAAGCAGCGATGAAGAAGCTTTTAGACGAGGGATATATAGTAAAACATGGTTCAGGGAAAGGTACTTTTTATTCTAAAAAGTTTTAAATTCTCCTATAACCTAGGTGAAAATGGGCGAAAAGTTACAGTATCGGAGGTGCGCAATGCCTTTTCAGATAGTACGAAATGATATTACCAAAATGGAAGTCGATGCCATAGTGAATACGGCAAATCCCACGCCGGGATACGGCCTTGGGACGGATACCGCCGTTTATGAGGCTGCGGGAGTCGAAGAACTCCTTGCAAAAAGAAAAGAGATCGGCATCATAGAACGTGGTGCGTCCGCTATAACGCCCGGTTACAAGCTTCCTGCCAAATACATCATCCATACCGTCGGTACCGCATGGGAAGGCGGAGACAAAGGTGAGGAAGAGATCCTTAAGAGCTGCTACAGATCGGTATTTAAGGTAGCGCTTGAAAACGACATAAACAGTCTTGCATTTCCGCTTTTGGCTTCGGGGTGTTACGGATTTCCCAGAGGACTTGCGCTTAAGATAGCGCTTTCTGAAATAGAAGCTTTCATGTCAGATCATGACATGGAGCTTTATCTTGTTGTCTTTGACGAGAAAACATTTTCTATTTCCTCGGAATTGTACGGGGATATCGATGAATATATCAACGATAACTATGTTGCCGCGAAAACAGCGGAAGAGTATGACTTCGACTTTGACTTGGCGGAAGAAGTGCGGGAGATTATGCCTACACCTGAACCGCGGCGTTTGTTTGCGTTCGGAAGACCCGGTAAAACAGGCGCTGAGCCTGCCAAACGCAGTGAGCGCAAGGCCGCCAAAGGTGACGGAGCTGTGGCTGAAAGTCAAGCCATGCTCGCGGAAGAAACTTTGCCGTCGTACGACACAGGCCGGCTTCCTGTGATCTCTGCGCCGATGGCACCGGGGAGAAATCTTGACGATGTAATTAAGAATCTTGATAAGACATTTATGGAGATGGTGTTTTCTTTTGCCGACGAACGCGGTATGACGGATGCGGAAGTACAGAAGCGGGCAAACCTGGAACGCAAGGCGTTTTCCAAGTTAAAGTGCGGCACTACCAAGAATCCCAGCAAAGCTACGGCGCTCGCGCTTGCCGTGGCGCTTAGGTTAAGCCTTGACGATACCAAGGACCTCTTGTCGAGGGCGGGGCTTGCGCTGTCGCCTTGCAGCAAGCAGGATCTGATAGTCAGGTATTTCATAGAACATGAAATATATGATGTATTTGCGATAAATATCGCGCTTTTCGACCACGGCGAGCCGCCGATCGGAAACCAGGCCGACAAATAAACAGAAACATTTTGTCCGGTCGTCGGGCAGGATTTAATATGTCGCCCGGCAAGTGACAAATGAGACTCTTATAAACAATATAATGACCTCAGTAACAGACAAACAGATTGCACGGACCGCGATTTACATGGCGGCCGGCAGAAGATTACGGAGGTATTGATTATGAGAGAAAATTTAACTGAGCTTGTATTTATTCTTGACAGAAGCGGATCGATGAGCGGACTTGAATCCGATACCATCGGCGGTTTCAATTCAATGATCGCCAAACAGCAGAAAGAAGAAGGTGAGGCGGTTGTCTCGACTGTTCTTTTTGATGATGTAACAGATGTTATTCATGACAGAGTGCCCATCGGGGACGTCAAAAAGCTTACCGACAAAGATTATTATGTGCGCGGTTGTACGGCACTTTTGGACGCTGTGGGCGGCGCGATCCACCACATCGGAAACGTGCACAAGTACGCACGTGAAGAGGACAGACCGTCTAAGACCTTGTTTGTGATCACGACGGACGGACTTGAAAATGCCAGCAGGGAGTATTCCTTCAAGGACATCAAGAGGATGATCGAGCGGCAAAAAGAAAAGTATAACTGGGAGTTTCTGTTCCTGGGTGCCAATATCGATGCGATCGAAGTCGCCGGAAATATGGGTATAAGCCGCGAAAGAGCGGCAAATTATAACTGTGACGCGGAGGGGACTGCACTTAATTACAGTGTACTGGAGGCTACTGTTTCACGCGTAAGAAGTTGTAAATCCGGAGCCGCTATGTCTAAGGTCCTTGATACCGGAGCATGGAAAGAAGCGATCGACAGCGACTTTGAAAGCCGCAGTCAGGGAGACAATTCCGGAAAGTCCCAAAAGAGAGTATGGAGGAGCAAATAATGATAGGAGCGATTCTTGGAGATATGGTAGGAAGCCCTTATGAGTTCGATAGAGGCCGTAAGATAAAAGATTTTGGACCGCTGTTTATCGAAGCGTCCGAATATACCGATGATTCGGTCATGACTGTTCCGGAAGCCATCACGGCTTTCCTGGAGGGCACTGACTTTGAGGATGTCGTAAGATGCGCCGTTTCACTTGGCGGCGACTGCGACACGCTTACATGCATAGCTTCGGGGATAGCGGAAGCGTTTTACGGCGTACCCGAGGAACTTCGCTTAGAAACTTTATCCCGTTTGGAAGCTGATATGCGGGACGTTCTCTTGAAAGCGGAGAGTATCAAAGCCGATACAAGGCCGAGCACGAATACGACAACCACAAAGTAGAAACTGTTGCGGATGTAGTAAAGGCTTCTTGCCTTGCCGTCGAAATTGTAATTGAAAAGTTCCGCAAATAAGCCGTGGATCAGATAAAATTCAAGTGTTATTTTACCCATAAGATCCAGGAACCTGTTTCCGATACGCAGTTTAAGTCCGACCATGAAGGTCTCAAACACCACGGCCGAGGAAAGCAGTACTTCACTGCTTAATGTAACGAGGCGTCTTAATACCTTATCGGGAGCGTCCCAGGTTTCTCCGTAGTAAGAGAACCTGGCGCTTGCAAAAGCTCTGTACTCCCTGAATGCGAATATAGCGACAAGGCCTAAGATGAGATATAGGATATAAAACTTCTTAAGGTGTGCTACGATCTTTTCTTCGTACATCGCAAAGAAAATGCCAACCACAAAAAGATGGATCGAATTGTACCACCATTCGCCGCGCATCCACCAGTCGTTGTGGTCGATCGAGGCTCCGAGCACCTGATAAGCCACGGTAAAGAGAAGAACTGCCAATAACGCTATCTTTTCGTTTTTGATGAACCGAAACGCAAGGAAAAAGCACAGATAGAAAAACGGGATAACGATCACATACCACCCATAGGGGTTACAGAGTTTGGCGCCGCTTAAGTATGCAAGAGTCAGTTGCGGCGTCATTTTCTCGCCCAACAGCACGCGGATGGGGTAGTAGATCCAGTTAACGACATACGCCAGGATCACGATCGGCAATATCCTCTTGAGGATAAATTTGTTGTTTAGATAGTTTTCTTTTGCCTTAAAACTCTTGTAGAGGCCGTAGCCAGAGCAGAAGGTGAAGAACGTTACCAGTATGAAGCCGATGGGGACAAAGAATTCAAGCCCGGGCACATAGTAGCGTTTGTCGATCCATGAGGCGCTCCGTTTCTGGCTGCAGTGGTGCATCATGATGAGAATGGCTATAAAACCCTGCATGGCCTTCATCTGGCGAAGAGAGAAGGCTTCGTCGTTCCAGTTGCCGCGGCGGGCGAGGTTGCAGCCCCACAAGAGGGTTATTATTAAGATCGGGTATACGAGGTAGACTAAATAATTCATAACACCATATATTATGGTTCCATAAGAACAGTTTCGCAAGTTTTTTAGTTTGTTATGTTGGTCAGATATTAAGCTCGGCGAGTGCCATGTCCCAGTATTTTTCGGGGATGTTGCGCCAGTCCGAGCCGTTTTCTTGGTCTCTAAAGATTTCCGCCGCCCGCGAAAGCACAGTCATCTGGGAGGTGTTAATGCCTTTAAGGACTGCCTTGGTGACGCGGTACCAGGCGGGCGTCAGACTGTCGTATGTGTAGCGTAACATCCCGGAGCCCGAAGTGCCGGTCTTCCATGTCCAATCAGCGTGCTTGCCGGCGGCATGGTCGATCCAGTAGTCTTCCTTGTTGCCCCTTATAAAAGTGCAGGGGCATTCCTTTTTAAGTTCACTTAGGCGTTCAAGCGTCCGTCTTGGATACGCCAGTTCTCCCAGATAATCGCCAAGAAACAGAAATTCCGAGGCATTACGTTCTTTTGCCGCATCGATACACCTGTCAAGGGCGATGTGGTTACTGTGGATGTCTGAAATTATCGCTAATCTGTACATAACTTTACCTCGCGTCGCAGGTTTGGCCTGGTGCCGGCTGCGTTTTTTGACATTATAAGGGTAAAGTATTATGGTTTTTGTAGGGGAAAACCAAAGATTCTATTAAAACCGCGACTTAAGATCATGAAGGGCTTAGAACGATTTTTATGTAAACCTTATATGCTCCGTAATACATGATGATATACACTAAAAGTATAAACAGGCAGAAGAGTGCGACGCACAGTTTCATAAATGCTATATCCGTAAGCATGAACAGCTTCATGATGTCGCTCATCATTCCAAAGCAAGCTGCAACGTGGCAAAAAGCCATGACAACGGGGACAAAGAATAAAAGTCCGTTTTCCGTGAAGATGCTTCTCTTTAATTCCGCATCGTACATACCGATCTTCTGCATGATGAGCACGTTGGGCGCGTCATCCGTTGCCTCCTCGATCTGCTTGTAATACATGATAAAGACCATGTACATGATAAAGATAAAGCTTATAAAGCTTCCCAGGAACAAAAAGATGGCATTCCTGGCATATCTTGTCCGAAGTTGAGTGGCGTTGCTGTCAAAATAGTCAACGGAAGGAATCTTTGTAAGTGTGTCGCCTAAAATGGCATCCACTTTTATCTTATCGTCTTTGGTGCCGCTTAAATAATATTCACACCAAAAAGAAAGCTCCCTGGTAAAACCGATCGCTTTTAATTTTTCATGAAGATCTGAGAGCGCGTCAAAATTTTGTACGATAACAAAATTTTCGTAGGCATATTTTATATTATCGACACCGGGATATTTTGCGGTGTCAAAGTGATACTTCACATTAAGCTTTTCGCCGTAAAAGTCTATGGTTTCGTAATCTTTAAACTCAAGATCCGCATCTGTTACAAGTAAGATCTCCCCATCATTTAATGTAAAGTTTTCGTTCCATTGTTTGTTGAAGTCCTCAAGAAGACGAATTTCAATAACCTCGGGAAGGTCTTTGGACTCGATCCCCTCATATTTGTACACGCCCTTTTCAACATCAAAAAGGGTCTGAAATCCCAGTAAAACATTTTCATTACACCGTTCGACCGTCACCCCGGTTTCTTTTGCCGCATCATATATTGCGTCCTTGCAAAGAGCACGGTCCTCAAAGTTCCCGCATTTTACGATGCCGTCTGCTTTGAATGCCTCGCTTGCCTGCCTTTGAGTGCCGAGATACAAAGAAATGGTGGTGGAAGCGCCGATTATCACGCAGGTAAAAAGTATGTTTATTACAGATAGCGACATAGCGTTGTTTTTCGTTCTTGAAATAAGCTTGGCTATGGTAGTAAAAAATGTGCTCTTGTAATAAACCCTGTCCCGTGTTTTTAAAAACATTTCGATCATCACGACAATGCAGGAGATCACCAGGAAGCTTCCGACAAAGAATATGCCGATCGCCGCCAGTATCATTTCAATGCTTTCTTTAAGATCGACGGCTGTATTTATGTAATAATAAGCGCCTATTATCAGGAAAAGTCCGAAAATGCCTTTGATCGCGTCTGTTGCGGAAAGCTTTTTTACGGGGACGGATCCGTCTTCCTCTTTCAGGAGAGAAATGACTTTGCTTTTCCTGATCTTGCGCATATTCACAAATAAGATAATAAGATCTATGACTATGAATACAAGCAAAGTGATCCATATCGGGGCAAAAGAAAATCCTGCCGCATAGTCCTTTTGGCATTTCATAAGCGTAAATAAGCCGTTGTAAACGATTGTTTGGAAAATGAAGCCTGTTAAAAGCCCGAGAGCAGAGCCCACAAGGTAAATGTACAGGGTTTCATAAAAGAGGATGGAGTCAATGTTTTTGTGCTCAAGCCCCCATGCGGCATAGAGCCCCATCTCCCTGTTTCTTCGCTTGGACAGGATCCTGTTTGTGTAAAGCTTAAAGAAAAGTGTGATAAGCGCCACAAAAACACAGCCCAGAGAGAGTACCATTATCAGAGTCCCATACCCGGGAGCTGTCTTTAAGCCCGGGTTGAGGGTCATATACGTAAAAAGGTAAAAAGCTGTTATGGTAAAAACATCCACTACGAGATTTGCTATATAAAAGTTTCTGTTTTCGATCACATTTTTAAATGCGATTCTGGCCCAAAATGTCTGTTTCATATCCGCACCGACTCTACTTTCTTATGCTGTACAAAAAGTTTGCTATTTCATTTTCAAATTCTTCGTCATCGGCATTTTCTTTTTCCAAAGTGGCACCGATCACACCGTCTTTTAAGAAAAGAACCTTCTTGGCCTTTGAAGCGGACTTAATGCTGTGAGTAACCATTATTATAGTCTGCCCAAGATCGTTGAAGGTCTTAAAAAGCTCCATCAGCTGATCGGAATTTTTGGAATCCAGGGCACCTGTGGGCTCATCCGCCAAAAGAAGAGCGGGCCTGCTTACAAGGGCTCTTGCAACTGCGGTCCTTTGCTTTTCTCCGCCGGAGATCTCGTACGGATATTTGTTCAAAAGCTTGGTGATGCTTGTTTTTTCGGCAAGCTCATTTACGCGTTCATCGATCTCTTTTTTGCTCTTGTTTAAAAGGACCATCGGAAAAGCGATGTTATCTTTAACCGAAAAGTAATTAAGCAGGTTAAAGTCCTGGAACACAAATCCGAGCTTTTCTCTCCTGAAGCGGCATATTTCCTTGTTTCCCATTTGGGAAATGTCTGTGCCGCCTATGATCACGTTTCCTTCGGTGGCGGTATCGAGCGATGCGATGATATTTAATGTTGTAGTCTTACCGGATCCCGATTCACCCATGATCGCTATGAAGTCGCCTTCGAAAGCATCAAAAGAAATACCCTTCAACGCTTCATATTGTACGGCGCCTTTCTTGGCCATGTATGTTTTGTGCAGATTTTTAAGTTCAAGCATTTTTTCACTCATTTTAAATCTCCCTTAACGTTTGGATCGTCATCTTAAAATGAGCATATAAAATTAAAGAGACGGATTCAATTTCCGCCTCTTACATTAATCTTACATTTTTGTAAGGTTTGTTATGTTTGGTCAGATATTAAGCCCGGTGCCGGCTGCGTTTTTTGACATTATAAGGGTAAAGTATTATGTTTTTTGTAGGGGAAAACCAAAGATTCTATTAAAACAGAGGAAAGAAAATGAATTTGCAGGAATATAAAGATAAGATGGGAAAGCCTGGTGGAGCGTTTGGGCTGCACGATTACGATAATTGCCTGGTGAACCTTGCAAATTCCGTATTAAAGCGGTTTGAGGCGCCGGCAGAGGGCGGAACCAAGGCCGGGGCCGAGACCGGGGCCGGGGGGAAGACCTTGGCGGCAGTTGACCGGTATTTGGATAAAGGGTATAAGAACGTTGTTGTTCTTTTGCTGGATGGGCTTGGGACCCGCATTATGGAAAGAGATCTTAGGGAGAACAGCTTTTTAAGGTCCCACTTCAAGGGCTCGATCAGTTCGGTTTTCCCGCCTACTACGGTTGCCGCGACCACAGCTGTGATGAGCGGTCTGCAGCCAATCGAGAGCGCGTGGCTTGGGTGGGACTGCTATTATCCGCAGGTGGACAAGAATGTGACGGTATTTTTTAATACCGAGCAGGGGACCGATATAGAGGTTTCGACGGAGAACATACCATGGACTTATTACGGTTATGAGTCTGTAGTAAACAGGCTTGTGAGAGAAGGAAAGAATGCGTATAATGCGATACCTTTTTTGCCGCCGTTTCCCAAAACTTTCCCCGAAATATGCGACCGGATAGAGGAATTATGCGAAAGTGAAGGCGAGAAATACATTTACGCATATTGGGACGAGCCGGATACGGTGATGCATAAAAACGGCTGTTACAGCGCTGAGGCTGTAGAGGTCATAAAAGATCTTGATAAAAAAGTGGAGAAGCTGGCGGGGAAGCTTAAAGACACGCTTCTTATCGTTACTGCGGACCACGGACACATCGACGGCAGGAACGTGTCGATCACCGATTATCCCGCAATAATGGATTGTCTGGTAAGGATGCCGTCTGTCGAGCCAAGAGCGCTTAACCTTTTCGTAAAAGAAGAGAAGAAGGCCCGGTTTGAGCGGGAGTTTAACAAAGAATTCGGTGAGGATTTTGTTCTTTTGACCAAAGAAGAAGTGTATGCGACTAAGCTTTTCGGTACCGGAAAGCCGCACAAAAATGTGGACGCGATGATCGGAGACTATCTGGCCGTCGCGATAACGGATCTGACGATCTTTAACAGCAGAGAGCAGGCGAAGCACTTTAAAAGTGTGCACGCGGGATACACCGTGGAAGAACTGACGGTTCCGCTTATGTTGATAGAATAAGACTGTAAGTCATGACTTGCGAGAGGAGATTCAGATGATTTACAAAAAGAATTCGTATGTTTCGGGAAGTATGTGCGACTGTATGACTAAACTTTCCATACTGGCTGCAGATGGTATAGTTGAGAATGCGGTTACCGAGCTGATGGGAGATCTGGAAATTGACGGGATCGTTGCCATAGAAAAATATAATGCCATGTGGCTGTTTGTAAAGAACAGCATCAGCTTTATCAGAAGGCCTGAGTGGCGGGAAGAATTTTGTGTAAGAAGTTTCATATCCAATTGCAAGGGAGTGAAGCTTGATATAGATACCGAGATCAAAAGTCCGGAAGGTGAACTTCTTGTGACCGCGAGAACAGAACTGGCGGCAATAGATCTGGAGAGCAAGCGGATTCGCAAAGTAGATACTGTGGGGTGCACGGAGGAAATGGTTCATCCGGGAGATGAGATTATTGTTTTCTCACGTTTTCCCAAGTTTGAATCCGAATCAAACACTCAGATCACGGTGCGATCAACAGATATAGACTATTGTTTCCACACAAATAATATCCAGTATATCCGTTTTATGCTGGATACATATAATACGGATTGGTTTAAGACTCATGATCCTGCACTGATCGAGGTTCACTATTTGGGGCAATCGTTTGAGGGCGAAACACTTGATATAGGCCGGATGCATACAGAAGCCGGAGATCTGTTCAGTATCAAGCGGGATGGGATAGAGGTTACATCCTGCATGATATCATGGCGGGACAAGTCATAAGTCCGCAGAACTGTCTCCGGCGCCGTCGACTTCAATGATACTCTATATATCCGTCAAATTTTGCGGATTTTACCGCGTAGATACAGAACCTGTCGAGCGTGGTGCCTTTGATCTCATATGCAGCCGGATCGGCCTTGAGATAGTCGGCGTAGTCCGTGAACAGCTCTTCGTAATCGGGATATCCCAAAAGAACATATATGATCCGGTCATCGTCTTCATCTATAAGAGCGTACTCGTAGTTATTTGTATACCCGTCAACTGCGATATATGCGGGATAGTTGTACATTTCCTCATCATACATAACGGCTTGGGTATGGTCTGTCACACCGTCGTTTACCGTGCAAGTGACCTCGGAAAGACGCTTTATCTCGTTGGCAAATTCTTCATCGGAATACTTAGCCGTAAGGAAAAACGATCCGTCGGTATCCAAAAGCCCCGTCTTATACTCGTACCAAAACTCTGCGTCTTCGGTCTTATCAAGATCATCGGGAAAAAGAAAAAAGTGTGAAGTCATATCGGCTGAGAATTCCTCGGCGAGGTATGCCTTATCATAGTTTTCGATGCCTTCGATGCGATCGGAAGGTTTTTGTTGATCAAGATACAATACTCCGAGTAAAACCATCATACTTATCATGTATCTCACTACGATCAGGAAGACCAGGCCGACAAACGCTATAATGATAACGGGCGCTTTTTTATTATTTGCGATCTTTCGAAGTACTCCCGTGACATAAAGTGTCATTACCATCATTGATATAAGTGCCAAAAATGATAAAAGAACAGGTATGAATGAGCCTACGGTTGGTTCAAGATTTATACATGCAAAAACAGTGGCACCCGAAAGTGCGATTATTCCTATTATGCCGAATACCTGGGCAAACCTAAGCAGTTTGCTTTTTTCCGCACCTGCATAAACCGCCATTTTTTCGGCGGTATCTCTGATCTCTTCATTCATCATCTCGCTTTTTTTCTCTCCTTCGATAATTTCCCTGACGTCTACATCATAGAAATCCGCGATCTCAACCAGAAGGGATATATCGGGCATATTGGAGCCTGTTTCCCACCTGGATACGGTTCTGTTGGAGACGCCGAGTTTTTCTGCAAATTCTTCCTGGGTTATTCCTTTTTCTTTTCTGAGCTGTTTTAAAAAACTGCCGATTTTGGATTGATCCATCCGGAATACCTCCTTTCGTTTGCAGAATAGTAAAATTACCGGGATTTTAACACGACATAAAGCGAGAATGTGGTGTTTTCGTGTATGGACAACCTTGTCTATGAAACCTATTTTACCACATATAATAAATTCTTTATAATTGTTTTATAATTTTGTTAGCACTCTCGCTTGACGAGTGCTAATTTTAGTGCTATAACATAATCGAACAGAGGAACAGAGAAGACCAAAAGAACCTGTTGTTCCAATGATCTAATCCCTCCTTCCCCTTGCTCAGTAGCTATTAACAGTATTGAGTGAAAAGGAGGTAGTCACTATGTTAAGACCTAGTATTTTTGGAGAGGATTTGTTTGATGATTGGTTCGCATTCCCGGATTTCTCAGATCTGGATCGGACCGAAAAGAAACTGTACGGCAGACACGCCGACAGATTGATGAAGACCGATGTTCATGAACAGGACGACCACTACGAAGTAGATATCGACCTGCCCGGCTTCAAGAAAGAGGAGATCGCTCTGGAACTCAATAACGGATACCTTGTAGTAAGTGCCAACAAGGGCCTTGATAAGGATGAAAAGGATAAGAAAGGCAAACTTATCAGACAGGAACGTTATTCCGGATCGATGCAGAGAAGCTTTTACGTCGGCGAGAACATCACCGAGGAAGATATCAAGGCATCGTTTAAGCACGGTGTATTGAATCTTACCATTCCTAAGAAGGAAAAAGAAAAACTTCCCGAAAAGAAGCAGATCCTTATCGAAGGATAAAAAAATAAGGGATAAGCAGTAATGCTTATCCCTTTTTTTTTACAAACGTAATAGCAAAAAATGTAGAATTCTACATTTTTGTTAATTAGAAAGATCAAATGAGTTAAAATGTACTTAACTTGAGTTTTTCTAGATATAATGAATGAAGGAACGGAGTATTATATTTTATGAACATAAAGCAGCAAAAAGATATAAGGCAATTTCTTGAGGGCGAGTTCATTTCCGATACGGCAGGGCAGATATATAAAAAGCAGGAAGATTTTCTTTTGACTATGCTCGAAGCCGTGAAGGACGAGAGCAAGAGCAGATATAAAACATTGGAGCAGACTATACTTCCCCGAATAGCTCTGTATAAGGCTCTTGGGGAATATACTGCCGACGAAGAGAGAATAAAGATCATGCGCCGGTACATGATTGATATTGTCGCTTCGAAAAAACATGCTTCGACGGCTAAAATGGAAGTCATTCCGGGATTTTTTTATATTTACAGAGCTGTATTTCTAAAGATAATGAGAACTACTTCTTTGCAGCAGAGCACTCAGGCTAAGGGCAAAGGTTATTACGATATAACCATTACAAAATGTTTATGGCATGATGCCTGCGTCAAGTTTGAATGTCCTAAGTTGTGCGCGCTGTTCTGCGATGTTGACGATGTTACATACGGAGGGTTAAGAAAGATAGGATTCTCCAGAACAAAAACATTGGGATACGGCGGAGACTGCTGTGACTTCCATTTTTTTGCAAAGAAGTAAAATGTTTAAATAAAGGCAAAGGAACCGCAACATGAGCGAAAATGGGATCATTTACCAAGACGGAAATATAACACTTAAAGACGGCGGCGACCGGCTGCTTCTGACGGTCGGCGAAGATACGCACATCATCACGGATAACACGTATTTTGAGCCGGATATATTCATCAAGACATCCGACAGGAAACTGATAACGGTCTCTCATTCATTTACGCTAAAAGAAATCGTGCACGCTATCGAGAGAAATGCCGACATCCGCATGATAACGGGGAATCAGTATGACATAAAGGGTGTGATAAAGCTTCTTATCAAGGCAATAGAGTTAGGAGAGAAGCAGGTTGACATAAGTTATCTGGAGGGACATTGCTTCATGGACTATATGCGTGAGCACGGTGCCGTATCGCCCGAGACCGCTGTAAGTCCTGCTGAAGTCGGCATGGACAATCCGAATCTAATGTATGTATTCTTACATTCACACAAGGTAGAAAAGACACCGGAAGGCTTGTTCTATCTGCTTACGGATTACAAGGATATCTATGCCATCGCCAAGGCCGAAGCCGAGGCAAACCGCGATCCCGATTACTACAATCGCACAATCTCTAACTCCGTGCGATTCGGCGCGGGCTACAGAAGACCGCCCGCAGGCGGAAGACAGTACTTCGCCTGGCACGGTTATCCCAACAGAAATGATGATCTTATCACGTATGCGGAGATTTCAGAATCGGAGTTTGAGGCGATAAACCGCGAGTATTCCTCGAACATTAACGCCGACCGGGACACCGCCGAGATATTCCGCCGCAAGTACGTAGAAGGCCACCCCGTGATCGCGGAGGGATGGAATATGATGCTTTAACAGCACTCGCATTCGATGAAGCAAATAACCTAAAAATGGCGAGAATAGAGGAGGGGTCCATAGGGTTCAACGCTATAATCCCGGTTGAAGTAAAAAAAAAGCCCGGAATCCGCTAAAATTCAGGCTTTTTCACACAAAAGAACTTCCTGCGGAAGATGGGACTTGAACAATGTAAGTTGAAAAAACACTGATAGAAAGGGGGGCCGGCGTCGCTTTTTCCTGGGAACCCAAGGAGGGAACCCAAGCCCTCTCTTTATAGACGTAGGGTAAAAAGTTTGTAGGAAAAATAAATATAGAGAAAGCACCGGATCCTTGTGTTAGGATTTAGTTGACAAGACATAATCCAAAGGAGGGTGC
>Ga0310691_10004198_pt1 | contig 16427 bp, 15 predicted proteins | sample 176DNAGHGlowgp2_FD_203887 | JGI IMG/M metagenome (GOLD analysis project Ga0310691, IMG submission 203887) | Sheep rumen microbial communities from Palmerston North, Manawatu-Wanganui, New Zealand - 1766 DNA GHGlow gp2 (v2) (version 2) | ecosystem: Host-associated > Mammals > Digestive system >...
CCACGGTAAACGGAAAAAAGCTGAAGAAGACCGAAAGGATAGAACAAACAGTACTAAACAGTGTATTACCGATATCCAAGTCCGAGATCTGCGGATTCTTACCGGACGTAAGTCCAACTACTGTTGAGGCAGTGCTGGGGAAAATGGTAAAAGACGGATCCGTAAAAAAGATAGGATCGGCCCGGGCAACGAAATATGTAAATGCAAAACATATCCGTTGATTTTTTGTTGCCCAAAGAAAACGACGTCGAGACGGGAGTTTAACGGATACTATAGTATTATAACTGTTAAAAAAGGGTGAAAAGGAGAGAACATTGAGAAAACCGGATTATAAAGAAATTTTCGATATTTTAAATCCCGGCTTCTTTGACAGAGAGTACTTAAGGGATATGAAAGAAGACCGGATATTTGCCGAACTGGTTATGGATTTAAAGAAAGAACTACCGGTGACAGATCCGGTGCCTTGTCCCAAAGACATTGTATTTAAGCGCTTTGAAGGAAATATCGAGGTGCTTAGGAAGGCGGTTTTTGAGGTTGACGAGGACTGGGTTCGGTATTTTAACGAGGGCGGCAGTTATTTTTGCGCTTATGACAACGATGAGATCGCTTCTTTTTGTTTTCTCGGTGAAATGGGACGAGTGGGAGGATTAAGGATCGGAGGGCCCGGCTGTGTTGGAACGGTTCCTAAGTTTCGCAAGCAGGGTATCGGCCTTAGAATGGTTCAAGTCGGCACAGAGATTTTAAAACGTGATGGTTTTGACCTTTCATGGGTTCACTTTACGCATCTTGAAAAGTGGTATATGAAAATCGGTTATGAGCCTGTTCTTCACTGGAACTGTAAAGGATTTATTTAGATCCCCCTTGTGGACTAAGATACGGAGGTTTATGAAATGGTAAAATCGATCGATGCGAATGTGGAATACACATATTTGGAACTGAGAGAAAAACCGGATCTAAAGGATATGGCTGCAGACTGGTTTAATAAAAAGTGGGGAGTCCCTAAAGAAGCATATCTTGAATGCATGACAGCATACCTTAATAAAGAAACCGAAAACGGCTGGTATTTATGCATGTTGGGAGACCAAATTGTTGGCGGGTTAGGTGTGATCGATAATGATTTTCATGACAGGAAAGATTTAAGCCCCAATGTTTGCGCGGTATATACCGAAGAGGCTCATCGTGGCCGGGGTATAGCGGGTAAGCTTTTGAATCTTGCGGTGGATGACATGAAGAAAAAGGGCATATCACCTGTTTATCTCGTAACAGATCACACCGGATTCTATGAGCGTTACGGATGGGAATTCTTTTGTATGGCGCAGGGGGATGATGAGCCCGAGCAGACGAGATTGTATATTCACAGGTAGATCGCAAGAAGTGAAAAGGAGCATAAACAATGATCCAATTTGGAATGCCTACACTGATCGAAAACAAAACGCTTGAAGAAAATGCAGAGCTTTGCAAAAGCCTGGGGCTTAAGTTCATTGAGCTTAATATGAATTTTCCGGAATATCAGGCGGATGAACTTAAAAGAACAGATCATCTTGTCAATCTTGCAAAAAAGACGGGCATCCATTATACCCTCCACCTTGATGAAAATCTGAATATAGCGGATTTTAACAGGCTTGTTACCGAGGCTTATCTTGAAACTGTAAGACAATCAATAGAAGTGCTTGCCAAGCTTCTTCCGTTAAGGGACAAGTATGGTGATCCCACTCAGCCCTTAACCCTTAATATGCACATGAACCATGGCATATATATCACGTTGCCGGATAAAAAAGTTCAGATGTATGACCGGGATTTCGATACATACATGAAATCCTTTGAAGTTTTTCGCTCAAAGTGTGAAGAGTGGATAGACGGTCGTGATATTCGTATTGTGGTAGAAAATACAGACGGATTTCGTGACTACGAGAAAAAGGTGATAGGGTATCTTTTAAAGAGCCCTGTGTTTGGCTTAACCTGGGATATCGGACATTCCAAGGCAACGGGTGAGCGAGATGTTCCCTTTATCATGGAGCACAAAGAAAATCTTATGCATTTTCATATTCATGACGGCTCCGAGAATCCGCCCAAAAATCATCTTGCACTCGGGGACGGTGAGATAGATCTGTTAGACAGACTAAATCTTGCCGAGGATCAAAATGCCCGATGCGTTCTGGAAACCAAGACTGTGGAAGCATTGAAAAAATCGGTTAAATGGCTTAAAAATATTGACCGGGCAAAATGAGACACATGTTATTTATGTACATATGAAAGGAAATCTCGGATGAGAAAAGAGTTATTGGCTGTATTCAGCGGTTTTCCGGATCATCATTTTTCAAAAGAGATAGCAAAGCGCTTAAGCGAAGAACTGACCGTACGTAAGAGCATCGTTTTTATCACGGCATGTCCGTTTGACTATGCGCAAAATGACGATGATTGCAACGGCATGCATGAGATGTTCGCCGAACAGGGAATGGCTTTTGATAAGCATTGCGTAATAGACAAAAGAACAAAACCGGTGGAAGCAAAAGCTCTTGTCGAAAATGCCGACTGTATATTTCTTATGGGCGGCGGAGCCTGCGCAGAGCAGCTTGATCTGATCAAAGAAAAGGATTGTTATGAGGCATTGCTTGACTGCCATGCGGTGATACTTGGTGTAAGTGCGGGTTCCATGAATATGGCGCGGGACACGGTAGATTTCTTTGATTCGCCTGAGCCGTTTCCCGGGCTTGGTCTTACGAATATTACCGTTACCTGCCATCACGATCCGAAAGATACATGGCGTTACGAGCGTACACTTGAGATATCTGAGAACCGTACGGTTTATGCAATGGAGGATATGAGTGCGTTCTTTATAAAAGGCGGAAAGATCGATGTCGTCGGGACGATCTGGCATGCAGCAAAAAGAAAACTGCGCCCCGTCACGGACGATGATATACAAGAACTTGAACAGGACGAGTTTCGAAGAGTATTTGATACGATTCCCGATAAGTTCGATAAATTCCGTCCCAGATACAGCGAGGAATTGTTTGCTTTTTTAAACGACCGGGCCGGGATCGGACCCGGAAAGAGAGTACTTGAGATCGGACCGGGAACCGGGCAGGCGACGGAACCCGTACTTTTGACCGGATGCGAATATCATGCCATTGAACTCGGTGAGCATCTCTACCGTAAAATGAAAGAAAAATACGGGAAACTATCGAATTTCAACATAGTAAACGATGACTTCATCACACATGATTTCGGCGACATGAAGTTTGACATGATCTATTCGGCAGCCACTATCCAGTGGATACCCGAAGAGATCGCGTTTTCAAAGACCTATGAACTTTTAAAGCCGGGCGGAACGCTTGCCATGATGTTTACCACATCGGAATACAGGTCGGAAAACGAGCCTTTGTATGAGAAGATACAGGCGCTTTATGATAAATATTACAAACCGGATATTTCGTACACACACGGGAAATTTAACTATACAGCCGCACCCGGATACGGATATTCGGAAGCTGAGAGGTACGAGTTCAAAGGTCAAAGAGTATTCACTGCGGACGAATATGTCGAATTTTCGGGAACGCACTGCGATCATATCGTGATCCCGGAACCTATCCGCAGCGAGTTTTTTAAAGGCTTAAAAAATGCGGTACTTGAAGCCGGAGACAGGATCGTTTTCAACGATACATATGTTTTGTATCTTGTAAGGAAACCCTTGACGCAAAGGTATATCTGTGATAAAAGTTTATTAAGTTTTTAAATTCTTAAGGAAAGTGAGGTTATCTTAATGTATTCGGAAAGAACAGAGATTGTAAAAGTATATAGTATGATGACCTCGGTTTCTGCCCTTTGATCCATACAGGGAATATATAATTTTGGATTACAGACCGTGGCATGATTGTCACGGTTTTTCTATTTTTTGACGCGAAACTCTATTCTCGCACATTTCGGGCGGTTTTCCGGTATAAAAGGTCTCCATACTATCAGCTGTCGGTAAAAAGAAAACGATCGATCAATAAGGAGACAAAACATTGAACACTGTAAATTTGAGTAAAGAAAAAAGGAATGAAAAAACCGGAAGAATATCTGAGATAAATAAAAACATCTATAAGATAAGATTCATGGGGCGGGAAATACCCGCGAAGTTAAAAGGATATTTTTACGAAGAAGACGCGGATAAACTCCCCGTAGTAGGCGATTATGTGACATTTTTGTATAATGAGGGAGGCGATTCGCTGATACTGGCGGGCCTTAAAAGAAAGAGCTTTCTTCAAAGACCTGACCAGTCCAAAACAGGTGTTATGCAATATATGGTCGCGAATGTGGATTACCTGTTTATCGTCACATCTTTAAACGAAGACTATAATTATAACCGCATAGCAAGATATGCAAGCATAGCCGTTCAGGGCGGAGCGATACCGGTTGTGATCCTCACAAAATCGGATCTTTGCAGCAATCCCGGCCGGTATATGCGTGAAGTGGAACAGATTTCCGATAAGGTACGCGTTCATGCGATCTCAGCCATTTACGGCATCGGTCTTGATGAGCTTAAAGAGTATATGACTCCCGGGATCACCATCTGTCTGATGGGATCCTCGGGCGCCGGAAAATCAACACTGATCAATTCATTGACCGGAGAAGAGACCATGAAGACGTCTGAGATAAGAGAAGATGATGACAAGGGCAGACATACGACCACTTACAGAAAGCTTATCGAGCTTCCGGGCGATGTCACGATCATTGATACCCCCGGCATGCGTGAAGTCGGCATGGCGAACGTACAGGAAGGGATCGATGAGACCTTTTCGGATATCGTGGAACTGGAAAGCAAATGCAAATTCAGTAACTGCAGACACGATACCGAACCGGGATGCGCGATAAAAGCTGCTATCGCAAGCGGAGAACTGTCTGCGGAAAGGTATGAACTCTATGTAAACTTAGGCAGAGAAAATACCAAAAACCATGCCATGAAAAAAGAAATATCAAAGTGGGCAAAAGCCTACAAGAAACTTGAACGGATAAACCGGGAACTTTAGGAGAAGAAGTGAAGAAAAACAATAATAAGAAAAAAGAAAAACTGTCTTTGGGTGCAACGATGAAAAATGCATGGTTTGCGATGAAACTCGCGGCAACGATCTGCCCGAGTTTCATTGTGCATACCATCATAATGTGGCTCATCGGACAAAGTGAATGGGTGTTTTTTGACGGCGTATTTATGAAGGTCATCGTAAACGCTTTGTCGGAAGGCAGAGATTTTATGAGCATTTTAAGATTTATCCTGATATGCGGTGCGATCTTCTGCGCACTGGCGATCTATACGGGATATGTGGATAATGTCGTTTATCCCTTAAAGACGAACAGACTTTACGGAGGCATCTACAAAAAACTCTACGCCAAGGCCAAAAATGTGGAGCTTTCCTGCTATGAGGATCCGGATTTTTATAACCGCTATACCATGGCAATGGATGGTGCGGAGACAAAAATCACGGCTGTTATCCGAGGGATGATAGGCGCAGTTATCGGTACTGCGGCTTCCGTTTCGGTGTTTTATATGATGTATGAGATCGATCATTATGCGATGCTTTTTATCATCTCGCCGCTGATCGGTAATTTTCTTTTTGGAAATCTTAAAAACAAATATGACTATATGAGATACAAGGAACAGGCCCCCAATGAGAAGGTTCTTAATTACGTAAGCCGTATGATGTACCTTCCCGACGGAGCCAAGGAGATAAGGCTTTCCAATGTTTTCTCACTTTTACGAAAACAGTATGGGGATGCAACGGTAAATAACGTTGGTGTTGCCAATAAATATGCTTTTCGCAATGCTCATATGAACTTCTGGCGCATCACCTTTACGTTTACCGTTATCTTTGAAGGCGTGCTCCTTTATGCGATCTACAGAAACAGAGTAACGGGAACGATCACACTTGCCGAACTTACCATCATGACGAGCCTGATGGTCGCAATGACATGGATACTCATAAGAGTATTTGAAAACATCATGGAAGTTCTTAAAAACGGTATGTTTATAAACAATCTCAAGGGATTTCTTGAGTACGAAGAGAAGATCCCCGAGGATTTTGACGGTGAAATGCCCGATGCCGAATTTAAGAGCCTGGAATTCAAAAATGTTTCTTTTTCCTACAAGGACAAAGAGGTCATTCACGATCTTTCGTTTAAGATAAGCCAAGGTGAGATTGCGGCACTCGTGGGACATAACGGCGCCGGAAAGACAACGATCATCAAGCTTATGTTAAGGCTTTACGACCCGGATTCCGGTACGATCTTATATAACGGCAAGGACATAAAGACCTACAATTTAAAGGCCTACAGGGATATCTTTGCCACCACATTCCAGGATTTCAGACTCTTTGGTATGACGGTAAAAGAAAACGTCCTTATGGGAAGACACTATGAAAACGAGGATGAGCTTGTAAAAGAAGCGCTTAAAAAGGCGGATGTCTGGGAGCGCATCGAGGAACTTGATAAGGGTATTGATTCCGTGATGACCAAGGAATTTGATGAAGAGGGGTGTGTACTTTCGGGCGGTGAGAGTCAGAAAGTGGCCGTTGCAAGAACCTTTATAAAGGATGCGCCGCTAAAGATATTTGACGAACCCTCAAGTGCGCTTGATCCGATAGCCGAATATGAACTGTTTAACAGCATCATAAACGAGGGTAAAGATCACACCATGCTCTTTATCTCTCACAGGCTTTCTTCCGTAAAGAACTGTGACATAGTTTTTATGCTTGAAAACGGAACACTCATAGAAGAGGGAACTCACAGCGAACTTATGTTAAAAAACGGAAGTTATGCCGCAATGTACAAAAAACAGGCGATGAACTACCTCGCGATAGAGAACGAAGAGGAGGTGATCGCATAATGAAGTATGTACCCAGAGAAGAACGTAAAAAAACAAAACAGTCCATAAAGACCGTATTTTCCAACAATTTCTACATGCTAAAACTTATATTTCAAGCGTCGCCTTCTTTTGTGATATTTCAGGCTGCGGATGCGGTAAGAGGACAGCTGTCCATTTTCTTTGAGCATACCGTACTGATCGGTTATGTTCTGGAAGCTGCGGAGTTTGGTTATCCCTTTAAACGTGTGGCATGGGTGATCCTCCTGCTTGCGGCGCTAATAACGGTCGGAATGCTCTTTACGGTCTATCAAAGCGACTATGTAGGTCCGAGAGAAAGGCCTAAGGTTCGCGAAAAGATCAAGATGAAGCTTTACGAAAAAGCAAGAGACATGGATCTTGAGTGCTATGACGATCCGGAATTTTACAACAGTCAGGTGCTTGCCATATCGCAGATCGACGACCAGATCGAAAGAGTCATAAAGTTTGTCATAGATACGCTGAGCGGCCTTGCGGCTTTTACTTCAACGGCGATCTACTTTCTTTATAAAGACAAGACAGCCATCCTGTTCGCACTTGGTGCCTTTGTGCTGTCGATGATATTTGAACAGCTCTATAACAAGCAAAATTACCTTGCGAAGGTTGAGAACATACCTGCATCCAGAAAGCGCGACTACATAAAGAGGATATACTACCTCAACGATTACGCCAAAGAGATAAGGCTAAATCCCGGTGTTTCGGATGTCCTCATCAAGCGTTTTGATGCCGCCAACGACGAAGTCTACGCGGTTGAGAAGAAATATGCGTTAAAGAAGTGGTTCTTCGGATTTATGAGGCGTTATGTCTGCAACAGCTTTTTCGCGGATGTTCTTTTTATAGGTTATCTCGTATATCAGGCGGCTGTCCTTCACACCATATCTTACAGCACTCTGGCGATCCTTTACGGGTCATTCGGAAGGCTTAAGAACAGCATGAGAGTATTTTCGGAGACCTATCCGTTCGCCTGCGAGACAAGCTTATACGTGAATAAGATAAGAGAATTCTTAAATTATGAGCCCAAGATCGTGTCCAAGGAAAACCTCGTACCTACCGAAGCCGCAAAAGAGATCGAACTCGATAAGGTTTCTTTTGCCTACGGGAAAAATAAGGATATGCTCATAAAGGATATGGACCTTCACATAAAGCCCGGTGAAAAGATCGCACTCGTGGGATATAACGGCGCGGGAAAAACAACGCTGGTTAAGCTTTTAATGAGGCTTTATGACACAAAAGGCGGTGTGATCAGGGCTGACGGCAGGGATATCAGGGAATATGATCCGAGGAAATATCATGATACCATCGGTACGGTATTCCAGGATTTTCAGATCTTTGCGGGAACTGTAAAAGAAAACGTAGTGCTTGATGTGGCCGATAATGTCGGAGACGACGGTATCAGGAAGGCACTTTCGCAAAGCGGTCTTATGGAGCGCATCGACAGATTTGATAAAGGCCTGAATACGGATCTTACAACCGAGTTCTCCGAGACCGGTGTAAACCTTTCGGGCGGTGAAAGCCAGAAGCTTGCGGTATCAAGGGTATTCTACAAAAATGCCGGACTTATGATACTTGACGAGCCTTCAAGCGCGCTCGATCCCATTGCGGAATATCAGCTCAATCACGCAATGCTTGAAGCGACAGGTGACAAAACGGTGATCTTCATATCTCACCGTCTTTCCACCACCAGGATCGCGGACAGGATCATCATGCTTGAAAAAGGAAACATCGTTGAGCAGGGAACACACGAAGAACTGCTTGCCATGAACGGAAAATACGCACAGATGTGGAAGGTTCAGGCCGGAGCCTACATTGCGGTTTAACGCGGGAGGTTCGGCCGGAGCCTGCATCACAGTTTAACGCGGGAGGTATAGAATGGCTACATACGTGATGGGTGATATTCACGGCGAATACGATATGTTCATTAAGATGCTTGATAAGATCGGGCTAAAAGAAAACGACGAACTCTATCTGATGGGTGACGTGGTGGACAGAGGCCCGCATCCGATCAAGGTACTTATGAAGATAATGGAGATGCCGAATGTAATACCGATCGTCGGCAATCATGAACTTATGGCTCTTGAGGGGCTTAAATTCTTAAACAGCGAGATCACCGAAGAATCCATAAAGACTGCCGATGCGGAAACACTTGATAATCTGCTTTTGTGGCAGCAGTATAACGGCGGAGATGCAACGATAAAGGAGTTTAGAACTCTTAATGCCGAACAAAGAAATGCCGTCGTTGATTTTCTTTCCGAGTTCTCGATATATGAAGAACTTAAGATCGAAGGTCGGGAATATCTGCTGATCCATGGCGGTCTTGGCGGATATTCGCCCGAAAAGACCATCGATGATTATTCGCTTCACGATATCACATGGCATCACGCCGATTATGATATCAAGTATTTTGAAGATATAATCGTCATCACCGGCCATACGCCCACTCAGATGATAAAGGGAAACGACAATCCCGGTTACATATACCGTAAAAACAACCACATAGCCCTTGATTGCGGTGCATGTTTTAACGGCGGCCGACTGGCCGCCATCCGCCTCGAAGACGGGGAAGAGTTCTATGTGGAGCGGGAGGGAGATGAACGGTCCTGACCATGCTAACCCATCCGATACCGCCGCTATACGACGAAAATTCAAAGATCCTGATACTCGGCAGTTTTCCGTCCGTTAAATCGAGAGAAGAGGGTTTCTTTTACGGACATCCCAAGAACCGTTTCTGGAAGGTTACTTCCGCCGTTTTTGGTGAACCCTTGCCACATACTGTCCCCGAGAAAAAGGAGTTTCTTTTGCGTGATCATATCGCACTTTGGGATGTGATAGGTTCATGCGATATAGATGGTTCGGCGGATTCAAGCATCAAAAATGTGGTGCCGAACGATTTAAGTGTGATACTTAAAAACGCCGATATCAGGCAGATATATGTAAACGGACAGACTGCTTATAAGTACTATTGCAAATATTCGGAAAAAGAAACCGGGCGGCAGGCGATATGTCTTCCGTCCACAAGCCCTGCGAATGCAGCCTGGAATTTGGAAAAACTCATAAAGGCCTGGCAGATCATAGGAACCCGGTCATAGGACACCGATCATTGGGACGGTCCCGCTGACTTTGGACGTATAATAGTTCATTAATCAGGGAATGATATGATGCCGGATGATTGAGAATTATTTTACGGATATGAGGAGTGGATCGGAATGCAGGACAAGGCGATTGAAGAATATACGCTTGAAGAAGTTCAATCACGGCGGTATCAAAGCAGAGATCTACAATGCCATAGACAATCACAAACGAGACGGCGCCGATGTTTCCGTCATGATGCTGGACCTCGACTTCTTTAAAAATATAAACGATACCTACGGCCACGCTGCAGGTGATGCCACACTTAAGCTGTTTGTCGATATAATCAAAGAACAGCTTTCGGATGAGAAAACATATTTCGGCCGCTGGGGCGGTGAGGAATTTGTGGCAGTAACATACGGAAAGTCCGAGACCGAGACTCTTGAAAAGGCCGAAGAATTAAGGAAGGCCGTTGAAAGCGGTCAATTCCCCGAGATTGACCGGATGACTTGTTCGATCGGTGTCACTTTGGTTAAAAACGATGACTCCTTTGACACTCTTTTCGACCGTGTCGACAAGGCGTTATATCTGTCAAAAGCAAACGGCAGGAACAAAGTTACTCTTCTGTAAAAAGGATTGCAATCGCATCAAAACAAAAGACAGCGATCGCATCAATAACTCGCAAAATATTGACACCTCGCGTATAATGTACGTGAGGTGTTTTTGGGAGATGATGATATGAGCGTTTTATCTTTGACACTGGGCAATTACATTATGGTGGCTGAACTGCTGGGACTCTGGGTAATGCTGGAATCCAACGTTCACCTTAAAAAAAGAACGATAATGGTGACCCGTGTCGTTATAATACTTATATTCACCGAAGCTGTATGCTGGGCTGTTGAGAGGTGGAGCCGTGAGATAGGATACCGTTCGGCTTTAAGGATCGTTCTGGTGCCCACTATATATCTGCTCCATCCCCTCATCCTTTTACTCATCATGGAGATGGCCAACCTTGTAAAGAAGCCGAGGATCCTGTTTTATCTGCCGCTTCTTATCAGCACGCCGCTCTTATATACATCACAGTGGACTCATCTTATCTACTGGATCGACGACAAGAATCTGTTCATCGCAGCCGACGGCCTCATGAGCTATTTCCCGTATATTCTTTTTCTTTTATACGTGATCATATTTGTGGGAACGTATACGGTGCGCTATGCACGTCACGGTACGGCGGAAAGAAGAGGGATACTCATAAGTGTGATCGCCGCAAGTATAGGCGTTGTCCTTCACCTTATTTTTGATATTTATGTTGATTACAGCACGCTTTTTGCTTCTTTACTGCTCATATACTATTTATCTCTTTATGTGCTGACCGCCAAAGAGGATACGTTGACCGGTCTTTTAAACCGTCAGTGTTACTATGCGGATTCCGATAATTACAAGGATCAGATTACTGCCGTTGTATCCGTTGATATGAACGACTTAAAGAAGATAAATGACAATGAGGGACATGACGCCGGTGATACGGCACTTAAGACCGTGGCTGACTGTCTTTCCAAGAGTAAAATAAGAAACAAGCAGGTATATCGCATCGGCGGCGATGAATTTGCGATCTTTTATATGGGCAAGAAAGAGGAAGAGGTCCAAAGCGATATAGACAAGATGCGCAGGAATCTGTCGGAAACACGGTATGTTTGTGCTTTCGGATATGAGATGGTGGAGGGTAAGGACATTCATGCCGCCATGATCAAAGCCGACAGAGAAATGTATAACAATAAAGCCGTTCTCAAAAATTCAAACGAGCGCAGGATCCTGGCCCACAAGGAAGCTACGATCCGTGTCATGCATGAAGCACTCGGTTCGGGAATGTGGGGAATGGAATTTGATGAAGACGGCAATATGACTTCGGTTGAATGGAGCCCGGAATTCAGGAAGATGGTCGGTTATACCGATGAAAACGACTTCCCCAACACTTTAGAGGCGTGGTCAGATCTTTTGCATCCCGATGACAAAGAAAAAGTATTAAAAGAGTTTAACAACACTATTTTGGATTATTCCGGTAACAAGAACTATGATGTGGAATACCGGCTTAGGGTAAAAAGCGGAGAATGGCGATGGTTCCATGCCCTCGGAAGGCTTTTGCGCCGTGACGACGGCACCCCGCTTTCCTATGTGGGTATGTTTGTTGACATCACCGACAAGAAAGCCGCAGGGTCATGATCTATGGGATACGGAAAAAGAAAAAGCTTTGATAAGCGGTTTCTTGGCATAGTGCTTGCACTTTGCCTTATCTTTGGTACCACACTTCCGGCCTTTGCCGATATGGGTGAAAAGCCGAGTGTGACTCTTAAAGTGCTCAATCCTCCCTCAAAGGAGTACAGGGTTGGGCTTCTTGTACGCGGAGAACCGCATGATCCGGAAGAACTTGAAGATGAATTCGAATATGTAAACGGTGATCCCGGTTACCGGGATATGTTTAAATACGAAGGGGACGGATATTGTTTTGCACGTCATCCCGGTCCCGGTTTTTTTATCATGTCCTCGGATGATATTCTAAACGGTACTTACAGATTTACATATTACGCACCGTCAACATTCAAGGTAATAGTGGTGTCCGGCGATTCCTGTTATATCAGTGACCAAGAGATCGTATCATCAAGATACGCCTGTAATGCGATATTTGACTGCGAAACGAATGAATTGTACGAAGACCTTGAAGCATACGAAGAGTACGACAGAACGTTCTTTAAAAGATCGATAAGGTTCCTGATATTGACGCTTGTGATCGAAGGTTTTTTACTTTTTGCATTCGGTCTCGGACAGGTCCGTAATATCGTTGTTTTCCTGGTTACCAATGTATTGACGCAGGTCTTTCTTCATTACAGAAACTGGTCATACCGGCGTAATGACGGAAGCGGTCTGGGAGCAAGCATTTCATTTATAGGTACGGAACTGCTGATCGTTATTATAGAGACGATCGTATTTGCAATCTTAATGAAAGAAAAGGATGAGAAGCGCTGGAAGGTAGTTGTTTATGCCATAGTTGCCAATCTGGTAAGTGCATTTTTTAATCTGCCTGCGCTCAGATAAAATATAAAAACAGAGGTTAAGGAAAGAATACATTATGAAACTGGTACTGGTAAGACATACGGTCATCTCTCAATTACCTATTGACACGATAGGTGAATGGGGTATATAATCCGAACTACGAGCATTAATCATTCGGATAATTATTTTTGGGAGGAAATGATCATGTCAAATATTTACAAAGGTACTCTCGGACTTATAGGAAATACTCCTTTGGTCGAGGTAACAAACATTGAAAAAGAACTTGGCCTCAAGGCAACGGTTCTTGTAAAACTCGAATACTTTAACCCCGCAGGAAGCGTTAAGGATCGTATTGCCAAGGCAATGATCGAAGACGCCGAGGAAAAGGGTCTGTTAAAAGAAGGTTCTGTCATCATAGAGCCTACAAGCGGAAATACAGGTATCGGACTTGCATCCATCGCAGCAGCCAAGGGTTACAGGATAATCCTTACCATGCCCGAGACCATGAGCGTTGAACGCCGCAATATCTTAAAGGCATACGGTGCGGAACTTGTCCTTACAGAAGGCGCCAAGGGCATGAAGGGTGCGATCGCCAAGGCCGAGGAACTTGCCAAAGAGATACCCGGAGGCTTCATCCCCGGACAATTTGTGAACCCCGCAAACCCTGCGGTTCACAAGGCTACAACCGGTCCCGAGATCTGGAACGATACCGATGGAAAAGTTGATATATTTATCGCAGGCGTTGGTACGGGCGGAACCGTTACCGGTACGGGCGAATATTTAAAAGAAAAGAACCCGAATGTCAAAGTTGTAGCTTTAGAGCCCGATGATTCACCTGTTCTTTCCGAAGGAAAAGCAGGTGCTCACAAGATTCAGGGTATCGGTGCCGGATTTGTGCCCGATGTATTGAATACGGCCGTATACGATGAAGTGTTCAGAGCCAAAAACGAAGATGCTTTTGCCACCGCAAAACTTCTTGCCAAAAAGGAAGGTATTTCGGTAGGTATTTCTTCGGGAGCGGCACTCTTCGGAGCGATCGAACTTGCCAAGAGACCTGAAAACGCCGGAAAAGTTATCGTTGCGCTCCTTCCCGACAGCGGAGACAGATATTATTCAACGGCTTTATTTACAGAGTAATTGATTTGCTGTATTCTATTAATTGAACACAGGGCGGGTCGTTTTTAAACGCCCGCCCCATTTTCTTTTTACGGAAAGAGGTTATCGTGAACAAGACAGCCAATGAAAAAGAGATAGAAGAATTAGTAAGCCGCATAATATCGGATTATGACGGCAACAAGAATATCGATGAGACCGATTATTTTGACAAGCCCGATAAGGCTGAAGTTATCGAGCTTGTTAATAACATGTTCAGGATCATCTATCCCGGATACTTTAAGGACAGATCTCATAAGATATACAATCCCAAGAGCAGTTTTACGGTTACTGCCGAGGATGTATTTTACCATCTCAAAAAGCAGATCTATCGTGCGCTTGATTATCGCAAGGAAAACCCTTTAACCGATGAAGAGCGCGATGCGGAGAGCTACAGGGCAACCAAGATCTTTTTTGAGAAGATCCCGACGATCCGTGAATATCTTGAGACCGATCTTATCGCCGCATATGACGGTGACCCCGCTGCCGAGTGCTACGAGGAGATAATACTTGCCTATCCCGGACTTATGGCGATCACCGTATACCGAATGGCTCATGAGCTTTATGTTTTAAATATTCCGGTATTACCCAGACTCATGACCGAGTATGCCCATTCGGAAACGGGTATCGATATCCATCCGGGTGCCACGATCGGCAAGTATTTCTGCATAGACCACGGCACCGGAATAGTTGTCGGCGAGACCTCCATAATCGGTAACAATGTTAAAGTATATCAGGGTGTTACGATCGGTGCTCTTTCCACAAGAGGTGGCCAGAAACTGGCCGGCAAGAAACGTCATCCCACCATAGGCGACAATGTTACGATCTATGCGGGTGCTTCGATCCTTGGCGGTGATACCGTTATCGGAGAAAACGCGATCATCGGCGGTAATACGTTCATCACCTGCTCGATCGCCGCAAATACACGTGTTAACATCAGAAATCTTGAAATGGAATACAGATCAAGCGATAAGACCGTAAAGACCGAAGAGCTTCCTCAGGGAGAGGCCTGGTATTATATGATCTGAAGCGCTTGTACAGCAACAATAAAACGAAATATTAAGTGTACGGAACAAAGAGTAATGCAAAAAGTTGTGATCGGAATGTCGGGCGGCGTTGACAGCGCTGTCGCGGCATTTCTTTTAAAAGAAAAAGGATATGACGTTATCGGGGTTACCTTAAGGACCTGGATGTCCGATGACGGTGAAGACGGAAGATGCTGTGAGATCGACGACGCGGCAGCTGTTGCAAGAAAACTGGGGATCCCCTATCATCCCTTTAATTGTACGTCGCTTTTTAAAGAAAAAGTGACCGATCCGTTTGTCCGTTCATATCTTGATGCCACAACTCCCAACCCGTGCATAGAATGCAACAGATATGTCAAATGGGAAGGGCTTTTACACTACGCAAAAGTTCTGGGTGCGGATCTTATCGCCACAGGTCACTATGCTCACGTTTTAAGGCTTGATAACGGCAGATACACGGTAAAGACCGCATCTCATGCGGCCAAAGACCAGACTTATATGCTCTATAAGCTGACTCAGGATCAGCTTTCGCATACACTCATGCCTCTTGGCGATCTTTCCAAGGAAGAAGTGCGTAAGATCGCGTCCGATGCGGGTATACCTGTTGCGGATAAACCGGATTCCCAGGAAATATGCTTTGTTCCCGACGGAGATTATGCAGGATATATCAAAAAGAACGCAGAAGGTCTCATCCCGGGAGAAGGCAATTTTGTGGATGAAGACGGCAATATCTTAGGTCCCCACAAAGGTATCATCCATTATACCGTAGGCCAGCGAAAAGGCCTCGGTATCGCAATGGGATATCCCGTATTTGTCAAAGAAATAAACAAAAGGACCAACGAAGTGGTCCTTTCGGATGATGCATCTTTATATTCGGATTCACTTACTTGCAGTGATGTCAATTTCTTAAGCATTGAAGGTCTTGCGCCCGGGCAAAAACTTTCCTGCAGAGCCAAGATACGATATCACCATAAACCCGCGGCAGCTGTTGTCGAAGCCTTGGATAACGATCGTATTTTGATCACTTTTGACGAACCGGTCCGTGCCGTAACACCCGGCCAGTCGACTGTCTTTTATGATGATAACGACTGCGTGATCGGCGGCGGAATAATAGAGTGAAGCGCAGGTTTATTTATCGGTTTTAAGGTATTTTTCCAAAATTCCGACCATAGCCTCAAGGCTTACGGGCTTTGAAACATAATCATCAAATCCCAGACTTAAATAGTTTTCTTTGGAACCCTCTATCGCATTGGCCGTGAAAA
>Ga0310691_10004199_pt1 | contig 16423 bp, 31 predicted proteins | sample 176DNAGHGlowgp2_FD_203887 | JGI IMG/M metagenome (GOLD analysis project Ga0310691, IMG submission 203887) | Sheep rumen microbial communities from Palmerston North, Manawatu-Wanganui, New Zealand - 1766 DNA GHGlow gp2 (v2) (version 2) | ecosystem: Host-associated > Mammals > Digestive system >...
TGAACGAACTGACTAAAATGGTGGTAGATAAGCAAAGCGGGACTTATGAGGAAATGGTGCTATTTCATCTTAGCACGATTGCTGCAATGCTTGGGGATATATCCAAAAGTCTTGCCGTCATTGCGGATAAGGCAGAAAAAGATGAGGCTAAGGACCTTGCAAATCTTAGAGCTTTACATTGAAAAGGAGGATTAATATGAGAATTTCAAAACCAGACAGCGTAGCTGTAAAATTTAATGACAGAGAAAACCTGGATAAACGTTATATATTCCCTTCGGAAAACATACCCAGGATATATTTATCAGGTCCCATGAGTGGGATCACGGACAACAACAAATTCAACTTCGATTTTTGGGAGAAGTACTGGCTCGACAAAGGTTGCGAAGTTGTCAATCCGTTGAACATTCCTCATGACGACCCAGAAAACAAACTGTGGACCCTGTCAGAAGATTTTGACGAAGAGGAATATTGTGAAGTTATATTCTTCCTTCATGGTTGGGAGAGAAGCAAAGGATGTTTCGCGGAATGGGGATATGGAATCGCAAAGTACAAAAAGATGCTCTTTGAAGGGCCTAATCGGTCTTACTCTTTTGTACATAAAACAGCCGATGAGATGAGCGAAAGGGACATTGTCGAATTAGAGCTCTCAGTACGTTCGTACAATTGTCTCAAGAGAGCCGGCATCAAAACAATTGGAGATCTTGTTCATTTTGCTGATGATAAAGAGTGGTTCTTAAAGGTAAGAAATCTTGGCCGTCGCTCACACGACGAAATCGTTGAAAGAGTCAAGACAGTTGCGGAGATTGATATTCCATGACCACAGAAGAGGTAAAAGAAAATCTAATGAAAATAGGGGTGCTGCTTGGTCAGGTGGCACCCCACGATAAAGAACTTTATATGGCACTTGCAGAAGCCGTTGGATATTGTGATAGAATAAAGGAGGCGGATATGAAAGAAAATGAATTAAAATTACATCCTTGCTACTGTGGGGGCGAAATGGAGATAAAAAAAGTAGCTCGAAATGGTGGTATGGATGGAACGTATTGGGATTGGGAGTTAACTTGTAAAAAATGTGGTTTGACTATGACATATGCTGCAGATGATTTCTATAGCAGAAAATATAAAACATTTGAGGAAGTTGTAGATGATTGGAATCAAAGATTGCATAAAGTGGAGAAGGTTGATGCGACAGATAGATTGATAGTCATGTTTGATAGCAGTTTAAATGATGCAGCGGCATTAGCTGTTGCTCGAAGGAGTGGAGAAGGATATACCGTATTAAAATTAATATCTGGAGAGCAGGCCGATATTTTATATCATCTTTTAACCGAGCAATGGGCAGAGGCTGAAATAAAGGAGGAAAGTGAAAAATAAGATAAACCATCAGAGGCCGTTTGATATTGTGACAGAGTAAAGGAGAATAATATGAAATACGGGATAGGTGATATGAAAAATATATTTTGTAGTGCTGTAAATAAGATATTTGGGGATTCGATGACGTTTCTTGATTTTCTTGAGCATTGGAAGTATTCCACTACCAAATATGATTGTTATTTAGATTATATTGGAGAGAATTATATTATTAATCGAGAAACTGGAGAATATATAAATTGGTATACGTTAGACAATATAGGAAGTTGTTTAAATATATCAACTTCGTCGGAATGTGAAAGTATTCCGAAATGGATTGAGGAATTCCTAGACGAGTTTAAAAAGTCAGAAAGTGAGGAATAACATGAGAAATATAAATTGCCCTAAAGATGTAGGACTTGAAAATACTTTTAGTGGGGAAGATTGCGTAAACGAACTAATCTATAATAGCTGTAACCGTTGTTGGTCAATGGCACTTGAAAAGTTTAAAAAACAGGAGGATAAGAGAATAATTATAATGCCCAAAACATATGGAGATGTTTATAAGGAATTTTATGATAGGTTTCCAAATGCAGAAGTAGAAGATTACAGGCCAGCGGTTGGATTGTACATACCGCAATTATTAGAGGCTATTCCAAATGCAATTATTGTTTGGTTAAAAGATGGTTCAAAAATAATTTATATATCAGAAAGCGAGGATAAAAATGACAGATAGAGAAAAGGCAATAGTGATGGCATACACAGGGATATGTATGCTGACAGGTGATAAGTTTTCGATATTCCACAAATATGTTGAGAATATTATGGGCAGACCTATATTCGTACACGAATTTGGAAATAAGTCTATTGTGGATGAGATAAGGGAAAAATCGAGGAGCGATTTCATAGCATTGTGTGCTGATGAATTACTATCCGAAGCAAAAATAATTGATAAGAATAAGGAGGAATCTTTTAGATTCCAGGAATTGAAAGAAGAGCTGTCATCGATTCTAAAAAAATCTAATTTGCCAAAAGGTTGTTATTATTTTATAATAGAAAGTGAGGTTGAAAATGAAAAGTTATAGAGTATGGACGGCAAACTCGGGTGTTGTCGTAATTAATGCAAAGACGATTAATATCATATATTCTGAACATGATTCATATCTCAACGATAAACCTATTAAAATTATATTTATTGATAATAAGGATCATATTATTGCTGAATTTTATTGTGACATGATATCGGGCTGGGCTGAACTTGAATGTATTGCGGACGCCGCGTGGATTCCTGTAGAGGAAAGGCCACCAAAAGAAAATGAGACTGTGATAGCCTCTACTCTTCATGGTGTTTATCCAGAAGCAAGATATACAAAAGAAAACGGTTGGGAATGGGCTTACGAGTCTGGAGCGGACTATTGGGTAGAGCTGGAATACGTAACGGCATGGATGCCAATTCCCAAACCTTACAAGGAAAAGGAGGAATGATATGGATATAGTAGTCAAGATAGACGAAGAATTATATTATAATATTAAAGGCGGTAAGATATACTCTTCCTATATCGATGTACCGTATGAATCAGTTGTGGCAATAGCGAATGGTACGCTATTGCCGAAAGGGCATGGGGATTTAGTCGATAAAAAAGATTTATTGGCCGAGACATATACCATCAGCGATTGGACCGGAAATGAATTAAATATCATTGATAGAACGACTGTTGAAACGGCGAATGTAATCATAAAAGCAGATAAAATAAATTATGAAGAAGAGCTAATTTCGCTTGGTGATTATATCTATAAAGGCAAGACATTGAAGGAGTGGGTAGATATAATAAATAGTAGAAAGAAGGTGAGCGAATGATTCTAGTAATTATGTTTATTTTTGTAATACTTTTAGGGTTTGCACTTATGGCAGCACCAAAAAGTTATGAGTGGGAGGAAGATATAAATGTGGTAGGAGCGGTTATGATTGTGTTTGGTGTTGCTCTTTTAATTGCGTCATTTATTATAATAATAGCAGTACATGCAACCGCTGATAATTCAATTCAAAAAAACAAAATACTATATGAAGGATTATGTCAACGATATAAGATTGTTAAATCTGAGTATGAAGACATATCAAAATCGGATATAATAGATGATATAACAGCATGGAATATGCACGTGTATAACATTAAGTATTGGTCGGAAAATCCGTGGACTAATTGGTTTAATCCTAAAAAAGTTGCTGATAATTTAAATTATATTTCATTAGATGAAGAAAGCGAGGTAAGCAAATGATAAGTATAGTTCTGAAAGATGGACAAATAGTAAACATTAACGCAACTAAGGCCGATTGGTGCGAGAAATCAAGGACGGTAAGATTAATAAACGAGATCAATAAAGATATTGTCGCAAGAATAAATATGGATAATGTGGCTGGATGGGTAGATTCAAAATATGTGGAAGGTGGAATGAATGACTACTTTTATAAAGGAGGTTAAAAAATAATGAATATCGAAATCGAGATAGGCTGGCGATTAGCAATCACATTAGTATTCATGGTTTGCATATACGCAAGTTGGAAATGAACTAAAAAAGAAGGAGGTATCGCAATGATAAGCGATGAAAGAGCAATATATATTTTAGAACAACGGGCGTGTTGTAGAGAATGTCTTATTAAAGATTGTACATGTGTCGAATGTGATGAAGCGTTTGATCTGGCAATTAAAGCCATAAAGCAAATGTCGAAAGGGAGGAATAAAATCGGGTTCTTTCCAGGACCTGGAAGGAAGCCGCCAACAATGCCTCGGTAGCTTCTCACGTATAAGGAGGATAAGTAATGATAAAAGAATTAGTTATTTCTTCTTTAATTTCTTTTGTGATTATATATGTAGTACTATATTTAGAATATGGTAATGATGGTTAAAATAGATAGGAGGTTAATATGAAATACAAAGTAGTAAGACCTAATTTTATCGCGTATACTATTGCAACTACTCCTGGACGAGCTGCCTCGAATCTTAATTATAGATTTAAGGCAGAGCATGGTCGTTGGCCGGAAGATCTAATAACGCCAGATGAGTTGATCTGTTTAGGATCAGTTCCGCCAACAGATTTGGTCGAGCAGGTAATAAAGGAATTTACGGATGGTCAGATGGTTATGGACTTTGATGGCTTGATATTTAAGGGATACTCATCAAAAGGAGTCTCAAGAGTAAAGGAGGGAATGATATGACAAAAAAAGAGATTCTTTCAAAATTCCCTGATTATAAAAAGGAGAAAAAGAGAGAAGGCGATTGGAGAACAACCGGTAATTGGGGCGATCCTTTGCCTCCTATTGAGGAAATAGATACTGAGGGAGCCATACGTCTTATGTCTGCGGTTCTTGGACAGGCCGCAGACGATTATCGCAATGATCGGGATAAAGAGCGATGTATCATAGAAATCTGGAAGGAACCGAAAGGTGTTCATAGTACAAATCGGGTTCTTTCCAGGATCTGGAAAGCATTCTTCAGCTCAGAAGACTTTGAATTCTGGGCTCAGGGAACATCTCTCGTTGGCCCTGATATTTACCAGCAGTTAAAAAAAGACGAAGACGAAAAGGACGACGAGCTCAAAGAAGTATGGAAGACAGTAAAGAAAACAGGCAGAATTGGTCCATTCGAGGAAATTCCTTGGTGGGATCAAATAATGAGAAGAGAGTTTGAGAGAATGGGTTCTAGAGAGCATCCAGTATATGTGTTAAAGGACAAGAAGAAAGGAAGGAAAAATGAAAATAGAGTTTGATATTCCTAGCAATCTTTCCCTCGGAGATATTCAGAACGTATTTACGCACCTTGAAGCTATTCATTGCATAATTGGCGGGAAACGTGAACAAATTATTATGCCAATTGTTGAAGAAAATTCATTCGCAATTACACAGGAGACAAAAAGGACAAGAAGAAAGGACGGAAAACAGTATGAGAGCGATGATTGATATTCCAGATACATTGGATCCGAAGCGGTATGAAGAAGTATTGAAAAAGATAAATGAAATCCATAATATAGTGTATGGAACCAGTCGAGAGATCGGTTTTCATGCGCCAACAATGATCGCAGAGGACGAAGACATTGATGACATAAAGCCATCTGTAAAGGAAAAGGCATGCCTTCCTACTCTAACGCAAACCGATCTTGAAAGAGATAAGGAACTCACCAAGATCATAACGAGTCTTAAAGCCCCCTCGGACGTAAAGACAAGGATTGCAAAGACTGTTTATAAGAACATGACAAAGATTTACGGAGTCGTCTGGGAGCAATCAACAAAGGAATATAAAAAACGTTGGAATATTGATACAGACATCAAAGTCCCGAAAAGGAGGGTTGTCATTGATTCGGGAGGATTATACCGTTTGTACAAGTCCCTGTTGCTTGATGCAGTGGAACATTATAATAAAAATAAAGGAGGAGAAATATGAATATCTATGCATCTTTAGAACACTGCCATAGAAACTTAAACGGAGCTGATTTGTCCAATACTAATTTATCTGGTGTTAACTTGTCAGATAGTAGTTTAAAACATGCCAACTTGTCTTATGCAGATTTACATGACGCCGACCTGTCCGGTGCCGATTTAGCTTGTGCTAGCTTGAAAGGTGCGAATTTACATAACGCTGACTTGAGATGCGCTAATTTACGAAGTACTAATTTGTCTGGCGCCGATTTATCTTATGCTAATTTATCTAGCGATGATTTGGGTAATGCCGATTTGACTAAGGCTAATTTATCTAGTGCCAATCTTAAGTGGGCTCGTTTAAATAACACTAATTTGCACGAGGCTGATTTATCTTATGCCAATCTAGTTTTTTCTTGTATATATGATAGTACATTACTTGATGCTGATTTATCTGATGCTAATCTAGCTGGTGCTGAAATAAAAAATACTGATCTATCAGGGGCGGACTTATCTTGTGCGCATCTGCCATATGCTAAATTAATTAATGTGAATCTAATAGACACTTCGTTTGTTATATCCGATTTAAGGAACGCAAAGATTGAGGGTTCAGATACATCCCATGCCGATTTTCAATTTGCTAATTTATTCAACTGCGTTAATGAAGCTAATGAATACTCGGTTGGTAAAATATTAAGGGAGCCTTTGATCGGATATAAAGTTTGTTGTCTTAATCGCATTAGAGCACCGAAAAAAACTATAGTCACTTTAGAAATACCAAAAGGAGCTATTGTTTTTTCTATTAATGGCTGCAAATGTAGGACAAACAAAGCAAAGGTTGTTTCTATAGATGGCGGCGATAGAGCATATTCAATGTTTCAAAAAACGCTATCATATTACGTTGGAGATGTGATAACTGTTTATAATTTTAATTGCGAGTATAATGTTGAATGCGCAGAGGGTATTCATTTCTTTTTAACAAAAGAAGAAGCAAATGATTTTGCAAAACGTTTTTAAAAAAGGAGGATCAAAATGAGTAAAGCAGAGGCAGTAGCAATTGTAAACATCAGGAAGAACGAGATTAAGAACATGCTCTGGCAGATGTCTATCTGCAATGATGAAAAGACAAGAAAGCACTGCGAGGAACAGGTAGATGAGCTTATGGTATCTATATTGGAGCTTGTGGAAGAGCTTTATAAGGAGGAGAAAGATGCCGAAAAAAGGACGTGAGGTGCTTCTGGTAGATTCCGAGAAGGAAGCCGAAGAAATAATGGAATATATGAAAAAGCGATGCCGCGAATGTGGTCTTGTTACAGTGTCTGAATTCAAACTAAAGGCCGGGAAATCTTCATCCAGAATGGATCAGGAATACGGATGGTATGATGCCAATGATATTTACTACAAAAGGACGGCTTTTGGATTTGAAATAAATATGCCTAAGGCCGTATTATTGACATAGCTTATTATGTAACGGAAGTTGGTTTTTCGAAAGGAGGTAAAAATGACAAAGGAAACCAAAGATTCAATTGACGAAATGATAGATGTTCTAGTCTATCAGGCGGATCAGGCTCAGAGTTTAATAGATACTCTAGAACCGGGCTCACAAGAGCGGTCTCGCCAAGTGTCCGACGTTCTAAAGATAATGGAGCACGTCGAAGCTGTGTATAATAAAGAGTACGAAACGAATCTGAAATATGAAGAGATTCGTAAAAAGTACAGGGCAGAAACAGCTAAGACTGCCATTGCTGGTGTAACGGCGGCAACTGGTGTAGCTGGTCTTTATGTCTGGTGGAAAGCATATGTTAAGGGCATCCACTTTGAACAGACTGGTTCTTTCAGCTCGTCAATCACCAAAGGGGTTCTTGGCATGATGTCTCGTTTGCCGGGAATCAAATTCTAGTTACTTGAGGGGCTTCGGCCCCTCGTTTTTTTTGCATCTTGTATTATGTAAACATGATTCATCTCTTAATGAAAGGAGAGTAAATGTTTTGGCTCGATTGTATGATGTATGGTCTGGTCGTAAATTTAGCTATATGGTGGCCGGTACTAATTATCGCATTAGCCATCTGGATCATTAAGAGATGAGCAAACCGAGGGTATGATATCATACCCTCGTATTTTTGACATACATTATTATGTAACTAGTCGTTCGTTTTCGAAAGGAGATGGATTATGTTTACATTTTTAGTATGTGTATCTTTGTTGATATTGCTAGCGGCAGTAGGGCAGGGTTTAATAGCTGTAATATTGGCTATATTCATGATGCCAATGCTTATTAGCAAATGGTCAAAGTACGCAAGTAGAATGGACGAGAAATTTGATTCGTTTTTTGAAAGTAGAAAGGAGGACTAAAAACAAAGGGGCTTCGGCCCCTGTTCTTTTTTGCTATGAGTAGTAGGTATTTGATATTTTTAGCAACAAAAATACTAGAGGAGGTTTTAAAAATGAATAGCAGTACTTTATTCGGGATCGGAATGGCAATAGTATCCGCTGCTGGGGTAGCTATGACGATCATTTCCGCAGTAAAGGAAACGCGAGCGTCCAAAATGATGGAAGAAGAGCCCTCTGATGATCTTACTAGCAAAGCCATAAACTTTGTAAAGAGATACAGAGATACTATCTTCTTTGGCGTTATATCCGTAGCGGCCATTGTTTGTACGATCGCCATGTTTAGAAATGCGTCAGAAATTGCAGCATTAAGCGCTGCGGCGGTTCCGGTTAGTAAATTAGCAATAGAAGACTATATGAAGCAAAAGCCAAAGCTTATAGAAATGGTGTCAAGAAAGAATATTACAAAAGATGGTGTTCCTTCAGTGTCGATTGACACAAAGGAAACTAACGCTGTGAAGTCTTTTAAAGACGATTTTGGCGAAATATTCGAGTCTACACCTTTCGAAATGCTTCAGCACGAGTTAGACGCCAATAAAACGTTGGCTTTATCAAACACCTTATCAATATACGATTTGCATAAAATGTATGGCATACCAGACAACATGAACCCATTTAATGTAAATCATGGACGCGGGTTTAATATTGAAAAGATGTTTGATTTTTTTCAGTATCCATGGCTCGGGTTTGACTATCAGTTGATGAATGATCCAGATAAAGGCGATGTCGATTATAACATAAATAACGGCAAGCCGTACTATCATATAGATTATTCAGTCCCGGTGGATAATGAGATTTTAGAATAAGGAGGTATTTTGTATGAAAAACGTTATGTCTAAAATAAGAACAAAACTCAAGAATTCAGTATCTACTGCTAGAAAGTATTCTGACGAGATAATAACCGGTGTTATTCTCGTATGTCTCACTCTTCATGCGGTTGGATATTTCATAAGAAGTATAAAAATGTAATTCGTATTTTCCACATCTCCATTTATAAAGGAGGTGATCATATGGAAGCGTTCGCTATCAAGATTATTGGAGCTATCATAACCTGTGTTGGTGGCGTTGTGTCCGCATACGGCTTAAAGGTCGAAATGGACGAACGAGACGAAGACAGACGAGAGAATGATAGACGTCTTGTAGAACGTTTACGAGACATCGAAAAGTAACAAAAAGAGGGGGCATTGCCTCCTCGGTTTTGAAAGGAGACACTATGGATCTGTCAACGATTTTCGGATCTATCGGAAATCTAATAGTGGAAAACAAGACCACTATAATGACCGCGGTTGGTGTAGCAGGTTTGATATTTTCTGGTGTTCACGCATCTGTAAAAGCAACCCCTAAAGCAATCGAGATCATTAATGATGAGATGGCTTATAGAAAAGACCAGGAGGAGAACTTCGGTGATGAATATAAGCCTCTTACTCTTTTCGATAAGTTCCAACTTACATGGAAAGTTTACATAATGGACATTGTCATTGCGCTCTTATCATCTATTGATATTTTCTTCGCGCATCACATGGATATGCGAGCGATAGCAACTCTATCCGCAGCGTGCCAAATGTACGAAACTAAATATTTAGATCTTAAGAAGGCGTCGAAAGAAGTGTTGAGTGAGCAGCAAATACAAAAAATAGAAGACAAAGTTGCTGAAAACTCAAGAAACGAAGTGACGAAGGAGGATATAAAGAAAGCGAATAAGCACAGACAACCGAATCAGGGTATGCTATACAAAGACGCATATTCTCCACAGATTTTCTGGGCTAATCCGGATCAAATAAAAGACGCCTTATATGATCTAAATAGTTACTTCAATCAATGCAGCTATGCAACCATAGACGATTGGCATGATGCACTGCGTTCGCACGATGTATCAATCGACGATGGTGATGTTGATCGAAGATTAGGATGGAATATCTATCATATTATGCCAAAAGAACGCGGAATACGCAGACTGGAGTTGAATCCGTCAACCCAATCTAGTGTTACAAATCCGCTCGAAGCGATGACAATCCTTAGGTTCTCAGATGAGCCAATTTGGGAGCCTTGGAAGCAGACGTAATTTTGACATGTATTATTATGTAACTAATTGTTGTTGGTTTTAAAAAAGGAGGTTATTATGAGCAAGAAAAACAAAATAGCTCAGCCGAATCAGAATTCACCGAAACCGGATGATAACGTTCAGAATCCGCCTAAAGTTATACAGGCAGGGTTCGCGATCGAAGAAAAGGTAACAAACTTCTGCGAAAATCATCCCATAATAGTAAAGACCTGCCGATTTGCAGAACACGCCTTGGCAGTAGTGGGCGGTATTGCAATCGTAGGCATGCTGAAGGGAATGAGTCAGAAGGATACCGACGATGAGAGCGACGACGTATATGAAGCGGATGACGACATTATTGATGTCGATTTCGACGAGGAAGAAGATGGCGACGAGGAGTAGTAACTATCGAATCAACGAAAGACAATGGGGGCTTCGGCCCCTGTTGTCTTTTCTTTTTCGAGGAGGAGTATCATGGATATTACGCAGTTAAACAGTAACAGCGATGCTAGCCGAGAATCAGCTGCAGAAGAAACGACTGTTAAAAGCACAAAGGCTATGGTTCCATCGTCATGCGTTACAACTAAACCACCTGGTTTTTTTCAAATGGCCAAAGATGCTATGCCGTTCCCTAAAGATCCGTATGAACGAAAACAGTATATAATTCAGGATATACTATTGCCAGAGATTCTTAATTTTTTTCATAGCACCTGTAGTCATGCTCTTGATTATTTTTTCGGTTTTGGAGGTTACTATCCAGGCCAAAGCGCGGTTCAGAAAGTCGGCGGAATGATAGTGAGATCAGCGAAGAATTCGTATGATTATTCTAGGAGATACAGAGGAACTCCAGTTCAGCCCAGAGGGCCCGTTATGCCCGCTCAGGACGAAACGGAGATGGTTTCGTGGGATAATATAGTTATACGGCCGGATCCTAATACCGAAGTGAATGACATGAGGAAAGCTCATGCAAAAGCAGAAAAGATAATATGGGAGCTTCAGATGATCTGTGCGAAATATGGTCGTGCCAGATTATCTGATCTATATGAAAAGACTGGTAAATCGTTTAGGTATACAGCAAATAATAAAGGTTGGTATGACTTGTCAAGTGCGTATTCTACCGGAATATCTGGTGGATATTTGCTTGTTTTACCGCCGCCTGTAGAGTTTATAGAGGAGGATAAATGAATAAAGTACAGTTTTTAGCATGGGTAAACAAAGACAAAGACATCGACGGAATTCTTGATCTACTTGAGAGATTCGGATGTCATATGGTAGACCATAAGGTCGGAAAGGGGAAATATGATCAGATGACTTTTGCGGCGTCGCCGTTTGATGTTTTGTCAAAAGCCAAGAAAGCAAAGGACGAAACATTTGATATTCCGGCGATGACGGTATGCTTTGATGCTCAGCACAATTTAATAAAAATAGATTAAGGAGGACAAAATGGACTTTAGTGGAATCATTCAGGTCTTGTCTGAAAACGCGCCGAAGATCTTTATGGGAATCGGAATCGTAACAGGCATAGGCGCTGTAGTCGAATGCGGGAGAAAGGCTCCTAGAGCCGTTGATATTATCAACGAGCACAAACAGAATATAACTGATATTCATAATGCAAAAAACAAGATCGGAAGAGAGGTAAAATATCACGACGGTCATACAGAGGTATATACCCAGGAGATGTATCGCCAGGATATCTTTATCGAATACCGAAACTTCATATGGGCAATGGTAAAGACATTTGGGTTTGCAGTTATTCTCGAAGCAGCATCAATAGCTTGCTATCTTCGTGCTTTCTGCTTAATTAGTGCACAGCTTCATGAAGCAACTATTGCGTTGGCGGCTATGTCCGAAGCATATAAAAGACTTGAGGACGGCGTGCGCAATAAATATGGCGATGAGGTTCTGCATGATATTAAGTATGGCGTTAAGCAGGAAGAGATCGAGGAAAAAGACGAAAACGGCAAATCCAAGAAGCATAAAGAAAATGTTTATAATATAGATAATATAAGCAGGGATCCTTATGCAATTCTTATAGATGCCAGCTGTCCTATGTATGATCCTAATGAAACGATCTTCATGGCAGAGATAAAGAACGCGCAGGATATAGGCGAACGAAAGCTCGAAAATGACGGGCACGTTTGGGCGTATGATCTTGCTGCGAAGATTCTTAATATACCGGAGGATCATATAAGTCCTTCTCTTAAGAGAGGTGGTTGGTGGAAGGGAGCAGTCGGATCTGACAACCGTATAAATCTTAGGCCGAGAAGGATCAAGTTCAGAAAAGCGATGACACCCGAAAGGTATGCAAAGGGAATCGCAGATGTTCTTCAGGATGGATATCTTCTCGAATTCAACTGCGATGGAGATCTTGCGGGACACCTGGAAGAAAAGGGATTTGGAACGCTAAAGAGACTCGGAGTAACTGATATTGCTCCGGCATTATCATGAGGAGGACACAATGGATATTTATAAGATAGTTGGTGCGTTTCTTCTTGGAGCAGCATCTGGAATCGGGGGCACGTATTTATATTTCAGAAAAGTAATAGAAGAAGAGAATCTTCAGTTCGAAGAAGATCTTAAAGCCCTTCGCCAGGAATTTGCAGAGGATTTTGAACGGTTTCGTAGAGGCGAGATCGAGAGAGATCTTGATAGCAATAATGATCTTATAAGGGCTCGTGCGCAGAAAGAAATGGCTGGTATAGCCAAGAACAAAGACGAATCTATGATCCTGAAGGACGAGTACGATACATATATCGATTACGCCGCTCAGTATCAGCAGAAGCCCAAGAAAAAGAAAAAAAACAGGGGCTTCATAAGGATTCTTAAAGAGGACGATCCTCTTATGAACGCTGATAGTGACTATGATGTTGTTAACTGCAGCTTCTATGCCGACAATATATTATCCGAGGACGGTATTGACCAGATAATAGAGAATGTTAAAGACTGCGTTGGTCATGCTCTCGACAGATTTGCCGAAGAAGGGGTTGACGAGATTTACGTTGCCAACGACAAGCAGAAGCTCGTATATGACATAACAAAAGACATCCGTCGCTATTGGGGTGACATAAGGGACGGAAATATGGATGGCTCCGATATCGATTGAGCGCAACTACTTTGACTGGCTTTGTCATCTTGTTTACGACGACAGATTTAGATCCCGATATCATAAATTATTAGAACTCATGTATGAAGTTGATTTTACATGGGTTTTGCCAATGGACGAAAATCGAGCCATTGACGGAACAGAATTAAGAAATGCATATGGGATCATAGATGTTAGGCCATGCTCATTGTTAGAGGCGTTAGTCGGCTTATGTGTTCGCGTCGAAAATAGTATAGCACAAGATGAAGAGTTGGGAGACAGGACTAGTGAATGGTTCTGGACGATGATCAATACTATGAAACTTAGCGGGCAAAACGATGAACAATTCGATAAGGATTATTGCCTGGATAGGTTTAGTATTTTAATGAATAGACAGTTCTCTCCAAACGGAGAGGGCGGTCTATTCATTTTAGATCATCCAAGACAGGACCTTCGTTATGTAGATTTTTGGTATCACTTCATGTGGTATTTGTCAGAACAAGGAGGATATTGATGGCAAAAAAGAAAAAGAAGTTGTCTGAAGAGAAAGACGAATTCCTTACGGGGAGAGAGCTAGCAATAGCCAATCGCGACAGAGCAACATCACGAGGACTCCATTGCAGTAACTGCCAGGAGTATAAAAGCTGTCAGGAAAGGAAACGTCTTCTCAGGGGTTTGGAGTATCACAATTGTACAATCTAACGGAGGGTCATTATGCTGGACTTTTTACAAATTGCCATGAAGAGTCCGAACAGAAAGACTATCGAGATCTATCCGAAGTTCATGGTTCAAAAGACCAATGACCTGATGATCAGAGGAAGTGATTTTTATGCCGTTTGGGATGAAGAGTCGCATCTCTGGAGAACTGATGAGTTTGATCTGATAAACCTTGTAGATAGAGAATTGAATGAATACTACAAAAAGCACGAAGGCGAGTATGGAGAATCATATGTCTCGATTAAGTATATGCACGACAGCGATAGTGGATCCATCGATCGATGGCATAAGTATTGTCAAAGGCAGATGCGTGATAACTATCACATGCTTGATGAGAAATTGATATTTGGTAATACAGACCTTAAGAAGACAGATTATGCAAGTAAGCAACTACCATATCCGCTTGAGCCATGTGATATTTCAAACTATGATGCAATTATGAGTGTCCTCTATTCCCCGGAAGAACGTAAAAAACTCGAATGGGCCATCGGTTCTATAATTACTGGAGACAGTAAGAGGATCCAGAAATTCGAGGTATTATACGGGGCAGCAGGAACTGGTAAGTCTACGGTCCTGAACATAATCCAAATGCTATTTGATGGATATTTTTGTACATTTGATAGTAAAGCACTTGGAAGTGCCAATGCGGCCTTTGCATTGGAACCATTCAAAACAAATCCGCTTGTGGCAATCCAGCACGATGGAGATCTGTCCAGGATCGAAGACAACACCAGGCTAAATTCATTAGTTTCTCACGAGATCATGACGGTCAATGAAAAGTTCAAATCGACTTATGAGAACCGATTTAAATGTTTCCTGTTTATGGGCACGAACCGCCCAGTACGAATCACAGATGCTAAATCTGGTTTGATACGAAGATTGATCGATGTATCACCGACCGGAAACAAGTTAGCGTTTCGTGATTATAAACGGTATATGAAAGGAATACCGTTTGAACTTGGCGGTATAGCGTGTCATTGCAGAGATGTCTATCTGGAAGATCCAGACATCTACAACAACTATATACCAATTAACATGCTTGGCGCATCAAATGACTTCTACAACTTTGTAGAAGATTCTTATGACTTCTTCAAAGAATATGACGGAGTAACTTTGAAACAGGCATGGGAACGGTATAAAACATACTGCGAGGACGCGAGAGTGAATTATCCATACAACAAAAGAGCATTTAAAGAGGAACTCAAGAATTATTTCCGAAACTTCGAAGAACGAAAGAACCTTCCGGACGGCAGCAGTGCTTATAACTATTATGAAGGCTTCAAATTCAATCTCTCTGAGACGAAGGTTATCGAGAAGAATGAGGAGAACTGGTTAGATTTCGTAGAGTCAGAAAGTATCTTTGATATTCTCTGTAAAGATAATCCAGCACAGTATGCAACAGCAGACGAAATACCCTCTAAAAAATGGGCTAACTGCACAACAAAACTATCTGATCTTAATACTTCGAAGCTTCACTATGTAAAACTTCCAACAGAGCATATAGTGATAGACTTTGATATTCCAGATAGTTCGGGCGGTAAATGCTTAGCCCTAAATCTTAAGGAAGCAAGAAAATGGCCGCCCACTTACGCTGAATTAAGTAAGAGCGGTCAGGGAATTCATCTACATTATTTGTACGATGGTGATCCTAGTCTGCTTAGCTCTGTGTACGACGATCACATAGAGATCAAGGTATACGGTGGCAACAAGGCGCTTCGGCGCAAATTAACAAAGTGTAACTCGTTACCTATCAACCACATTGCAAGTGGATTACCGCTTAGAAAGGAGACGCAGGTGGTTAATTTCGAAGGATTAAAGAACGAGAAGGCACTCCGCACAACTATCAAGAGATGTTTGAACAAGGAATATGACTCGATGCCATCTACAGTTCAGAACATTAAATTCATAGACAAGATCTTGACTGATGCGTATAATTCGGATATGCATTACGATGTTTCGGATCTTCGTAAGGCTATCTATCCATTCGCTGCTGGAAGTACAAATCATGCAACGGAGTGTATGAAGATAGTAAATAATATGAAATTTATGTCTAAAGAACCGTCTGAACCATTCGATGAGCAGTTCGCGGATGAGAATCCGGTGTTCTTTGATGTTGAGGTGTTCCCAAACCTCTTCCTGCTTAATTGGAAGTTCGCAGGTGAATATAAGCCGATGCATCGAGTGATCAATCCGAAACCTCAAGACATCGAGGATCTTGTCCAGTTCAAATTGATTGGCTATAACTGTAGACGTTATGATAACCATATATTGTATGCTTGTATGATCGGTTATAATAACGAGCAGCTCTATAGATTAAGCCAGGACATCATCAATGATAAGCGCGGAGGTGCTTTCTTTGCGGAGGCATACAATATAAGTTACACAGATATTTATGACTTCGCAACAAAGAAACAGTCTCTCAAGAAATGGGAGA
>Ga0310691_10004200_pt1 | contig 16422 bp, 33 predicted proteins | sample 176DNAGHGlowgp2_FD_203887 | JGI IMG/M metagenome (GOLD analysis project Ga0310691, IMG submission 203887) | Sheep rumen microbial communities from Palmerston North, Manawatu-Wanganui, New Zealand - 1766 DNA GHGlow gp2 (v2) (version 2) | ecosystem: Host-associated > Mammals > Digestive system >...
ACTCGCATCGTATGCAGGAGCTGAAATCTTCTATGAGTTGAAAAACCATACCACCGAGCACGCCTACATCGACCTCCCGACAATTCCCGAGGGCGCGGTCATAGACATACCAGAGTTGCGCGAGGTGGGCGTGAAATGCTTCGTCCACGGTGTTAGCGAACTGGTAGACCACGCTAACAACTGGGGAGAGCGGTGCAAGCAGAACGAATCGAGAATCGCGGCGCTCGAAGCCGCCATAGCCGACCTCGCATAGAAAGGAAAGAACGATGAACTACCGCGAATTCTTCGTCGCCGCAATCGGGCGCGGCGGCTACGAGCTGGCCGTCATGGAGGCGAGAATCGACAAGTGCTGGATTGAGGGTCGGCTGACCGACGCCGACCGCGAGGAGCTGCTGCCCCTCGCCGCCGAGCGCGCCGACGACCGCTACCAGGTCGATGTGATGGCGAGGCTGGCCGACCTCGAGCACCGCGTGTGGGAGCTGGAGCACCCCGTGGAGCAGTACGCGACCTGGGTGCCTGGGTACCAGACGCAGCAGCACGAGATAGTGCGCTTCGACGTGACGGGCGACGGCGAGCTGGACCTCTGCCAGTACAACGGGGGCCGCTCCTACACGTCGCTGGGCATCGGCAAGATAGAGGGCTGGAACATGCTCGACCGCGAGCTGAACGCAACGCACATCATCACCCGCGACACGTCGGGCGGGTACGTGCTGACGCCCGTCGAGCCGGTCGAACCGGCCGAGGCACCCGATGGCGAAGGCGGCGAGCATGAAGATCCCGCGACTGCATAAGGAGGCGTCGATCTTCGACGCACAGAAGCCCATTTCGGGCGGCATCGCCGATGCCGCGAGAAAGGCCACGGACCACATCACCTCATTCGCCGACGGCATCTGGGTCACTCCCGAGAACGCGAAGCCCGGATCGGACGGCCAGGCCACCGGCGCCACGACGGGGTGGCACATCGGCGACGCGCTCGAGCTCGTGAAGGCGGGTGTCAAGGCGTTCCGCGTGTGGCTCGACAACGGCATGGCGAAGCTGCGGCTCGGCGAGGGCGACAGGAGCCACCTCGATTTGGACTACCACTCCATGCAGATGGTCGACAATGAGGAGAGGACGTACTTTTATGTGAGCGACCTGCGCAACGCGGACGGGTACGCAACGGTGACTCAACGCATCGTCGTGCAAGATGACTTGAGGGTGTACGTCTACAGCAACCCGCGGAGCGTCGAGACGACGAGCGCGACCGTGAACGGGACGGCCGTGTCGGTTGTGCAGATCAACTACAACGAGGTGACGCTGTCCCAGAGCCTTAACGTCGGCGACGTGGTGGTAGTCACCTACCAGTCGGAGTCGCACCAGAACAAGGCATTCACTTTCGGCTACAGGTCAAGGGAGACCAACACGGGGCCTATGTCGTCTTCGATGGGCCAGCTCAACGAGGCTAGCGGCGTGGTGAGCTTTGCCGAGGGTTTCAGGGCGAGGGCCACTGGGGATACCTCCCATGCAGAGGGATACTACACGACGGCGAGCGAAAGTGCCAGCCATGCAGAAGGCTACGAGACGAGCGCGGGCGGACTAGCGGCCCATGCAGAGGGCAATGGCTCGAACGCTACCGGCTACGCCTCGCACGCGGAGAGTAGGTCCAATGCGAGCGGCGACTGGTCGCACTCGGAGGGCGGCACGGGCAAGCTGAACGCCACTTACCAATTCGACGGTCACAACCCTCCCACCGCCAACGCCCCGTGGTCGCATGTGGAGGGTGTATCCACCACGACCGCCGCAGCGGCCTACGCGTCCCACGCCGAGGGCGCGTGCACGACGGCGTCCGAGAAGTGCGCCCACGCCGAGGGGTACGAGACGAGCGCGGGCCTGTACGCCCATGCGGAGGGCTGGGGCTCGACCGCGAGCGGTCCGGCGTCGCACGTCGAGGGGCTGTACGCAACGGCATCGCAGGAGGCGGCGCACGCGGAAGGAGAGTTCACCGAGGCGTCGGGTGTGCGGTCTCATGCCCAGAACGAGGGGACCGTCGCCGCATCGACCGACCAGACCGCCCTGGGCCGCTACAACGTCGAGGACGCCAACGGCGAGTACGCCGTCATAATCGGCAACGGCACAGCCGACGACGCGCGCTCCAACGCCGCCGGATTGAAGTGGGACGGCACGTTGGAGCTCGCCAAAGCCCTGCTCTTTGCGTCGGGCGGCACGGGCATGTCGGGCACCGCCACGACCACGGCGGCCGCGAGCGTCATCGCGGCGGCGTCGGGCATCACCGTCACGGCGGCGAACTACGCGCAATGGGGCAAGGTGGCCCAGCTCGTCATCGACTTCACCTACGACCAGGCAATCACGGTGCCAGCGAACGGCAACATCGCGAACGTCACGGTGGGCACGCTCGTCGACGGCAAGCGGCCCGTGTACTTCAAGGCCGCCCACTCGAACGGCGACGGCGCTGGGCAGCAGTGGTACGGCATCACGGCGGCTGGCGTCGTCACGCTGCGGGCGCTGGAGGGCACGGGGTCGCAGCGCACGGTGGCGGCCGGCACGACGCTCTCCGTCTCCGCCGTCTACCTCCTGCCGTAGAGGTGACAGGCGCGCTACCTTCTGCCTGCAAGAGCAAAGGAGGCCCCTATGGGCGAGTTAGCTGAACTGGTCATCAATCCGTTCGTGTCGGCCCTGGTCGGCGCGCTCGTGGCGAGCGCCGTCGCGTTCGCGTCGCGCAAGTGGTCGGGCGGCATCGACACGCAGCGGGCCATCGTGAGCGGCATGCGCACGCTGCTGCGCAACGAGCTGGTGGCCATGCACCGCGAGTGGGCAGAGGAGAAGGGCTACGTCACCCTCGAGGCCCTCGAGTACGCCCAGGAGACCTACGAGGCCTACCACGGTCTCGGCGGCAACGGATCCGGCACGAAACTGTGGGAGGACATCAAAAGCCTCCCGGTGAAGGACTAGGGGGTGAGCATGAACGAGTTCCTGACGAGCAACGAGCCGAGGTGGCGCCTCGCGCGCACGATCGTGCAGGGCCTGCTCGGCGTGGTGGCCACGGTGCTGCCGCAGGTTGTGGGCCTGTGGCACCTCGACTCCGCGACGAGCGCGGCGGTGGTCGCGGTCGTGATGGCAGTGCTCTCGCCGATCATGGCGGCGATGGGCTCCGACGACGAGGAGGCGTGAGATGGCGGTGACGACGGACGGCTACAGCGGCCTGCCCATCAGGCCGACCGACAACGGGCTCAGGGACGGCGACCTGGAGGCGCCGCAGGAGGCCCGGCCGCTGACCGAGGAAGAGGTGGCGGCCATCGTCGAGAAGGCGGGTGAGGCCGATGGCGACCGCTAGGCAGTACATCGCAGCGGCCGCCGGCTACATCGGCGTCGGCGGCACCGACAACGTGTTCAACACGTGGATCTGGGGCCAGCACGTGTACGACCCGAACCGGTTCCCGTGGTGCGCGGCGTTCCAGAGCTACGTGGGCGTGCACGACCTCGGCATGCGGTTCAACCCCTCCGCGTCGGCCGCAGGCGTGGCGTGGCAGGGCGAGCGCGTGGCCGACTCGGCCGCGCGGCCCGGCGACTGGGTGCTCTTCAATTGGGACGGCAGCCAGGACTTCGGCTGGGCCCACCACATCGGGCTGGTCGAGTGGTCCGACATCGACGGGTCGGGCCTCTTCGGCACGATCGAGGGCAACACGGGCGGCGGCGAGGGGCGCGTCATGCGCTGCACCCGGAACAACAACGGCGGGTACGCCACGGCGTTCTTCCGCCCGCCTTACGACGAAAGCGAGGAAGACATGACACCTGAACAATCATCGCAGCTCGCGTTCATCTACCAGCACATGTGCTGGGACGAGGGCACGCACTACAGCGACATGGGCAATTTGGTGGCGGAGATGCCAGTGAGCTACCCGACGCTCGATGCCAATGGCAGGAAGGTCGACCACACTGCGCCGCTGGCCGCGAGGATCGGCTACATCGACCAGCGCATGCACGCCATCGAGGCCAACCAGGCCGCTATGATGAAGAAGCTCGATGCCATCGCGAAGAAGCTCTAACTCAATTATAAGAGTGGGACACTATCGAGATTTTCGCCAGCTGATATAATTAAGCTATCACCTGGGATTACCTGAACAGGACCCTGAGACGGAGGACGCCCGTCTCGGGGTCCTTCTCGTATTCTATGCGCTCGATGAACGATTTCAAGAAGCGGTTCACCTCTTCGGCGCGCCCCGCGTAATCGCCGAGCTCGGCCATGGCGCGCTTCAGCGACACGGCCAGCTCGCGGTCGGCGCCCGACCGATTGCCGGCGAGCCTGGCTTCTTCGAGCCTGGCGCGGATGGCGGCGAGCCTGGCGTCGGACAGGCGCTTCCGGTCGGCGAACTCCTCGTCGCTTATGATGCCCTTCTCCACGAGCCGGAACAGAGTCTCGGCAGAGCGCTCCTCGGCGGCGAGGTCGCGCTCGACCTGGTCGGTGGCTGGCGGCGCCTCGACGCGCCCGATGCGCGCCTCGACGTCGGCGGCGGCTTCCGAGAGAGCCGCCACGACCGCGCGCACGACGTCGTCCATGCGCGTCGACTTCTGCCAGCACGCCTTCCGGTTCACCGACGGGTGGTTGTAATACGCCACGTCGCGCCGCGCGTCCCTCACGCGCTGCATCGAGCGGCCGCAGCCCGAGCACACGAGCAGCGACGCCAGCGGGTCCTTCAGCGTGCGGTCGTCGGGCGTGGCGTGGCGCCTGACCGAGATGGCGTCGACGGCGCGCTGCCACAGCTCAGCGTCGACGAGAGGCTCGTGCAGGCCCAGGGCGATGATCTCGTCGGCCTTCTCGCGCACCTTCGCCTTCTGGCCGTCGGGCCCGAACGTCTCGACCGTCCTCTTCCCGTTCCACCGCACGTACCCCTTGTAAACCGGGTTCCTGATTATCTTCGTCACGAGGGTGCGGTCCCAGAGGCCCGCGCGCGGGGTGGGGATGCCCATGTCGTTCATCTCGTCGGCTATCTTGCGCGGCGTGGCGCCGCCGTCGGCCACGCGCCGGTACCACGACTCGACGCGCTCCGCGTCGTCGTTGGGCACGAGGGTCTTCTTGCGGTCGACCACCGCCTTGTCGTATCCGTAGGGCGCTATGGAGCCGAGGTACTGGCCCTGGCGCACGGCCTCCTCCTTGCCGGCCGTCAGGCGGCGCGTGATGCGCGCGAGCTCCATGCGGCCGAAGAGCATCTCCAGCTCGGCGAAGTTGCCGTCGAGCTCGTCGCGAAGGTCGTACACCTTCTGGGGCGTGATTATGAGCGTGCGGCTCAGCTGGAAGGCGAGCACGACCGTGCCCTGGTCGATCATGTCGCCGCGCGTCACGCGCTGCAGGTCGAACGCCAGGACGCCGTCCCACATGCCGGCGCGCACGTCCTCGAGCATGCGCCTGGCGTCGGCGCGCCTCGACAGGTCGCCGCCCGACACGATCTCCTCGTACACCCGGGACACCTCGATGCCCATGTCGTCGGCCAGGCGCGACAGCGCCGCCCGGTGCTTCGCCAGGGTCTCGCCCTTGCCGGCCCTCTCGGCCTCTACGTCCTCGCGGGATTTACGCAGGAACATGGCGTACCTGCCGCTTGCAGGCAATTCGCGCATGGTAGAATTGCACCGTCCTTCCAATTTCCTGGGAAGACGCCGCGCCCCTGTCCTAGTCGCCAAACTTTTGCAGGGGCGCAACTTCTTTGTTTCAGTAAGACAGCCCTCTTACTCGCCCTCTATGCGTACATCATCGGGTACGCTTCGACGCTCGCATGCTCGGGCATCTCCGAGAACGTCGCCTCGAACACAGCCGACCCGCCCGCGGGCACGGTGCCGTTGGCGTACGTGAAGTCGCCGCAGACTATGTTCCCCTCCGCATCGCGCACCACGACGTTCACGATCATCCTCTTGACCTCCGAGTCGGTGTTGTTGAGGACCTCGCCCGTCACCGATGCCGAACCGTAGCCCTTGTCGATGTCCGCCAGGTTGGTGACCTGGAACGACGAGTCGATATCGCCTCCCTGGACGTCGTCGCCGATGCTCCACGACGACTCATCTGCGGTGATGGTCGCCTCGACCGTGGCGGGTGCCTCCGGGGTGTCGATGAAACCGCAGACCGCCGTCCTCTGCAGGGGGAACAGGTACTTCGGGTGGGCCGTGTCCGTGCCGAGGATCTGGCCGTCGGCGTTGCGCGCCGTCACGTTGACCTGGAACGCCCCGAGCGAGTACCTCTCGTTGGGGTTCTCGATGATCAGACCGTAATGCGTCGCCCCCGCGCTGTTGGCCGAGAACCCGGTCTCCGTCACGGCGACGTCCTGGCGCTCGGCTCCTGCGGCCGCCGAGGCCGACGCGGGGTCGGGCGACGGGTTGCTCTCCCTGGGCTGCTGCGAACAGCCGCAGGCCATCGCGAGCGCCGCCAGCAACGCGATGGCGGCTATGGTAGTCAGTGCTTTCCTCATGATCCGCTCTCCTATCTACGCGCTTTTCGTCTCCCGCCGCGGGTCGCCCGGAACAGGCTGGCGTCCAGGTTGCTCGCTTTTCAGGTTCGCTGGGTTGGCGTGAATGTCCTCGACGCTGCCCACTGCCTTCCTGCGTCCCGTGGCGTTGAGTTCCTCGTACTGCTCGTTAAGCTGCTGCTGATCTGGGTCAGCGAACACGCGCGGCCTCGGCGGCAGGCCGGCGATCTCGTCGATGGTGCAGTTGAGCGCGACGGCGCAGTTATATGCCTGCTCGAGGTTCATCATCCTCTCGCCACGCTCCCATGTTCCGTAACGGCTTGTCTTCACGCCGAGCTTTTCAGCCAGCTCTTCTTGTGACAGCCCTCGTTGGTTGCGCAAACGCTTCAGCTGCAGGTCCATGTTCTCACCTCCGACTTCAGCGCAAATCATACATTCATATATTAATAACTTCAACAGATAGTTGAAAATTTTTCTTGACAGTTCAGCAAAGAGTGATTAACCTCGCAAATAAGTTCAACAGAGAGTGAGATTAGGAGGTGGTGCGTGTGTACAGCAACGAGATATTCGGCCAATGCCTGCGCCGAAGACGCAGGGAGCTGGATCTGTCCCAAGAACAGTTGGCCAAGAAGGCGCACGTGAGCCAGAACCTCATCGTGCGCTACGAGAAGGGGACGGTCACCCCAGGGTTTGACAAGGCCATCGCCCTAGCAGGTGCGTTGGAGATGTCGGTGGGCGAGCTCGCAGGGCTGACATTGGCGCAAGAGTCCGCGAAGGCGACCGCGGACTCGGTCTCGTAGGCGCGGCTATTCCCAGGAAGATGACGAAAGGAGCCCCATGGAAGCCTTTGCATACATGGCGTTCTTGATCTCCGCAGGCTACCTCATCGCTGCGGCAATAAGTGGAGTGGAGTGAGATGAACGACGTCCAGGCAGAGAAGAAACATTTCACCGAAAGGCACCTCACGGCGCTGCTGCGCGAGGCGACCGACGGCGACGTGTCGTTCGCGGAGTACGCCGTGTCGGACGGCGAGGAGCTCGTGACCGTGGCGTTCGCGAACGGGTGCAGGAAGCGCGTGTGCGTGAGCGGGGACAGCAAGAAGGCCCTCGCCAGGGACGTGCTCAGGCAGTTGTGAGGGAGGTCCGCATGAACCTGTTCGAGCTCTCGCTCGTCGTCGGCCTGCTCATGGCGAACCTGGTGGCGACGTTAGCCGTAAAGCACATGCTCCAGGAACACCACGACAAGACCGCCGTAGACCGTGCTCACGAACGCGACGAGGCCTTCGACGGCGATCAAGGCGGCGAATGGTAAGGGATGCGTCACATGCGCACGGATTCGGGCCCGGGATGCCCCTAAACTCGCCCCGCTCGGGCACGCGTCAATGCGTCCGGGTCTTGCGGCTCGACCCTACATGGCAGCCGTCACGGGCGACCCGCTGCCACCTCTCTCCCCACCTCACGGCAGCGGGCGTCCGGGGGAGCGCCCCAGTCTTTTGATCGGGGTCGGGGCGCCTCCCCGGACGCCCTACGGGCGCCACGGCGGCCGGCGGAGAGGGGTCACGGGCTCCGCCGCGTCTCCTAGGCGGTTTCGCCCTCGGTAGCGTCAACGCCTATCCCATGGGGCCGGGGCGCGATGGCAAGGGCGACGGGCTGACCCCTGCCCGCCGGCCGCCGGCAGGACCGTGTTGATGGAAGGAGGAAAGGTGGAGAGGCTGGACGACTTGGTGGTGTTCCGGCAGGGCACCCACCGGCACGTGGTCGACGGCGTCGAGGTGACGCTCGTCGTGCCGCGCGACGTGACGGCGGCGCAGCTGGCGCGGCCGCTCGCGGGGATCTTCGAGAAGGGGAAGGAGGACAGGGATGACGCGGATGCGGCATGAAAAAAGAGAGGAGCGCCCGAGCCTGGCAGCGGGGCGCTCGAACGGTTCTCGGCGAACCGGGTCGATTGTAACAGAGAACGGCTACCCGGTGAAGGGCCTGCGCTCGTTCTGCGCGGCCTGGTGGGCCGCCATGGCGGTCGCGCTGGCCATCTTCCAGGCGGTGGCGTAGATGGGAGGTGCGGCCGCCGCAATGCGCAAGGGCTCGAGGCGCGTCGACTGGACGACGGAGGACGAGCGCTACCTGCTCGACCACGCCGGCATTGAGCCGAAGCGGAGCATCTGCTTCCACCTTAAGAGATCGGGCAAGGCCGTCGAGATGAAGGCGCGCGAGCTGCGCGCTCGCGGCTACCCGGTCTCGCTGCGCACGCAGCGTCCCCTGACGGCGATCTGCCCTCGCTGCTCGCAGGCGCGGAGCCGCGAGGGCGACTGGCAGGAGCGGACGGGCTTCTGCGAGGTCTGCCGCATGCAGGCGTCGTACGAGGACGCGCTCCGGCGCCAGGCCGAGGCCTACGAGGCCCTCACGCCCGAGCAGCGCTGGGAGTACGACCGCAGCCAGGCGGCCACGGGCCGCTCGACGCTGCCGCCGAGGCCGCGCGCGCCGCAGACGATCGGCATGGACCCGCGCGCCGCGCGCAGGGCCGAGGAGCTCCACGCGCTCGAGGTCGAGGAATGGGAGAAGGCCCGGCTGCGGAGGCTCACGAACGCCGCGAAGCAGCGCACGAAGCGCATGCGCGAGAAGAGCGGCACCAACCCCAGGAAAAATGGAGAAAAGGTGAAGCGCGCGAACCAATGAGGGTTTGCGCTTTTCGCAGGAAGGAAGGAAACCATGGAGCTGTTGAGGGTCAGGATGGAGGACGTGTACCCCGACGAGTCGAACCCCAGGCGCGACTTCGGCGACCTGGAGGCGCTCGCGGAGTCGTTCACGCTCAACCGGGAGCGGCCGGGCGAGCCGTTCACGCCGCCCATACTCGTGCGCGACGGCGGGATCTACCGCATCGTCGACGGCGAGCGGCGCTACCGCGCGCTCAAGTCGATCCATGCGACCGAGTTCTGGGCCAACGTCTGCGAGGACATGGACGAGGCGGACAGCGTCGTGGCCATGCTCGCGACCGACGACAAGATGCCCCTGACCGAGGTCGAGCGCTCGCGCGGGGTGCAGAAGATGCTCCTGCTCGGCGTCGACCCCGACCGCGCCGACCGCGCGGCCAGGCTCAAGAAGGGCACGAGCAACAAGGTCGCGACGGCCAGGGCGCTAGCCGACGAGGCGGGCGACGACATGACGCTCGACCAGATGCTCGCCATAGCCGAGTTCGCCGACCAGCCGGGCACCGTCGACAGGCTACTGGCCTGCCGCGGGGCGTTGGAGTTCGACAACGAGCTACGCCGCGCGCGGCGCGACAGGGAGGTGGCCGAGAAGGTCGCCGCCTGGCGGCAGGCCGCGGCGGAGGCCGGCGTCGAGCTGCTCGACTACGAGGACCCCGACCTGCGCGACGGCAGGAGGTTCCGCTACGACCTGAGGACCTCGCAGCCGGCCGACATCGCGAGGATCCACGCGGAGGAGCCCGACGTGGAGTTCGCCCTGTCGGCGAGGACGGCGATGGTCTACCCGTTCTCTCCCGACGAGGACGACGGGGACCCCGAGCGCGAGGAGCTCGAGCTCGCCGCCGCGCGCCTGCGCGACTCGATGGAGGCCGCGTTCAGGCAGATCTCGTCGTGGTTCGAGGCCCGTTGCCTGAAGGTCGGGGCGGCGAGCGTGCCGCACCTGCGCGACGTGCTCGTCGACGGGTTCGAGGAAGCCGTCGAATACGGCGAGGTCGAGGAGGCGTTCCCGTCGCTGGCCGACATCGACAAGGGCTACTCGCGTGTCGACTACGCCGTCGGGTACCTGCAGCGGTTCCCGTGGGACATCCCGTCGCACGAGACCGCGCTCGGCATCGTAGAGGGCAAGGAGATGTGGGCGACGAGGTCCGTGCCGGACATGGCCCAGCTGTTCGAGCTGGCGGCCGCCGACGGGTTCCGGTTCGACGAGGAGTCGCTCCCCGCGAAGGCGGCCGTCGAGGCCTTCGCGGCGGCCGTCGAGGGGGGCGAGTGAGATGGCGTCCGTGCTGCGCGATCCGCGCAACGGGCGCATCCGCATCAAGGTCTACGTCGAGGTCGACCGCGACAGCGGCAGAAAGGTCTACCTCTTCGAGTCGCTCCCGGCCGACGCGTCGGAGGCAGACGTGTACGAGGCCGAGGCGCGGCTCGAGGCCCGGGCCGCCCTGCAGCGCAACGCCGGCGTGGTGCTCACGCTCGACGGGCTCGTCGACTGGTACGTCGGCGAGTACGGCTGCTGCAGCCTGGCGGCGTCGACGGCCAAGGCCTACCGGTCGAAGTACATGCGCCACGTGTCGCCGCTGATCGGCTCGCGAGACGCCGCCGAGGTGACCGCCGCGGACGTCGTGAAGGCGCTCGCCGACGCCGTGCGCGGCGCCAGGCTCGAGCCCGTCTCGCCGGCCACGGCCAACGCGATCCGCGCGGTGCTCAACGCCGCGTACCGCGCCGCCGTGCGCGCCGGCATGCTCGCCGTGAACCCCGTCGACGCGGTGCGCCGCATGCGCGAGACGCGCGCGGTGCGGCCGCAGGCGTTCGGGCCCGACGAGGTCATGGCCATAACCGAGTGGGCTTCGTCGGCCGTCACGGGCGGCCTGCCCGACGACCCGACGCCCGACGAGTTCGACGACTACATCGTGAAGCAGGCGGCCATGCTCGCCCTGGCCACGGGCCTGCGCGTGGGCGAGGTCTGCGCGCTCGAGGCCCGCGACCTGTCGCCGGCGCGCCACGGCGGCCCGACGCTGAGCGTGGCCGGCACCGCGAGCGAGGCCGGCGGCCTGCACGCCAAGCCGCCGAAGTCGGGCAAGGCGCGCGTCGTGGCCATCGACGAGGGCACGTACCGGCAGCTCGCCGACATGCGCTCGGCGGTGTGCGCGGCCGTGGGCCCGACGCCGTACCTGTTCCCGACGCACCGCGGCCGCATGCGCAGGCCGCGCACGGTCTCGGAGCGGTTCTCGGGCGCGTGCTCCGGCATGGGCCTGGGGCCCAGGAGGTTCCACGAGCTGCGGCACACGCACGCCACGGCGCTGCTCGAGGGCGGCGCGTCCGTGCAGGCGGTCTCCGAGCGGCTCGGGCACTCCGACCCGTCAGTGACCATGCGCGCCTACGCGCACGTGCTGCCGGGCGTCGACCGCCAGGCGGCGGAGCGCCTCGCGCGCGACCTGCAGAGGCTGTCGGGGGGCGCGGTCCATGGCTGAGCTTGACCCGGAGAAGCGCCGCAGGCTCGACGAGGCCATGGAGGCCGCGTACGCCAATTTGAAGGAGAAATGGGAGCGCGAGCGGCCGGCGGTGCCGGAGCCGCGCGAGACGTACGTCATGGAGTTCTACTGCACGTACAGCGAATTGAAGGACATACAGCTCGCGGTGAAGTGCTTCTGCATAGGCCGCAAGCGCTGTTACCTGAAGAGGAGGGGGGACGAGTCGTGAAGGGCAAGAGGTTCTATAGCGTGCCCTATGACGCCAGGAACGACCCGGTGATGATGCGTGTCAGGCTGACGTGCGGCGGCATAGTCGCGTTCGGGCGCTGGCAGGCCCTGCTGGGCATCCTCTACGACATGGACGGCATCATCGACCTGTCCGACGAAATCATGCATAAGGTGATCGAAGCCGAGCTGGAGCTGAGGGGCGAGAAGCTCGATGAGTTCATCGACGTGCTAGTGGCTGTCGGGTGGATCGACGTGGCCATGTGGGAGATGCAACGCAAGGTGGTCAGCAACAGCGTCGTCGAGCAGCTCGACTACAACGCCGGCGGCAGGCCCAGGAAGGCGCGCCAGGAGGGCGAAGGTGACGAGAAAACCCCCGCGAAAACCTCGCGGAAAACCTCTCGGAAAACCCCCGCGAAAACCTCCGACGAAACCTAGGGCGGCGCAATTATTTAATTAATTAATTATTTAATTAAAAACCCTCGCATCATGTCGCGGGTAGTCAGGAGGGAGATCCGTGAGCGGTTGCAGGCACGGCGGTCGGGACGTCTACGAGCGCCCGGTGGTAAGGGAGCAGGGGCACATGGACTGCTACCGGTTCAAGGCCGTGTTCCGCGACGCCGACCCCGTCAGCTTCGTCATCAGCCGCAGGACGGCCGACGGCGAGCGGCACCTCGACCACTTCGAGGCCGAGGACGGGTCGGTGCGCTACATGCCGCGGCCTGCGAGGGATTTCGACGAGATCAGGGAGGTGGTCGAATGAGCGGAGAGCTGGACGGCTTCGAGGTCGTCCCCGCCTCGCGTGCGTCGAGGTCGAGGATGGCGCCCGTCATGGAGGCCTTCCTCGCGACCGGCAACGACTGCATGGGCAAGGTCTACGGGGACCGGAGGCAGCTCGAGCGCGACCTGTGCTGCGCCAGGGACTGCGCGAGGAGGCTCTTCCCAGAGGTCGCGGTGCGCAAGCGCGGCGACATGCTGGTGCTGGCCAGGAGGCGGGCATGACGGGCGGGGTGCCGCAGCCGGTCCGCAGGGGCGACGGCGCGGAGTACCCGTCGATCAGCGCCGCCGCCAGGGCCCTCGTGGCCGAGCAGGGCGTCGGCGACCCCGACATCGTGACGGGAAACATCAACCACGTCCTGCGGGGCGACATCCGCACGGCGTACGGCTACAGGTGGGAGAGGATCGAGCATGGTGAGGATGAACGAGATGGGCGAGTTCGTCGACGAGTGGGACGCGAACTCCGACGAGATCAGGCAGGCGAACAACGAGCGGAGGGCGACGAGGCGTGAGCGCAACATGCGACGGCGGATGGCCGAGGAAGGTGCCGGGGACGGCCCACATGACCTGCACCCGCGAGGGCGTTCTGCTGACGAAATGCGGGAAGCCGGCGAAGGTGTTCACGGTGCCGCTGAAGGGCGGCGCGTACACGAGCAAGCCCAGGGTGACCTACACGGGGACGGACGGCAAGAGGCACACGATGGCCGTCTGGAAACTCGTGGAGGCGGCGAGGACCGGGGTGGCGCCGAAGCAGGGATGGGGGAGCTTCGACTCCCGCAGCCGGAGGTGCGCGGAGAACCAGCGCCAATGGGAGGCCCGGACGCTCGACGCGATGAGGCGGGACCCCGGCCACCGGCACCACGGGACCACGACGGGTTACAAGGCCGGATGCCGCTGCGAGAGGTGCAGGAACGCTCACAAGCTGGCCATGGAACAGGTCAAGCTGAGGAACATCCTGAGGGGGCTGGGCGTGAACCCGTTCACGGGGGAGCGGCGGTCCTAGCCGATTACCTGTTCGGCCGCCTGGCCGCGCTCGACGCCCTCGACACGTCCGACTCCGAGGCGGTCGCCGCCGAGTGCGAGGTCACCAGGGCCGTGAACGACACGGCGAAGAACCTCATCGCCCTCGCCGAGGCATCGACCAAGGCGGCCATGCTCCGCAGTAACGTCACGGGCCGCATGGACGTGCCGGCGTTCTTCCTGCAGGAGGGGGAGGGCAGGTGACGGCGATCAACGAGCTGCAGGAGTTCGTCGACCCCGACGAGCCCAGGCTGATGACGCTCAAGCCCTGCCGGAGCGATTGCGTCAAGGACACGTGGAAGATCGACTACGGCGAGGCGACGTGCGAGTGGTGCGGCACGCGGTTCACGCGGAGGCAGCACCACGCGAAGTACTGCTCGAGCACATGCAAGGAGAAGGCGAGATGGCAGAGAAGGAAGAAGCGGAGATGAGCAACCTGCGCAACCACGAGTTCGTCGCGCTGGACGAGATGCAGGCATGGTTCTCGGCCGGGGACGGCTCGGAACGGCTCGCCGACCTCGCGGCCCTGGTCGCGGAGCGCGACAACCTCGCGCACGACCTCGCCGAGTGCGAGAGGGAGCGCGAGAGGTGGCGCGGCCTGTGCTCGCGCCTGCTCGACCTGGCCGACGAGATGAAGGCGGCCGCGGCCGCCGCCTGCGAATGACGGCGCGGCGGGGAGCCAGGGCGCCCACGCCGTGGGCCCTCCTGCTCCTGCCGCTGCTGCTGCCCCTGTGGGCGGCGGCGTGGATGATTGGAGGCAAGAGGATTGAACGCTGACATGTTGAGGCCGTGCCCGCTCTGCGGGGGCGAGATTATGACGATCGAGACGCACCCTGGCCGCGGCGAGATCTACTGCGGGAACTGTGACCTGGTGCTCGGCGGGGACAATGCGATGACGCCTGACGAGCTGGTTGCGAAGTGGAACACGCGCACGCTGGACGGCGTAGAGTGCGAGTGCGTCGGCACGATCGAATGGCAATGGACGGTCCCGACCATGTATTACGAGCACGATCTGTCATGCGGCCATGTCGTAACCAGCGTGGACGAGGAACCGCCGAACTACTGCGAGGAATGCGGCGCGAAGGTACGGAAGGCGGTGGAGCGATGAGCGGGCCGAGCGTTTTCGCGGCGTTGAAGTCTGGCGAGGAGCTGTGCATCGAGGAGGTGCTCGCGGTGGCGGACGCCATCGACTTCCCGAACGAGATACGGTACAGCCGCGTGTACGTCGGGGAGCACGTCGAGCGGATCGTGTTCGCCGATGGCACGGTCTTCGTCAGGGAGGAGGTGAAGCGATGAGCACGTTGAGTTCGCAAGTGAACTTCCTGCGCCTGATGGCAAGGCTTGTTCGCGATTACGACTACGAGGAAATCAGCCGAATGCTGCGCGAAGCCGCCGACACCATCGAGGGCCTGCGGGACAGGCTGCAAGAGCTGCAAGACGCGGGCGGCGAATCGCGTTATTCCGAGCTGTTCGGCACGCCCGAAAGGGCGGCGCGGACGATTGCGAAATGGTGCGCTGAGAACGACGGCTCATGCGCTGGATGCCCGTTATTCATGTACGGAGTCGGAATAAAGCATTGCGAGCAAGACGAAGACGATATGCCGTCGCTGCTCGAATGGCTGAGGGGTGATGCGTGATGTGCGATTACTGCGAGGAAGGCAAGCTGATTTTCGGCGGTGACGGCTATTTCCACATAGGCACACGCACTTTGCGCAGGGGCGGCGGCGAGACGCAAGAGCAGCCGATTTTGAAGTACGAAGCGAGCGATGCTGTTTTCTCAACCGAAATCGAGATTGACGACCACTTCGTAATCAACAACTGCCCGATGTGCGGACGTGAGCTGAGGGGTGATGCGGAATGAGCGACCTACATCGGCAGATGCACGTTAAGACACGCAAGGAGCACCGATGCGCGTACTGCTGTGCCGTGATACCGAAAGGCACCGTCGTATTGTGCGAGCACGGCGTTTACGACCACGAGCCGTACAGGCGCTACGCCTGCGGGACATGTGAGCCGAACGTGGACGCATTCTGGAAATGGACGCATTACGAATGCGAGAACCCGTTAGACGAGAGCTTCTCGTACTTCCTCGAATTGGAGGGTGAATGATGACTATCAAGTCCCTCGTGTCCGACGGCTTCAAGTCGAGGGCGGTCGACCCTGGCGGCACGCGCAAGCGCGAGAACAGGCGCAGCGACGCCGAGCGCCTGGCGGCCGAGCCCTGGCGGGCCAACGGCTACGGCAAGCGGTACCGCAAGGCGAGGCAGCAGGTCATCGAGCGCCAGGGCGGCAAGTGCGCCGTCACCGGCAAGGTGGTGGCCGAGAAGCGCGGCGGCACCTGGCGCATCACCGAGCCGGGAGCCGGGGTGCACCACAAGGTCGCGCTCTGCGACGGCGGCACCGAGGACCCGTCGAACCTCGTGCTGCTGTCGGCCAGCGCACACGCGCTCGTCGACGCGCAGCGCAGGCGGGGCCAGGGCGGGTAGATCATCCTCCGCGACACCGCACGGACCACGACAGGGCGCCCACCGGGCGCCCTTCTCATGCCCGCCGGCGGCACGCGCCCCGGCGACCGCCCCGGCGCCGCTGCGTGATTCCCCGAAAGATTCCCCGATTTCCCCAGACGTTCCACCTGATTCCCACCGCGAGCGGCGATGACTCAACGCGAACCCGCGCGCGCGGCGTAGAACAGCCAATTCTACGCGAGATTATGCGACGCCGAGGATGGTCTCCGAGGGGCGGGGAGAGGGGTCGAAAAAAGCGCGGGAGCCCCACGGGCCAC
>Ga0310691_10004203_pt1 | contig 16411 bp, 15 predicted proteins | sample 176DNAGHGlowgp2_FD_203887 | JGI IMG/M metagenome (GOLD analysis project Ga0310691, IMG submission 203887) | Sheep rumen microbial communities from Palmerston North, Manawatu-Wanganui, New Zealand - 1766 DNA GHGlow gp2 (v2) (version 2) | ecosystem: Host-associated > Mammals > Digestive system >...
ATAAGTTCCTGCTGCGGCAATCGTACCGGAAAAGACCCCATCGCTCGACAATTCCACACCGGAAATGCTTGACCCGGTATAAAACGAGAAAACCGCATTATCGGCGACCGTTCCATAGGTCAGCGAAGCGGCGACCGTTGCCCCGGAGATTGCAGTTCCGGCAACAGCGTTAAAAGATTGATTCGATGCGGTAATTTCCTGCCGATTTACAACAAGCGTAGGCGCGAAATCAACGAACGTCATGCTTGATGCGCGGGTGTTCCAATCGCCATAGCCGAGCTTCGTTTCGATAAAGGTGCGATCACCGACAGTTGCAACGCCGTCGCGCTGAATCATGCACGGGCACTCCTTGTAAAAACGGCGATACGTGAAGCCTTCGCCATTTGCGGGAGTGTCGATTTCCACGGTAACGGGCGGCTTGACGCGATAATTGTCGGATTCCCCGGCAACCTGCCCCCAGCAATCAACTTCAATAGTTTCAGGCATATTTATTCTCCGGTTAATATGTTTGAGCTGCAATATTGTAGCGAGTAACGACACTCACTTGTGCCGAATAATTGCTCGGATTCGTAATGTTTTCCCAAAAACCGGAAATCGGCCCGGGATTCGACGCGGTCAAAATCCACGGCATACGATAACGCGCAGTAACCGCTTCACCTTCCTTTGCGGAATAGATAATCCAGCCGCCAAGCGAAGATACATACTGAACAAAAGCCTGACCATCATCCCGAACAAATACACTTTCCCGAACATTGGAGCGGATTTGATAAGCATCATAGAAAGTGTAATGCCCATCAACGCGAGAATTTCCACCGCCGAGAACTTCAACATCAAGATAAGGACGCAAGGCTTTATTATCACTCATGAACAGCGCGCGCGCTTCATCGAGCGTGAGGTAATTTTCGACATTCGGAGAAGGCTCGCCAGTATCGGAAAGGCGGTTCCGAACGGTAAAACCTTCGATTTGAAGCACAAAAATGGAAGCTCCCGTCGAATCATACCCGCACAATTCCCCAATCAGACCCGTCATGGATTTATTCATCCCTAACCATTCGACGAGAGCTTCCGAATTCATATTGGTAATGGGAATCTGAATGTCCGTATAGCCGTATTCGGTAATTTCGCCGGTATCGGGATCGACGGTATCGGGAACCTCGACAACGACAATATCGGCATTGTCCCCGACAATCTTAAACGCCGTCGTGGTATCGAAATCGACATCCATATACCATCCGTAAGAAACGATCCCGGACGGCAGCACATAGCGTTCCTGCTCGTTTGCGTTTGCAAACAGGCGCAGATGCAATTCGACCTCAACGCCACGCACGAACACCGGCGAAGATGCAGACCGAGCATTCGCAGAATCGCGAACGCTCGCAAGCGTTTCATTCGCGGTCGCGTAGAGCATGATTTTTTGCATTGGTTTTTCTCCTTAAAATTATGATGAACATTTCAAGTTATTCGGAATCATCAGGGTATCTGTAATCTTTTCCGTTTTCATAAAATATCATTCCGATGATCGAGCTGCTTGTGTCGATGTTTGACATATTTAATTCAATCGTTTGATTTGCTCGAACAGGGATAACAAGACTTCCACCAACCGAAACGCTTGATCCATACACGGAACAGACCTTGAACTGCCCATATCCGATAACTGCATGAACGCTGCCGGGATTCGATGCGGTCGCGTTTCCATCACACGCGATTTCAGCGAAACAGAACAAATAACCTTCTGCGGCTGTAGTAAAAGAATTATCAGGAGACAAACTGCTGCCTTTCAAATATCCTCTTGCCCCAGCCGTCATGTGACGCGGGTTCAAAGTATATAGCTCGACGATGGTCTGATTATTGATTTCATCGTAATACATCCAGTTTTTGTCTGCTGCATCCTGCGGGCTGTAATGAAAATGCGTACCCCATCGCGGAACATAACCGCCACCACCGCCACCACCCGTGGCGGAAATTCTGATTCTGCCATTCGTAGAACCATCAATTGTAACATTTTCATTTCCGGGCTCAACGATTACGGAACCAGTCCCACCGGTAAGCGTAATTGAAGAAGCCGTACCACCGCTCACCGTTGCCGTAATGCCGGTAGCACCACCACCGCCAAACGAACCGCATTTGTAAAGCGGAAGCGCGTCGGAATAATCCTCGCCATCAACATAGATGCGGATGCAATCGCCGCTATGCGAACCATCATCAAGAATCGAGATACGAAGCCAGCCACCGGCAGACGGCGTCCATTCAAGGCTTTCAGAAAGATCATGGTAATAATGACTGGCATTGTCCTCGTAATACGGAGCATACCGGACAAGGCAATCCGCAGAAGCGTAATATTTGATCGGCGCATTCGCCGGAACCGGTAGAAGATAGGTAATACCAAGAGCCGGATTATCAGGAACCGTACTTCCGGTAATGACAGTAACACCTTCTTCGTATTCCTCATCCGTAATCGAACCAAGCGAATTTGAAGCCGTACCACCGGCAAGAGCGATATAATCGGGATTGCCGATACCGTCCACGCCGGACGCGGAAATCGCGATCACACCATTGGAGCCGGTAATCGAAATCTTATTGTTTCCCGGCTTAACCTTGACGGAGCCGGTGCCGCCGGTCAACGTAATAGACGCAGATGTGCCGGAAATCGTAGACGTAATGCCGGTCGCGCCCTGATTGCCGAACTTGCCGCCCTTATAGAGCGGCACGGCATCCGACCATCGCTCGCCGCCAATGTAAATTCTGAAACATTCGCTTGAATGATTGCCGTCATCAAGGAGAGAAATGCGGAGCCATCCGTCGCAGTTCGGCGTCCATTCCAGCTCATTCGAGAGGTCATAATAGAAATGATACCCGCCGGAAACAGGCGCAAAACGAACGAGCGCAGCGACCGAGGCATAATATTTGATTGCACTGCCAGCAGAAACCGGCAGAAAATAGGTGATACCGAGTTTCGGATCAGACGGTATCGAGGACGGACCGGGAACAGCCCCGCCGCTGTAATCTTCATCCGTAATCGTACCGAGCGAATTTGAGGCAGTACCGCCAGCGAGAGCAATATAATCCGGGTACCCAACATTGCCGCTGGCATGTCCGCCGTACTTGTAAAGCGGAATCGTCCCGGTATAAGAAGAAACACGCAGACAAGCCCCGCCATGAGTGCCGTCATCATAGACGGAAACGCGAAGCCACCCATCAGCCGGAGCCTCGTAATCTTCGCCCTCGCCGATGTCGATTTCATGATGCGTCGTGCCGGTAATATCAGTATAGGCGGCAACCGCGCCCCCGCCATCATCCGAAATATAAATCGTCCCGGATTTCACCGGAATGATAAAAGTCGTTGCACGTCCGTGGTCATCGGAAGTGAGATTGCCGGACACATAAAGCTGGCTGTACTGCGGCACATAGAACGTCGAGCCGCCACCGCCGCCGGTCGCGGAAATGGTATAAGGCGTACCGTCTGTGCCGCCGGAAATCGTGATGTTTGCGCCGGGATTGATCTTTGCGGAAATAACCGGCGCGATGCCGTAAGTCCCGCCGGTAATCTGAACACCTTCCCCCCGCTCATAGACGGAGCCAGACGAAATACCGACAAAGATCAGGGCGTAGCCGGTACCGACTGGGCGAATATACCGCGCGATCCCGCGTTTCGATTTCTTGAACGAGCCGCCATTCCCGACCGGCACAACGAATTCAAACGTATCGGTTCCAGTTTCCGCGACAATCGGCACAATCGCCGCGCCCATGACAAGAACGGAGCCGTATTGATGCGGGCCGATTTCACCCTGTGCAATACCCCAATTGTTCTGCCAAAGCTCATGTTCGGTTATCGTCGCAACCGGAAAAGCACCCTCGGACAACGCGCCTTCGGGAATGCTTACGACATCGCCGTCGGCAATTGCAACATTGAGCGGATTGTAGGCATTGATGCAGATGTTTTCCACCTGCACACCGCCGACACTCGCGCGAACACCAGAAAGCCCGCCGCGATTAACAAGGCGACGCACATCATTTTCAAGCTGTGCAGACGGCTCCCAAGCCTGTCCGGGTGTTACTTCTGGATACATGCTCATGGATTACACCCCCAACAGGCTAAAATCACCGTAAAGCCACGGCTTCGACACATAAACATCGGAAACATCGCTTTTCAGCCCATTGTCGTTCACGGAAATCGGAATCGCGGAGATATATTCATGCCCTTCAACATCGCCGACATTGTGCCCGGAAATCTTGACGTTGTTTTCGTTGGTTTTGATCGAGAAATGGAACGAAACAACAACACGACGCGAGCTTTTCGTCCGCATATAGGACATGCCCAAAAACATACTTTCGCCCTTTTCCCAACCGTAGAAACGCCGGTTGTTGACCTTGCCGACGAGCGAAGCGACGCGCCGGAGATACGCGGTCGTAAGATGCCCGACATTCATGACCTTTGTGCGCGTTTCACGAATATCAGCGGTCGGAACATCGCAGCCGGAGATTTCCATTTCCTTGCCGACGCTGCCATTCCATCCGATAGCCCCTTGCGCGTCCTTGCTTCCATAAGGATGACGCTGTGCATAAGCGAAAAGGACATGCTTTGTGGTATTCCCGCAATCGAAACTGACTGTGGATTCCTGATCTTCGTCACCGTCATCGTTGTAATCGTAATCCGCATTGGAGTACATGACATTGACGGAAAAGGTATATTCATCCAGACGGGAATCAATCGAAATTGAATAGACGGGGAGATTATGGAGCGTTTCAGGAGCGGCGGCGCGGACGGCTTCAAGCGCGACGGATTCCTCGGCTTTACCATGATTGTCTTTTGCATCAAACACAATATACGGCACTTCGACCGAGGTATAATTACCCCAGCGATCCATGCTCATGACATGCTCTTTGTAATTCTGTTCAACGCGAGCCATAATCACGCTCCGTAAGTAATGGTAGTTTTTTTGTTTTGGAGATGCCGCTTAATGTCAAGCAGAGTTTTCGCGCTGCTTTCCGTCGCATCGGCTGTGCGCTTTGATTCGGAATTGTTGAGCATCGCATTGACGGCATCGCTCGACCATCCGCCGATCCCACTACGCTGCCGTTCTTCCGAGATGGCCGCTTGTGTGGATGCAATACCGGTCTGCATGATTCCCTCAAGCTGTTCCTGCAATTTCAGATGTTTCGCACGTTCTTTCGCAAGGGCGCGAAGTTCGCGGTTTTCCTCATCGGAAATCACGCGGTCGCTTTGGGCTTCTTCGAGCGACGCATAGAACTTGTCGGACGTTTTTCTTGCAAGGTTACGTTCGCGGTTGATCGCGCGGATCAACGCGGCTTCGGCGGCATCGCGCTTTTCTTCGTCGCCGGATTCAAGGGCACGCTTGTAGGAATCAACGATCCGCTGCATGTTCGCGTCGACCTTGTAAGTATGAACGACATCCTCGAAATACTTTTCGATTTCGCCAGCGCGTTTCTTCATTCTCGCCCACATCGCCGCGTAGTCTTTTGCGTTTTCATAGCCCTTGCGGTATTCGTCAATCTGCTTGTCGAGAAGCAAGAACTGTTCAAGTTCTTTCTTTTCGAGATCGGCCATATTTTGTTCGCGTTCTTCCATGATCGCCGCAATTTCATTGCTTGCTGCGGTACGGGCGGCTTGCATTTCGGCAGCATGTTCTTTCTGCATTTGCTTCGTGCCGTTTTCAACCCGTCCTTGCCCCTTGACGTATTCGGTATAATCGCGATTTTCGGCTTGTTCGACCGCGCGGATTTCGGCGGTATAATCGCCGCCGGTAATCTCGCTCATCAGATTGTAGAAGAACTTTTGGATGCCACGCCAGACGGATTTCAGTTCCCACGAAATACGATTCATCGCGAGCAGAACGCCGCCCCACACCTTATCCCATATTTCGGAAATGGTGTGGGAAAGGGAAAGCCAGCCCTGCGAAAACCAAGACTTGAAACCAGCCCAAGAAATACGAATCCCGTACAGCAATTCAGCCCAAGTTGCAGACAGATTGCTTTTAAGGGAAATCCAAAGCTGTTTGATCGGCTTTAAGCCAAGCGCGAATTCCAATTTGAGCGACGCAAGCAGAACCTTGACCGCGCCGGAGAGATCGCCGGAAACAAGCGCATCCTTGATGATCGCGAACGATTCCAAGAACGTATCCTTGATGCCCATGACACTCGGCTTGACGAAATCATAAACACCGGCGACCGCATTCTTGAATCCTTCGGCGACGGCAGGGAACATCTGCCAAACACCGATAAACGCAAGGAAGATGCCAGTAAGCGTCATCATCGAGCCGCCAAAGATCGCCATCGCGCCTTCGCCGACACCGAGAGCGACACCGAACGCCAGCATTGCCGCCTTTGCCGCGACAACCACGTTTTTCAGCAGAATAAAGGCGTTTATCGGCGCGACAAGGACGAACCCCAAGAGTTTTATCAACCCGATAGTAAACCCCAGCGTAGACGCAAGGATTTTGATGATCGCACCCAAGCCAAAGAGAGCCGCGCCGAACAGGAAAACGGAACCGATCCCGATAACCAATCTTGCGAAGAATTCTTTGTTGCAGACAATCAGCGTCCGCATCGCAGACGTAAACTGAACAATTCTTTGACGCGCACGACCGAACGTCTGAAACAGCGCATCGCCGATTGCAATTTGCAGTTCTTTCAGCTGGGAGACGATTTGACGGATCGCACCGCCCATGCCAGCCTCGACATCATCAGCGACCTTTTTGTTGAAACCATCCGCTTCATCGAGCATTTTTCGATAAGTGTCCAGCATGGAATATTTATCCATAATGGAAAGCGCGCCAAGAGAGCCGCGCAAATCGAAAATATCCGTAGCGAAATTGATCTTTTCGCCATTTTTCAGCGACCGGGCTTTCTTCGCGATTTCCGCCATAATGACATTCGTTTTCCGAAGATTGCCATTCTGGTCGACAAGGCGAATACCCATTTTCGCAAGCTCATCCGCGCCACGGATGCCCTCGTCGATTTGTTCCTGCGTAAGACCGGCAGTCTTGCCGGACTGTGCCGCGAGCGATTGATAAACTTTGCGAAGCGACGTGCCAGCGAGCGAGCCACGCACACCTGCATTTGCCATCAACATAAGCGCGGATGCGGTATCGCGAATATCCTCATTGATCGTTTTTGCGGACGGAGCCGCGATTTTCAGAGCTTCACCGAGGTCGGCAACATCCATAGCGGAGTTGTCGGCGGCAACGCCCATAACGTCGCAGACCTGTGCAAACTTTTGAGAGGAAAGACCGAAACCGCGCATCGCGGCGGCGGCATAAGACGCAACCTCGCCCAGCTTGAACGTATCGGTGCCGGTGGCCCGGGTAAGATCAAGGATCGGACGAAGCCCGTCCTGTACTTCCTGTGCATTAAAGCCCATGCGGGCAAGCTCGACGGCGGCTTGACCGACCTGCGAAGCCGTAAAAGCCGTATTTGCGCCGAGGTTGCGGATGTTTGTGCTTAAAACATTCGTTTCGGTTGCCGTCGCGCCGGTAATGGCACGGAGAACGCGGATTTTGTCATCGTAATCCGCAAATTCCTTTGCGGAGAAAGCCAGCGGAAGCGAGATTGCACCGGCAACCTGCATCATGTCCGCACCAACACCTTTCAGGCTTTGCCCGAAATCGCGAAGATGCTGTTTTGCATTTTGCAGACCGCGCACCAATGCGGAATTATCCGTGGTAATACGGACATACGCCTCGCCAGCGCGGATTCTTGATGCAGTAGCAAGTGCCATTGTTTACCTCAATTCTTGACAAAAAGGTCTTTGAGTACGGTGATCGGAACTTTGGGAATGTTTTTCGGTTTTTGTTTGACGTGATACGGATTCAGCTCATCCGGCGTTATCGCCTTGCTTTTCTTCGGATCGCGCATGATGTTGATTACCGTTGCCAGTAAAGCCGATGTTTGGTTCCATTCAAACCGACCACGGGCTTCAACCATGATGTTCAATTCGCGAAGCGTAAAAGGATCGGGGTCTATTCCGAGGATTCCGGCGCATCCAAGCCAATATTGCTCAATTTTTGAATACGTGAGTCGATCAGCTTGTCGAACTCCTCGCTTTCCACGAGCTTCTTGATCTTTTCCGCCGTTTCCCGCTGGAATCTCCTGGTTGCATCCAGAATCTTCCGAAACGCTTTCCGCTTCGCTTCGGGGAAAAAATCGACGATCTCATCAAGCAGATTTTCGGTCGCCTTTTCGATTGCGTCGCCGTCGAGGGATTCCCCGAATTGTTCATCCGAAATGCCGAGCTTGTCCGCTTCCGGCTTGCAGACGGCATACAGCACGTCCACAAGCAAAACCGGGTCTTCCGAGAGCTTATCCAGTACGGAAGAATTCGTTTTACCGGATTCATCGACTGTGATAAGCTCCAGAAGATTGACGTCGCAAAGCGAACGAACCCGTTTCACGGTTGCGATGTTGACGACAAGGCTCCAAGCGCGAGCGTTTTTATCAACAAAGCTCCTCATGAATTACGACCCCGACGTTTTCCAAGCGGGCGCGCGTGTGGAATCGGTCGGTTTGATCGTAACCGAAACCGTGATCGCTTCCTCAAGCGGCTGCGAATGGTTGAAATTGAGGATCGTGAAGTCCGCGTCCAGCCCGTTTCCATGACCGTCGGAAATGAAGAACGCGAGCGGCGTATTGCTGAAAAACGCGGACTGAAGCGCGAGGAAATCGGCATCGGCGGTATCGTAGTTCATGGTGAACTCGACCGAGCCGGATTTCAGCGTCGCGACCGACATCTTCCATCCCTGCGCCTTGCGGGTGGTAACATCCGCCTCGCCGGATTCGATGTTGAGGGTCACATCCTTGACGTTTTTCATTTCGGTGGCGGCGGTGTTACCGGCAACCCCGCGAAACAGTTTGGCATCAAGCCCAAGAACGATAGACATATTCAAGTCTCCTATTGGTTTTTACGGTTTAACCGCATTTCTCCAGAACGCGGAAAGTTTCGGTGTGGCATAAGCAAGCCCTGGCCGCATGAACGGGCGCGGCGGATAATTGTCGCGCCTCGTCGTGGTGTGCGCAAGCCGCATTCGCCGCATCAGGCGGACGGAATGTTCGACCTGCGATTTTGTACGCAAGCGAATCCAGAAGATCGGGCGACCGGTCATCGGATCGGAATCCGGGTCGGAGCGGACAATCGGATCGCGGCGTGTGGAAACGTACTTTGACGTAACCGGAGCAACCACGCCCGGCTTAATGTCCTTTGTTTTCAGCTCCTCATGCCAAGTATGCTTGATGCTTCGCGAGCCGCCGAACTCATGAGATTTCGCGATTTCGGACATTCCGACGCGAACGAGCTGCGGCCCGACGAGAACGGCGCGGCGATCTTCTTCAAGAGCATAAACGACGGTTCGTTTGAAGCCGCGATTGAACGCACTGGCATGAGAAAAGGGCTGTTTCCCCGGAATGCTGCTTACATTCGGGTCTCTGCGCTGATGCAGGGAAGCGCGGACGATCCCCATAACGTAACGACCGGCTTGCGAAAGCGTCTCCGGCGCGGCTTTTTCGACCGCGCGTTTGACGGCTTTATCGTCGATCTGCATTTTGTAGGCGAGATTCAGCATCGTTACAGCTCCTGCAGCTGGACGGACAGAACGCTTTGAAAAAGGCTTTTTGTCCGCAATTGTTCATCGTCGTACAGAGGTTCATTCTCAACGCCGACTACGCGCGCGCCGGAATAAGTCTGCTGCATGATGTGGAGCGCGATTGCTTCAATTTCGCCGACAAGGGATTTCACGTCGAGAGTCTTGCCGCGTTTCAGGAAACCGATTTCCACGATAAAGATTTTTTGCACGGCAGAGCGCGCGATGTTCCGGTATCGAATACCGGCGGGAACGATACAGCATTTCGCCGTTTTCGTTTCCTTCAACTCGTATTCCGGGAGAGTGGAAACAACGGGATTCCACGACGCAAGCGCGGTATCACCGGCAATAGCGGTAAGAATGGAACTCATGTCAGTCGCCATCGCTCACCTCTTGACTTTGCGTTTCTTCTTCTTCCGGTTCGCCCATATCCTTCGTGTGGATTCGGACGGCGTTGCCAAAGTTACCGTTCCATCGCCATACGGGTTCATCATTCGGGGCAAGAACCTCGAACACGCGCCCGTCGGCGTAGATTTCGTCGCCCTTTTCAGGGAATTGATTTCCAAGCTCGAAAGCCGGAACGATGAAATCGACGGATTGAACACGGATTGTAACGCCGTACTTGTCATCCGCACGGAATAGGCTACGCCCGCGAGTAGCATGAAGCTCAACCGGCGCGCCGGACTTCTCCCCGTCGCTGAAATGCTGGAGCATGACAGTTTCGGAGAGCTTGTCGACGCGGGCTTGTGCCAGCCATGCGCTTGCGGAACGTAGCATATCCATAACGCAAAACAACCTTTCAGGAGAAAAAGGTCATCACTTGTTCAGGAGAACCTTGACGGTCGCGGCACCGCTGGCTGCGGCTTCGGCGGCAAGACCGATGAGGGTATTGCCGGAAGCAACGTTCGTCGCGTAGGAACTGGTGGTATTCCAGTAGACCTTTGCGCCAGCGTCGATGGCGACCGTGTGTTTCTTCACGTCGAAAAGACCGGTAACGGCGAGCGCGCCAAGCTGGTTCGCCGGAATATCGGTTTTTGCGACACCGACAATAGAGCCCTGAATCACGACATCACCGGCAGCGACCGCGCTGGTCGGAGTGTAGTCGATGGATTCACCGGGAGCAACAAACTTGAAATTCATAGTGGGAATCTCCTATTTGTGTGGGTGTGGATTGTTGGATCAGGCTGCGCCGTTGGACTTGACGATACCGCGATGCCCCTGTTCACGGATGCCGAGATCGAAATAGACCCGGAACCACATGCCGAGGGTGTTGAAATCGGTTTCGCCGCGCTCGATGGTGGGCGTGCGCTTTCCGTTGAGGTAGCCGATTTCAAAGGTATCGACCTGCGAGGGATCGCCGAACAGATACCACGCGGTGGCGGAGTGGCCGGGATAGGCGGCGTTCGCGAGGTACGGGCTGGAAACGACCTGCAGATTTTCATCGGCGATGGCATTCAGAGCCGGACGGACGGTGTTGGTATCACCGGCGATGACGAACTGCGTACCTTTGGTGAGTTCCAGAGCCTTGAACTTGAGGGCGGTCGGAACGAGCAGGAAACGCGGCTCGACGCTGATCGGCTGGCCGTCGGCATCGACCTGATCGAGGAACTTGCCGATGGCTTCCTGCAGGGAATCCACGCCGAACGCTGAGGTCGCGCCGGTGAGCAGGTTGCCATGAGCGGAGTGGAACAGGGCATTGCCGTCCGCCTGTGTGGGATTCGCGAGCAGACGTTTGAAGAACAGCTGGTCGATGAGGCGGGCGGCACGATTGCCCATCGCGGTCGGAATCCGCATGAACGCGCCGAGATCATCATTGATAATCATCTGGCGAGTGAGGCAGAACTTTTTCGCGTAGGTTTCGAGCTTGTTGACCGCCTTTTCCTCGGTCAGACCGCCGTCCTGAATTTCGCCGTCCTGCGCGACCTGTTTGAGATCGCCCACGTCGGTGAGACGGTAGCGTTCGGATTCCTTGAAGTCGTTCAGATCGCCGGTGCTGCAAAGGCGGGTGGCGATGATCGGCTGGGCGGTGAACGCCTGCAGGAGCTTCTTGTTGGCGACGTTGTTCAGGATGCCGGGGAGCGACACGGAGCTGAATGCGGCTTCGATGGTATCGTTGCCGAAGGTGCGACCGGGATCTTTGCCTTCGATCTTGAGGCATTCGACCATCGTCTCTTTGAGGGAGATGTCGCAGTTCTTCGCGGCAGCTTCCACGACCTGTTCGCCGTAGGCTTTCAGCATGATCGCCTCGCCGACACCGGCGCGGAGGGCAAGAGCCGCCTCGATGGTTTTCGCATCGGTGGCATTGCTGTGGATGGCGATGTTCGGAGCAGCCTGAGGTTCTTTCTTGCGGAACGCGGCAAGAACCTGTGTGCGAACCTCATCAATGCCGATGCCGTCCGCAATGGCTTTCGCTTCGATTTCGGGGAATTCACCGGCGCAGATTTCCTTGATCTGTGCAACGCGTTCGCGTTCGGCTTTGACGGCGGACAGGGCAGCGGCGGTAACGTCGGTCTGCGTAATGCTCGCTTCAACGGGAGCCGGAGCGGGATTGTTGGTGCCGATTGTCTCGGCGGGCTTTTTTTCATCAGGCATGGGGTTTTCTCCTCTGTTTGAAGTTAAATTCAACTTTGCCTCGATTTTCATATTCGTCGACGCATCCGCGCCGACAGCGACCACACTTACCTCGCGGAGTGTGGATTTCAGGACGACGATAAGCGGGCCGGAACATTCGATGCCGTTGACAGTTTCGCGCTGATCCGCCTCGACACGTTTCCATTCCTTGACATCCGCGCCGATGGACATCTGCCAGTCGGCACCTGCTTTCATCTGCTCGACCACGTTCCGGGCTTCTTCGGTTTCGGAAAAGATTTCACCGGAGATCATGAGCTGGTTTTCCTCGACGGACGCATTGATGATACCGATGCGGGCGTCGGTGGAGTTATCATGATTCATCAGCAGGGGAATCTGCTCCGCAAATTCGATGCCGTCGACGGCGACGATCACGGGATATTCCCACCATCCGACGCGCATTGCCTTGCCGGAATATGCGCAGCCGGAGACGCGCGGACGCTTCGTTTCTTTCCCGTCGACCTGTGCGGCGGCGGTAAGAGTAAGCGTGTGGACTTCTTCGGATTGAAGCGTACTCATTCTTCGTTCTCCTCGTTGTTTGAGGCATCATGGCGGCGCAAATCAGCGTCGGTAAGACCAAGTTCTTTCATGAGCCTCTTTTCTTTTGCTCTTTGGCGTAATTCATCTTCCCAGTCGCGTCCCTGCTTCGCGTATTCGATCGCGTAGGTCGTAACATTGTTTTGAAGCCGGATTGCGGTCGCATTTGCTTCCTTCGACGGGTCGACGTGTTCGAAGCCATCCCAGAACCACGTGTGGTCGGGGATTGCGGTAACGCTCTTGCCGGTTGCCATCGCATATTCGCGGTACCAGCGGCGGAAAATGGGATCGAGGATTCGCGTAACGATGTTTTTCTGCTCGACGCGGATACTCTTGTAGTACGTTTGATGATCGAGCCGCCCGGATGCGTAATTGTACCCGCTGGAATTGCCGGACGCGATATTGAACGGCATATTGAGGCATCGCGAAATCTCGTTGAGAATCTGATTCTTGAATTCTCCATAGGTGCTGCACGGCTGTTTTGAATCAAGCTGCCCCATCTTCCAGCCGCCGGGCATGGTAAGGAGCATGTTCCGTTCAAGCTGGATCGGATCGAGGGCGGCGAGGTCTTCGGATTCTCCACCGGCGGGCGAATCGGTATAAATGATACCGGCGAAATCGGCGGCGGATTCCGCAGCGGTAATGACGGCAAGGGTAAATCGGCGAAGCTGGGCAAACAGCGGCAACGCCGATGTAATTTCAGGAATACCGCGATGCTGACCGGGGCGGTCAATGCGGAAATAGTGGATCACGTTTTCGGCGGGATAATCTTTCGCCTTGTCGATCACGTTGTTGGTCGCGTAGTTTCCGCCGGGATGATGCAGCAGGACGTGATAGCTTACGGGATTGCCGAACCGGTCGAGCTTGATACCGTCGACCTGCGTTTCCTCATCTTCGAGCATGACATTTTGAGAATTTGTAACTTGATCGGCTTCGATAAGCTGGAGGTCGAGCTTGACGTCGTTGTTGCGGACTTTCGGATTCTGCACGAGGAAGATGAACGCCTCGCCGTCGACCGCGCGAACACGGCGGACAATGCGGAGCTTACCGGCAAGATCAATCGCTTCCGCCCATTTCCCGAAAGCGACTTCGACATCCGAATTGAGCGTTTCATCGTCGGTAAGGCATTGCAGACGCGGGCCGGTTCCGATGGTATCGTTCGCCAGAGTAAGGATGATGCCCTTTGCGTAGGAGTTGTTTTCGACTTCGTACCGGGCGCGCTGCCGGAGCGTCTTGCGAACATCGTAATTCGCGGCGGCATCGGCGGACAGGTCATCCGACGCGCTCCAATGCTTTCTGTTTTCCGGGCCGTACCCGGCGGCATCATACCGCGCCTTGACGAGCTTGCCGTCCTCGGTTCGCCGGGTGCGCAGCCGTTTTGAAAACAGTTTCAGCAAAGACAGTTTCATTACTGCGCTCCCCCGGCAAGCATCTTTCCGATGCGGATTCCAAGACGCGGGGATTTGGAAGCCGCGACCGATGCGGCGAACTTCGCAGCCTTGATCTGATCCTCAACGGAGAACTGCTCGGCGCGCCCGCCGTCCTGTTCGGCAGACTTGAATCCCTCGGTTGCGTTTTTTACGATGCGTTCCTCAACGCTCATTTCGATTTCAGGCATGGCATCCCCCGTGTTGTGCGGGTACAATCCCGCGTAATAAATTTCATCAATAGTAATCGTTTTGGGAGAAAACCGCCTATTTTTTCCACTTTTTACCCTCAAAAAACATTGATTTCAAGCACAAAACAGAACAAAAATTAACAAGATGGCGTTTTTCGCAGGTCGGTAAAATTGCAATAAAACCGCGAAATGCAGGTTTTTGTTCCGATTCCCGGCGCACATGACGCATCACACATGCGCGCGCAACACGCAGATGCACCGGGCGGCGGGAATTACCAGACGGCTATCCCGGAAACGGATGGTGGATGCCCGGCGATCCGACAATCCGAAAACATCAAGAATTTTTCAGACGGTAATCGACCGTCCGGCGATGCTGACAAAATTTTTTGGTTTTCCCCCGCGCGATAATACACACCGGGAATCGCGCGCTGATAAATATACACAGAAAAAATATATCAAAAAAAGAAAAAAAATCAGAAAAAATCTCTCTTTATATATATTATATATTATATATATAATATTATAACCCTCTATTTTGTCTTGTCAGCAAATAATTTGCATTTTATTGGAGCATCAATGTTTTTCGTTTTTGCCATTCGTCCCGGAGTTTTGCGAAATTCGCTCATTCTTGACTTGCAAATTATTGAAATCAGCACAAATTTAGCATACTAAACCAAATGCAAATTTCTGAAATCAGCACAATTTTAGAGATTAAACAAAATGCAAATTATTGAGTTCAGCACAATTTTAGAAAATAAACTAAATTTTATTTCGATTTCCGCAAATATTTAGGAAATAAACAAGTCGAATTCAGCAACATTTTAGGTTTTTAAGGAATAAAGAGGAATAAACAGACAAAAAGTGGAATGAAATGACGCATTTGCTGACAAACTTTGACCCGAAAAAAGGCAAAAATCATGTTTTGCAGGGTAAAAATGCCGGATTTACATCCCGGCGCGCCGTCTTTGGATGTCGGAAAGCCTAATTTTATGATTCGTTTCCGGCATGGGAACAGACGGTGTGGGCAATACCGGCGCGGGAGTGTCCAGAACGGTGCGTGTGGACAGCTTCATCGGCGGCTTCCGGTAAACGGAATTCATCTGCTGCGGTAATGCGGAGCCTTGCATCGAAGCGCAGACCGCACACCCGACGATACAGTCAAGCCAGTGGTTATCCTGATGCGAGGATTTGAGTTTCCATTCATCCACGGTACGACCTAACCCCTGCGTCTTGACGCGGTATTCCGCCGTAAGATGCTCGGCGAATAATTGATGGTACAGCGGATTCTTCCCGAACAAAGACAGATTGCCGGGATCGCCCATAGCCACGGAAAGACGCGAGTGAATAAAGGACTTCCAGAAATTTGTATCATAGATCACATAGCGGATCGCGCGTTTACCGGACACGACCGGAATATACCAGTTGAATCCGAGGCGTTCGCCGGGCTTCTTCTTGTATTCGGTCATAGGGCGGCTTGACGCGCCGACGTACCGACCATGCGACGGATAGAGGATCGAGGAATACCCGCTTTGACGGCAGAACTGGTAAATCACATCCGTCGATTGCCCCCAGTTCGCATCAATCATCGCCCTTTCGATATGCAGCAGCGCGCCATCTTCACGGCGAAATTCACGCTTCATCTGCTCATCAAAGAGCGCGGTAAGAGAGGCGTACAATTGTCCCTCCAAACCGGCTTTCGGATGAAGCGTCTGCATCGTGGGATTCGCATCAACCAGCGAAAACCGGAGCCGCCTTTGATCGGGGTACGTCCCGTAATCAATCACGGAGCCGGTGAAATCGTCCGTCCATGCACATATACAATAGAATAAAAGGGGCTTCTGCACGTCAACGAACATGGTAACGCGGATGCAATTCAGCGGAACGACACCGCGATCAAGACCGTTGACAAGGTGGCAGATTTCATCGACGGAAAGCAGATTGTCATCCTGAATATCATCCGGCAGGGGTTCATTCTGGTATTCAGCCTGAAATGCCAGCTCGTCCGTAAATTTCAGATTCATCGCATGTTGGATCGCGG
>Ga0310691_10004207_pt1 | contig 16398 bp, 12 predicted proteins | sample 176DNAGHGlowgp2_FD_203887 | JGI IMG/M metagenome (GOLD analysis project Ga0310691, IMG submission 203887) | Sheep rumen microbial communities from Palmerston North, Manawatu-Wanganui, New Zealand - 1766 DNA GHGlow gp2 (v2) (version 2) | ecosystem: Host-associated > Mammals > Digestive system >...
GAGAAGACGTGTCTAATTTTGTGGAGGTGTGAACGAAGATGGCGGTACAGAAAGAACCGATCCTGAAAAAGTGCAGAACCCTCGGAATCAGCCCCGGAGTCATGGGCGTTTCCAAGAAGGATTCCAATCGCTTTAAGAATGCAAATAACCGTAAGAAGATCTCTGAATACGGTCTTCAGCTGAAGGAAAAGCAGAAGCTGAAGTTTATCTATGGTATGCTCGAAAAGCAGTTCAGACACTATTTTGAGCTGGCTGCCAAGATGGAAGGCAAGACCGGTGATAACCTCATCACCTGCCTCGAATCCAGACTGGACAATGTTGTCTTCCGCATGGGTCTTGCACTGACAAGACGTGAGGCAAGACAGCTTGTCGCACACGCACATTACACCGTCAACGGTCAGAAGGTCAATATCGCTTCTTACCGCGTCAAGGTCGGCGATGTGATCGCGCTGCGCGAAAAGGACAGAACTTCTGATAAGTTTAAGGCTACCGTTGAGGCAACCGCTGACAGAGTTGTTCCGCTTTGGCTTGAAGCGAAGAAGGACGACTTCTCCGCAACAGTTGTCCGGATGCCTTCAGCAGACGATATTGAGTATGAAGCACAGACTCACCTCATCGTTGAGTTGTACTCTAAGTAATCCCTGAGTTCGTCAGGTTCAATATCGAGCGGCTGCGCACCGAACCGTGCAGCCGTACCACAACTGATTGCACAACAGGAGGGTATTTATGCTGAAAATGGAAAAGCCGGATATCGTTACCGAGGAACTGCACGGCGACGGTAAGTACGGTAGATTTGTCGTTGGCCCGCTGCCGCGCGGCTATGGCATCACGATCGGTAACAGTCTCAGAAGGATTCTGCTCTCCTCGCTGCCCGGTGTGGCAGTATATGCCGTCAAAATCGAGGGCGTTCATCATGAGCTCTCAACCATCCCCGGTGTCAAGGAGGATGTCACGGAAATCATCCTTGCGATTAAGGGTCTGACTGCAAAGTTGCACGGCGACAGCCCGAAAACCATCATTATTGACGCCCAGGGTGAATGTGAGGTCACCGCTGCGGATATCCGTACGGATTCTGAAGTCGAGATCCTTCCGCCGTTCCCGCATATCGCGACCGTCGGCAAGGGTGCAAAGCTCGAAATGCAGATCATGCTGGATAAAGGCAGAGGGTATGTTTCTGCGGAACGGAATAAGCAGAACAGACAGAATTTGCCGGTAGATACAATCACGGTTGACAGTATTTATACACCGATTTTGAAGGTGAATTATAAAGTCGAGGATACGCGCCTCGGTCAGGTCACAGACTATGACAAGCTGACAATGGAAGTCTGGACGGACGGCACTGTTTTTGCAAACGATGCACTGTCTCAGGCTGCCAGCCTCCTGACGGAGTATCTCCAGCTGTTCGTGAATCTCTCAGAGGAGAAGATTCTGGAGCCTGTTTTGCAGGATAACACGGACGGCGGTCAGGAGAAAAAGCTGGAAACCACCATTGAGGAGCTGGATTTGTCGGTTCGCTCGTTCAATTGCCTGAAGCGCGCCGGCATCAATACCGTTGCTGATTTGATCAGCCGGTCTGAGGACGAGATGATGAAAGTCAGAAATCTCGGCAGAAAATCGTTTGATGAGGTCAAGGAAAAGCTCCAGTCTCTGGGCTTTGATCTCAGCTCGGACGACAACGACTAATTCCCGAACCCGGCGTCCTCTCCGGTGCCGGATGGATTGATAAAGGAGTGAAACACAATGGCAGGTTCCAGAAAGCTCGGCAGAGCCACGGATCACAGAAAGGCGATGCTGCGCGGCATGGTGACCTATCTGCTTGAGAACGGTCAGATCGAGACGACCGTCACCAGAGCGAAGGAAGTTCGTTCTATGGCAGAGAAGATGATCACCATTGCGAAGGGGATTTCCGGTGATAACACCGCTGCGGATCTCCATAACAAGCGTCAGGTCTTTGCATATGTCACCAAGGAAAGCGTTGCAAAGAAGCTGTTTGACGAAATTGCACCCCGCTATGCAGAGCGCAACGGCGGCTACACCAAGATCGTGAAGATCGGCCCGCGCCGCGGCGACGCAGCTGAGATGGCTATTATCCAGCTCGTCTGATCGCAATGATACAGAGGATGCTCCGTTCATTGGAACGGGGCATCTTTTTTACATTCTACACAAAAACCACTTCGGAAGTTTGTGCAGAATAACTGATCCCGTATTATTGCAATCTGCACAATAACAGTTGAATCCATGCTGAAATCTGTCATGATCGTACAATTGTGCAGTTAAGAAATACGATTTGTCATTGCTTTTTCTGTTCAAATATGGTATGATAATATGGACAGAGATAGTGTTTGTCACAAAGAGAAAGTGAATCCACTTAGGGGGAGCAAACATGAAACACCACATTAGGGGGAAGCGTGTGCTGTCGTTTACGGCAGCCGCCGCTCTGCTCGGTACCGTCTGCGGTTCTTTTCCGCTGACGGTATCCGCCGCAGAGACCGGTTATGTCGGAGACCTCGACAATAACCAAAAGCTGAACGGCAATGATCTGGCGCTGATGAAGCGCCTTCTTTTGTCTGGAAATGCATTGTCGCCGCTGCAAAGCTTGCAGGCAGACGTCAATGCGGACGGGAAGGCGGATGCCGCGGATGCCGAAATGCTGGCGCAGTATCTCCGGAAGGAGATTACGGAGTTTCCGGCGGGCGTGACCGTGACGGCACCGGATGTGACCTATCAGGAGCGTTACTACGCAGTTGAAGCGGAGGGCAGCGACGGCTGGGAGGAAACGACCAACGAGGGCTTCACCGGCAGAGCGTACTGGAACTACAACAATGTGATTGGCAGCTATGTCAATTGGACTGTGACGGTTCCGGAGGACGGCAACTACCGCGTGACTTTCCGCTATGCAAACGGCGGCAGTGCGGATGATAACCGCACCTGTCAGGTGAGCGTCAACGGCGCAGCAGAGTCTGTTTCGGTTGATTATCCCAATACCGGCGCATGGACAACATGGTCTGAGGTGTCGGTTGTGCTGACGCTGAAAGCGGGCGCCAATACGATCAAGGCAACGGCTTCCGGCAGCGGCGGCGGTCCGAATATGGACTATATTGAGCTCGAAAAGACCGATGAACCGGCGTCAGAACTCATCAAGCAGCCCAAACCCGGCGCGCTGCGCATGGAGAACCTCGACCGCGGCGTCATTGCGGCAAAGGCAACCAAAAACGGCGGCAACCTCATTTCTTGGCGTATTCTCGGCGAGGATGACGAAAACACCCGCTATGAGGTATTCAAGAACGGACAGACACCGCCGATCTACACCGGCACGGTCAAAGATGCGAGCTGCTATCTGGATGCTTCCGGAACCGATACCGACTGGTATACGGTCGATGTGTATCAGGGCGGCACCTGCACGGAATTTGCCTGCCCCGCAACCAAGCTCGGCAGCTTCAATGACGGCACATCGGGCGCATATTTCGATATCAAAATGGATACGCCTGCCGGCGGCACGACCCCGGACGGCGTTGCATACACCTATACGCCGAATGACTGCTCGGTCGGTGACGTTGACGGCGACGGTCAGTATGAGCTGTTCCTCAAATGGGATCCCTCGAACTCGAAGGATAACGCAAACAACGGCTATGCCGGCAATGTCATCATCGACTGCTATAAACTGAACGGCACAAGACTCTGGCGGATCGACCTCGGAAAGAATATCCGCGCAGGTGCGCATTATACGCAGTTCATGGTCTTTGATTTTGACGGGGATAACTGCGCTGAGATGATCTGCAAGACGGCGGACGGCTCAAAGGACGGCACCGGAAAATATATCGGTGACAGCTCGAAAGATTACCGCGGCACCGACGGGCGCATCATTCAGGGACCGGAATTCCTGACTCTCTTTGACGGCAAGACCGGCGCGACACTCGATACCGTGAATTATGTTCCCGGCAGAGGAACGGTCGGCGACTGGGGTGATACATGGGGTAACCGCTGCGACCGTATGACAGGTTGTGTTGCTTATCTCGGCGGCTCCGGCGAAAATGCATCTGCTGTATTCGGCAGAGGCTATTACACACGCCTGACCGCAACTGCCTGGGATGTCAGGAATAAAAAACTCGTCCAGCGCTGGGCGTTCGATACCGGTACAAACAAATCTACACCGGGCTACGGCGACGGCAACCACCATGAGCTTGCAGCGGACGTTGACGGCGACGGCAAGCAGGAGGTTGTGTGCGGCTCGGCTGTCATCGACGACAACGGAAAGCTGCTCTATACCACGGGCAATGCGCACGGCGACGCTATGCACATCGGCGATTTCGTCCCCTCCAATCCGGGACTCGAAATATTCCAGTGTCTTGAGGATGAAGCACATCCGAACGGCAAGGCGATCAATTTCGGTATTGAGCTGCGTGATGCCAAGACCGGCAAGGCGCTCTTCCGCGAGACCGCAGGCGGCGATACCGGCAGAGCACTTGCGGATAACATCATTCCCGGCAATGACGGCGCAGAAATGGTCGGCTCACATAATTCGGTTGTGTATGACTGTGTGACCGGAAATAAGGTCTGCGACTGGAGCAACGTGACGAAGTGGGGACAGAATTCCCTTGTATATTGGGACGGCGACCTCGAACGCGAGGTGCTTGACCGTACGATGGTGGACGGCTACAATAAGGGCAGAGAGTTCACCGGAAACGGTGTCACCTACAATAATTACTCGAAGTCCAATGCCTGCCTGACCTGTGATCTCTTCGGCGACTGGCGTGAGGAGCTGATTATGCCGCTGAGCGATGCATCCGGCGTGCGCGTCTTCACGACGACCTATACCACAGAATACGGTCTTGTCTCGCTGATGCATAATCCGCAGTACCGCGTACAGGTTGCGGCGCAGAATAACGGCTACAATCAGCCGCCGCATCTGAGCTATTTCATCGGTACCGGCTTTGCGATTCCGGAGAATCCGGCTGTTTATACGACAAAATAATCGGAAGCGCCTTCTTTCCGTTGATTCGGAAGAAGGCGCTTTTTATCGCAATTGCAAAAAAAATGATCCCCCTCTGCGAACAGAGGGGGATTGTCATGCGAAAGATTAGTCCTGAACGAGCTGCTTTCTGGCTTCAAGCTCAGCCAGTGCATCCTTTCTGGAAAGGGATATCTTGCCCTTGACATCGTCAATTTCCATAACCTTGACGACGATCTCATCACCCAGCGAGACAACATCCTCGGTCTTTTCGACGCGCTGCTTGTCCAGCTTGGAGATGTGAACCAGACCCTCTTTGCCGGGGACAATCTCAACAAATGCGCCGAAGGACTGGATACCGGTGACCTTGCCCTTGTAGATTGCGCCGATCTCCGGACCGTTTGCAATTGTGTCAATGATCTGGATTGCTTTTCTTGCGTTTCCGAGATCAATGCCGGAAACGAACACGCTGCCGTCCTCGTTAATGTCGATCTTGACATCGCACTCAGCGGAAATCTTCTGGATGACCTTGCCGCCGGAGCCGATGACCTCGCGGATCTTGTCAACCGGAACGCGGGTCTGGAGCATCTTCGGTGCGAAGTCGCTGACGGTATCACGCGGCTGCGGGATTGCCTTCAGCATGATTTCGTCGAGGATATAGAGACGCGCTTTTCTGGTCTTCTCGAATGCTTCCTTGATGATTGCCGGGGTCAGACCGTCAACCTTGATATCGACCTGAATTGCAGTGATGCCCTTGTGGGTACCGCCGACCTTGAAGTCCATGTCGCCGAAGAAGTCCTCAAGACCCTGAATATCGACCATGGTCATGAACTCGTCGGAATCCGGCTTGGTAATCAGGCCGCAGGAGATACCGGCAACCGGCGCCTTGATCGGCACGCCTGCATCCATCAGTGCGAGGGTAGAGCCGCAGATTGAGCCCTGAGAGGTCGAGCCGTTGGAGCTGAGCACCTCGGAGACGAGACGCAGCGCATACGGGAATTCATCGACAGAGGGCAGAACCGGAACGAGCGCCTTTTCAGCGAGTGCGCCGTGACCGATCTCGCGGCGTCCCGGCCCTCTGCTCGGCTTGGTCTCGCCGACTGAGTAGGACGGGAAGTTATACTGATGCATATAGCGCTTGGTCTCTTCATTTTCATCGAGCCCGTCGATGCGCTGCGCATCGGAGACAGGGCCGAGCGTTGCGATGGTCAGAACCTGAGTCTGACCGCGGGTGAACAGACCGGAGCCGTGAACACGCGGCAGCACGCCGACTTCAGCCGCGAGCGGACGAATCTCGTCGATCTTTCTGCCGTCCACGCGCTTGCCCTGATAGAGCCACTCGCGGACGATGGTCTTCTGGAGCTTGTAGATGCACTCGTCGATCATGGCGATGCGGGTCTCATTCTCCGGATCGAACTTTTCGTGAATGGCATTCTTGATCGGGCTGAGTCTTGCCTCGCGAATATTCTTGTCGTTGGTATCGAGTGCGAATTCAACGTCCTTGCGTGCAAATTCTGCAATTGCATCAAACAGGTCGTGATCGACCTCCATCGACTCGAAGGAGAACTTCGGCTTGCCGATTTCCTTCTGGATATCGGAGATAAACGCAACGAGCTTCTTAATCTCCTCATGTGCCTTGAGGATGCACTCCAGCATCAGATCCTCCGGAACCTCATTGGCGCCGGCTTCGATCATGACGATCTTTTTAGCGGTTGCGGCAACGGTCAGCTTCAGGTCGGAGACAGCTCTCTGTGCCTTTGTGGGCATGAGAATGATCTCGCCGTTGACAAGGCCGACTTCCACGCCGCCGATCGGGCCGTTCCACGGAATATCGGAAATGGAAATTGCGACGGATGTGCCGATCATGCCGAGGATTTCCGGCATAGCGTCCTGATCGACTGCAAGGACGGTCATGACGACTGCGACATCATTGCGCATATCCTTCGGGAAGAGCGGACGGATCGGGCGATCCACGCAGCGGGAGGTGAGGATTGCATGCTCAGAGGGCTTTCCCTCGCGCTTCATGAAGCTGCCGGGAATTCTGCCGACGGAGTAAAGCCGCTCCTCATAATCCACGGAGAGCGGGAAAAAGTCGATGCCGTCACGCGGCTTTTCGCTCGCGGTGACGTTTGCCATGACGACAGTATCGCCGTAGCGAACCCAGCAGGAGCCATTGGAAAGCTCACAGGTCTTTCCGGTTTCGACCGTAAGCTCTCTGCCGCAGAAAGTCGTCTTGAAAATCTTGTGCTTTTCAAACATTCGGATAGCCTCCTAAATAAAGATTTTTTATTCGCATCAGGCTCTCTTTTGTTCATCCGGCGCGTTAGCATAAAATCATGAACTGCATAAAACGCGCTGCAATGCATGATTTCATGCTAAACCCCGCGGCTGGACAGAAGAGCGCCTGCATATGAAACAGGGAAAGGGAGAGGGTCGCCCCCCTCCCTCCGTTTTGCGTATTACTTACGCAGACCGAGACGCTCGATCGTGGCTCTGTAACGCTCGATGTCCTTCTTCTTCAGGTAAGCGAGCAGATTACGGCGGCGGCCGACCATCTTCAGCAGACCGCGGTAGGAGTGGTGGTCGTGCTTGTGCTGCTTCAGATGCGCGTTCAGGTCGTTGATGCGGCGGGTCAGAATTGCAATCTGAACCTCAGGAGAACCGGTATCGCCCTCGTGGGTTGCATTGGCAAGAATGACCTCCGTCTTCTCTTCCTTGCGAAGCATGAAAATTCACCTCTTTCGTCAGAATAATCCGGTAAACGCAGGTAGGGGAAGGTGAAAATTCCTGCATGGGCAGGCATACTCCCGAATCCGCGTAAACGGTCTATTTATTATACCATATTCTCGCTGTTTTGTCTATGAATTTTCCATGAACATTCTGTGAACGAACTGTAACAGCGGAGCATTCCGGAAAAGCGGAACAGCAGCATCCGGATTGAGGGATTGAACGAGTGAAATCCTATTGACAAAATAGGAATTGTGTGTTATAATTCTATTTGTTCCATTGAATTAGTAGGATATCATGCAATACAGAAGGAGGAGCGCTGTTATGGCGTTATTGGAAATACAAAATCTGACTGCCGGAATTGAGGGGAAGGACCTGCTCCGCGGCATCAGTCTGCAAGTTGAGAGCGGAGAGACCCATGTGCTGATGGGACCCAACGGTGCGGGCAAATCGACGCTCGGCTATACGGTCATGGGCAGCCCGGATTACACTGTCACCGGCGGTTCGATCCGATTTGACGGAGCGGATATCACCGCCCTGTCTGCGGATAAACGCGCAAAACGCGGGATTTTTCTCTCGTTTCAGAGCCCTGTGGAGATTTCCGGCATATCGCTCTCGGATTTTATGCGCAATGCGACGGAACAGATCACCGGCGAGCGGATGAAACTGTGGGACTTCAAAAAAAAGCTGAAAGCCGCAATGGAGCTTCTGCACATGGATGCTGCCTATGCGGACAGAGATCTGAATGTCGGGTTTTCCGGCGGCGAGAAGAAAAAGGCGGAGATTCTGCAATTGCTGATGCTGCGGCCGAAGCTCGCGATTCTTGATGAGACCGATTCCGGGCTTGATGTGGATGCGGTAAAGACGGTTTCCGCCGGCATCAATGCTTACCGCAATGAATGCGGCGGCGCGCTCATTGTCATTACGCATAATACAAAAATACTGGAATCGCTTTCGGTTGACCGCGCACATATTCTCGTCGGCGGGCAGATTGCCGCAGAAGGCGGGCAGGAGCTTGTCGATGCCGTCAACCGCAGCGGATTTGAAGCATTTACGGAGAAATAACAATATGAAAGAGAAGCCGCAGATTACAGATATCAACCGCTCCCGCTATGATTTCCGCTTCGCAGAGGATGCGGACGATCTGCTCGCGAGCGGCATTACGCCGGAGATTATCCGCGAGATTTCGGAAGAAAAGGGCGATCCGGACTGGATGCGGGAATTCCGGCTGCACGCACTGGAGGTTTTCGCGCGAACCGAAATGCCGGAATGGGGTCCCCCGATCGACGGGCTCGACCTCAGCAATATCGTCGCCTATATCCGTCCGAAATCGCGCATGAATACCGAGTGGGACGATGTACCGGAGCATATCAAGGAGACCTTTGAGCGGCTCGGGATCCCGCAGGCAGAGCGGGAATCGCTCGCGGGCGTCGGCGCACAGTATGACTCCGAGCTCGTGTATCACAATGTCCGGCGCGAGGTCGCGGAGTCCGGTGTGGTTTATACCGATCTTGAATCCGCGATGCATGACCCGCGCTATGCGGACATGATCCGCTCGCATTTCATGAAGCTCGTTCCCCCGACCGATCACAAATTCGCGGCGCTGCACGGCGCAGTCTGGTCGGGCGGCTCCTTCGTCTATGTCCCGGAGGGGGTGCATCTCGAAATTCCGCTGCAATCCTATTTCCGGCTGAATGCGAGGGGTGCAGGGCAATTTGAGCACACGCTGATTATCGTCGGGGATAACGCCTATCTGCATTTCATCGAGGGCTGCTCGGCGCCGAAGTATTACGAGGCGGGGCTGCACGCGGGCTGCGTGGAGCTGTATGTCGGAAAGAATGCAACCCTTCGCTATTCGACCATCGAAAACTGGTCGAAGAACATGTATAATCTCAATACAAAGCGTGCGATTGTGGAGGAAGGCGGCAGGATCGAGTGGGTCTCCGGCAGCTTCGGCTCGCATGTGTCGTATCTCTACCCGATGAGCATTCTGAACGGCAGAGGCGCTCACGCAGAATTCACCGGCATCACATTTGCCGGTGAGGGGCAGAACCTCGATACCGGCGCAAAGATTGTGCATCAGGCGCCGGATACCTCCTCGCACATGGATACGAAATCCATCTCGAAAAGCGGCGGCATCAGTACATTCCGCAGTGCGGTTACCGTGAAAGAAAATGCGGTCGGGAGCCGGTCTTCGGTGAGCTGCGAATCGCTGATGCTCGATGACATCTCCCGCTCCGATACCATCCCGGTCATGGATATCCGCACCGATCAGGCGGATATCGGCCATGAAGCGCGCATCGGCAGAATCAGCAACAAGGCGGTATTTTATCTGATGTCCCGCGGGCTGGACGAGCAGACCGCAAGGGCGATGATCGTCAGCGGATTCGCGGACAATGTATCGAAGGAGCTGCCGCTGGAATATGCAGTCGAAATGAACAATCTCATCCGGCTGGAAATGACCGGTGCGACCGGCTGAACGGAGGTGCAAAATGGAACAACTGAAACTGAACAGACTCCCCGCACCGACATTCGGCTGGCTGAATGTCAACCGGATTACGGCTGAGATTCCGCATCCGGCATATGCTGAGCCGGAGATTGCTGCGCCGGCGGGGATCATTGCAGAAAAGACACAGTGTGCGGCGGAAACGGTCTCCGAGACGGCACAGCCCTTTGCAGATTATCTTGCGGCGCATGAAATCCCTTGCTGCACGGTCAGCGGCTCGGCGGCAGAAGCCGTGCGCATCCGCTGCACGGAAAGCGGTACGGCAAGGCTTCGTATTGCTGTACCTGCGGGCGGGCAGATGACCGTTATCATGCGGTTTGATGCGGAGAGCACCGCGCTGCTGACGGAGATTCAGGCAGCAGATGATGCACAGATTCATCTGATTCAGGTGATCTGCGGCGGACAAAATCTCAATGAAATATCGGCAAAGCTCGCTGACCGTGCGCGGCTTTCCCTGACACAGATTGATCTCGGCGGCACGCAGACCGGCGGCATTACGGCAGAGCTTTGCGGCGATGATGCCGCGCTGGATGCCGGAATCGGCTATCTGCTGCGCGGCAGCGACCGGCTCGACCTCAGCCTCAATGCGATACACCTCGGCAGGCAGAGCACCTCGGATCTGGATGTCAAGGGCGTTCTGCGGGGGCAGGCGCAAAAGGTTTTTCGCGGCACGATTGATTTCCGGAAGGGTTCCGCCGGCGCAAGGGGCGCCGAGCGTGAGGATGTGCTGCTGATGAATCCCGGCGTCCGGAATCAGACCGTGCCGCTGATTCTGTGTGCCGAGGAGGATGTGGACGGCACGCACGGTGCATCCGTCGGCCGGCTCGATGACCGCCATGTATTTTATTTGCAGTCCCGCGGCATTCCGCAGGAGAAAATCTACGAAATCATGGCACAGTCGAAGCTGAACAGTATCATCAGCCGGATCGGCGACCGCGAAACCGAACAGGAACTGAACCGAATTCTGCACAAGGAGGATGCAGATGCATAAGCTGCTGACAAAACAGAATTTTCCCGTATTTGCGCAGTATCCGGATCTGGTGTATCTGGATAACTCCGCGACGGAGCAGAAACCGCAGGCGGTGCTGGACGCTGCTGCGCATTATTACAATGCCGAGAATGCCAACCCTCTGCGCGGGCTTTATGACCTCAGCGTCAAAGCAACGGAAGCCTATGAAAATGCGCGGGAAGCGGTGCGGGATTTCATCGGTGCGGCAAGTACGCGGGAGATCATTTTTACGCGCAATGCGACCGAGAGCCTCAATCTGATTGCATATAGCTGGGGCAGGCAGAATGTTCATGCCGGGGATGCGATTCTGGTCGCGGTTTCCGAGCATCACAGCAATCTGCTGCCGTGGCAGATTCTTGCGAAGGAATCCGGCGCAGAACTGCATTATCTCGAATGCGGCGAGGACGGCATTTACACCCCGGATGCGCTGCAAAATGCACTGACGCCCAATACGAAATTGTTTGCAGTTGCGCAGATTTCCAATGTGTTCGGCATTGAACAGCCAATCAGAGTATTCGCGGAAATCTGTCATCGGAACGGTACGGTTATTGTCTGCGACGGCGCACAGAGCGTGCCGCATATTCCGGTCTCGGTCAGAGAGCTGGATGTGGATTTTCTCGCGTTTTCGGGTCACAAAATGCTTGCGCCTATGGGCATCGGCGTGCTGTACGGGAAAGAATCGCTGCTGAAGGCGATGCCGCCCTTTTTGTACGGCGGTGAGATGATCGAATATGTGACACGGGAGTCGGCGACCTATGCGGAGCTGCCGCATAAATTTGAAGCCGGAACCGTCAATGTCGGCGGCGCCGTCGGGCTTCATGCTGCGATTGATTATATCAGGGAAATCGGTTTTGAGGAGATCCGGAAGGCGGAAACCGCACTGACGGTTCGCGCATACGGCGGGATGGTCAGAATCCCGGGCGTCCGCATTCTCGGCGCACAGAATCCGTATGCGCATCACGGCATCCTCAGCTTTACCGTCGAGGGCGTGCATCCGCACGATATCGCTGCGATTTTTGATGCGGACGGCATCGCGATCCGGGCAGGGCACCACTGCGCACAGCCGCTGCACCGGCATCTCGGCATCCCCTCAAGTGCGCGCATGAGCATTGCATTTTATAACGATGATGCGGATATTGACCGCTTTCTCGAAACATTGAAAACCGTCAGGAGGCGAATGGGATATGGCGGATAATTTTTATGACGAAGTACTGCTTGACCACAATCTGCACCCGCAGCATCTGCATGAGCTGCCCTGTGCGACCTGCTCTCATGCGGGCATGAACCCGAGCTGCGGCGATGAAATCACGCTGCACCTGAGCCTGCAAAACGGCATCATTGCGGATGCCTCCTATACCGGCGTCGGCTGTGCGATTTCGCAGGCTTCGGCGGATATCATGCTCGATCTCATCATCGGCAAAACCGAGCAGGAGGCGCTGCATCTGAAATCGCTGTTTTCCGCCATGATCGCGGGAGAGATCACGGAAGCGGAGCTGGAAGAGCTGGAGGAAGCCGGTGCGCTGCAAAATATCGCGAAGATGCCTGCCCGCGTCAAGTGTGCCATGCTGGGCTGGCGCACGCTTGAGCATATGCTCAAACCGGAGGGCTGACGAGAAATCCGACGATGTTGCGAATTTGTCGCATCGCTGTGAATACAACTGCATTTTATCTACCCTTTCTGCAAATATTGAATTGCTTTTATTGTAAATAATTGATATGATAAAACCGGGAGTATAGTTTGCTCCCGGTTTTACATTTATATAATGGGGGAAAAGAATATGAAACAGAAAAAAGCATTGGCGGCAGCAACCGCGCTGCTCTGCTCATGCAGTATGCTGAGCATGATGCCGCATATGCAGAATGCTGCACCGGCAGCCGCAGCATCAACCATCGCCAATCCGTTCATCTATTCGGATGTGCCGGATGACGATATTATCCGCGTCGGGAATACCTATTACATGGTTCACACGACGATGTTCTTCACGCCGGGCGTGCCGATCATGAAATCGACCGACCTGTTTTCGTGGGAGATGTGCGGATATGTCTATGACACCTATGCAGACGGCGCAAAGCAGACCCTCTCAGGCGGGCAGCATGACTACGCGCACGGACAGTGGGCAACCTCCCTGCGGTACCATGACGGCACATTCTATGTGTTCTTCGGCAGCTACGGCACGGGCAAATCCTACATCTACAAAACCAATGACATCGAAAGCGGCAACTGGACAAAGACAGAACTCAACGGTATGTATCACGACGCTTCGATGCTGTTTGACGACGACGGCAGAAAATATCTGGTTTACGGCGCCGGCGGCAATATTTCGATCAAGGAATTCAACGACAATATGACCGGGTTCAAATCCGGCGGACTGGACAGAAAGCTGTTCAGCACAGGCCTGAGCGGTCTTGCGGGCGAGGGCTCGCATGTGCATAAAATCGGCGATTATTACTATGTTTTCGTCATTGCATGGCCGAGCGGCGGCAAGCGTGAGGAGCTCTGCTACCGCAGCAAAAGCCTGACCGGCAACTTCGAGGGCAAGGTTGTGCTCAATTCCGGGCTCGGTACTTACGGCAGCGGCGTTGCACAGGGCGGCATCGTCAATACGCCGGACGGCAAGTGGTATGCGCTGCTGTTCCAGGATCACGGCGCAGTCGGCAGAGTGCCGGTTCTGGTGCCGTTTACATGGCAGAATGACTGGCCGGTCATGGGCGAGAACGGCAAGGCGCCGGTTCTCCTGACCGTTCCGGACGGCTACAAGGGCACCCCGCTCGCGCACGATGACGATTTCAGCTATTCGGCAGATAAGCTCGCGCTCGAATGGCAGTGGAATCACAACCCGGATAACAGCGCATGGTCTGTGACCGAGCGCCCGGGCTATCTCCGCCTCCATAATAAAACCGTAACAAACAAATTCCTGTTTGCGCGCAATACACTGACCATGCGTACCGAAGGTCCCGCTTGTTCTTCGGTCATCAAGCTCGATGCCTCCGGCATGAAGGCGGGCGATTATGCAGGCCTTTCCGCATTTCAGTTCAAATACGGCAATGTCGGCGTGTATGTCGGCAATGACGGCAAAAAGCATGTTTACATGTCCAAAAATTCCACATCCGGCTCAAAGGTCGAGGACGAGAATCATTCGATTGTCGAGCAAAAGGATATGTCCGGCAACGAGGTTTACCTCAAGGTCGATTTCAAGTTCGCGACGGTTGACGGCAGCTATAATGTGTCGAATAACATCGACCAGGCGAATTTCTACTATTCCTTCGACGGCAGCAACTGGACAAAGATCGGCGATACGCTGAGAATGAGCTATGATCTGACGCTGTTCACGGGCTACCGCAGCGCGATTTACAGCTACGGCACGGGCTCGACCGGCGGCTATGCCGATATTGATTACTTCGACTACGAGCGCGGCGAATGGAATACGCCGACCGTCGTTGAGCCCGATGCCGACGGCAACTGGTTCCATTACACCTTTGAAAAGGGCACTGAGAATTTCACCGGCAGAAGCGGCGAAACCCTTGCTGCTTCTTCCTCCGAGCACTACGCAGGCAATCAGGCGCTTGCCGTCACCGGCAGAACGGCTGCATGGAACGGTCCGGCACATACTGTGAGCACGGCGGTCTGCGAGCCGGGCAAGGCTTACAGCTTCAGCGTCGATGCAAAATACACGAGCGGCGAGCCGACCAATGTGTTCCATTTCACACTGCAATACACCGGCTCCGACGGAGAGGTTCATTACGATAAAATCGCGACCGAAACCGCTGTCAAGGGCGAGTGGATTCAGCTTGCGAATCCCGCCTACACTATCCCGGTCGGTGCATCGGATATGCGGATTTACGTCGAAACCGCTGCCGGATCGGACAGCTTCTATATTGATGAGATGATTTGTGCGCCGGAGGGCAAGCAGATCGAAGGTCCCGGAAAGTCCTCCTTCCTGCTCGGCGACGTCAACAGCGACGGAACAATCAATGCCGTAGATTTCTCCCTCGCCAAGCGCGGCGCGGAAAATGGCTTCGCAAGCAGCATCGCTGAGCTGGCAGCCGATGTCGATCAGAACGGCACTGTCAATGCCGATGACCTGAAATGGTACGCCGAATTCCTGACCTGCAAGACGAAGGAGTATCCGGAGAAGGCAGAGCCGGTTCGCGTTCCGAGCAACTTTGCATACAATGCAAATCTCCAGTATCATGAGCCGAACAGACCGAACGAGAACTATCTCGATGAATGCGCAGAGGCGGGCAAGGTTGTCAAGGAGAATTACAGCGGCATCAACGGCAATAAGGCGCTGAATGTGTATCTGCCCTACGGCTATGACGCTGCGAAGAAGTACAACATCTTCTATCTGATGCACGGCGGCAGCGAGAACGAAAATACGGTTTTCAGCGACGGTGTCAAGATGAACCGGATTCTCGACCACATGATCAAGAACGGCGAGCTCGAACCGCTGATTGTCGTCACCCCGACTTTCAACGGCTCCCCGGACGGCGCCGGCGATATCTGGAACGAAATGCGCCAGAGCATCATCCCGTTTGTCGAGGGAAAATATCTGACTTATGCAAACAAGGATACCTCAATCAGCAGCCTGAAGGCATCGCGCTATCACCGCGCATACGGCGGCTTCTCGATGGGCGGCGGCTCGACATGGAATATGCTGATTAACAATCTGGACATCTGCGCCTACTATATGCCGCTTTCCGGTCACTGCTGGGGCGGTCTCTCCGCAATCCAGAGTGCGATCGACAAATCCGGATTCAAGAAGGATGAATATTTCATTCTGGCAGCAACCGGCGATAAGGATATCGCATACGGCAACATGACGCCGCTGGTTTCTTCGATGAAGAACGATACACAGCATTTCACCTATACTTCCGATTTCTCGCAGGGCAATTTCTATTTCCTGCTCGCAAACAGCAATGACGGCGTGGAAAAGACCCACTGGTGGGGCTTCGTCAGATGGTATGTTTACGATGCACTGCCTTACTTCTTCCACGAGCACCAGTAATACAGAAAACCGCGCACCGGAATCAATCGGTGCGCGGTTCAGTCTGTCGATAAAGTCCTGCTGTTCAAAATACAGATGCAGAAAAAGAAGAATATATGATGGATAAATGGGGGAAGGAAAACTCTTGTTTTCCTTCCCCCAAGCCCCCATCTTTAGCGCTTTTGAACGCAAATAGGGGAATTCCGTGCTCTGCGGAGCACGG